>Ga0210393_10000112_pt1 | contig 86377 bp, 87 predicted proteins | sample IncBWC27OmetaG_FD_160068 | JGI IMG/M metagenome (GOLD analysis project Ga0210393, IMG submission 160068) | Forest soil microbial communities from Barre Woods Harvard Forest LTER site, Petersham, Massachusetts, United States - Inc-BW-C-27-O ... | reverse complement strand
CGATCCTGAAAGGCCGCCCTTTAGCCAACTCTCAGATTCTCCGCCGACGTCTTGCCGCGGCTTTCCTTCTCTTCGTAGCTCACCTTGGCACCCTCGTTGAGGGTGCTCAGGCCGGCTCGCTCTACGCCGAAATGTGCACAAACACATCCTTGCCACCGTTGTCGGGCTGAATAAATCCGAAGCCCTTAGTCGCGTTGAACCACTTCACCGTTCCTCTCGCCACGTCCGTACCTCCATTTAGAAATACAGTCGTTGTATCAGAGTGGCTATTGCGGCACTCGGCAAGCAAATCCCGCCGCTTTGGTGGGCAATTAACGATAGCGATTGTGAGCCAGATCACACTTGCTCGGCGTGGTGCCTGTTAGGGTCTTGGCGCTGAGGATTAGAGGGCTCAGTAACAGGCGCCGCCGGGACAAGATATTTCGAGCCCGACGGCGTAGCTTTTTGTGGCGATTTCCGCCCCTCACCTGTCCGCGAAACCATTCGATCGGACTGACAAAGCGATCTTGAAACTAGCACGGCTAGCCAAACGTAGCTGTAGTGTAAAAACAGGGTGCGTTCAGATGGTTGAAACTCTCACGTTAGTCCTGGGTCTGTTTTCCGCTTTCATCTTTTTGGCTCATGCAGTGGACGCCTATTTCACGACCTAAGGGCCAGTCAACGCCGGCTTCGCATGGCGCGTGCATCGTGTTTCAGCGGCCGGAAAGTCCAAAAGTGCACAGACCGGCCCGGCCGCTTTGATCATCTGGTAGCTGGGTATTCACAAGGTCGTCGTCACCGAGTTGTTGAACCAATTTGCAACTCTGGACGCCTGCAACCTACGTAACTCGATCGAAGGAGCGTTGCCATGAACAACGTCACCGAGTTGATGCGAGCCGGCTCAGCGGTAAGCAGAGGGACAATATTGAAGCGGCTTTTCGTTATCGGGTATGTGACGGCAATCGCCGTCGCGATGGTCGGCTGGATTTCAGCCTTCGGTTGGCTCACCCTCAGGGCAGCCACGTGGTTGTTGACTTAGCTCAATGTCCGAGGAGCTGTGCGGCCTCTGCTATTCCACAGCCGATCATAATCCAGAGTGCAACGTTCACTTCGATCGCAATCTTCATCGCGCGTCTCCGTGTAGTTTTCGATGATTTGAATACGCCTCACCGAGAACAAGAGTTCCGGGTTGTGCGATGCACACCGTGCGTTCATGGCAGGCATGATAAAAAGCCGCCGCTGGGGTTAGATCAGGCGACGGCTCAGCCGCGTCTCGGTCAAGCCACCTTGGTCGCAATGAATAGAAGATATTCAGGGGCGGTGCTGCGCAAATAATTTGGGTTGTTTGGCTGAGATGCAAGGTATCATGCCAGCACCCCGATATTCTTGAGGGACGCAGTGAAGCTGTTGATCAGGTGACGTCGGCGCCCTCGCGATCCTCGAGCATCCAGGCTTCCTCACCCTCGGCGATCGTGCGAAGGTATGCCAGCTTGGCGACCATGTGCGGCAATGAGCGTGTCGAACGCGTCGTTCTCGTCATGACAGGGCTGTTCCGTGATGGACGACCAATCCATGAGCCCCTCGGACGATTTGATAGCGGCCCAGTGGGCTATGTTCGCCTTTCGATGGGCGTCGATCGCCGAATAGACCGGATCGATCGTAGCCGCCGCGGTGGTGGCAGGCAGAACAACTGGCAGGATGGCAAGGCCGCCTAACATGAGCCGGCGTGACAGGCCCTTAGCGGGCTTCCCGGACTCGCTGGTGAGGTTTTGGCTTTCGGGCTGTCCGATACGGGTTGAGGGGAAAACGAATCAGCGGACTCGGGAGTGGCTTCTGGCAGGGAATTGGTGTTCTGAATTGAGGACGAGTTTAGGGGTGGCGTGCAAAGCACGCTGTCAGCTTCGATCATGGATTTTAACCCTTTCGATGATTGAGGTCAGAGCCGGCTTGGAAGTTACAGCTTCCATCCGGCTCGATTTTCTGGTACCATATTTTGTATGAAAAGCGCAAGAAAAAATGGTACCAAAAAACGCCGTGGCCGGCCAGCTACGGGTCGAGGCCTACAAATCGGCACGCGTTGGTCGGATGAGACCGTTGCCATGATCGACGCTTGGGCCGCCGCTCAAGATGACGAGCCTGGGCGTTCCGTCGCCATCCGCCGCCTGGTCGAGCTCGGGCTAAAGGCGAAGAAGTGAGCGACCCTCATGCCGACAGTGAGTGGCTTGCGCCGGAGAAGGATGAAGAACTTCCAGCGTTGCAGCTTACACCGAATAGCCTCTTCCGGCCTAGCCGGGCAATTGTCGCGACCACCACGCTCGTTATTGTATTTGGTGTTGTCGCTTCGCTGGCCGTGATTGGAATTAGCAGACTTGAGCAACGCGAACCGACGCCAGTCGTGCAGAGGGAGGCCTCACCATCCGTAAGTCAGCCGGACAGTTCTCCCGTGGAGCACGCCGATCCTCCCAAGCCCCTTGACTCATTAATGCTGGATTCGACTCGATCGTACCTTGCTTCAAATGCCCAAGCGCCGACGGACATTGAGAGATCGAAACTTTGCCTCTCCATTGAAGACGGATACAAAGAGCGGCTCGATTGTTACGATGGTATCTTCGCCCCTGATCCGAAGCCAAAACCGCCAGTTGCGAAGCTCGTCGCCGACTGCAGATTTCTAAAGGAAGAGGACGAGCGATTAGCTTGTTTCAATCGCTTTTTGGCACGGCCAAAGCCTTCAAAAGTTGGTCCAAAAGCAACGCCGAAGACCAATCCCCCAGAGTGATTAGCGGTTCGCAGTGCGGAAGCGGAACGGCGCGCTTTGGCCGCCCCTGTGTTAGTTCGGGCACATCGCCAGCAAGCGAATCGGCTACCGTTGTGATGCCGTCTCACGAGCGGCAACCTCCCTAGACTTGCGCCCGTCGCGAATGGCGGGCCCCTTTTACAGGACGCCTTGAGGCAGTCCTGGACTCCGCTTGGGCGGTGTTGTGTTTCTAGAAAAGCCAGCCCTTCCGTAGTTCTACGGTATGATCAGTGTGCACAAGTGCACCGACCCTTAAGGGGCATCCAGTTAGTTGTCTGCATTACATTTGAAATTTATATTGGCGATCAGCCCGGCCTTGCGCCGGGTTTTTCCGTTCGGACGTCTTGTGTGCCAGTTCGGGTTAAGCTCAACATCCAGCGGCTTCCCTCTCCGGCCGATCCGCGGAATCTTGCGCTCTCTCCGGAACATGTAAGGCCTGTGTAAGCGCGCAATTGTAACCTCGCGCTTCGAGGGTACGCCGATGTCCGATTGGCTTGTCCGGGACGCTACAGTTTTCGGCTTCTCATCCAGCCAGCTCTGGATACTGGTTGCGGTTGCCGTTATCGCCATCGGGATTTTCGTGACGCGGAAGCTGGACCGATAGCCGGCCATGAGCTTTTCCCGCACTGTTGCAGTTGTCGCTTCCACAATCGTAGCGCTATTGGCGATCGAATATCTTGGCCGCAAGCTTCGGAACAAAAAATGAGCCATTCGCGTTGCGTCGTCACGCTAATCGCCGGTCCGTTGATGTTGGTTGCTCAACTCGTTCCGACCGACTTCCCAATCGTAAATTAGCTCGTGATTGTGGGTGAGGATGCAATAACCCGTCGGAGCAGCTTCCGCATCGGCAATGGAAAGCAGACGCTGACCAATTCGCTTCGCTTCATCAAGATACACGGTCCCGCCGATCACTCGCTCGATGACGACAGACGCGCCATCTTTCAATCCTAAGATTTCAATGGTGAGCGGGAGTTGCACTCGCATGAGCGCTCCGTTCGAGCAACTCATGCACCCGGCCACGTAGCCTGCCGATCTCCTTCAAAGCGTCTTGTCGTTGCTGGCCTGGCGGCAATTGCCGAACGGCAGCCATAAGCCGGGCAAGCGCTTTTTCCAAATCGTCCACTGTGAGCCCCAAAGAAATATTAAGCTACAGATTCAAGGCCCCCGATGTAGCCTTCATGCCACACTACCACTTATTCCCTATTTTATTTCCCCTTTGTTCCATTGTAGGACGCCAGAGCGCAGGGACGTCGCGCATCGCTACGCGACCGATCCGGAGTATCGCTTGAGCCTGATCCCTATAAAGCTACATGATCGATGAGAATAGCCCAGTCTGGATTCGTCAGCCAACGGAAGTAAAACAGAAGATGAAGTTCGCGACTGAGCGTCCCTATGCCGACCAAGAAGCGGCGATGCAAAAAGTCCTAGAGATTGCCAGCACCGTCGAGCCGGTCCAGGACGGTCGCATCCATATCGAGAAGATCAACGGCCCATTTCTATTCGAGCACGGCGGCAAGCCGGCCGAATACACGGCGGGCATGACGCTTGCGATCGCGCGCGGCCTGCTCTGGAAACATGAGAGCGGGACCTACGTGAAATTCACTCAAGCCGGCGCCGAGATGTTCGCGTAACGAGGGACAAAACGGGCCAGCGCGGCGGAGTCTGTTGTGCGAGGAGGCCGTGAGCTTTTCCCTGTCAACATTCACCCTCGATATCAACGAGAAACCAACATTGGTTTTGCGGGCGAAGTGGCAGGCTGACGCTGACGAAATCTGCCGCGCTTGGGTACAGGCTCATTGGGACGAACTAACCAGCGAAGGGCCTTATGGGGCAGAATTGCCGCCCGCAATCAGGCTGCGCATGGCACGCGCCACGGAAAAAGCTGCATATGAAACGAATGCGCATAGTGCCCTGCTTTTTCACGATGTGAGTATCGTCATGCTGACCGGCGCCGAGCGTTTGGACGAACCTCAAGACAGTGGCGAGCCGACCAATGATCCTGAGCAGTGGCCAGGCAATGATGATCCGCAAGCCTCTTGATCCCGCCGTCGCCTGCGCCTTCATCAAACCACCCAGCGCATTGCCTTATCGCGAAGGAAGATAGCGCTGATCTCGCCGCATCTGATCAAGATGGCCGTCGATTTCGTTTAGGTTTTCCTCGAAAGCTCTTTCTGCTGTGCTTCGTCTTCCCGGCAACAAGAACACCAGTCCGCTACAAACGAACGCGGTACCGCAGACGATTAGTGCCCGACCTAAGATGTTGGGCTCGACACCGAGGGATTGGATGACATCAATAATATCGTTCATGACGCCACTGAAATAAATATCAAGGCGGATGCGGGATCAGTCGCTTCACTCCGTAAAACAACGCTCGGGCCGTCTTTTCGCATCCACCCAATATCAGCGGCGGCTCATTGCTACGGTCTGATGATGCGAAAGGTGTCTAACAGTCGTCACGACAGCGACGAATGCCACAGCCAGGAAAATACCGGCCAACGCCGAAAGGACGTATCGGCTGTTCATTTCCAGCTCCTCAACCTAAAGGGCTCGCACTCGTCGGCCCGTGAGTGTCCTCTTTATCTTGGACACCAGCCGCATGGCCAAGCTGAGTAGAACCGGCGTGGTCCTCCGGCAGAACGCAAGCTTTCGGACTTGAACCTCGACATACCATTTGGCGTGTGCGCCTTCCTTGAAGAAAATGACTTCACCGGGGCCGTACCGGGTCGGGGGCATCCCGTCGGCCTCAATGACAATCGTGCCTTCGAGGATCAGTATCGTCTCATCGATAGAATAGTGCCAATGGAATTTCCCCGCGCTGCATTGCCAGACCACGGTCCACGCCTGCCCGTCAACGCTCTTCGAAAGAATAGACGATTGCGCAACCGGATTCCCTTCGATGATCCAAGAGTTCTCAATCGGGCTCGGCGTCATATTCGAGGCAGTTTTCGCTACCTCGATAAGGGCGCGGGAACTCGCTGGCATTCTCTCTCCTAACTTCGAAAAACTTATCGGTCGTAGACTCAGGCTAGCTCAAATGCGATGAGCATGTTTTATCGGAAGGCCAACCCGGCGTTGATGCGTCAGGACATCGCAGCGGTGGTCGGTCGCAGCGCGGCAAACTGCGATCGCAGACGATACCAACGGTGAATGATCAGAACTAATTTTCCGGTTATGTAGCACTAAGGAGAGTGTGCTTAACAAGAGATTTGGATTGGCGCCGACTGCTCAGTGCCTAGCGCAAATAATCGGTGTTCAGTCGAAGTCGTCGTTGGGAGGGCACCAAGGCTCACGCGGTCGGCTTTCAGTAAAGACGGGCGCTCAATGCCTACAGCGCATTTCTGATTTCCTGACCGGTCCGCCTCGGACTCACGCCCTTCCCTGCGGGAGTGATTTCAATCAGCCTGGCGTGTGTGTACGCAAGCGCATAATACGCCTCGTTGACCCACCAAGGACGATTGTACGGGCGCTCCCGGGTCGCGTCACTTTGGCCGAGATGCCAACTTATTGCCTTATGCCAACGCAGTAAAATCGCAATCATGGCGTAAAACCGCATAATGGAATTAAATGAAGAGATTAAAAAACGCTTGCAGTAGACCTATTTTCGGCAATCATTAAACGGCTTCATTAGTGAAATTTTAACATTAAATCGGGGAGGTGTCTTGCCTAAAATCGCCGAAAATCAGGTCTGAGTGAGGGCGCTCCTGGAATGCCGTGCCCGATCTGCAATGCCAGCGATGGAGTTAGTGCGCCGAAGATGCCGCTCGGCTTTGTCGAAGACGAGAGCGCATGATCCGTAAGCCGCTCGAACTTCCTCCCGCTGTTGCCCGCGCCTTCGTCAAGGACATGAAGGCGTACTTCGCCGAAGAAAACCCGTACAAGCAGGACGAAATCGCCGCGCGGCAACTGTCTGCGCTGAACGAATACCGAGGGCGACAGGACAATCCGCTCCGGCTATCCGATGTGAAAGAGATGTTCCTTCAGTTGAAGGATCAGGCCTAATCGGCCGCAGACACGTCACAGGCGTCACACCCGTAACGGGGGGCCCAATCAACATCCCACGCCCATAAGCAACCTCGATTGGCAATGCGCCGCACCACCGCCGGCCTGTGTCTGGATAGAGGTGACGTTGACCGCGAAGTTAGTGTTCGGCGTGCCGCAGAAGCTAGCGACATTGGCGACGTTCCAGCTCACCCCGGCGAGCGTGCTACAAGCGGCGGCGACCGCTGACCATCCGGTGGCTGTGGTCGACAGCTTTTGACCCGACGAGTTGCTGTCGCAGACCACGACCAGGCTTTGCCCCGTCGTGTATGCGGCAAAAAGAAATCTGCCCTCTCGTTTGGCCGCTGACGAATTTGAGGGCTTCCTGTCTCACCACAAGGCGAGAGGGAACCTGTTCGCCGATTGGGCGGCCGCTGGTCAGGGCTGGATACGCAACTCGATCAAGTTTTCCTCTCAGCGGGTTGGCCATCAGCCCGGCTATAGGCCGGACCTGTGATGCTGAGTTCTAAACAAATCCTCGACTCGTTCCGGATCGTTGTTCGCGCCGAAAGGCAGGGCAACCAGAAAACAATCTGTCCGAATTGCTCGCATCTGCGGCGACATCGGCGCGACCCGTGCCTGTCGGTCCTGATCGACAATATCGGCGTGTTCTTCAATTGCAAAAATTGCGGCTGGAAAGGTGGCAAGTCCTATGACGCTCAGTCAAAAGGCAGAAGCATGGTTCGACAGCAGGGCGATATGCCCCGAGGTGGTCGCACGTATGGGGATTTACAGCGGCAAGCTCGTTCAAGTTGGCGACGCGAAGGAGGTTAAGTCCGACCCCCAGGGCGACATCATCGTTTTCCCTTATGTCGAGAACCAAGTCGAGGTGGCGGCCAAGTATCGCGGCAAGCCCAACGCCGATGGTTCAAAGCGCATGTGGCAAAAAGCTGGCGCAAAGAGAACGTTCTTCAATGCCGACGTTCTCAATGATCCGGCGCTGGTGGATGGCACAGCGGCTCTTGTCATCACCGAAGGCGAACCCGATTGCTTGGCGGTTCTTTCGGCCGGATACCCGTTCGCCGTATCAGTGCCAGACGGTGCGCCGCCCGACAAGGACGCCCAGGGAAATATTCTTCCCGCCGTTTCGCGCAACGATGACATTGATCCTGAGCAGGATAATGGATTCAAATTTGTCTTCAACAATTGGGACAAGCTGAAGCGGATAAAGCGCTTCGTGCTTTGCACCGATGATGACGGCCCGGGACACCGTCTGCGCGACGAACTATCGAGGCGGCTTGGGGCGGCCCGCTGCTCATTCGTGGCTTATCCTGGCTGCAATGGCAAGAAGGCCGATGCCAACGAGGTCCTGCTCCAATACGGAGCCGAAGCTCTCTTGGCCATGATTACGAACGCGGTAGCGATGCCCGTGCGCGGCCTTTATCGGATGAACGATTTTCCCCAAGAGCCCGAACTTAATCCGATCACCACCGGGTTTGGTCGCCTGGATCTGCCCGTCCAACACGGGATGGCCGGGCTGATGTTGGAGCGCGGCCTGTTCATGACGGTGTTGGGCAAGCCGGAGTCCGGTAAATCAACCTGGACGACGCAGCTGGCCGCAAATCTGGCACGCATTCATGGTTGGAATATCGCCATCGCTACGTTCGAGATGCGACGCAGACAGATGTATCGGCTTCTGCAGTCGTCCTTTTTTGAAAAGGCCCCAGAGAGACTGACCGAACGCGAATGGTCGGAAGCGGACGGTTTCATCAATCGGCGCTTTACCTTCATCCACAATGACTCGATGAAGGAGGATGATGACCCGACACTTGACTGGATTCTTGATTGCGGCGCCGATGCGGTCATTCGCGACAGCATCAACGTTCTGATTATTGATCCCTGGAACGAGGCGGATCACCACCGCAAACCCGGCGAGAGCCTGACTGAATACACAGGCCGAGCAATCAAGAAGCTGAAGCGGTTCGCTCAGGTCTATAACGTACTGGTCATCGTCGTTATCCATCCGACCAAGGAAGGCGGACTGAAGCCGTCCGGCGACCTGTCGCTTTACGATGCAGCCGACAGCGCACACTGGGTCAACAAGGCCGACCTAGCCATCCTGATTGACCGTGATTACCAGAGCGAAATGATGACGGTGAAAGTAGGCAAGGTTCGATACCGTGCCACCGGCAGACGGGGAGAAACGCAGTTTACCTACATTCCCGAGCTCGAGATTTTCAGCCAATGAGCAGGATGTCAGAACTGATCTATCCAGAGTCGCCTGGCTTCAAGGTTTCCGGCCCCTCCGAACAAGCCGCGGAAGCCATAGGCAGCACAGCCAAAAAATTGCGGGCTGCGGTGCTTGCGCAATTCGCTCAATACCCCGGCGGCGCGACTGCCGACGAAATTGCAAAGGATCTGAACCTCTCGATTCTGAGTGTCCGCCCGCGCGTCAGCGAGTTGCACCGAAGCGGTGAGATCGAACAGACCGGCGGCAGACGCAAGAATGAAAGCGGGATGACGGCAACGGTGTGGCGGATCGTGTCGGGGGCTACGCTATGACTCGGGTTCTGACGGTGTGGCCCGCAGCACTCCGGCTCGATCAGGCGGCCGATTATACTGGTCTATGTGTCGAAACTTTCAAATCAGTTTGTCCCGTCAAACCGATTCAATTCACGCAATCCACAAGGGGCGACCGATATCTGAAGGAATCGCTGGATGCGTGGCTGGCATCTCTTGACCCAAACAAGCAAGCATCCCCGACGCGGCCGGTGTCATGGGGAGATCGTTTAGGTGGCAAACGTGAAACTGCCGGGGCTTAAAGTCTACCGCGTCAAGGGCAAGTGGTACGTCTACGTCCGCGCGACCGGCGAGGCGATCGTCAAGAAATTCGACGGCAGCAAGGCCGACGTCCTGAAGCTGTTGGCCTCTCCCGACATTCTTGGCCTCTATAATGTCAAGAGGCCGAAGCCGGCGCGCATCTATCCGGACAAGACGCTGGGCTGGCTGGTCGCGTGGTTCACGGATCCGGAGAAATGTTCGCACTTCAAAAACCTGGCCGCGGCGACCAAGGAAAAATATCTGGAATGCCTTGAATGTCTCGAAGAGGTCTATGACGCCCCGCTGGCAGAACTGCGAACCCACGATGTCGTGCTCTGGCGCGACAAGATCGAAAAGCAGAAATGGCCGGCGTTCTCCGACCGCATGATCACGGCCTTGTCGACCGCCTTCGGGCTCGCCACGGAGCGCGGATGGATGGACGCCAACATCGCCCAGGGAATCCGCCGCACCTACAAGAGCAACAAGCACGCGAACCGCGAATGGCTGCCAGCCGAATGGGTGACGGTGATGGAGCGGGCGCCGATGCACCTCAAGATCGCCTATATGATCGCGCGGCATCTCGGCTATCGCAGCCAGAGCATTGTCACCGTCGAATGGTCGAACTACCAGCCGGACGCCCGTTTCGGCATGTGCTTTCGGATGCACCATCGCAAGAACGATGAAGAGGGCCACTGGCTGCCGGCGTCGCCGCAGTTGCAAGCCTTCCTGGCTGACATCAAGGTGCGGACCGCCAAGGGGAAGATCGCGGTTCGGTTCAATGGCAAGCCGTGGGAAGATGCCGAGCAACTTCAGAAGCAATCAAGCAACTTCCTGACGAAGCTGGCGCGCGATGGGGTAGTCGGCATTGGCCTCACTGAACATGGCCTGCGCGCCACCTTCGCGTCAGAGATCAAGCGCGTCACCGGCGCTAATGATGACCAGATCGCGGCCGCGCTTGGCGATCGAGATGCCAGGATGGGCGCGCACTACACGCGGCACGTCGAGCAGGAGGCGCGCATTATCGAGGTGTTTTTTGCCAAGCAGCTTCGAACGGGAACAGAACAAATTGTCTAAGAAGGAGGGCTGGTTTAGACAATTTTCTCAGAAACGTGAGTTTTTTCAACGCCATAACGACGATGGGAGGGCTCTGAGAAAGCCCTCCCTCGATGGACGCTGGCCTTATGTCACGTAGGGCACGCCGGGGGTTTGATCCCCACCCCTCCCCGCGCAAACGGCCAATCTGTTCGACGCCTAGTGTCTTTGCCGGGCCTGGAGAAACCCGGCGAAGTAATCTGGTGAGCCGACACTAGCAGGCTGACCGGCCGCGCCAAGCCCATCGTTAATTTAACGTTAATGGCGCAAACCCGTGGCCCGAGGCGGCTTCGGCATGGACGCTGCAATGCTGTTTCTGCACAACGAAGCCGGGAGTGCTTTTGCGCAGAAACGGGACAGAGATGTCTCACCTGCGCTCAGGCAGAGGGGCGACAGTCAGTATGAAGCATCCATCAAACCAGCAATTCTTTGCCTATTGGAACAAGAAACGCGGCGAGGCGCGCGCGCCGGACCGCAGCGACATCGATCCCGATGCGGTGCGCCAGTTGCTTGGCGACATCTTCGTGCTGGCCTGCGATGAGCCCGGCCGGTATCCGTTTCGCGTCGCCGGCACACGGCTCTGCGCGCTGGCCGGCCGCGATCTGAAGGATCGGAGCTTTTCCGAGCTGTTCGCAGCCGAGGCCCGGCGCGAGATCGAAGACATCGTTGCAGCGGTGACCGAGGACATGTTGCCGGCCATCGTCGGCATCAGCGCGGCCTCGGCCGAAGGCGCGGTGCCTCTGGAATTGCTGCTATTGCCGTTCAACTACCACGCCCACGCACCGCTGAGCCTGACCGGACTGCTCGCCCCGTTTGACGGCGGACACAGCTCGTTGCGGGATTTCAAACTGACGTCGTGGCGCTATCTGCACCCGCCTGCCGAACGCCTCGTTCCGCGTGCGCTGCGCAAGCTGAAACTGGCGCGCGGGCTGATGGTCTATGAGGGCCTGCGCTAGCCGCAGCGGTCCGGGTTCGCCCGCGCCTTACAACTTGTGTCCCTTCTGACGCAGCGCCTCGGTGAGACGCTGGCGCAGGTCCTCGGCGGCCTTACGGCCGATCTCCTGCCCCACCGCGAGCGCCTGCTGGCTGACGACCGGCATCTTCTCCAACATCTTCTGTCCGGTCGGCTGGCGATAGAACGCCTCGATGTCGCGCAGTTCGGCCGTCGTGAAGTTGGCGGCGTAGACGGCTGCGATGCCGTCGACCATCGACGTGTAATACGGTGTGAAGGCATCGGCGATCATCGGCATCATCGCCTCGTAATCGCGTTCGATCTCCGGCCGGTCCTGCGTCAGCGCGGGCTTGAGGTTGAGCAAGATCGCCGGCAGCAGCGCCTTGTACTGGTCGGCGAGCTTCATGGTGTTGACGAGGCTGCGCGCCGCCGCCATGGCGTCAGCCGTGGGCGTCTGCGCCCGGGTGGCCGGCGCCGACAACAGCAGCAGGCAAGCGACAATTAAAAGACGTCGGACCATGATTTCCTCCGGTCAACCATCGCGCACGGGTCAGTCTGGCAAAAACTTCACGCCTTGCCGGGCTCGAGCGCAGTCTTGCGGCGCTCCATTTCGGCGACATCGACGAACAGGTCGGGCACCTTGTCGGCACCATCGAGCACCCATGCGATACCGATCATGGTGAGGATGCCAGCCGCGCTGACGACAAGCTGCTCCCACACGCCCCTCGTGTACTGCATCAGGACCCAGTGGGCCGCAAAGGACAGGAACACCCCGAAGCAGAAGATCGGCAGCGAATGGCGGCCGCACATGATGGCCGGGCGCAGCCACTTGAATTTGAGCGGCGCCCAGTCGTGCGGCACGTAGCGCGACACGATCAGCGCCAGCGCCAGGAAGTGGGTGAAGCGGAACATGTCCAGATCGGTCTTGTCGATCGGGTAGATGATCTTGATCATCCATTTCGGCACCAGCGCATCGAGGGCGGCGATGTGCCAGGTCATGACGATCAGGAAGGCAAAGGCGATCCAGATCAGCGCCGCGATCAGCGCCAGGCGGGACTGCACGATCGGCCAGATCCGGCTCGCGCCCCCGGTACCGCACCAAGCGGCAAAAATGAACAGCATTTGCCAGGCAAAGGGGTTGAAATACCAGGTCGAGCCGGGCGGATAGGATGCAAAGTTCCAGTCGAAGATGCGCGCGAAGATGTAGAGCACGACCGAGGCGAGAAGCGTCAGGTTGGGCCGGCGCACCATCGCCCACAGCATGAAGGGCGCGGTCGCAATCAGGGTGATGTACAGCGGCAGGACGTCGAGATTGACCGGCTTGTAGCGCAGCGTCAGCGCCTGCCCGATCAGGATATCCGGGTGCTCGAGGAAATTGTGGACATTGAATTCGTCCTCATACAGCGGATTGTCGAATCTCCTCACCGTGCGGGCGATCTGCGCGGTGAAGATCAGAAACAGCATGATGTGGGCGACGTACATCTCCATCGCCCGTTTCCACAGCCGCTTGAGCGCCGACAGAAAATGGCCGGCCTTGATGATCGGACCGTAGATGAAGCCGGCCAGATAGCCGGAGATGAATACGAAGAACTCGGCCGCATCGCTGAAGCCGTAGTTGCGCAGGGTCAGCCAGGAAACGACGTCGTGTGGAATATGATCAAGGAAGATCATCCACAGCCCGACGCCGCGGAACAGGTCGAGTCTGACGTCGCGCTCGACGGATACTTTATCCTGCTCGGCCATGATGCCCCATCCCAATATCCAGCAATGACGCAAGCTAAAGGCTGTCAATGACAGCTTTGATGCAACAAGTCCCCACAACCATTGATACCCACAAGTAGGTTTGCGTCAATGCAGGAACCGGACCGGGTCGGGCCGCCCCACAACCCTTTCCGCCTATTCCACGAGCTCCGGCCAAGGCACGATGGTGGACTTCACTGTCTTCATCGCCATCGCGTCGGCGACCGCTTGCCCGATGCCGGCCTCCGAAAACGGATAGATCGTCTGCATGTCGAGCCAGGGGTATTTGCCGCGGGCACGATAAAGCATGTCGACGCCCAGCGGCAGATCGTTGCCGGTGAAACCCCACGATCCAAGGACATTGAGGTCCTTGGTGCAGATGCGATGCCAGGAGGTCTCAATGGCGCCGGCGTCGGTGAATTGGCCCATCTCGACATAGGTGCCGCCGTCGCGCAGCATTTCGATGCCTTCGGGGCCGGCGCTCGGATGGCCCGAACAATCCATCACCAGATCCGCGCCAAAGCCGCCGACGATCTCGCGCACGCGCTGGATGCGCTCGGCCGGCGTCTTGACCATTTCAATGTCCACGGTTGCTTCGGCGCCAAACTTCCGGGCCAGCGCCAGCCGCGGCTCCTCCGGCGCACCGACGCAGATCACCCGCCCTGCCCCCATTTCGCGCGCGGCGGCGACCGCCAGAATGCCGATCGGACCAGAACCCTGGATGACAACGGTGTCGCCCCAGGTGAATCCGCCGGCGCGGGTGGCGCGGTTGAAAGCGCGGATGCAGGAGGTGAGCGGCTCCGACAGCGCCCCCAACCGCAACGGCATGTCGTCCGGCAATTTGTAGATCTTGGTGCCCGGCAGCATGTCGAGATCGACATAGACATATTCGGCCCAGCCGCCCCACAGATGCGGCGCTTTTTCAAAACCGAGATAGCGGCCGTAATAGACCGGCGTCAGGCATTTGTTGGCGCTCTGGGGGTAGTGAATGCAGTAGTAGCAATGGCCGCACGGCATCAAGGGCGGGATCATGACTTTCGATCCCACTTTCAGCGGCTTGCTCATGAAATCTTCAGTGAAGTCCGAGCCGACGTCGACCAGCACCCCGCCGATCTCGTGACCGAGCGTGAACGGCCACGGCAAGGGTTTTGGCCAGTGGCCTTTGAGGATATGCAGGTCGGTGCCGCAAACGCCGCACGCGCCGACCTTGATCAACGCGCCCTTCTTGCCGACTTTCGGCCATGGCACGCTGCGGATCACGGGCTGCGCGCCCGGACCGGCATAGGTGCATACGCGAATCTGTTCCATGACGACTTCCTCCGGCCCTTGATCTTTAGCGGCGTTTTTGATGCGCTGATGGGCAACCGCCAAGCCCAAGAGAAAGCCTATGTGAAGCATCTCGCGATGCCAATGACCGGGCAATAAAGCGGATCCGACTACGGCGATTGACAGCCGTGTCGCCACCCTCCAGCCTAGATGCTCTTCCTGCTTCTTCTTGAAGGTGTGACGCCTTGCGCAACCGATGGTTTGCCCTCGCCGTGCTGTTTGTGATTCGCCTGACGATGGCGTTTCAATTCCAGAGCGTCGCGGCAGTAGCTCCGCTTTTGGGCGATACGCTCGGTGTCTCCCTTGCCGACATCGGATGGCTGATCGGGCTCTATTTCGCCCCTGGCCTGGCGCTTGCGTTGCCGGGAGGCGCGATCGGAAAACGGTTTGGCGACAGGCCTACGGTGATGGCATCGCTCCTCTTGATGCTGGTCGGCGAGCTTGCGATGGCGTTGTCGCCTTCCTGGCCGGTGCAGATCGTGGGCAGACTCGTTAGCGGCGCCGGCGGCGTCATGTTCAATGTCCAGATGACGAAAATGGTCGCCGACTGGTTTGCCGGTCAGGAGATCGCAACCGCGATGGCGATCTTCGTCAACTCGTGGCCGGCGGGCATTGCGCTTTCGCTGGTCTCCCTTCCCCCGATCGCAACCGCGTTCGGCGTCGAGGCTGTCTATCTCACGGTCGCGGTCTCGATCGCACTGGGGCTGGTGTTTTTCGCAGCCGTCTATCCGTCGCCACCGAAAACCACGACGACGGCGGTCGGCGGATCGTCATGGCCGGATCGCACAACTTTCGTCGCCCTGATTGCCGCCGGCCTGATCTGGGGCCTTTTCAATGTCGGCTTTGCCATGATCTTCAGCTTCGGGCCCTCGATGCTGAACGAGCGCGGCTGGTCGATATCGGCGGCAGGCTCCGCCATCAGCATCGTGTTGTGGTTGGCGGTGATATCCGTTCCGCTCGGCGGCTTCTTGGCCGACCGCATCGGGCGGCCGAATTTGATCCTCGCCGGTGGCTGCATCGTCTTCGCGGTGCTGATGCTCGTCCTGCCGCGGAGCGACGCGGTGATCTCGACCGTCACGGCGATCGGACTGCTCAGCGGTCTGCCGGTCGGGCCGATGATGAGCCTGCCCGCCCACGTGTTGAAGGCCGAGACGCGCGCAATCGGCATGGGCATTTTCTATACCCTCTATTATGCCACGATGATGCTGGGTCCCGTCGTGGCTGGCGCTGCGGCCAAATCGACTGGTCAAGCGGCCGCCGCCTTCGATTTCGGAACCATCGTCCTTCTGGCGTGTCCGATTCTGTTGTGGGCCTTCAATCGGCTGCCCCAAGCGCGACCAAAAGTGGCATGAACGGGTTCCTGCATTCCCGCTAACGGCTCATTAACCCTGCCGGCCGTAGGGTCCATGAGCAGATGCTCTGGCGGCAACGATGGCGTTAGCAAACAAGAAATCTATTTTGCCGTCCGCTGAAGAGCGGCGGCGTTTCCAGCGGGTGAAGGTTCATCTGCTGGGACGCTACATGCTGCCGGACCGGCGCGAATTTCCCTGCCAGATCATCAATATGTCGCCGGGAGGATTGGCGCTGCTCGCGCCCGGCATCGGCAATGTCGGCGACCGCGTGATCGCCTATCTCGACCACATCGGACGGGTCGAAGGCAAGATTACCCGCATCATCGACAACGGCTTTGCGATGACGGTAGGTGCGACCGCCCGCAAGCGCGACAAGCTCGCGGCGCAACTGACCTGGCTCGCCAACCGCGACATTCTCAATCTGCCGGAAGACCGCCGCCACGACCGTATTATTCCGCGCAATCCGATCTCGCTGCTCACGCTCGAAGACGGCACCAAGATGACTTGTCGCATCATCGACATGTCGCGCTCGGGTGCGGCGATCGCGGCCGAGAACCGCCCGCCGCTGAAGTCGCTGGTGATGCTCGGCAAGGTCCAGTCGCGCGTGGTGCGCAATCTCGAAGAAGGTTTCGCGCTCGAATTCGTCCACGAACAGGTCGCCGAGACGCTCGAGGACAGCGTCACGGCGCGCTGAGATTATTCGCCCTTCGTGGCCGGCTTCGACAGATAGTCCATCGACCGCGCCTCGCCCTTGAGCGGCGTCACCTTGTCGGGGTCGATCCGGATCATGAGATAGTCGATGTGGTCCTCGATCTTCGTGAACCAGTGACCGGTGCCGGCCGGAATCACCACGACGTCGCCGGCCTTGATCTCATAGGCGACACCGTCTTTCACGTCCGAGCCGTTATTGCCGGGACCGTTGAACTCCCTCACCGTGCGCATGGTCGAAGGCCGCCGCTGCCGGTTGACGATATCGGGACCGAGCACCAGCGTCGCTGCGCCTGAAATCACGTGATAGACCTCGCTGATCTGGTCGTGCTCGGCGACTGAATCGGGCGCCGGCTTTTCCAGCCGGCCGCGATGGACCATGCCGATGCCGATGCGCGCTTTCCCGATATCGATATCGCGCACCTGCTGATCGATCAGTTTCTCGGCGACGGCCTTCTGCGTGTAGCGCTCGAGCTCGGCCGCGGGAATGTAGGTCCCCGGACACATGGCGCAGGTCGGCTGCGGGTCGGTCGGATTGATGCGGACCGCCTCCTCGGCGACAGCCAGCGGGCCAGCCACAACGCATAAAGTGGCCGCAAGGCCCAAAAGCACTCTCTTCATGATCGCCTCCCTCTTTTTCCAGTTCTTGTGCGGCAAGCATGCCGCGTTGTTGGGTCCATCTCCAACAGCGTTACCACCCGGTAAAGCCTCAAACGGCCGAATTCCGCGCTTTTCGCACCCCGATCCGGCCAGATAGCGCCTTCGAGAACCGGTAGTGCTCGCGCGATCTCGGTTAACGAAAGCAGGCTTTGCGGCGCCAAACCCGCATTTTCCTTGGGGTCAGCGGTTAATCGATAAAATTTGAATCAATTGCAGTTGTCTAAAATTGTATTCAAATACAGATCGAATTTTCGGAAGTATTGATGAGTATTCGTCTCAACTCTACTTGGTGTACTTAGTCGCACCGCAAAACCTTTATGCGAAACGTGGTCCCAACAAAAAAAGCGGGGGCCACAATGTTTGGGTTCAGGGAGCGAAAGGGGTTGGCGGTTGCCGCCATCCTGTTGGGATTGAGCGCATCGGCGCGAGCGGCCGATGAGCGGACACTTTATGCAAGTCTCGGCGACACCACGCGCGCGCCGATCGGCTGGGTCGAATTCTGCACCGAGAATCCGGCTGAGTGCCGGGGCGGTCCGTCGCAGCCACGCGACATCGTGATGACACAGGCGGCCTGGCGCGATCTGCTCAAGGTCAACCGCTGGGTCAACGAGACCGTCAAGCCGATGACCGACATGGATCATTGGGGCGTGGTGGAAAAATGGTCGCTGCCGACCGACGGCTACGGCGACTGCGAAGACTACGTGCTGATGAAGCGCAAGATGCTGATCGACGCGGGATGGCCGCGTGAGGCGCTTCTGATCACGGTGGTGCGCGACAAGATGGGCGAGGGTCATGCGGTTTTGACCGTCAAGTCCGACAAGGGCGAGTTCATTCTGGACAACCAGAACGAAAGCGTCGTGGCCTGGACCGAGACCGGTTACCGCTTCGTCAAACGCCAATCGCAGGCCGACCCGAACGTTTGGGTCTCCCTCGGCGACCCCAGGCCCGCGGTTTCGACCGCCAGCGCCAGAGATCGCTGACAACAGGTTTAGGAGTTACGCGACCCGGTCACATCCCCACCCCTCCCCGTCCCAGACCGGACCGCGCGCGGCCAGCCTTCCCCCAAGGGCTGGCCGCAACTTTTTTATCTGCTTTGTGAACTAGCTCACACCGGCGCCGGCGCCCTTGAGGCAAAGTGCTCCCTGCCGGATGGCGTGAGCCAATTTAATATCCGGGGCTGGCAAGGCCGTGGGCGAACATACTCCGCCGACGGCCTTGTTTTTTTGCGGTGCCAGATAACCTCTCGCATCCTGGTGACTTGCGTCCCCGATGGAATATCGGCTGGATGATGGTGTCTAATTTGCCACCATCGATGAGGAATCCCACATGAACGTCCACACCCAGCAGACTCCCGATGTCATCGGACTAACCAAGGTTGCCCCGTTCTCCCGCCGTGGCTTTATGACTGCATCCGCCGCCGTCGCGGCGGGCTATACGCTCGCCGCCGGCCCCGTGCGGGCCGAGGTGATCACGACCTCTACCGACGGTCTCGATGCCGGCGACATCAAGATCAAGGTCGCCGACGGCGAGATGCCCGGCTATTTCGCGCGCCCAAAAGGCATCGCTAATCCGCCGGTCATTCTGGTCGCGATGGAGATCTTCGGCCTGCACGAATACATCAAAGACGTCACGCGGCGTCTGGCCAAGCTCGGCGCGCTCGCCGTCGCCCCCGATTATTATTACCGCAAGGGCGTCGATCTCACCAAGATCACCGACATTCCGCAGCTGCTGCCGATCGTCAATTCCAAGCCGGACGCCGAACTCCTGTCCGATCTCGACAGCACGGTGGCCTGGGCCAAGGCGCAGGGCGGCAATACCGACCGGCTCGGCATTATCGGCTTTTGCCGCGGCGGCCGCACGGTATGGGAATATGCCGCCCACAGCACAGCATTGAAGGCTGGCGTTTCCTTCTACGGACCTCCGGTCGATCCGGCGAACCCGCTCTGGCCGAAGAGCCCGACCCAGCTTGTGCCTGAGATGAAGGCGCCGGTGCTCGGACTTTATGGCGAGAAAGACACCGGCATTCCCGTCGCCGACGTCGAGGCGCTGAAGGCAGCGCTTGCGAAAGCGAATAAGCCCGCCGAGTTCAAAATTTACCCGGACGCCCCGCATGGCTTCCACGCCGACTATCGCGCCAGCTACCGCAAGGAAGCCGCGGAAGACGGCTGGAATTCGATGCAGGCCTGGTTCAAGAAGTACAAAGTACTCGGCTGAACCATCAAAACGTCAAAAGGCGCGCGGTTTCTGGCCGCGCGCCTTTTGCATGCAAAGTTTCTTACGATCGATCGGCGGGAGCCTTATCCGCAGACCTGAACCGGCCGTACCCGCCATCCATACGACGTATGAACGCGACGCTGCACCACATAGCAGCCGCCGTTGCCATAGTATGAATCGTCTCCATAGTAGGAATCGTCGTAGGCGTAGTCTGGATAATCCCAGTAACCGTCATAGTAGCCCCCGAAGCCACCGGCGAAGAAACGCCGACCATGGTCAAAACGGCCATGGTGGAAACCGCCGTGATTGAAGCCGCCGTTTGCGAACCGGCCACCTTGAACCGCGGCTACGCCCGCAGCCGCACCAACCGGTGCCGCGCGTGCGAAACTACTGCCGAAGCCGCCGCCGCTAAACCCTCGCGCGGCGAAACCACCGCCGCCAAAGCCGCCGGCACGCGCGCCGCCGAAACCGCCGCCACCGAAACCACCGCCGTGGCCGCCGCCGAAGCCGCCACCTCCGCCACCGTGGCCACCACCACCTCCGCCTCCACCACCGCGGGCCAAGGCCAAGTCGGGCGCCAGCATGGCAACCGACGCTACCGTGCAGAGCGCGATCATTGTTTTACGCAACATGTTATCCCTCCTAGATGATAACCCAGCCCCGCAAACGAAGACTCGTTTGCGACAATCCCGTTCCTTGATGTGGTGATGACCGCGACGAAATGCCCGAGCGGAATCCTCACATCTACGCGACCGGCGCGCGAACGCCGTGCACAATGAAAACGTCGCAGGTTGCAGGCCGGAAAATAAATTTCGTTTTAGCGAAACGAAACGATTTCAGAATCGGATCACTAGAGCATGCGCAAATTGATCGCCTTCGACGACGATACGTTCGACAAGCTCAAACAGCTGGCGCAAGACCGGATGGGGACTTTCCAGGAATTGGCGGACGAGGCGTTTGCCGATCTGCTCAAAAAGCACGGCATTCCCATCGACCTGAAAGACGCTTTGCGCAAGAGCGCGCGTCTTGCGCAAGAACCGAACAAAAATGGCAAGAGGCCGAAGGCGCCGCGCAAATCAAAAACATGATAGTGGTCATATCGTCGGCAGGTTTCTGAACAAACGTTCAGCCGATTTTCTTCAAGCCAGCTTTGAAGCGCGGCCCGTTACGCTGATATGACCTCGCCGCGCGTCCCATTGCGGTTGCTTGCTCAGGCGTCAGCGTGCGGATCACGCGTGCCGGCGAGCCGATGATGAGGGAGTTTTCGGGAAACTGCTTACCCTCGGTAATTACGGAGCCAGCGCCAACCACGCTACCACGGCCGATTCTCGCGCCATTCATGACGATCGAACCCATGCCGACCAGCGCGCTGTCCTCCAGGATGCAGCCGTGCAGGATAACATTGTGCCCGACCGTACAATCCTTGCCGATGACGAGTGGAAAGCCGGGATCGGTGTGGCAAGTCGAGTTGTCCTGCACGTTGGACCCCTCGCCGATCTCGATCCATTCGTTGTCGCCGCGCAACACCGCGCCGAACCAGACGCTCGCGCCCTCCAGCAAGCGCACCTTGCCGATCACGGTGGCGGTGTCCGCAATGAAATAGTTGCCGCTTTTCGGAAGATCGGGCGCCTGCCCGTCGAGTTCGTAGATCGCCATAAGAAAAAAGTCTCCTTCTTCAAGGAGACTCTGGCACAGCCATCAAAGCGTTTTCAAGCGAAGCGGGTACTGGTTCGCGTCCAGAAAACGCGTCAGAACGAGATTCTCAGGCCAGCAGTCCCGCGGCGCGGAGCGTCATGAGAAAAAAGGTGCCGGACATCAGGCTCCAGAAGCCTGCCAGCACGGTCGCCATCATCACGAATTCGAAGCGGCGGCTCTCGATCTGCACACCGCGCAGCGTGTTGCGCATGATGATAAAGGGGGCGGCGAACACCAGAAACGGCACCGCCGCAAACGTGCTTGGTGCAACGCCCTCCTGGAGCAGACCGAAGCCGGCGGGCCGCTGCACGATCGCCTGAAATCCTGATGTCAGCGCGCCTGCGAGCGCGAAACCAATGCAAAGGGAAAACAGGGAATTCAACGCGTCCGGCGACATTTTGGGGTTCATCCACGCAACAACTGAAAGCACCTCTCCCTTCGCAAAATTGGCGGGCCGCCGCTACAACATCCTTAATTAAGGGTTAACCGCGGCGCCGGGAACCGCGGCGCAGACATGGCTCGTGCCGTTTGGGCCGCCGTAAAACCATACGGAAGCACGATGCCGCGTGGCATATTTCGCGTTGATTCGTCCGCCACCTCCCGACCCACGCTTCTGTTCATGACATTCATCACTTCCGCCCAGACCCTCGCGCGCACGGCCGGCAAGGACTGGCGCAGCCATCTGCTTCCGATCCTCTCAGGCGGGGCTCTTGCCGTGGCTGCGCTGTCGTTCGTGGCCTATCTGCTGTGGCCGACCTGGGAAGTAGACCCCGCGAGCGGCCCCGCGCGGCTGCCGGTCAGCGTCGGCTCAACGCTGTTCAACGTGCCCTCCGGATCGATCCGGATGAAGATCCAGCATCACACCGGACCGCAGGAACGCATCGATCTGAACTTCGCCTACCCCTCGCTCGAGCCTCCCGAAGCTCCAAAGCACGTCAGTGCCGCCAATGTGGATGACGCCATGCAGCCGATCGACCGGATTTTCGTGTCGATCGCGGCGCATCATGACGCGCTGGCGCCGGACGTCCGCGCCCGCACCATTTTTCCACGCTATCTCGCCGAGGCGGCCACCACCGGTGAAGACGGTTTGACGATGCGCGCCTTCCGCGAAGGCTCGCCTTACGGTGGGGAAGACTTGTTCTCCGCTGTTCCACCCAACTTTATCGCGCGCTGCAGCCGCGAGACGGCTACTCCCGGCATGTGCCTGAGCGAGCGTCGCGTCGAGGGGGCCGACCTGACGTTTCGCTTTCCACGCACCTGGCTGGCGCACTGGCGCGAGGTGGCAGATGCGATGGATCACCTGACGCAGCAGCTGCACGGTCAGAAATAACAGGCCGTTTTCGAGCGAAGCATGCCCTCGGACTTGCCGCCTTCGCTAAAGCTTCGGCGGCCCAGTGAACTGGTGGTCCGGCGAAGCCTTGGCGGAGACGGGATCCGAGGGTGGGAACCGGTTCGCGTGAAGAAAATGCGTCGAAATAAAACCGGAGCCCGGTTCTGATCCAATCAGAACCGAACAGACTCCAGAGACGTTCGAGATTGGCCTTGTCAGCCCTGCTCGACGAGATCGTCTTCCAGGATCGCCATCTGGAACTGAAACGAGCGATCCTCGTCCTCGTCATCGACAAAGAGAACGCCGATGAACTCCTCGCCGATATAGACCTCGGCCGAGTCATCCTTCTTGGGCCGCGGCACCACACGGATCTTGGGGTTGCCGAACAGGCGCTTGAGGTAGGTGTCGAGTTTCCTGACTTCCTGAACGTCCACGGCAGTCTCCGAATTCAAAGGTCTTTGGAAATTTTAGGCTGATAGTGCAAGAACCGCCAGCACTATGACTGTGTTCCCGGGCGCTTATAACCGCGCATCAGGCCAACTGCAAAACTGTTCGAAGCGCCTGCCCCACGAAATCCACCGGTCACATACCGCACCAGCAACAAGGCTCAAATTCCGATCGCGTTGAGCATCTGATCCATGGTGCGCGAGGGCTCGGCACAACCGGCTTCGCCGACGATCTTGGCAGGAACGCCCGCCACCGTCACATTGTGTGGAACCGGCTTCACGACCACCGAACCAGCTGCGATCCTGGCGCAATGGCCGATCTCGATATTGCCGAGGATTTTGGCCCCCGCGCCGATCAGGACGCCGTGGCGGATCTTGGGATGACGATCCTCGTTCTCCTTGCCGGTGCCCCCTAGCGTGACACCGTGCAGGATCGAAACATCGTCCTCGATGACGGCGGTCTCGCCGCAGACAAAACCGGTGGCGTGGTCGAGGAAGATGCCGCGGCCGATGATCGCCGCAGGATTGATGTCGGTCTGGAACACCGCCGAGGAACGGCTCTGGAGGTAATAGGCAAAATCCTTGCGGCCCCGCTTGAACAGCCAATGCGCCAGGCGATGGGTCTGCAAGGCATGGAAACCCTTGAAATAGAGCAAGGGGTCGATGAAGCGCGAGGTCGCGGGGTCGCGGTCGTATACCGCGACCAGGTCGGCGCGGAAGGCATTGCCGAGATCGGGATCGTCGCGCAGCGCCTCGTCATAGGCTTGACGGATCAGGTCGCCCGACAAAGCGGAATGGTCGAGGCGCTCCGCAATCCGGTGCACCACCGCCTGCTCCAGCCGATCGTGGTGCAGCACGGTCGAATAGATGAATGAGGCGAGTTCCGGTTCCCGGCGAACGATGTCCTCAGCCTCGGTCCGTACCCGATCCCAGATCGGATCGAGCGACGCCAGCTTCGTGCCGCCCTGCGGATTGGTCTGATGCTTCATCATAGGCGCCGCCCGCAAATTGTTCTGTGACCACGATAATCAGGTAATTGACCCGGCCATTCTAGCATGGCTTCCCTCGCGCTGTCCTGTTGCCCTCACACCAAGGTGAACGCCGGTAACCGGTAGCGGGGCGAACGCTGGACTGGCTCGGTTTGGAGCTACTTGGTTGGCCGTTGCCATAAATCAAGCCGACTATTGGCTGATTTCCGGCGCAGTGTGTTTTTAGGCAACGTTAGCCGCGATGACGGAGATCACCACACCCTCCCTGCCTGCTCGCGCCGCGAACCCGCCATGGGTTTGGGTGATCGCCGCCGCGATCCCCCTGATGCTGCTCACTCCGGCATTCTGGAACGGCTACCCGCTGCTTCAGTCGGATACCGGCGGCTATCTGGCGCGCTGGTACGAAGGCTATCTGGTCCCCAGCCGGTCAACCGTGTTCGGCCTTTACCTGCATTACGGCGAACCAACCTATTTTTGGCTCAACCTGGCGATCCAGGCGCTGGCGACGATGTGGATCCTGCAGCTCACGCTGCGCGTCTTTGGCCTTGCAAAACCGTGGCGTCTGTTCGGCCTGAGCCTGGTGCTGATCCTGACCACGGCCTTGCCGTGGCTCGCCAGCATGCTGCTTACCGATATCTTTGCCGGTCTCTCGGTCTTGTCGCTGTTTATCCTCGTGCTTCACGGCGACAAGGTTTCCAGCAAAGAAAGGGCGGCGCTGTTCGTCTTTACCGCCTTTGCGGCGGCGACCCACAGCGCGACCATGGCCGTGCTTCTGGGACTGTGCTGCGTCGGATGGTTCGCGCGCCCCTTTCTGCGCGAGCGGATTGCAACCAGATCTCTCGCGCAAGGCACGCTGACGATCGCGGCCGGCGCCGTCATGCTGGTATCCGCCAACTACGCTTTGTCAGGACAAGTGGCGTGGACGCCCGGCGGCTATGCCATTGCCTTCGCCCGCATGCTTCAGGACGGCATCGTGACCCGTTACCTGAACGATCACTGCGCTACACAGCATTTCAAGCTCTGCCCCTATCGCAATGAATTGCCGGAAACCGCGGACGATTTCCTCTGGAGCCGCGAGACCGTGTTCAACAAGCTTGGCCGCTTTCGCGGCATGAACGACGAAATGGGATATATCGCCGTCCATGCGCTGACCGAATATCCGCTTTGGCAGGCCGAAGAGGCACTTTTGGCGACGGGCGAACAGATGCTCGAGGTTGCGACGGGCGAAAACACCGACCATCCGACATTGATGCACACCTACGGCATTTTCCGGGAGCATCTGCAAAAGCAGTTGAAAGTCGTGGACGCCGCGCGCCAGCAGAAGAGCTTCCTCACCTTCGGTCCGGTCAACCTGATCCACGTTCCCGTGGCGCTGATCTCCACAGCGCTGGTGTTTGCCATGCTGATCACAGGAGCCGTCCGGCGGCGGACCGACGACGTGACGTTGTTGATGGCGACCGTATGCCTGGCGCTCCTTGGTAATGCCGCCATCTGCGGCATCATATCGGGTGCGCACGATCGCTACGGATCGCGGCTGGTCTGGATTGCAACCTTTGCAGTCATGATTGCGGTGCTAACGCGCGGGAAAGACCGGAAACTGTCACGGGCGCCGTGACAGAAAATCCAGCACCCCCGCCTTGTAGACTTTATCGCCGACCACGCGCATGTGATCACGATTGGGAATGTCGAGAACTTCCGCGCCCGGAATGATGTCGCTAAGAGCATGCGCCGAGCCCGCGATCTCGTCAGACGTGCCGACCGCGATCAGCACGGGGACGGCGATTTTGGCTGCCTCCTCTCGCGTCATCAGGCCGCGCGATCCACGCAGACACGCCGCAAGCGCCTTGCGGTCTGACCGGGTCTGGTCGGCAAAGGCACGGAATGTCCGTCCGACCGGGTCGGTGACTTCGTCGAGCGAATCGGCCTCCAACGCCTTGGCGACATTCTCGCCGGGACCACCGCCTTCGATCAGGCCGATCCCGATGCCGCCCAGAATGGCCGAACGCAGCCGGTGCGGTTCGCTCCGCGCCAGGTTCGCCGTCATCCGCGATCCCAGCGAATAGCCCATGACGTCGGCGCGTTCGAGTTTGAGATGGTCCATCAGGGCCGCGATGTCGCTCGCCATGATGGCGATCTCGTAGTCGGCGGAATCGTACAGCTTGCTGGAATCGCCGTGGCCGCGATTGTCGAACGCAATCACCCGCCGGCCGCTTTTCTTCAGGTCCGACACCCAGGTCGGATAGACCCAGTTCACATTCTTGCTGGAGGCAAAGCCGTGCACCAGCACGATCGGATCGCCCTCGCCTTCGTCGAGATAGGAAATTTCAACAGCGCCGTGATGAAAACTCGGCATCGCTTGTTCCGTGTTGTCAGAGATTTCGGAAATTAGCCGTTTGCGGCGGTGCTGGCCACCGCGGGAACGGCAATGGAGGCGAGTTGTCGCCGCAGCCTGCGGCGTTTGCCGTGATCGATGACCGACTGCGTCACCCGCTCGGTCGTGGCCTTGATCGAGGCCAGCAGCGAAAAGAGCGCGAACAACGCGCCGAACACCCACCAGGACAGATTGAACGCGCCGGCCGCCAGAAGAAGCGCACCTCGGCCGAGCAATTTGAGGATCGCGCGTGTCTTGCCGCCACTCGCTTCCGCGAGCCGCGCCGCTCGCGCAACGTCCTCGGGGCCTTCGGCGATCTTCAGCGTGTCGAGCGCGCCGCGCGCACCGGCCTTTTCGCTGACGCGCCCGACGTCCTTGGCGAGCCGGACCAGCCCCCCGGCCTTCTCGGCGCGGAAGGCCGCGGTAATCGCGCTGACGGTTTGCGTGGGACGCGTCACGGCGGCCGATGAAACCGCATCCCCCAGCATCGAGGTGTCGACCACTTCGCGTGCGGATCGGCCGGCCCATTCGGTGAGGCCCTCACCGAGCCGCCCGACCTTGCGGGCATCCTTGACCAGCGTGAGTCCGGCACGCAACGGCGCCACGCCGCCGACGGAAACATAGGTCGCAGCCGTCACCGCAAGGCCCGCGGTCGCAAGGCCCAGCACCAGGCGGTCGGTGTCCTCGCCCATCACCAAATGCTTGCTCTCGCGCACCACGTCGCGGATATCGCCGAACACAAAGAGATCGCCGGCGACAGTGCCTGAGAGGCTGCCGGCGTCGTCGGCATTTCCCGTCACGAGGCCCGTGGCAAAGCGGCGGACAAAGTGCGAGGTGGTACTATCTTCGGCAATAGCCTCGTTCACCCGCTGCACGAGATCCTCGGGGAGCGAAATGTCCTTGGCCTTGGCGAGATCGACGAAGCTTGAGGCGAGGCCCGTATCATGCGCAGCCAGTGCTGCTTCGATCTGGCCAGCTACTATGTTTTGGTTATTCCGCAGAGCAGAATTGACCTGAAGATCGGACAGTTCCGCCGGGTCGTCCTGCGCCGCCAGGATCGCACCGGCCTCGCGCGCATGCGGCCATACCGCGGCAAGCGCGGCACCGCTCACCATCATCGCCGCCAGTGCCAGACCGATCCGTCGCCGTTTCATCAAACTACCCGCTCACCTCATCGAGGAAATAGTATGCCGCTTTTACGACACAACCGCCCCGACGAAAGAAGGGCTTCTCGGGACAACAAGATTGTGTCGAATTTGTAAGAATAAAACCAGCGGCCAGGCACCGAATCCACTCCACCAGTCCCGCGGAAAGTGGGCTAGGAATCGGCGGGTTCCGTCTCTATGGTGACGCCACTTTGAAGTGGCAGGGCTTCATGCCGGTGTCGTCTGCTGCTGTTGCTGTTCGAGGTGAATCCGATGTCTGACCATGTCGTCCCGCACTTTCATAACGATGCCGGCGTTGCCGTTATTGAGATCGGCTCGCAGGAGTTCATGTGCGTGGGCGCCAATCCGCCTTTCGATCACCCGCACGTCTTTCTCGATCTCGGCAACGACAACGAGATCATCTGCCCGTACTGCTCGACGCTCTACCGCTATGCCGCCGATCTGAAGGCCGGCGAAGCCCGGCCGCCGGAATGCGTGCTGACCGACAAGGTCGCCTAACCCGGCTGGCGTCCCAGTTTGCTGGTGCCCGTGACTTTCCGAAGTTCGTGAAAGCGGGTGCTGCGATGGAGGCAGGAACTCCGGAAAGCGAGCAGTAATGGCGGCTTCACGCACGATTATCGTCGCGGGCGCCGGTATCGGGGGATTGACCGCTTCGCTGGCGCTGGCGAAGCAAGGTTTTCGTGTCATCCTTCTGGAGAAGGCTGAGCGCCTGGAAGAAGCAGGCGCCGGCCTTCAGCTTTCGCCCAATGCCAGCCGCGTACTGATCGATCTCGGCCTGGGACCGCACCTTGCCGGCGCCGTGACGCCCGAAGCCATCTGTCTGATGAGTGCCACGGGCGGCAGCGAGATCGCCCGCCTCCCGCTCGACCATCAGGTGGCGCAATCCGCTGCGCCCTATTGGGTGATTCATCGCGCCGATCTGCAAACCGCATTGCGGGAAACGGTCCAAAACTGTTCCGACATCGAGCTGCGGCTCGGTTGCCAGTTCGAGGATGTCAGCCCCCACGCCAAAGGATTGACCGTCATCCAGCGCAGCGGCGCGATACGCCGCGAGGAACTTGCGGTCGCGCTAATTGGCGCCGACGGAATCTGGTCGTCGGTCCGGCATCATCTCGTGCCCGATCTGCAACCCCGTTTCTCCGGACTGATCGCCTGGCGCGGCACCCTCGATACCACGCAGTTGCCGCGCGAATATACCTCGCGCCGTGTTCAGCTCTGGATGGGGCCGCAGGCCCATCTCGTGACCTATCCGATTTCCGGGGGGCGCCGGATCAATCTGGTTGCGGTCGTGCCGGGACAATGGAACAGGCCCGGCTGGAGCGAGCCCGGGGACGGCAACGAGATCAAGACTGTGTTCGTCGCGGCAGGATGGCATGCCATCCCGCGGATGCTGATCGGCGCCGTCGACGGCTGGCGGAAATGGGCGCTGTTCACGGTGCCCGGAGGCGGTCAATGGACCGACGGCGCTGTCGCTTTGTTGGGAGATGCGGCACATGCGATGCTGCCCTTTGCCGCGCAAGGCGCGGCCATGGCAATAGAGGATGCGGCCGTGCTCGCCAAATGCGTCGGTGAACGGCAAAACGATGGCCCGGCGGCGCTGGCCGTGGCGTTGCAACGCTATGCGCGGCTGCGGCGGCCGCGCGTGATGCGGCTACAGCGTAGTGCGCGGCAGGCGGGGCGGATCTATCATCTCGCAGGTCCGCTGGCGCTGGCGCGCGACCTCGTCATCAAGGGGATGGGACCAAGGCGCCTGTTGTCGCGGCAGGACTGGATCTACAACTGGCAGGCCTGAGGCCGGCGCTTGCGCCGGGCTTCAGTAAACGGCGTTACCCGACTTCGGTGGACGACCGGATTTCGTGGCGGCCGCAGGCGCTGAAGGCGGTGTCTCCGCCGTTTTAGCTGGCGGACTGTCGTGGCATTTGTTCAGCGCCCAGGCTTCATCCGCGTTCTTCTTCTGGCCGCGTATTGCGATGTAATCGTTGCGATAGGCGATCTCCGCGACCGCGGGACCTGCAAAACCGTCCTGCGCCTTGCTCATCAGACCCTGCAACTCCGCCATTCGGATCGCCAGGTTCTTGCGCTCGGCCTCCAGTTGCTTGCAGTCATAGAGATTGTACTTGGCGGGATCGGCAAACGCCGACGTCATGCCATCGCTCATGTCGGCGCAGCCGGACAGCAGCGTGCCGCAGGCGAGCAGAACCATGCCGGCAAAAGCCTGGGGCGGCACACGGAAGCGAGCGGGGGAAGCGAGCATGTAACCCTGTTAATCCCTCAACATTGAGGTTGCGTAAAGCAGGGACTGGTAGGCGGCACTGGTGTCGGGAATGAGGCTTTGCCTTGGCGGGCCTGGTCGCTTAAAGGTTTAGACGGCGCGGCTGGCCCGGCTCATTCCCCGGACTCAAAAACTGCGCTAACTATTTGATCCCATGATCAAAGCGGACGTGGCGGAATTGGTAGACGCAAGGGACTTAAAATCTCTCGGCGCCGCTGAAATTACTCATCTTTCCGATCTAACGCGGGCAGGCAATCCGCACGAAGCGGGAGAAGACCCGGCCGTATTGTCTAACACGCCGCCGCCTCTTCCGCTGGCTGGCAGGCCCTCGAAAACGTGGGCCGACGTCTTCTTACCGGCATCGATAAACCGCAGGACGGACCGATGCAGATTACTTCAGACCGCTATCGCGATCTGGTCTCTTTGCGCGGCTGTGAGCACAAAGCCCTTGAGGCCACCGTCGGGCTCGGCGAGCCGCCGGAACACGCCCGCGGCTCCTTATCCTTGCTGCCGCTTGTGCCTTCGAAAGAGAGCTGACTGACCTTCTGCCTCGGCTAACCAACTTGCTTAATCTGATTGTTCGTACAGCTTCGAGGAGCCGCCGCATTTCCAGCTAGTCGCGCTCTAGGCATGGCCAGCTCTGCTTGTCGCCCTTTCAACACTGATCGCACCTATTCCTGCACGTGTGTCCTGAAGACGATGAGGCAAAAATCAAAGTTCGGCCTTTGATCTCGAGCGGCTTGAGCTTTGCTCCACATGTTTTCTATCGCTAAATCCGTCCTCCGACCCCACACTCAGAAGCTACGGTTTGCGCGGTGACTAAGGTAACATCGCGGAACTAGCGCCAACAGCCTTTGTCGCGCTGCTAGTTGTCGCGCCATCGCTTTGAACGATCGGATACAAAGACGAACAGTCAGCGGCGGAGAGAGTGTCAGTCAATCCCCCTTGGAAGATAAAGCATTTTCGACCGCCTCTAGTCAAAACCCACCATTTGAACTGCGGCCGCCAAATCGGATTTCGCCTCCGGAAAAAGCCTATCCCGCCAACTGAAGCGCTCGGTGATATTCGGTGGGCATCCGCAGGCTCACAGTTCGCCCTGGGCGACGCATTTATCCGATGATCACACTTTCCATCGGTTGCGTTTCTGGTTTTGAACGTCTGCCTGACTTTCCGAGTCAGATATCGAAACATGTCGCTCGGCTTCTTGCGCCAGCATTGCAGCGGTTCATATCCGTCCTCCGACAAGCACATGTTGCAGGAAACGCAAGCGACGCCCTGCTGACCTTCGGCAAGTCGGGCTGGCAAGTCGGGCTGGCGAATGAAGGGCCGGGCCAGCGAAAGGAAATCGGCATCGCCGGAATCAATGACATCCGTCATGACGTCCGCGGTGCGGATGCCGCCGACCAGGATCACAGGCGTGTGGCAGATTTTCTTGAGCTCGCGAGCGAAGGGCCGATAGTAGGCCTGAGGGCCTGACGGGCGCCAAAGTCGCGGAAATAACCAATCCTCAACGGCTCGCCTGGCCGACACGGCCACATATGGCCTGATGTTACGCAAGTAAGAATCCATGATGCCGAAGCTGACCTCGATGGCGTCCACTCCCAGATCGGCCAGTCGTTTAGCGAGCAAAAGTCCCTCGCTTTCCTCCAGACCGCCAGGGACGGCGTCCGCAATTCCCATCCTTGCCGTGACAGGGAATTCTGATCCGACCGTTTCCCGGACTGCGTGATAAACGCTTACGGCAAACCGCCCTCTGTCCTGCGGATTTCCACCCCAATTGTCGGCACGGCGGTTGGTGATGGGAGAGGCGAATTGCGAGATGAGGTATCCATTTCCACCGTGAAGATGGATCCCATCGAAACCGGCATCGCGAATCCGCCGGGCCGCGCTGCCGAAAGCTGCTACAACCCGTTCGATGTCCGCCAGGGACATTTCCCGTGCCTCGGTTTCGAAGATGGCGTTCTGCGAAATGGAAGGCGCAAGAGGCGTAAAACCCGGCATTACTGACTGAGATCCGGCGTGCGAAAGCTCGGCAAAGATCAGTCCACCGTGACGATGCACGGCTTGCGTCAACTTCTTCAGCCCCGGAAGCAACGCGTCGTCGTAAGCGCCGGTTTGTCGCGGCGAACACTGTCCATCGCTGGTGACGTAGATGTGCCCGGTTATAATGAGACCGGCGCCTCCCTTTGCGAGGTCAGTATAGAGCTCGACCAGTTGATCAGTGACCGCGCCGTCGACGGTGGCCATGGTCTCGGACGTCGCAGCCCGGATGATCCGGTTTTTCAACGTCAACGAACCAATTTTTCCGGTTGTTAGGTATGACCTGGTCTGCAGCATCGGTTTACTTCCATGGCCGGGCGCAAATCGCGACGTCCGCGCCCTCCTTCGCCAACACTTGCGCGATCGCATCGCCGATGCCTTCGCTCCCGCCGGTTACGAGAACGGCTTCTCCCTCAAGCTGAAGGCCCATTGTGATTTATTCCCGTCGTTTTTGGATGACTTTCGTAAAATCAGGTATTCGTTTCGAACGAACCTCAGGAGCTTTGGCGGGGTTTTCCTCTCACGATCGCTCTTCGCGAACGTAGGGCTGGCCTAAAGCAGCGGGCGCTTCAGAAGCGGGACGGCTGCCAAGCGCCTGCCAGATCATCACGGCAAGCGTGGCGAGATAAGGCGCCATCACGAGATAGTATTGAGGCAATTTGACACCGGCCGCGTTGAGTTGCGGGATCAATGCTTCGATTCCGCCGAACAGAAATGCACCGGCGACGGCCTGCATTGGTTTCCACCGCGCAAAGATCACCAGCGCAACGGCGATCCAGCCGCGACCGCTGGTCATACCTGCTATCCAAAGCTTGGCGCTGACGACGGACAGATATCCCCCTGCCAAACCGATCAACGTCGCTCCAGCCGCGATCGCCAGGACACGAGTCCCCGTGACACTGATTCCGGCAGCATCGGCCGCTGCGGGGTTTTCTCCAACCGCGCGCAACCTCAGACCGAGATTGCTCGAGAGGAGAACGCGGTTCACAGCCCAGCAGATCGGAAGCAATAGATAGATAAGCACGTCATGCCTGAAAAAGATCGGACCGACGATCGGGAGGTTTTCCAGTGGTCCAAGCGGCAGATCCGGCATTCCCGCGATCGCCTGATTCTGCCATCCGGCCAGTGTGCCGATCAGATTCGTCAATCCCTGACAGAAAAATACGAGCGCCAGGCCGGCAATCACCTGGTTGACCCGCAAGCCCACGACAAGCCCCGCAAAGATGAGTGAAACAAGCCCGGCCGAAATCATTGCGATCAGCAATGCGGCGATGTCCGAACCACCAGTCAGGATGTAGGCGCCCACACCGGCAAGCGCGCCCACCAGCATCAAGCCTTCCGCTCCAAGGGACAAGACCCCGGCTCGCTCGCTGATGATCAATCCGACCGATGCCAGCGCGTAGGGTAAAGCCAGCGCGGGAATGCTCGCAAACCATGTGACAAGAAAATCCTGCATCGTTGCCTCGGTTGTCAGCGTTGTAGGATAATGCGGTGGCGAACGAAGAAGTCGGCACCGGCGACACACATCACGATAATCGCCTGGATGAGTTGCACCATGGCGAAGGGTATCTGGTAGAAAATCTGCAGACTCTGTCCGACCACGAACAGCGTGGCAACAAGCATGGCAACCAGGCCGGCCACCAACGGATTGCTCTGCGCGAGGAACGCGATCAGAACGCCGGAAAAGCCATATCCTTCAAAAAAGCCCTGGGTCAGCCGTCCTTCCATGCCGGACGGAACAACAAAGCCGGCGAGACCCGCAATGGCCCCGGACGTCAGGACAACCGCGGCGACAATCCGGCCGGTCCTCACTCCCATCCGATCCGCCATTGCCATGTTTGCGTGGATGAACCGCAGATAGAACCCTGCGCGACTGATCTGAACCACCCAGAAGGCAAAGAGCACGGTAACGATCGCAAGCATCATGCCGGACTGCAGCCAGCCGGCCATAACAGGAAGCCTCTCGGTCGCACTGTAAGCGGCCGAATGTGGGAATGAATCGACGGGATCCTTCCACGCTCCGAACAGCAAATCGTAGAGCGCGTATTGCGCGACATAATTGAGCAGCAGCGTTGCAATGATTTCGTTGATCTTGAGAAAGAACTTCAATGCCAGCGGAACGGCAACCCAGACCACGCCAGCAAGCGCCGAAGCAATCGCCATCAACAGCAGCCTGCTCTCATCGGGGCCGACCTTCCCGAGAGAAATGGCTGTGGCCGCGATGCCGCCCATCACCATTTGTCCCTCGAGGCCCAAATTCCAGAATCGCGCGCGGAAGGCGATAGATGCAGCGATCCCGACCAGAATCAGCGGAGCCGACTGGTTCAGGATCGCCCGGAGGCTTTGTGGGTCGGCAACCGCCGTTCCGAACTCGGTCAGGAGGCTGGACGGTTCGACGCCGGCGGCTGCCAGAATGATGGCCGACAAGACTAGTCCGAACAGCGCAGCCAAAATGCTGATCAGAGCGCGAGCCCAAAGGGGCATCTCCAATCGCAATTCCAGAACGAACTGCCGCCTGCGCTTTGCCGCGCGGCTAACCTGCAAGGTCGAATTCGGCACACCGGCGCTGGTGATCTGATCAGACATGACCCACCATGGCGCGTCCGATCGCATGGCGCTCGGCAGGGGCGTCGAATTCGGCCACGATCTTTCCAGCCGTCATCACGCCGATCCGATCGGACAAGCCAAGCACCTCGTCCAGATCCTCACTGATCAGAACCACGGCTACTCCATCATCCCGGGCAGCGAGAAGTCGCCGATGAATCGCAGCGCAGGCGCGCACATCCAACCCTCGGCTCGGACTATGCACCACGATAATCGACGGCTCACGACTGAACTCCCGCTCCATAACAAGCTTCTGAGCGTTTCCGCCGGAAAGCAAACCTATCCTTTGAAAGACGCTGCGCACGCCTTGCACGTCTGCCTCGCGTATCGCCGCACCGGCGAGATCGCGCATCGAGGCCCGGTTCACGAAATACCAAGGTCCGCATCGCCCCTCATGCACATGTGCGATCGCATAATTTTCCGCTACCGAAACCGACGACGCTATTGCCTGTCCGTGTCGATCCGCTGGCACTGTGGCAAATCCTGACTCGATCCGGTCGCCCGCCCCACCCGATGTCAGATCGAGATGCGCCCCGTCTGGCTGAACAACTTCGATGGTCCCCGCAGTCGGCTTTCGGGCTCCCGCCAGGATATCGGAGAGCTCCGTCTGGCCGTTGCCGCCAACGCCTGCAATTCCGTATATTTCTCCTGCACGCACGCTGAAGCTGACCTGGCGAAGCCGCGGACGTTCGGGCGGCCCATATGAAAGCTCTCGCAGGATGAGACGTTCCCCGCCCGAAGGCTGTCCTCTTCGGCTTGGCGGTACGATCCTGGAACCCACGGCAAGCGTCGTAAGCTCGTCGCTCGATACGGCTCTCGCATCGAGCGTGGCAACCGTACGCCCAGCTCGCATCACAGTAACCCGGTCGGCAAATGCCTGCACGTCGCGGAGCTTGTGAGTGATCAGAACGGCCGCGATGCCGGAGCGCGCCAGATTGCTTATCGTCTGTAGCAGTTTGGCGGCTTCGTCGTCGGCGAGGACGGCGGTCGGCTCATCCAGGATCAGAATGCGTGCGCCGCTGACCAACGCCTTGAGAATCTCGACACGCTGCTGCTCGGCGATCGACAACAGGCCTACAGGCTGCTGGAGATCGATCGCGAAGCCGACCGCATCGGCATGTTGCCTGATGTCGCAACTGACTTGGGCGAGTCCTTGCCGATAGCTCCCGCGCGGACTCGCGAGCATGACATTTTCGACGGCGTTGAACCGGCTCACCAGCTTGAAGTGCTGATGAATCATCCCGATGCCATGAGCTATCGCGTCCCGAGGACCGGAGAATGAACAGGCTTGCCCATCGATCACAAGAGATCCGCTATCGGCGGAGTAAAGACCCCCCGCAACGTTCATCAACGTCGACTTGCCGGCGCCGTTCTCGCCCAGAATAGCGTGCACTTCGCCCCAACGCACATCGAGGCTGGCCTCGTCCAGAGCCCGGAAGGAGCCGAAGCTCTTCCGGACACCGGACATCTCTAGGGCAAGATCTGCTCTCAAAGCGATAACTGCATTTGGTGGCTGATCAGTTTTGGGTCACGACTCCCTTGACGTACCAATCCATCTTCCAGAGATCGGCGTCGCCCAGGACCTTGCCGTCCGGCACTCGTTCTTTCCCGTCGCGGTCCAGAAGGGGCCCCTTGAAGATCTGCCTGCCGTCGATGATCTCCTTGCGGGCAGCCATGATCTTGTCGGCGACGTCTTTCGGCACAGCGCTGTTGCAGCAGGCGATGTCGGTACCACCACCCTTGATCCCTGGGAAATCGCCGTACTGATCCGGCGTCCACTTACCGGAGGCGATTTTTTTCAGCTCGGGCACGAAGAAGCGATCCCACACCCAAACGGACGAACAGAGCGTCGCCTTCGGCGCGAACTCGCGCAGGTCGCGGTTGTGACCGGTGCCGTAGATGCCGCGCTCCTGCGCGACGATCTGCGTCGTGGATGTATCGATGTTCTGGCCAAGTATGTCGGCCCCTTGGTCGATCAGAGCTTTTGCAGCGGTCCGCTCCTTGACGGGATCGTTCCAGGCACCAGTGAATACCGCCGTCACCGTCGCCTTGGGATTTACCGCCTGCGCGCCGAGCGCATAAGCGTTGATCGTCCAGTTGACCAACCCGAGCGGATGAGCGGCGACAAAACCGATCTTGCCGGTCTTGGACATGGCGCCTGCGGCCATGCCACAGAGATATTGGCTTTCGTAGGTCCGTCCGTAAACCGATCCGAGGTTCGGGCCATGTTGCGTGCCGGAGATGTCGATGAACGCGACGTCGGGATGCTTCTGCGCGAGCGACTTGAATGCATCCGAATAGCCAAACGAACTCCCAATAATGACGTTGTAGCCACGCTGGATGTAAAGCTCGGCCGCTGGCTCGATCTTTGCAGCTTCATCGGGCACGTTTTCGACGAAGGGAATTTTGACGTTCAGATCTTTTTCGATCTTCACTCTCGCCTCGTCGACGGCCTGTTGCCAACCACCGTCGTTCTTGGCGTTGAGGTAGATCCAGGCCGGCTTGATCGGCCCCTTGAGTGCGAACTCCGCAGATGCAGCGGTTGCGCTTGCAGCCGCAGCAACCGTAAGAAGGATCGAAATATTTCGAAGCGACGATTTCATGGCTTCCCCCTTTCTTGAACTCCGGACTTTGATTACAATTCAAACTTATGCTGCGTGATTAAAAATGACAAGTCCGATTGGACAGCCGCTTTTTGCCTTTTACGTGGGCAACCCTACAGCTAGGAGCGTTGAAATGGACATCTATGTTTATGGGCAACGCCGCGTCCTGCCGGCTGGCTTTGAGGAATTCACCTCGCTCGCGCACACCGCCGTCATTTGCATCGATCTGCACGAGGGGCACCTCGCCGACGATCCCGACTGCCCCTGTCCCGCACCCAGGGCGCGCGAGATCGTCAAGCCGGTCGATGCCTTCCACCGGTCGGCGCGTGCCTTGGGCGTTCCAGTCATTCATGTTCGCAGCGAACTGCGAAAGAACGGCGTCGATGACGTCGCCGGAATCCCGTCCGCCTGGCGGATGGTATTTCCGCTTCACGTCGGCGCGATACCCAATTCGGACGCGCACGCGATCGAAGGGAGCAAATGGACGAAGTTTGCCACCGAGGTCGGCGAGAACGATCTGATCGTCGATCGAAAAAAGCGACTCTCGGCGTTCTATCCGACTGATCTCGATTTTCTATTGCGCAACCTCGGAACCAGGCGTGTTGTTTTCACGGGCTGCATGGCAGATTGCTGCGTCCTCAACAGCGCATTCGACGCCAGCAATCTCGGCTACCGGACGATCGTCCTGGCCGACCTCGTTCGGGGAACCGATCCAGAGCTCGAAGAGGCCGCGCTGAAGATCGTTTCGTTGCATCTGGGACTTGTTGCCGACAGCGCCGAGCTTTTGCAGTGCTGGCAGAGCCAGAAAAATTCAGTCTGACTAAGGGGAAAAAAGAGGGGCCGGTGGCCCCTCTTTTCTTCCGTCGTGATCAACGTCCGTCCGGACCGCCCGACATCATGCCCGACGGAATTTGGCGCGGTCCAAAGATCGCTTTAGCGACATCGCCGACGGCCTCGACCTTTTCCTCGATACCCTGGAAGCAGACGATCCGGCATGGGCAGGCTTCAAGTCCTTCATAACGCCACGGGAAGGCACCGATGACCGCGCGCTGGTTCAGCATCAGCTCGATGTCGCCGCCGACGTTTTCCGCATGAATAAGGCCTTCCTGGAACGCCTGCGAATGGAACGGGAAATAGTCTTCCACGACCTTTCGGCCGGAGCGCTTGTGCGTGTACGAGTTCTTACCGAAAAACTGGTCGCAGCTCATGCCCACCTTTTCCTCGAACTGCTTGGCCAGGTCCGGCCGCATACGGCGGATCGTCGTGTTCATGGCGTGATCGCCGGATCCGCAATCGATCCCGAACCACTTGATCTTCTTTTTCAGCATCCAATCGAGCAGTTCCTGCTTTCCGCCCGGATGCATGCAAAAATACTTCACTAGATCCTGCTCCGGCTTGCCTTCCCAATAACGGTGCCAGCCGGTGTGAATGATAAGAATGTCGCCGTCCTTTACTTCAACGGGCGCGCTTTCGATCATCTCGGGCGTAATGACCGCCCAGTCATCCATGTGCTTGGACACATCCACCACGGCGCCCGGACCGACGAGAAAATCCATCGGATAGGACGCCATGTCGCCCATGCCATCGGTGCCGTGCATGGCGCCATCGATATGGGTGCCGACATGAAGCGCGGAATCGATCCGCTGCGCGACGATGTGGATCGTCTGTAGGTTCTGCGCATAGTACATCTTGTTGCCGGCATATCCGACCCAGCCCGGCGTGTGTACGTTCATCAGATGAGACAAGTCGACGATCTTCATCGTGTGATTCCTTTCGGTACGAGTTAAGAAGCCTTTTTAAAGAGGGAAGCGAGCCATGCCTTTAGGGCGGCGAAAAACAGCGAGGTCGGGTTGAGCGGCTTGACTACTCCCGATCCGCCCGAAGTCGCCGGCGTGGCGGCGCCTGGCGCGGCTTGGACGCCACCCGCGGGCGCGTTTCTCTGACCGAGTTCCGCCTCGGCGTTCCTGACGAATTCGGCAACAAGCTGATTGGCGATCTCGGTCAACAGACCGGTTCTTCCAAACTGAGCGATACTACCGGAGAGCTGGACGTCGGCGACGACATCGACGCGCGTCGCGTTTCTCTCCGGAGCGAGCGTGCACAGCATCGACATCTTGCCGCGGCTGGCACCTTTCCGGTCGACGCCCTTGCCGTCGAACGCGACCTTCTTGGCATCTTCGTCGTACTTGACCTTGGCTTCACCTTCGAAGCTCGCTTGAAACGGCCCGACTTTGGCAGAGACCTTGCCGCTAATGGCGCCGTCGTCCTTGGTGCCGAGATATTCCGCCCCGGGCAGACATTTCGCCACGGCGGGCACGTCGTGAAAGAAATCCCAGATGGTTGATAGCGGTTGCGATACGACGAAATTCTGTTTGATTTCCATAACTGGTCTCCGGCTCTATCAGAGCACGCAATCCCGCGAGTGCACGCCGTCAATATCGGCTCGGCGGTCTTTGCGGGAATTTACCAATGCCAAGCGATGCCGCGCTGCCAGGGTCGGCGCGGCCGATCCGGTGCGGTGACCGACCGCCCGATCGATAGACGCAAGCGGTCGACGGCGATTTGCGGGAGGCGCAAACGCCTCAACTGCAAATTGGACAACCGCCATTCTCACCGGCCCGGCGGCTCCGCATCTGCTGGAATCGCGCCGACCTTCTTCAGCAGAGGAACATCGGCCGGCGCAGGCCCGCCAACACTCACGATCTCGACGCCGCGGTCGGCAGCAACCGCATGCTTGATCCCGACCGGCACATGCACCGCGCAACCTGCGTGGAATGGCAGGTGAACGTCATTGGTATAGTCGTGGATCGTGCCTTCGCCTTTCAGGATAAAAATCGTGTCTTCCGAGATGGTATGGACGTGCGGAACGTTGGCCTCTCCGGGTTCGAGCACAACGTAGTTCAAATTCGCGGTCCAGGCACCCGTGCCGGGCCAGACGACGAAACGAGCGTCCTTGGAGATGAAGGGCAGACGCAAAGTAGGGGTATCGCGGTGGAATACTCGAATTGCCATTGACGCCCTCTTCAGCTCTTCAAGGCCGCGTAAAGGCTCGCGTCAGCTGGACACGGACCACCAAGCAGATTCATTCCCGATGAACTCGCGACAAACTGATAACGATCTTTTGCATCGATATGGACCATTCCGCCTTCGGCCAATTCCTGCGATTGACCGCTACTGACGTCCAGCACAGAACCCCGCCCCTCCAGGACGTAGTAGGCTGCATCGCTTTCCGGGTGACAAAGTTGAATGGTCTTGGAGTTGTTACCCAAATTAATGACCTGAAAAGTGCGGTAGTGAGCTCCCATCCCCGGCCAAATGACGACTTTGGCGTTGCCGACCCCTTCCACGATAGGTATCTCTGGGGAATGAATTGTGTCGACGACCTGAATCGACTCACTCATGTTGGTTTTTGCTCCCTTTCAACTGGGTTCAAATTTATATAACTAAATTGAAAAACGCAATCCCAGTTGGTAAGGGCATTGCTGTTTACCGGCAAAGACATGGAAGAGGTCAATTCAAGTGGCTCGCACAAAGGGCGTCGCAATGGCGTCGATTGAAGAAACATCGAACGCGGTGGTTGCCGCGATCGGAAACCGCCTGCGGAGCCTGCGGCTGGAGCGCGAAATGACGCTTCAGGATCTCGCCGAAATCACCGACCTCAGCCCCTCGATGCTGAGCCTAGTTGAGCGAGGGCGAGCCGCACCGTCGATCCAGTCGCTCATTGTTATCGCCAACGCACTCAACGTCACGATGTCAGATCTCATCGTTTCGTCCCCGCCAGATGAGGAGCGCATCGTTATTCGGGCAAGCGATCAGCCCTTCGTAAAGACCGCGCAGAACGTCATCCGGCGTGTGCTGCGGGAGGACCGCTCAAGGGGAATTTCGCTTGCTATCAACGAATACGAACCGGAAACTGGCAGTTCACTGAAGCGCGGGGCTCACAGCGGATTTGAGTACGGCTTCGTACTCGAAGGTGCGCTGACGATCGAGCTCGAGAACGTGACCTATCAGCTCAAGGCCGGCGATCTCATCGCATTTGAATCAAAGCGGCCCCACAGGTTCTGGAACAACGGAACGAAGCGCGTCAGGACGCTCTGGATCAATCTCAAGGGCGACTGACAGTCGCCTTGGGATATTTTCGGACCATGGCATGCAATTTGCTCGGTCCGATTGGAAGGCAATCGACCAATCCCGGCGATTGCAATGCATCGTCGACCGCAGCGCCGATTGCGGCGCCTACGGCGGTCAATCCGCCTTCGCCGGCACCGCGCACGCCGAGCGGATTTTGTGGGCTGGGGCAATCCTCCCGCAGGTACATTTCGATCGTCGGCGTCTCGTTGCTCGTCGGAATGAGATAGTCGGCGAAACTGGTCGCGAGCGGTTGCCCTGCTTCATTGTAGACGAACTCTTCGAGAAGGGCTCCGCCGATTCCCTGAACCGCTGCGCCGGCTATCTGACCGTGCACGAGCATGGGGTTGATGGCGCGGCCAACTTCGTAGCCGACGATATACCGCTCGACCTTCACCCCACACGTCTCTGGATCTACCCTTACCTTCGCGACATGGACACCGTACGGATAGTTCATGTGATCGGCGGAGAACTCACCTTCGGCCTCGATAAGATCGGGAGTCTGCTCGGCGATTTCCACGAGCTGGAGGGTGGTGTTTGACTCCCGGTGCCGCACCATCCCGTCGATAAGCATCAGCTCTCCGATGTCCTTATGCATCAAGCCAGCCGCGACGCTGAGGATCTTGTCACGCAGCGCGCGGGCCGCGACTTGTGCAGCTGAGCCCGTCATCACGGTGACGCGCGAAGCGAATGCTCCCAGCCCGATTTCGATCCGTGACGTCTGCCCGTGAACGACCGAAATTTGCTCGATCTCCACCGAGAGCGATTCAGCGCATATCTGGGCAATGACAGTCTCTACGCCCTGACCGATCGATGCCACGCCGGTAATGACCTCGATCGATCCGTCTTTGAGCAACCGGGCTCGTACGAGATCGCGCGGACCAAGACCGCTTTTTTCGATGAACAACGCCACCCCAATGCCAACTCGCTCACCGTTCGAACGTCGGTCGGCAGCCTCGGCACGCAACCGATCGTAGCCGACGTGATCCAACGTCTTGGTCAGGAGATCGTGATATTTGCCGGCGTCATAAATGACGTCGGTGCCCAACGCGTCGATCTTTCGATCGTAGGGCATGCGGTCCTCGGGAATGAGATTGGTTCGCCTCACCTCAACGAGGTCCAGACCGAGCTTGTGCGCGATGGTATCCATCAAACGCTCACGGGCGAATGTGGTTTCGTACCGGCCGGGTGCCCGATAAGTGCCGGCAGGCGTCTTGTTGGTAAGACGGATGTGTCCGCTCACACGGTAGGCCGGGATGAGGTAAGGACCCGGTAGCAGCGCAGCAGCGAGATCAGAGACGGTACCGCCGTGGGTGCGTACATAGGCGCCCTGATCTGTGAAGAATTCGGCTTCAAGGCCTAAAATGAATCCTTTTTCATCGACCGCCGCGCGCATCCGATGGACCTGATCCCGCGAATGATTGGCCGAAAGAAGATGCTCTCGGCGATCTTCGATCCACTTGACCGGCCTTCCCAAACGAAGGGCGCCTGCGCAGACCAGTACATCCTCCGGATACAGCTCGCCACGGATGCCGAAGCCGCCGCCGACATGCCCCTCGCTGAGCTCGATCGCGCCGGCGCGCAATTGCAGCATGCGACCAATCGCATCGCGATTGTAGTGAGGAACCTTGGCAGCACCGTACATCGTCAGCACGCCGGTATCCCGGTCGTGGACGGCCAGCGCGCCCCGCGTCTCCATCGGCACACCGGTATGGCGGCCCACCGCGACTTCAAGCTCCACGATGTGTTTCGCGTCCGCAAACGCTTTCTCGATATCACCATAGGATTTCTTGATAACGGCGGGTTCACTAAGCACGCCGGGTAAGCTTTCGGGCATAAAGGGAACAGGTGATGCCGTCGCATCGAGATGCGCAGTCTCTTCCTCGATATCGCAAAATACCAGATCGGCGGCATCTTCCGCCTGATAGACGTCTTCGGCAAAAACAACGGCGACCGGTTCACCGACAAAGCGCACGTAGTCCCGCGCAAGAACGAGCTGCCGATAGGGTTCGAGCCCCTTGATACGCGTCATCCGGAAGTCGATCGGGGGAATGTCCGCGATGTCGGCCGCCGTCCATATTGCGACAACCCCTGGCATCTCGCGCGCATCGTCGATATCGACGCTTAGAAGACGGCCGAAAGCTACCGGCGACCGGACGACTCGCATCACCAACTGACCGTCGAAACGATAGTCGGCCGCGAACCGCCCCCGGCCGAGCAGGAGCGGTCTATCCTCGATCCGCCTCAACGACCGGCCGACAGAGCTCATTTCCGCATCTCGGCCGCGGCAAGCTTCACCGCCTTGATGATGTTCTGATACCCCGTGCAACGGCACAGGTTCGAAGACAGAACCTCGCGCAGTTCTTCGTCGGTCATATCGGGATCGGCTTCCAGCGCGCCCGCTGCCAGCATCAAAAAGCCCGGCGTGCAGAAGCCGCACTGCAATCCATGGTTATTCCAGAATTGCTTTTGCAGCGGATGAAGCTCTTCACCATTGGCGAGCCCTTCGACGGTGCGGATCGGCACTTCGCTTGCCTGGACCGCAAACATGAGGCAAGCGCGCACCGGTTTGCCGTCGACGAGCACGGTGCATGCGCCGCAAACGCCATGTTCACATCCGAGATGCGTCCCCGTCAAACCGCAATCTTCGCGCAGGGCATCTGCAAGGCTGCGTCGCGGCTCGACCGAAACGGGATAGGCGGATCCATTGACCTGGAGAACGATCGGCACCTTGTCCGTCATGTCTTTTTCCTCCCCCTGATATGATCGAGGATTCGCTGCGGCGTGGCGGGTATTTCAAAAATCTCGATGCCGAACGGCGTCAAGGCATCGACAATCGCATTGACGACACAGGCGGGTGCACCGATGAGGCCACCCTCGCCCACGCCTTTCGCCTTGGTGATGGTGGCATCGGACAGCGTGCAACTATGAAGAATTTCGATCGTCGGAATCTCGTTGATCGTCGGCGGCAGGAAATCTGCAAGCGAGGTCGTGAGACAATTGCCGAGGTCGTCGTACACGATCTCCTCGTAGAGCGCGTTTGCAATCCCTTGAGCGACGCCACCGCATATTTGTCCATCCACGATCATGGGATTGACGAGAACGCCGGCATCTTCGGCAACGACAAAGCGTTCGATTTTCACTCGCCCCGTTTCGATATCCACTTCAACGATCGACGCGTGGCAGGCGTTCGAGAACGTGCCTGCGGGATCATAGACCGCGTTTTCGTGTAGCCCCGGGCTTGAGCCGGCAAACCTATGGCTTTGATGATACGCGGCACGCGCGAGCTCCGGGATCGGCATGCTTTTATTGCTGTTGCGAACCTTGGCAAGCCCGTCGTCCAGGTCGATATTGTCGGCCTCCGTCTCCATTAGGGTAGCCGCGATTGCTTTCAGCTTCACCGCGATTTTCCCAGCGGCCAGTTTGCAGGCACCACCTCCAATCACCAGCGATCGACTGGCAAACGTACCCCAGCCATACGGCGTCGCATCCGTATCTCCGGCGATGATCCTGACCGTCTGTGGGGTCACCCCAAGTTCGTCGGCAACCAATTGCGCAAGGGTCGTCTTGAGACCTTGACCGTGCGGCGACGAACCGATTCGGACCGACGTATTGCCAGACGGATCCATCGAACAATCGACGATTTCGTATCCGGGCACGATATCCATGCCGCGAGCCGCATAGGCCGGCGTTCCGTAACCTGTACGCTCGTTGAAAACGGAAAGTCCGAAGCCGAGATAGCGCCCGTTTTCCCATTCCTTCTTCTGGCGCGCCCGAAAGGCCGGCAGGTCGATGGCTGCAACCGCGGTTTCCATCGTCGCCCGGTACGAACCCTCGTCATAGACGAGGCCGGTCGGCGAGCGGTAAGGAAACGTATCGACGAGGTTGCGCCGGCGGATCTCGACCGGATCGATACCAAGCCGTCGCGCGGCAACGTCCATCAACCGCTCCATCGAAAAGGTGAGCGTCGGACGTGAAACACCACGATAGGGAGCCATCATGCAGGTGTTGGTGGTAACCCCACGGGATCGCGCTCCATATTCCTTGAAGACGTAGGGTCCAGGCAGTTCGGCAAGCGCCATCAGCGGCTCGACGCCGCAGGTCACCGGGTAACAGGAGAAAGCGCCGACATTGCTGCGCATGTCGGCCTCGATGCCAAGGAGCTTCCCGTCCGAAGAAAATGCCCCCGTGACCGTGAACGCCTGGTCCCTGCTGTGGGTCGCGGCCATCAGATTCTCGCGACGGTCTTCGATCCAGGCCAGGTCCCGCTTCAGGCGGCGGGCCAGCCATACCAGGATCACGTATTCCGGGAACAACGACATCTTCTGGCCAAAGCCGCCACCGACATCGGGTGCGATGACCCGAAGGTCGGCCTCCGCAATTCCAAGCACGTCAGCAATGCCGGTGCGCAACATGTGCGGCATCTGGACTGAGGCATATAATGCAACCCGGCCACTCGCCCGGTCGTATTGCGCGAAGCCTCCCCTCGTCTCGAGCGGCATCGCAGCCTGCCGCCGCGAACGGATCTCGATCGTGATCTTCGCCGCGGCCTGTTCGAGCATGCCGTCGAGGCCGGGCGTCCGCATCTTGCCCTCGACCAGAACATTTCCGGGTGCCTGCTCGTGAACAACGGGGGCCCCTGCTGCCAAAGCCAGGTCGACATCCAGTGCGGCATCGACAGGGTCAATATCGACGAAAACCTGTTCGGCGATATCCTCGGCAGCCGCGTGGTCTTCGCCTACGACAACAGCGATGGCCTGGCCTGCGAAGACGACGCGCTCCCTCGCGAGCAACGGCTGTTCTACAGCAACGTAGTCCGGTCGATGCAAAATGGGCTTGATGCCCTTGATCCCATCGAGGTCCGCCGCCGTAAAAACGATACCATCCTCCGGCTTCTCGATGCCGAGGATCGTTCCACTCGCGACCGGGCTCCTAACAAAGCGCACCGAGGCCGCGCCCCGCGCAGCGTCGGCGACGTAATTGCCTTCCCCTCTGACGAGAGTGGGATCTTCCAACCGCGGAAGCGAGCGGCCGACCCAGCTCATGCGGCTGCCTCGGAGAGCGCTCGCGACAACACCGCCTTAATCAGATCCTTGCGATATTCCGTCGATCCGTGAATGTCGCTCGTCGGCGTGATCGAGTCGGATGCTTCAGCCGCGATTTCCTTGAAAGTCTTCTCATCTGCGTTCTGCCCGACAAGTTTGGCTTCAAGCTCGGGTAGCCTCACCGCTCGATCGGCGATGCCACCGAGTCCCAGCCGGGCGGCCTTGATGCGCGAACCGTCGCACTCCAGCGTCACTAGCGCCATCGCAAGCGCGAAGTCCCCCGCTCGCCGGGAGAATTCGTAAAATCCTCCCTTAGCCGCGCGATTGCCGAGCGGCACGCGAATATGCGTGAGGAGTTCGTTCGGCTTCAAAGCTGTCGTGAAGGTACCCTTGAAAAACTCCTTGGCCGGCAGCCGTCTCTTGCCTGCCTTGCTCTCGATAAGCATCTCGGCATCGAGCACAGTCGAAACGAGGCACCATTCCGAGGCCGGATCGGCATGGCAGAGGCTGCCACCGAACGTACCGCGCTGTCGAATGGGATAATGGGCGATAAAACGGACGACGCGCGCGAGCAGATGTCCAATCGGATGATCGACCACGGGCTTGTGAAAAGTCGCGTGACGGGTCAGCGCACCGATCACGAGGTGATCGCCGTCGGCCATGACGGACGAAAGTTCGGCGAGCCGGTTGGCATCGATCAACATCGAAGGCCGCGCGAGACGGAAATTCATCGCCGCGACGAGGCTCTGCCCACCCGCCAGGACCTTCGCGTCATCCCCATGCTCTTCAAGCAACGTCAGCATCTCGCTGAGGCTTGCGGGCCGGTGGTAGACGAATGGCGCAGGTTTCATCGATCCATGACTTCTGTGTTGGAAACCGAACTATAATCCCACGCGCGGCGCCATGAGCTCTCGGATTGCCCGAGATGCCCAAATAACGACCTGAGCCTCGGCCCGTGCGAACACAATACCACCAGGGCAATCAGCCCCGCGCCGTCTCGAGGCGGGCATCGAAAGGCGCTGCGGCGGCGTGAGGCGGACGCTCCAGACCAAGGTGTCCACGAAGCGTCGAGGATTCATAGTCGGTCCGGAAGATGCCGCGCTTTTGCAGGATCGGGATCACGCGATCGACGAACGAATTCAGCGCGCCCGGAAAGTATGCGGGCATGATAACGAACCCGTCGGCCGCTCCCTCGTCGAACCATTTCTGCATATCGTCCGCGACACGCTCCGGCGTACCCCAGATCAAGCGGTGCCCCTGCGCCGCCATCGCGTAGTCGCGAAGCTGACGCAGCGTCATGTTGTATTCTTTGGCCATTCTAGCCAGGTTGATGGAATGACCCTGCATATTCTTGGACGGCGGGAAGGTCGGCGCCGGGTCGTCCAACGAGTAATTCGATAGATCGTGGCCGATGCGTTCAGAGAGAATACGCAGAGCGGTGACCGGATCTGCGAATTGGCCAAGCTTCTCGATGATCGCCTTTGCCTCTTCGTCGGAATCGGCAACGATTGGCGATACGCCGGGCAGTACCTTCACAGAATTGGGATCGCGCCCGAAATTTTCTGCGCGGGTCCGCATGTCTTTGCGGAAAGCCTTGGCTGTCTCAAGGTCCTGCTGAACCGCAAAAACCACTTCTGCCACCTTAGCGGCAAAGTCGCGACCGGTATCGGACGCGCCCGCCTGAATAATCACCGGATAGCCCTGAGGCGGCCGCGCGGTATTCAGCGGTCCCTTGACCCGATAATACTGGCCTTCATGGTCCAGCACGTGAAGCTTCGAATTGTCGAGATATTGGCCGGTTTGCTTGTCGGCGACGAGCGCGCCGTCCTCCCAACTGTCCCATAATCCCTTCACGACGCCGAGAAATTCGTCGGCCATCGCATAACGTGTCGAATGATCCGGATGCGGCGTCGTTCCGAAGTTGTCAGCGGCCTCTGGGAACGCGCCGGTGACGACGTTCCATGCGGCGCGGCCACCGCTCATATGGTCTAGCGAAGCAAAATAGCGCGCAAGGTTGTACGGCTCGGTGTAAGTCGAAATGGCTGTTGCCGCCAATCCGATGCGGCTCGTGACAGCAGTCAATGCGGCGAGCAGCGTGAGGGGTTCAAGACGAACAATATAAGACGGGTGCTGGGTCGTCGCCGCACTCAACGCATCGGCAAGAAACAACATGTCGAACTTGCCGCGCTCCGCCGTCTCCGCGATCTGGCGGAAAAACTGAAAGTCGAGAGCTCCCGCCTTGGCCTCAGGCAACCTCCATCCAGAAACGTGATGTCCCGTGCCGATGGCGAAAAGAGCAAGATGCATCTGCGACTTTTTGTCGGCCATACGCTTGTCGGCCATGTGCGCTCTCCCTGAAGTCCTCTCAGCGCAAGTCCACGCGTCGCGGCAAGCCTCAGCAACCCACATCATTTTGCTAGCTTGATCAATCGAGCGCAACAAGAAAATTTTAATACAGCCAAAATTTCTGCTGCATCGGCCCATGCTCGTCTGCGGAAAGCGGCGGCGCCTTTGATCGCACCGGAACACGAGAACGAGTCCGCTTTTCGGCTTCATTCATCGACGTTTTCGGTCCTTTATCCGGCACGCGACGACTTGGATGGTCGCGTCGGAATGTCGTTTTGGTCGGCCGAAGCGGGCCGCGGCTCTTGAATTTCGCTCAATTCTCTCTCAAACCGCCGCGCGCCGGTTTCATCAGCAGGAGCGCCATGGGTCGGTTCGAAAAGTCATTGCTTTCGCGCAGACGCTCGGAGGAACCGCCGCGCTCGCGGCCGCGGCAGTCACGCGGTCGTCCTTTTGCCGATACCGGAGGGTTTGTCTCGACTATATTGGCGGCATCTGCGAGCGCGAAAAAACCTCGGTTATTTCCGCGCTCCAACATCATCCGTGAAGGGAATTGAACTGTTCTCAAGCGTCGGCCGCACCGGCCGCGGATGTCCCATCAAAGCGTCGATCGCAATCAAGCCCAGCGATGCCTTGAAGTGGTGTACGGCTTCGGCGAGCGGCACGGCTGCCGCCGGATCGAGAATGATCCGTTCCCCCTCTATCGTGACATCTTTCTCGGGAATGAAATGACTCTGGACGATATGCCGCGCGCCCATCGACTGGAGCACCGGCCGCAGACCGTAATCGAGCGCAAGAACATGAGCGACGCTCCCGCCGGTTGCTATCGGCAGGATCGCTTTACCGGCGAGCGCAAATTGCGGGAGAATATCCAGCATGCATTTCAAGAGACCGGAATAAGCAGCCTTGAAGATTGGCGTCGCGAAAACGATTCCGCTCGCCTCCTCCACAGCAGCGAGCGTGGCGGCAATCGCGGGATCAGACGTATCGGCCAGGAGCAGCGCTTTGGCAGGAAGGTCTCTCGCGGAGATAAACCGGGTCTCGAGGTTTTCGTTTCCCAGAAGGCCCAAAACGTGCTGGGCAACTAACGCGGTACGCGATTTTGACGAGGGGCTGCCGGAAATGGCCAGTACGACCTGCCGTGCCATGAGAAATGCTCGCTGTTAGCCAATCACAGTCTCGAGCCTTACATTTTTTTTAATACCACTCAATTATTTTCTTCTTCATTAAAATTGACGGTCTTTAGCAGGCTGCGGCCCGATCATTTCGAGCATGAAGGTCCGCTGTCTCACTTGAATTGGGCGGCACGCCATTTCAACGCAGCGCTAAGCCCATCCCGTGCCTTGATCTGATGAAACTGGCTGCCCTCTTCGGTCTTGGCAGCATAGAGCGGTGATATCGTGTCCAGGCCTGCATTGAGCGCGTTTCGGAAGCCTGTTGCGTCCGCGCCCCGGTTGATCGACAGCTTGGTCCAATAGAGCGCTTCGGGCGAGATCAGCGTGAGCCGCTTCGCGTATTTCAACGAGGCGCCCGCGAGTTCAACCGCCGGTACGAGACGATTGACGAGCCCAAGCTCGAGCGCAGCCGCGGCGTCGATCGAGTCCCCGAAATAGAGCAGCTCACGCGCTTTCTTGTAGCCGACCATCAGCGGCATCACGATCGCGGGGCCGGCGTTGGAAAACCGGATCTCCGGCTCGCCGAATAGCGCGTCCTCGGCCGCGATCGCGAGGTCGCAGAAAAGCACGAGCTCACAGCCGCCGCCGAGCGCGTGGCCTTGCACCGCGGCGACGACCGGCTTCTTCATGTCCCAGGGCACCATCTCGAAATCGAGGCATTCCTTCAGATAGTCCTGCCACTTCAGCGCATCATGACGCCAGGGCTCGATGTCGTTGCCGCCGACGATGTCGTAGCCGACGCAAAAGCTGCGCCCTTCCGCCCGAAGCAGAACGACGCGCGTGTCCGGATCGGCGTCGGCCGCGCGCATGGCCTCGACAAACGCCAGCCGCAGCTCCTTGTTGACGGCGTTTAGCTTCTCCGGCCGGTTGAGCGAGACGATCGTGACGCGCTCATCGTTCTCGCGCAGAACGAGCTTTTTCATCGGGCTTTGTCCTTCTGGATGGAATGATCAGGGCGTCGACAATGCGGCAGCCGTTCGACGCGGCCAAGACCTTCACCGGATTGAGGTCGATGCCGTCGAGGTGATCGCGATTCGCGAACGCGACCGCGCCGACCCGCTCGATGACGTCGGCGAACGCAGCGATGTCGTAGGGCTGCGGTGAACGTGCACCACACAGCAGTGGATAGCCCTTGAGCTCCGCGATCATGGCTGCGGCCTCACCCTCGGCGAGCGGAAGCAGCCGCAGGGCGAAGTCACGAAAAATCTCGATGCCGACACCGCCGAGACCCGCGGCGATCACCAGCCCGAAATCAGGGTCGCGGTTCACGCCGACGAACGCCTCGATACCCTCGGCGATCATCTCCTGCACGAGCAAGCCAGCGATTTCGACGGCCGGTGTCATCCCCTCGACCGCGAGTATCAGGCGATCGAACGCCGCCCGCAACTCGCTTTCGCTGCGGATCGACAGCGCGACCAGTCCATGTTCGGACTTGTGCGCGACGTCGTCGGACACGACCTTCAGGGCAACCGGCCAACCGATCTCCACGCTGGCGCGTTGCGCCTGCTCCCAGTCGTTCACGAGCACTTCGCGGGTCACCGGCAGTTCGTGCTGCGCAAGGAACCGCTTCGCATCGGCTTCGTGAATAGTCGCCCGGCCGGGCGGCTCGGCGATGAGGCGAGAAAGATCGCCGTTGGTCTCGGTGATCGCCACTGGCGGTCGTGGCCGTGTCATCATGCCGAGACGCGCGATCGCACCGAGACTTTGCCGCGCGCCGCCGAGAACCGGGATGCCGTGATCGCGCAAGAGATCGACCTGCGCCTGTTCCAGTACGCCGGGCCTCATGCCCATCAAGTAATGGGGCTTGCCGCTCTTTCCCGCAGCATCGGCGAGGATGCGCGCATAGCTCAGACCGCGGTCGACACGGCCCATGGGATTGCCGTCGGCGGCATCCGAGCAAATCACGATCGCGTCGCAGTTTGGGGCTTGATCGAAGCAGTGCAGCGCGTGCGAAAAATTGCGCGCGAAGTCACCATTGCCCCAGGCGTCGAGCGGATTGCCATCGCCGGTGAGTGGCCCGATCACGTCCTCGGCCTGGCGCCGGATGTCGGCACCAAGCGGCGGCAGATCGATTCCAGCAGTGCTCACGACGTCGAGGATGAGTTCGGCTTGCCCGCCCGACGCCGTGACCACGCCGATACGAGGTCCCGCGGGCCGTCGCGCGGCGCCTGCGGCCGCCAACAGTTCGCTCATCGCGTCCAGATCATCGACCTCGATGGCCCGGTGAGCACGCAACACTTCGGAGAAGACGCGGCCCTCGCCCGCAAGACCGCCCGTGTGCGTCGTAATGGCGCGCTGTGAACGCTCCGATCGGCCCACCTTGAGAACCACGACCGGCTTTCCACGATCTGCCGCGCAATCGAGCGCGGCAACGAAGCGATCCGGTTCACGCACCGTTTCCAGAAAGAGCGCAATCGCCCTGGTCTCGGGATCATCGACCAGAAACTCGAGATAGGCCGCGCAATCGACCACCGCTTCGTTGCCGGATGAGATCACATGGCTGTAGCCGTAGCGCCGGACGTCGGCGAGCAAAGTGATGCAGATCGATCCGCTCTGCGACACGAGTCCGACGTGACCCGCGAGCTGGTCCAGCACGCGCACCTCTTGCATGTAAGTCGTGCTCGCATCGTGCGGGCTGAGCACGCCCATGCAGTTGGGCCCGCACAACGCGATTCCGCTCTCGCGGCAGATGCCGGAAATCTCGGCTTGCAGGCGTTTACCGTCATCGCCGCGTTCGGCGAAGCCGCCGTCGTAGATGACCGCTCCGCGCCCGCCGATCTCGGCGGTCTGCCTGATGCCGTCGAGCACGCGATCGGTGCTGACACAGAATGCGACGACGTCGGGGGCTTCCGGTAGCTCACGCAAGCTCGGGTGACAGCGCTTGCCGAGCACGGTCGGATAGCGCGGATTGACCGGAAAGATTTCGCCTTTGAACCTGAGCCTATCCAGCGACTCCATCACGGCCCGCCCGATCGAGGGACGCTCCGACGCTCCGACAATCGCGATTGTGCGTGGACGCAGCAGGCCTTCGAGGTTCATTCAAGGTCCTTCCCGGTTCGCCCGGCGAGCATCCGCAGCTCTGACGCGACATGTTACCGCGTCCTGCGCTGATTTGAAGCCCATTAAAACTGACTGTTGACGCTTCTCAAATTGCCGATACTATTTCCATGAGTTTCCAAGCCCAGACCAGTGCTAGACGCCGACTCTTGGGCGACAGGGAGAACTGCCATGACCACGAAGTCTTTTAGCAGGGTCAAAAATCATTTCCTGTCACCCGATCTCAGTCGGCGCAAGCTTGTCACGGCGGCAGCGGGCACGGCGGCATTGCTGGTGCTGCCACGTTCGGCCTTCGCGCAGAAGAAGTTTGATGGCAAAAAAGTCGTTTTCGCGAGTTGGGGCGGCAGCTATCAGGACGCGCAGAAGCAGGCGTTCTGCGATTCGTTCTCTGCTTCGACGGGCGCAACGGTCGTGCAAGACGGCCCGGTGAACTACGGCAAACTGCGCACCATGCTGGAGTCCGGCAAGCCGACCTGGGACGTCGTCGATGTCACCATCGACTTCCTCTACTCCGGTGCGGCCGACGACCTGTTCGAGAAGATCGACACCGGCGTCGTCGATGTGAAGAGGATCAATCCGAACTACGTCCATGCCGACGGGATCGGCGACATCGTGTGGTCCTACAACCTCGGCTACAGCATGACGGCCTACAAGGAGGGCGATCCCCCCAAGGGCTGGGCCGATCTGTTCGATCTCAAGAAATACCCGGGACGCCGAATGCTGCGCGACCGGGTGGCGCCGATGCTCGAAGTTGCGCTGCTCGCCGACGGCGTCGCGCCCGACAAGCTCTATCCGCTCGACGTCGATCGTGCCTTCAGGAAGCTCGACACCATCAAGAAGCAGTCGATTTTCTGGACGACCAATTCGCAATCGCAGCAGCTCATGGTCGACGGCGAGGTCAATCTCGGCGTGATCATCAACGGCCGGGCCTATGACGCAGTCAATAAGGGCGCGAAGATTGGCATCGAGTGGGACCAGCACATCCAGTCGGTGGATTATCTGGTTGTTCCGAAAAACGCCCCGAACCGCGAAGTCGCGATGGCACTTGTGAGTGCGATGACGATGCCGGAAGCGCAGGCGAAAGTCGCGAACCTCATGGCGCTCGCGCCAACCAACCCAGATGCCTTCAATATGATCGAGGAGCCAGTCAAGCCGTGGCTGACGACCAATCCGGTGTACGCCGGCAAGGGCCTTCTCACCAACGAAATCTACTGGCGAGACAATCTGAAAACCCTTTCACAGCGCTGGGAACAGTGGAAGCTCGCGTAAACCGAAAGCGCATCTCCATCCCGGCCGGAAAGCCGTCTCGGTGCGCGGTGAGTTTGGCGGGCCTGCGTGACGCGGCAATGCGGATTGCTTGCGAGGCAGTCAGCAGCCGCACTTCGGCACAATGGCAGCCGGGGCTGATGGGTCGCTGCCGCGTGGAGACATCACGGTGTTGAGCTTCAGCGCCCGGCGACCGGCGCCCTCCAGGCATGCGCTGCTCGTGCTGCCTGCACTGATCCTGATCGTCGGCGTATTCATCTATCCGGTCGGGAGACTGCTGTTGCGCAGCGTCTCCGAGCCGGTTTGGGGCCTCCAGAACTTTCGCGAACTACTGGCACAACCGGTTTATTTCAACGCGCTCGTCAACACGGTCGTGATCAGCGGCTCAGTGACGCTGCTGTGTCTTCTTGCAGGCTATCCGCTCGCCTTCACGATCGCACGGGCGCGCGGACGTGTGCAGCGCCTGTTGATCTTCGCGGTCCTGATTCCGTTCTGGAGCAGCATTCTGGTACGAACGTTCGCTTGGCTCGTGCTGCTGCAGTCGCGCGGACTGGTCAATCGCACGCTCATCGACCTCGGCATTATCGATACGCCGATCGTGATGGTCCACAACCGAATCGGCGTGCTGGTCGGCATGGTGCATATCCTGCTGCCGTTCATGGTACTTCCGCTCTACTCGGTCATGGTGCGCATCGACGCTTCCTATACGAACGCTGCGGCAAGTCTCGGCGCGCGCCCGGTCAGAAATTTCCTTCGCGTTTACCTGCCGCTCAGTTGGCCGGGCATCATTAATGGCACGGTGCTCGTTTTCGTGATGGGGCTCGGCTATTTCATCACGCCCGCCCTGCTCGGCGGAGCGGGCGACACGATGATCGCGCAACTCATCGAGGTCGAGGTCGCGGATCTCGGCCGATGGGGTGTCGCGGGCGCGCTCGCGCTCGTGCTGATGTTCGGTGTCACCGTCACGTTCGCGTTGCTGTTCCGCATCGGCAATCGGGCGAGGCGAACGTGATGAACATTCGGACGGAGCGCTTTTGGAACGGCTTGCGGATCGCGGTCTGCGCACTGCTGCTGATCTTCCTCATTGCGCCGATGGCAATCGTGATCATCATCTCATTCAGCTCTGCGCAATTCCTGGCATTCCCTCCCCCCGGCTATTCGCTACAGTGGTATCGCAAGTTGTTCAGCGATCCCGCTTGGTTCGATTCGCTGGTCGTCAGCGTCGAGATCATCGTGCCAACCGGGATCCTCGCCATGGCGCTGGGAACAGCGGCGGCACTCGGCCTCTCGCGCGGTGAATTTCCCGGCAAGCGCGTCGTGACCGGCCTCTTGATGGCGCCCATCGTGATACCGGTGATCATCATCGCGGCGGCAACTTATGGATCTTTCCAGATCTGGAGCCTGAACGGCACGCTGCTCGGGTTCGTGCTCGCGCATACGATGCTGACGGTGCCATACGTGACCTCGACGGTGCTCGCTTCGCTCGAGATGGTGGACGAACGCTACGAAAAAGCGGCGCTCACCCTCGGCGCCCCTCCCTGGACCGTGTTTCGGCGGATCGTGTTTCCGCTGATCCTGCCCGGCGTTCTGTCCGGACTGTTGTTCGCGATGGTGATCTCGTTCGACGAACTCGTCGTATCGCTGTTCATCGGCTCACCGACATTCCGGCCGGTCACCGTACAGATGTGGTCCGACGTCACCGGCGATGTCGATCCGACCATCGCGGCGATCGGCACATTGCTGTTTTTTTTCTCGCTACTGGTGTTGCTGCTCGAAGCGGTCACGCGCCGCTCCAGCAGCAGCTCTCCGTTGATGGGCCGCTCATGAGTGATGCTATTCTCGAACTGCGCAACGTGCGCAAGACCTACGCTGACGTGAACGCCGTGGATGGCGTCTCGATAACACTCGCGGCCGGCGAATTCTTGAGCTTTCTTGGGCCCTCCGGATCGGGCAAGACCACGACGCTCTCGATGATCGCCGGACTGACCCCGTCAACCAGCGGCGAGATCCTGCTCCGCGGGCAGCCGCTCAACCCGCTGCCGCCGTACCGGCGCAACATCGGTGTCGTCTTCCAGAACTACGCGCTGTTCCCGCACATGTCTGTCGAGAGGAACGTTGCATTTCCGCTCGAGATGCGCTCCGTGCCGCGCGCCGATATCGAGCGGCGCGTAGCGAAGGTTCTCTCGCTGATCGGACTTGCGGCCCATGGAAAGCGGCTGCCCAGCGAACTCTCAGGGGGGCAGCAACAGCGCGTGGCGGTCGCACGCGCCATCGTGTTCGAGCCGCCGCTGCTTCTGATGGATGAGCCGCTCGGTGCACTCGACAAGAAGCTGCGCGAGCAGATGCAGCTCGAGATCAAGCAATTGCATCGCAATCTCGGCATCACGATCATTTATGTGACCCACGATCAGGAAGAAGCGCTCACGATGAGTAATCGGATCGCGGTCTTCAATAATGGCAAGATCGAACAGCTCGGTACGCCGTCCGATCTTTACGAGCATCCGAGGACGCGGTTCGTCGCCAACTTCATCGGTGAAACCAATCTGTTTCCCGGCACGGTCGCAGAGATGTCGGATGGCTGGAGCCAAGTCGATTGCGGCGGGCTCTCGCTGCGCGCAAGATGCAGCGGCGAGTTCGCAAGAAACCAGAAGGTTTCTGTCGCGGTGCGTCCGGAGCGGACACGCCTATGCGGTCCGGGCGAGCCGATTTCCGCCACCGAGAACAATGTCACCGGAACGATCAGCGAGACGGTGTATCTGGGCCGCTCGCGCAAATATGTCGTCAATGCTGCCGGCACGCAGGTGACCGTCATCCAGCAGATCGGCAGCAGCTCGGAGCGCGTGTTTTCCATCGGCGATGCCGTCGAGGTGCATTGGCGCATCCAGGATGCGAACGCAGTTCTGGACGATGTGAGTCAGGCATCGCAGATTTGACCGTGAATAAAACCGTCTCTAGTCTCGTTCAGAATACGTGCGCAGTCCTGCCAAGCGCTGGCAGTGGCCAGGGAGAGCCCACATGAGCCAGCGGCAAATGCACCTGGGCGTTCTTCTCCTGGCCGCCGGAAACGTCGTGTCGGGTTGGCGATTACCGGAAGCTCAAGCCGGCGCGCAGAACTACGACCTCATCGAGGCGACGGCAAAGAAAGCGGAGAGCGGGAAACTCGATTTCCTCTTTCTGGCCGACGGGCTCAATTCGTTTCCCAAGATGCATCCCTCGATGGTGCTGCGGCTCGAACCGTTGACGCTGCTCGGCGCGCTGACGCGGGTGACGACGCGCATCGGCCTCGCGGTGACGGCCTCGACGACCTACACCGAGCCTTACAATCTCGCCCGTATGCTCGCATCGCTCGATCATCTCAGCGGCGGCCGCATTGCCTGGAATATCGTCACTGGCGCCTTCGCCGAGGCCGCCGCGAACTTCGGGACCACGAAGCACCCCCCGCAAAAGGAGCGCTACGCGATCGCCGAGGAGTTCGTCGAGGTCGTCAAGGGACTATGGGATAGCTGGGAGGAAGACTCCTTCGTGATGGACAAGACGAGCGGCGAGTTCGTCGACGCCACGAAGATGCATGAGCTCAATCACACCGGCGCGTTCTACAACGTCAAGGGCCCGCTCAACATCACGCGCCCGCCGCAAGGTTATCCGGTGTTCATGCAGGCCGGCGCCTCGGACACGGGCGTCAATTTTGCGGCGAAATATGGCGAGGTTGTCTTCGCGGTGCATCAGAACTTGGACACGGCGGCAGCTTTCGCCAGGCGGCTGCGCGACGTTGCCGCGAGCTACGGCCGCAATCCGGCCGATCTCAAACTGCTTCCCGGTATGGTCCCCATCGTCGGATCGACCGAGGCCGAGGCCAAGACAAAACTTGCTGAGCTCGGTGCGCTCACCGATCCGGTCTACGCGATGAAAGTGCTGTCGGAGCGCGTTGGCCACGACCTGTCGTCCTATCCGCTCGATGGACCGGTGCCGGAATTGCCACCGTCGACCATCATGCAGGGGCACGCCATCACGCTGGCCGAGACGGCACGCCGCCGTAAGATGACGGTGCGCGAGCTGCGTGATTTGGTCGGCATCAGCATGGGCCACAAGTTGATGTGCGGCACACCCGAGCAGATCGTCGACGAGATGACGGAGTGGTTCGACGCTGGCGCCGGCGACGGATTCAATCTGTTGCCGGCCTGGTTCCCCGGCGGCTTCGACGCCTTCGTCGATCACGTCGTGCCGGTGCTGCAGAAGCGCGGGCTGCTCCGAACCGAATACACCGGCCATACCTTGCGTGAGCATCTCGGACTTTCACGTCCCGAACACCCTCAGCCAAGCCGGGCTGCGTCGCGGGCAATCTCCTCCGAATAGCGGATCTCTCGCACCGATTTCGCGGCTGGTCCCGCGGTCGAGCGATGAGCGACGCCGCCTCGCGAGGCTGTGGTGCTCAGGAAGCATCAAGAATCACGCCGAAAGATTTTCCCTCAGTGTCTGGCCGCTATATTCCCTTCGGAAACGTCCGCGCCGCTGCAATTCAGGTACCAGGAAATCCACCACGTTGAGAAGGTCGCGCGGGGTAGCGGGCGGATGAGCAATCATAAAGCCACCGTTTTCGCCAGTCGCCACGAAAATCTCTTCGAGATAGTCTGCTATTTTGCTGGGCGTGCCGTAAACGACCTGAGTGTGCGCGGTGGTATGATGCATCATCCGCTCGTAGAATTCGCCTCGAGACATTTCCTTCTTCGGATCAAGCGCGCGCGTGACGTTCAAAAAGCCGACGGGCGATGCATTAGTCGCGGTGATCTGCGCATTGATCTCTTCGATGGTAAAACGCTCCGGCAATCGTGAGAGGTCGTATCCGATCTGGTGGGATAGAAAGGCTCCAATTCCTTCGGCCGGAACGGCCTTTAGCAGCCGTTCGTAGCGGCGCTGCGCCTCGTGTTCGGACTCTTCCACGATCAGCACCACGTCCCAGAATATGCCAACCGTTTCGGGATCGCGACCTTCGGCAATGAGGGCCTTGTCGAGCTCGACGCGATGCCTCATTTGCTTTTCAAGGCCAGGACTAGCGGCGAAAACATGATCGGCGACATGCGCCGATCCCTTGATACCACGCGGTGAGGCGCCGGCCTGCACCAGCACCGGCCGCCCCTGGGGCGACGGAACGCACGCAAGCGGGCCTTCGACCTTGAAGAACTTTCCGGCGTGATGAATGGCCTTGACCTTGGTGGGGTCGGCCACCATTCCGGTTTCGCGATCCCACTTGAAGGCATCCGGCGCAACGCTCGCCCACAGCGCTTTGCAGATGTCGACGAACTCTTCCATCCGTTCGTAGCGCTTGGCATGGTCCATCAATTCGTCGAAACCGTAATTCGCGGCATCGGCCCTGCGGGTCGAGGTAACGACATTGAACGCGATCCGACCGCCGGTCACGTGGTCGAGCGAGTTCAGCAGGCGCGCAACATAGAACGGATGCATAAATGTCGAGGAATAAGTCAGGCCGAAGCCGATATGGCGGGTGACGCGCGACATGGCGGCGATGAATGGGCTCATGTCCTGCCGCGGCCAGCCGATTCCCCACTGCACTGCGGCGTCGATCGAGCCATTCCATGTACTGGGGATGCCGCTGCCATCACCGAAGAATATGAAATCGAGGAGCCCACGCTCCGCAATCTGCGCAATCTCCTCATACATGAGGATGTCAGGGAACCGCCGATGGCTCCACGAACCGGGCGTGCGCCAGCGTCCGTCAAGATGCGTCCAGGACAGATCGTAACCGAGGTGAATCTTTTTCTTCATGGGCTCATCCCAAGATGGTCTCCGACTCAAGAAACACCCGGTTTGGAAAAATTCAGACCGGGAAGATGCGACGCGGATTGGTGTCCACGATCATCTTGATCTCGGCTGCCGAGAAGCCCACCTGCTTTAAACTTAGCAACGGATCACGATCGGCGGGCGGAAACGATTCATCTGTGCCGAGCATCAGCTGCGCAACGCCGACCGTATCGGCCAGAAACCGCAACGCCTTGGGAGAATGAAGAATCGTGTCGTAAGCGATGCGGCTGGCATAGGCGGACGGCGGCATCTGTGCGACGTCCCCTTGGGCCGCGCGCGGCATCCGTTCATGCATGACATCGAATCGGCCAAGCAAATAGGGAAACGTCCCGCCCCCATGCGATAGCACCAGCTTGAGTGCCGGAAAACGATCCAATACCCCGGAGAAGATCAACGAACCTACGCCTAGCGTGGTATCAAACGTATATTGAGCAATCTGGGTCAAGCCAAAGCGCGCGACGCGTGCAGAGCGCTCGACAAAAACCGGGTGTATAATAATGGGAAGACCGCGCTCCTGCGACCGCGCCCACAGGCCGTCAAGCTGGCATTCGCCGATATTAACGCCTTCGACATTGGCGGCAACCATCACGGCCACCGCGCCGAGGCTTGCGGCGCGATCGAGCTCGGCTGCCGCATCATCGGAATTTATCAATGGAAGCGAAGCGACGAACGAGAACCGATCCGAGTTTTTTTTGCACCATGCGGCCAACGTGTCGTTGAGCATGCGATGCCAGGCGGCGCATGCTTCTCGCGGCAAGCCGAAACCGTAAATATCAGGCCAGGTTGCGACGAATTGCCGATCAAGTCCCTGCCGGTCGAGACTGGCACGGCGCCATTCGGCGGGTTCAACGAGCTGCGGAAAGAATGGCCGCACCGCAAAACCGTAATCGAAAGCGACGGCGGGCGGCTGACCGTCTCCGGTCATACGCAGTCGGATGCCTATATCAGCACCGCGATCTCCGATCGCAGTGATCAGTTCTGGCGGGACATAATGGGCGTGTATATCGATAGGCACGGATGTTCCCTGGACTGCCCGGTTGAATTGCTGCGTCGGCGACCGTGGTTTTTAACGCTGTTAAATAATACTTACCATAATCAAAAGAGCGGGGGAGCGATGCCTTCTATCAATGGCTTGAAACGTCAGATGAGGTCGCGGGGAAATGACTCGAAAGGCGTTATCGGCGTCTTACGGTTTCACGCCGCCGACATTGTATCTGTAAGCATTGCTATTGCCGAACCTTCACCGGTTCGGCATGATTTGTCGGTCCGGCGCTGCATTCTTTTGAGTTTTCGCTCACTCCATATATTTTAATACTTCTCAATCTGTTTTAGTATGATAAAACATCGCCTACTGTCCCGGCGTAGGCTGGGCGGGCGCCTGCGAAATGTTCGTGATCGATGCAGCCAAAGCCATCTTCTGATCGAGATTATACTTCGGGAGAGCTTGCAAGAGCCTCGAAGGCTTTCAGGCGGCTGGATAAATCCGTCATTAATCGGCGAGACGATCGATGAAGCCGGCCCCTTTCGACTATGCACGGCCGAACACCCTCGCCGAAGCACTTTCGTTCATGACCGCTGAGGATGCCAAGCCGATCGCCGGCGGTCAAAGTCTGATTCCTCTGCTTGCACTGCGCATGACGGCGCCGAAGCTTTTGGTCGATATCTCCCGCATTGCGGAACTCAAGGGCGTGGAGTTCGATTCCGGATACATCAAGCTCGGTGCGCTAACGCGATGGTGCGATGTCCTGAAAAATCGGAAATTGGCGGTTCAACACCCACTTCTCGTGGAAGCCATCGGTCATACCGCACACTATCAAATTCGTAACCGAGGCACAGTCGGCGGAAGTTGCTCTCATGCCGATCCGTCGGCGGAAATGCCTGCAGTTGCGGTCGCCTGTGAAGCGCAATTCGAGATCAAAAGCCTTCGCGGCACTCGCATCGTTCCCGCGGACGAGTTTTTTGTCAGCGTGCTGACGACAGCGATCGAGGCAGACGAGCTTCTCGTTTCGATCCGACTACCTGCTTGGCCGCCTGCTCGCCGCTATGCGTTCCAGGAGTTTTCGCGGCGAACCGGGGACTTCGCAATGGCAGGGTGTATCGTGTTCTGGGATGACGAAGATGGACGTTGCGCCAATCCTCATGTCGGCGTCTTTGGCGTCGCAGATACGCCGCTGCGTATTCGAGATGTCGAGAGGGTTTTGCTCAATCGGCCGATAACAACAAACGTGATCGCCGAAGCGACTTCCGCATTGCGGGAAGCCGTCATCCCCCAAGACGATCTACATGCGCCCTCCGCCTACCGCAGCGCCCTTCTTGGCGTGCTGCTGGAGCGCGCGTTACTGTCAGCTTCCTCCCGCAAAAGGGAGGAAGTTGCATGACGGATGTCGCGATCGCCCTCACCGTCAATGGACAAAACATCAAGGTCAGTGTCGAACCGCGTTTGACACTTGCGGCGTTGTTGCGCCGCCGCCTCCGGCTAACCGGAACACATTTAGGATGCGAACACGGCGTTTGTGGCGCATGTACCGTTATCGTCGACGGAGACGCAGTTCGTTCGTGTCTGATTCTTGCCGTGCAAGCCGACGGCGTCGAGATTACGACAGTCGAAGGTTTGGCTCACGGCGAAACTCTTTCGCCGCTGCAATCCGCTTTCAAAAAACATCACGCGCTGCAATGCGGTTTCTGCACTCCTGGCATTCTGACCACAATGCATGCGCTGCTGAGTGAAGAACCAGATGCTGCCGAAGAACGGATACGACACGTCCTGTCAGGCAATATTTGCCGTTGCACCGGATATCTACCGATTGTGGAGGCGGTGCTCGAAGCGGCGGAGGCATATCGCAAGAAAGCACAGCCGTGAAACCTTTTGTTGGTCAATCGCTCGAACGTCTTGAAGACGACCGGTTGCTGCGCGGCGAGGCAACCTTCGTCGACGATATCATGCTCGACGACATGATCTATCTGGCCGTCTTTCGCAGCCCCATCGCGCACGGCCGGATCATTCGTGTCGATCTTACGCGGGCAAAAGAAATGAACGGTGTCGTCGCGGCATTCGCGGGAGCGGACTTCGATGCTCTCCCGAAGATTCCGCTGCGGCTGGCGCCGGTCGAGGGAGTCGCACGCTTTTTGCAGCGGCCTATCGCACGTGACAAGGTCCGCTACGTCGGCGAACCGATCGCTGTCGTCCTCGCTACGACGCCGGAGCTGGCAGAAGATGCCCTTGAACTGATCGATATCGAGATCGATCAACTTCAGCCTGTGGTCGATTGGGCGACGGCCTCCACCCCCGGTGCATTATTATTCGAGGAGAACAACACCAACGTCACAGCACGATATACCGTCTCCGAAGGAGACATGGCGAAGGCGTTTGCGGCAGCTGCCTACACGCGCCGAGAGACCTTTTATTGCCATCGCCATACCGCGCTGCCGATGGAGACGCGCGGCCTCGTCGCGTCATGGGACGAGACCGACGGCAGAATGAAGATCTGGGGTTCCACGAAAGTTCTCTGGTTCAACCGCAAGACAACAGCGGAAGCGCTGGGGCTGGAAATGGACCAGGTTCATATGATGGGCACCGATGTCGGAGGAGGCTTCGGCGTTCGCGGAGAACTTTATCCGGAAGATTTTCTTGTGCCATTCGTCGCCAAGAAAATCGGACGACCCGTCAAGTGGATCGAGGACCGCCGCGAGCACCTGATGGCAACCAACCATTCGCGGGAGATCACTTGCGATTTGGAGATCGCGTGTTCGCGTGAAGGTCTCATCCTGGGACTTCGCGGGACCGTCTACGGCGACATGGGTGCCTATACCCGTACCAATGGCGGTATCGTTCCGGTTCGCACGGCCCAATTTCTGATCGGGCCATATCGAATTCGAGCGCTCGAATTCGACGTTGCCATCTTCGTTTCGAATAAAACACCCGTCGGCACGTATCGCGGACCAGGTCGTTTTGAAGCCAACTTCTTTCGCGAGCGGTTGATGGACATGGCCGCGAACGATCTCGGTATCGACCCAGCCGAATTTCGTAGCATCAACCTGATCAGGGAGGACGAGCTTCCTTATTCGACGGGAAAACTTGTACCTTACGAAAATCCATTTATTTACGACACTGGCAACTACCAGACCGGCCTCGATCGTGTACTCGAGGCCATTGGGTACGATCGACTGCGTGCTCTGAACGGCAAGGAAATCGATGGCCGGCGCCATGGCGTTGGTCTGACCTGCTTTGTCGAATGCTCCGGCGGAGGCCCAAAGGAAAACTCCCGCGTGGTGCTTGAGCGCGATGGCACGATCTCAGTCCATACCGGCTGCTCGATGATCGGACAGGGCCTGGAAACCGCCCTTACGCAACTTGCTGCCGATACGCTCGGCATCGAGATGAAACATATCCGTGTCCACAATGCCTCCACCGAAAATCTTGATGAAGGCTTCGGCACCTTTGCCAGCCGCGGCGCGATCAGGGGCGGCAACGCGGTCGTCGATGGAGCTAAAAATTTCATCGAACAGATCACACGGTTCGCCAACGAGGTCATGGATCGCGCAGCAAACGACCTGCAATGGGCGAATGGCGCTATCACGGACCACGACGGTACTATCCTGTATGACTTGCCAACCCTGGCAAAATACGCAGCCGAACGGGAACAATCCGTCGAAGCGAACGGCAGCTATTTCAGCACCGGCCTTACCTTCAGTTACGGAGCGCACGCCGCCTATGTCGCGGTCGATCCTCGAACCGGCGCCGTCGAAGTGCTGGACTATTACGCCGCCGAAGATATCGGTGTGGCGATCAATCCAATGGTAGTCCATGGCCAATTGATCGGGTCGATCGTCCAGGGGCTCGGCGGCGCCTTTCTCGACCATCTGATCTACGATGAGGATGGCCAATTCCTGACTGGCACCCTCGCCGACTATCTCGTGCCGACCGCAACCGACTTTCCCAAGGTGCGCGGCGAGAGTTACGGTGAAAAGCTGGCGTCCACAAATCCGCTGGGCGTCAAGGGCGCCGGCGAGGGTGGAATCGTTGGCGTGGCCGGAGCCGTCGCAAACGCCGTAGCCGCAGCTCTGCGGCCGCTTGATGTCAAGATAACATCCCTACCGCTTTCGCCGCCACTGCTGTGGAAGTCGATCACCGAGACGGCCAATCAGGTCAGCAGCAACTGATCGTCGGCAAGCTCCGCACCCTGCTTGCGCTGGAAGAATTTCAGAAGGTCCGCGACCTCCAGGGCATCGCGATCCGGGCCGCTCGCGTCAAGAATAACCTCTCCCTGATGCAACATGACGATCCTGCTGCCGTAATCGAGCGCCTGCCGCATGCTATGTGTCACCATCATCGTGGTGATACCAAGCGATCGAACCACGTCGTCGGTCAGTTTCATCACCTGGTCCGCTGCCGCCGGATCCAGCGCCGCCGTATGCTCATCCAGAAGCAATATCTTCGTCGGCCCGAGCGTCGCCATGATTAACGATAGGGCCTGCCGCTGCCCGCCCGAGAGCAGCGCCACGCGATCTTCAAGCCGGTTTTCCAAACCGATATTGAGCATCGATAGGCGTTCGCGCGCGAGCTTGCGGACTGATTGATTGATCGCAAAGCCGAACCGGGCTGGCGACGTACGCGACAGCGCGACCGCCATGTTTTCAATGATCGACATCTCGCCGCAAATACCCGCACGCGGATCCTGAAACAATCGCGCGATCTTGCTGGCACGCCGATGAATGGGCCACGAGGTGATATCCGTTCCGTCGGCGAGCACGCGACCTGTGTCCGGTCGTGCTTCCCCCGCAACGATGTTCAAAAGGGTCGATTTACCGGCGCCATTCGAGCCTATCACGGTAACAAACTGTCCGTCGGGGATTTCCAGCGTCACACCGCGCAGCGCGCGCATCTCGAGTGGCGTGCCCTGATTGAAGGTAATGGCGATCTTGTCGATCAGGATCATTCGATACTCGTTGTCAGGAGTGTTTGGACTTGCAGCCTGGAAGATATAGCGCAACGGCGACGAGAATCGCCGTGACCAGATTGACGTCGGAGGCGGTGAAGCCGATCGCGTTCGAACTCAAGGCGAGGCCGATCACGATACGGTAGAAGATCGAGCCCAGAACGCAGGCCAATGTCGCCAGTGCGACCACGCGTGAGGGCAAGAGTGCGGTACCGCCGATGACCGCCGCCAACGCGATGACGATGACGCCGATTCCCATCGAGACATCGGCCGCTCCGAGCATCTGCGCAAACAGCGCGCCGCTTAGCGCAGTCAATGCATTGGCGATGGCGAGACCCAGGTAGACCATCCGGTCAACGTTGATGCCGTTGGCCCGCGCCATTCGCGGGTTGGCGCCTGCGGCGCGCATGGCCAGGCCATATCCGGTGCTAAGAAACAGGTCGAGAAACAATTTGCAGACGACCACGACCGCAGTGAGCAGGATGACAGGCACATAAAAGGAGGGAAAGCCGAGATGCTCTATTGTCGAATAGACCGTATCGACGCCAATCAGTCCGATGTTTGGCCGGCCCATCACCCGCAGATTGACCGAGTACAGCGCGATCGCCGTCAATATCCCCGCAAGGATATTCAGGATACGGAATTGGATGTTCAGTAGCCCCGTCACCAGCCCGGTAATGGCGCCCGCGATCATCGCAAGCAAAGTCGCGATCCAGGGATTTACCCCTATGGCCATAAACGATGCAGCTACCGCGGCGCCAAAGGGAAACGAGCCTTCGACGGTCAGGTCGGGGAAGTCGAGAACCCGAAACGTGACATAAGCCCCCAGAGCGACGAGCGCGAATACTAAACCGGTTTCTAGAGCACCGACAAACGCATAAAGACTCATCGCGACAGTCTCGCTCCTGATTTGTCCGACGGCCCGGCGGTCGATGCTCTAGAAAATGGTTGCCGCGCGATCCAGCACGGATTTCGGTATCGTCACGCCCATCTTCTCTGCCGAAGCTCTATTGAGATAGAGGCCGATTCCGTTCGGCGTGTCCTTCATATAGACAACATCGAGGTCGCCGGGCTTGGTGCCTTTCAGCACCTTGTCGACCATCTCGGCGGTTTCGACGCCCATCTGGACGAAATCGAAACCCACGGTTCCGATCGATCCGCGTTGGACGCTACGACGTTCCGCTGAAAACAACGGGACATGCGCGCCCTGGGCAACCTTCACCACGGTTTCAAAGGCGGCATAAACGATTGTGTCGTTCGGTACGAAGATGGCGTCCACCCGGCCAACGAGACTCTGAGCTGCACTGGCAACATTGTTGACGCCCATGGCGGGCGACTCGATAACCTTGAATCCCATTTGTGGCGCAAAACTCTTGATGCTATCGGCCGTTGCGCGCGCGCTGTCCTGGGAAGAATCGTACAGCACACCAAGCGTCTTCAGGTCGGGCACGATCTCCTTCACCAGGTTGAGTTGAAGCTCGGTCGGGACCAGATCCGACACTCCACTCACATTGCCGCCGGGATGCGCATTCGTCGAAACGATCTTTGCGCTCACAGGATCGGTCACCGTCGTAAAGACGACTGGCAGATCCTTCGTCGCGGCAACGACGGCCTGGCTGACTGGCGTGGTGATCGAAACGATGACATCGGGTGCATCGCCAACGGACTGGCGGGCGATCTGTTGCGCTGTTCCGAAATTGCCCTGGGCGCTTTTGAAATCGAACTTCAAGTTCTTTCCTTCAACGTAACCGTGCGCCGCCAACCCTTTGAGAATTCCGTCCTTTACTTCAACAAGCTGTGGGGTATCCACCATGGTGATGACGGCAACGTGCTTCATCGCATCCGCATGAACCGGCCCGACAAAGGAAGAATGAGCTGCGATGCCAAGCACCAAGCCGACCACCCCGAACCGAAACCGCTGCATTGAGATCTCCGTATTTTGCTGGACGTATCGTTGCGCGCTCAAGATTTCGATCTTACTCAAACTACATGAGCCGGATTAAATAGCGCCGGATCACCGTCGTCAACCAAGACATCTCCACCTGGACTTCCCGCAAGAAAAAACACTTTGATGCAGTGGGCGATTAAAATTTGGCCATCTACAGACCGCGACGCAGGCAGACCACCTACTCATCAACGGAATTTGCGTACCAGCCTTCACCAAAGCTGAACGGCCTGCCATCGAACCATGCTCATGAAGGTCAAGCTAGTTGCCGCGACTCTTGTGGCCTTGCCTGGATCTTTGAGGTGATCGTCTTCGATGAGTTGTTCATTGAGCATGAACGGATCGCCTTACTGAAAACCCGCTCGCGACCATGAAGATGCGCCGGAGTTCAATCGGCAAGGCCAGTCTCCTTCAAGAACCAGCGTCGCATGCTCCGGCAAATCCCGTCCGAACCGGCCACACTTCTCATACATTTCGCTCGTACACAAGCAATTAGCGCCGCGGCTACCCCAAGCGCCCGTTGGCGACCAAGAGTCCGCATCTTTTAATTGCTTGTATACAAGCAATGTTTGTGATTATCCTTTGTGCACACCGATGCGGAGGCGCAAGTGACAGTGGTCTTCTCGAAAGACGGGATACGACTCCATGTCGAAGAAGCAGGCGCGGGCGTTCCGGTTGTCTTCGTGCACGAATTTGCTGGCGACCACCGGGCATGGGAACCCCAGGTAAGACATCTGTCGCGCATGCATCGATGCGTCACGTTCGCGTCGCGCGGCTATCCGCCTTCGGATGTGCCCGAAAATCCGGAGGCCTATAGTCAGGATCTTGCGCGATCCGATGTCATCGCCGTTCTCGATGCATTGGAGATTGAGCGGGCTCATATAGTTGGCCACTCCATGGGCGCTTACACAGCTCTGCATGTCGGCATTCGACATCCGGAGCGTTGCCTCTCAGTCTCCGTCCTGGGATGTGGATGGGGATCCAAACCCGATGAACGGGAAGAAGCGGCACAGGCGTGCGAGCGAATAGCGGAAATTTTCGAACGCGAACCGATCGCCGAGGCGGCGGCGAAGTACGCGCGCTTTCCGATGCGGACGACGTTTGAAGCCAAGGACCCGCGCGGGTTTGCTGAATTCGAAAGCATGCTGGCTCAACATTCGGCAATAGGGTCCGCGCTCACCATGCGCAACCTTCAACAGAAACGTCCCACGCTCTGGGATATGAAAACGCAATTGGAGGCTTTTCGCTTGCCGCTGCTTGTATTAGTCGGCGACGAAGACCATCCCTGCTTTGATGGAAGCCTGTTTCTCAAGCGGATCGTACCGCAAGCTGCGCTCGTCGTCGTGCCCCGGTCCGGTCATACGATTACCTTGGAGGAGCCGAACGCGGTCAATGCCGCACTTTGCGAGTTGTTCTATGCCACATCAGTCGACGCCTGGATGGCTCATAAGCCAGGGAACATGCAACGGTGAGCGAGCGACGACAGACGCGATGAGCGAACTTTCGGGAAACGCGACCAAAAGACCAAGACACGCCTTAAAGACAACCGCCCTGGTACTTTTCACCGACAACCAGTCATCAAACACGGAGGACTCTACGATGGATCTACAGCTCAAAGGCAAGACGGCCCTCATCACCGGCGGCAGTGAAGGAATCGGACGCGCGATTGCGTCGGTGCTCACCAAAGAAGGTGTCGATGTTGCCATCTGCGCGCGCCGGAAGGAGCTACTGGAATCCGTCGCGGCGGAATTGAGCAATGCGACGGGCCGGAAGGTTGTCGCAATCCCGGCAGACCTGACAAAAGACGCCGACGCCGCGAACTTCGTCGAGAAGGCAGCCGAGGCGCTTGGGCGCGTCGATATCATGATCAACAATGCCGGCGCGGCGCCTGGAGGCGTGATCGAAACACTCACCGAGGATCATTGGTATCAGGCCCTGCAGTTGAAGTTCATGGGCTATGTGCGTTGCCTGCGCTATTCGCTTCCGATCATGGTCAATCAAGGCGGCGGTCGGGTCGTCAATCTGATTGGAAATGACGGCGTCAAGCCATCTTACTGGGAGATCGCACCTGGCGCGGCCAATGCGGCCGGACAGAATCTCACCAAGGCGCTGGCCGGTCAGTACGGCAAACACGGCATTTCGTTCGTGGCGGTGAATCCCGGTCCGGTCCGAACGGAGCGCTGGGACGGCCTCGTCAAAGCGATGTCCCGCGACATGAACATTCCCTACGCGGAGGCAGACACGCTTGCTCCCGCCGCCATTCCGATGGGGCGGATCGCTGAACCGGAAGAGGTTGCAAACCTCGTTGCTATGATGGCGTCTCCGCTGACCCACTATGTCAACGGCACGATGATCGAGATCGATGGCGGCCAGGAAAAGGCACTGATGGATCGCGCTCGCGATCGCTAATCGGCCGGTCGAGGACGACACTTCGGCGGCGGGCTTTCGCTTCGCCGCCGGGCATCCTCTGTTGGCGCAGCGGCGGCACTTTCATACAGCGCCTGCCATATATTTTACTCGGTGCCCGCGTGGCCGTCGTCGCGCCGGGGGAAGTGACACTTCTAATCTGCCCCTCCCCGCACAGATGCGGGAGATACAGGATAAAGCAGTTAAACGCCGGGAATGGCGCTTTTCGTCCTGCGCGCGATGATCTATGAAATGGTCCTGCTCGGATAGTCGGCTCCACGATCTGGACATTTGCCGTTCTCGTCTGTTGTGACATCGCATCTCATCGTCGAAGGTTCGACATATTCAATCCATCCGACCCAGGGTCGTTGACCGCCCAATGAAAACTCCCAGAGCGACAGTGCTGGCTTTCCCAGCCAAGGACGCATCATCTTACGATCTGGATAGCCAGATTGGGTTTCGTTTGCGGCTCGCGATGCAGAAGCATACGGATATCTTCTTCAAGAACATGGATTTGGGACTCACGCAGGCCCAATTTGCCGCAATGGCCCGCCTCCAGACGACCGGGGCGTGTTCGCAAAATCAGCTTGGCCGGTCCGTCGGCCTCGATACAGCCTCGATGGTCGGCGTGATCCGCCGGCTCAAGGCCCGAAAGCTGATCTCGATCGCAAAAAACAAGGAAGATCGGCGTCGGGTGATCATCGACCTGACGGCTTCGGGCCGCGCACTGATCGCGAAAGCCATCGAGATGGGGCTTCGTGCCAACGAGCAGACCTTGTCCCCGCTGACACTAACCCAACGCAAGCAGTTAATCTCGCTTTTAGGTCTTCTGGTTTCCGGCGAAGACGAATTTTCCAGGGAATAGCCGGCGACAGGAATTCGGCGCGCAGGAGGAGTTTGGCATTCCCGTGTGAAAGACCCCGGCGCGCCTGGTTATTCCAACCGTTTATTTCGTTCGCGCGCGCTTTTCGAACGGCAGCAGCACATTCAGCAAGACTGCGACGAGAGTGCCGACGACAATTCCATCTGCGGCCAATATGCGGACCGCCGCGGGAACGACTTCGAACACCTGCGCGGGCGCCAGATTCACAACCGTGCTGAGACCGACCGAAGCTGCGAGTATGAGTGTGTCGCGCTGCTCTTCCAGGGATCGGGAGACGATCTTGATGCCGACCACGACAATCATGCCAAACATGAAGACCAGCGTTCCTCCGAGCATAAAAGGCTGGATCACGCCGACCGCGGCTCCCACCTTTGGCAGAAACGCCATGCAAACAAGTATCAACCCGGATATCGCAACAACATAACGACTGGCCACACCGGTCAGCGAAATCGCACCGACGTTCTGGTCGTAGGATATGAGGGGAACTCCCCCGAAAACAACCGCGATCGTCGACCCCAGGCCGTCCCCCGCTATCGCGCCCCGGATACGCCGCTCAGTCGGCTCTACTTGAATCATCACGCACAGGGCTATGGTGATGCTCATCGTGTAGATCGCAGCGACCACTTGATAGATAATGATCGACGTCGCGCCACCGACGCTCGGCCACGCTATACCGTACGGTAAAAAGCTTGGTACCCTGAACCATGGCGCAGCAACCAGATTTTCAAAATTTTCCAGGCCGCTGAAAAATCCGGCGATATAAACCCCAACGACAGCCAGCAGGATGGAAAACGACCGGATCGTCCTATTTCCCAGCGCGGCGATGACCGTGATCAGGATGATGCTTCCGAGCAGGAACGCTACCGTTATCGGTTGCCCGAAATAGGGTGTATTTGCCCCGAACGCCACGTTCATCGCGATCTTTATCAATGCAAGTCCTGTGACGATCAGTAACGAGCCGATAACGATCGGAGGAAAGAAACGACGGACTTTTCCAACGATCGGACTGATTGCCAGCAGAACAACGCCCCCTATCAGCAATGCGCCTGTGGCGGCGCCGAGGCTCTCTGACTTGGAAATTTGAACAACTGGACCGATATAAACCGTGTAAGCACCGAGCAGCAGCGGCAGGCGCGCCCCGACCCAACCGACTCCCAATGCGGAAATCAACGTACCTATCCCGCACCCCAGCATCACGCCGGTTATGAGCGCGGCACGGAGGTCCGCAGGCAGATTCAAAAGCTGCCCGATGACCAGTGGTGAGGCTACCATGGCCGAGAACATGATCAGTACATGCTGTGCCCCATACAGGAACGCCTCGAGCGGTGACGGCTTGTCTTCGAGACCGTAGCGCAGAGCTATCGTACCGGCATCGCCATCACCGGTGCCGGCGGCGCCATCATCGGCAAGCAACTGGCCTACTTCCACTTGTTTCGATACTTCCATCGCCGGGAGCCCGCCAACAATCGAATAAACTTGTCATCTGACTTACTTGTATGCAAGTGATTTATCATAAGCCATAATGGTGTCTGCCGTCAGACGACGCTCCGGTTTCCGTCGCAATGCGAACATCCAGCGACCCCGCATCCCGGTTAGCGTTGCCGACCGAGACGGCGGGAACGTTCGCGCAAACCTGCCTGCGCTTACGGCTCTCTTTGCAGGAAATCCATCCAACGACGACTGTCGAGTAAAGGAAAACGTATGCAACTGGACCTGGAAGGAAAACGCGTACTCATCACGGGTGCCTCGAAGGGGATCGGACTGGCTACGGCCTGGGCCTTTGCGAAAGAAGGATGCGAACTCTATCTGTCGGCACGATCACTGGACCAACTGGAAAAAAACCGGGAAGAGATACTGCGCCAGCACAAGACGCGCATTGCGGTTTTCGCCGCCGACATGGGATCGAGCGCAGATATCAGGAAGCTGGCCGAACAATTTTGCGAGGCCGATATCCTGGTCAACAACGCCGGCGACATCCCTTCCGGCGATTTGGATCATGTCGACGAGGAAGCCTGGCGCAATGGCTGGGACGTCAAGGTCTATGGCTACATCAATCTGACGCGGCACATTTATCGACGGATGGTGGACCGGAAAAGCGGCGTCATAATCAACGATATCGGCAATTCCGGGGAAAACTGGGATGCCAATTATATCGCCGGCGCAGCCGGCAACGCGAGTCTGATGGCATTCACGCGGGGCTTGGGCGGCGTGAGCCTTGACCATGGCGTACGCGTCGTTGGCGTAAATCCGGGCCCGGTTGCGACCGACCGTATGGTCAAGATCATGAAACGGCGGGCGATCGAATGGTATGGCGACGAAAGCCGCTGGGAAGAACTGAATGACAAGTATCCGGGTAAACGACCGGCGACGCCGGAAGAGGTCGCCGACCTCATCGCGTTTCTGGCCTCGCCACGGGCTGGCTACATAACCGGTACCATTGTCACGATCGACGGCGGGATCGCGTCAAGGCGCTCAATCATCTGACATGGCAAGACAGACATAATTGAAGCTTTGCCCCCGCTGCTGCATTCTGACGCAGAGGCGGAGGGTCGCGATCGCTGGTGTCGCGGGTGCTATCACTCCTCCGTTCGCGACGCGTCTTGTCGACAAAGGATATATTCGGCAGGCTACGTGGGGAGCAATGGTTATCGCGATGCTGGCGTTTTTGACATCATTGATGGCCTACGACGTGCGTATCGCGATCATCGTCCTGGTCGCAGTCGTGTTGGATGGGGCGGTGTCGGCTCATTTGGTTTTCGGGCAACGCGCCATCTATTCTCTGGATCCGAACAAGCGGGGCCGGATGAACGCGATATATATCGCCGGTTTCTTCGCCGGAGGCTCCGTCGCTTCGGTAATCGCCGCATGGTGTTTCCTGAACTACGGATGGTGGGCGGTCGTCGTGCTAGGCACGTCGTTGGCATTAACGGCGCTGATCTACAGTCTTGGAGAAAATCCGGAGGCGAAGGAATCGGGCTTTCGCGCTTAAGACGATAGCGAGCTCCTGGCGCTGCTTAATCGCAGCAGCATGCGAGCGATAGTGGCGCCCTGGCGGCTATCTATGGCGCTTGGTCACCAATAGTCGTTGCGGGGGTGGTGTTGGCGCGCGAGGCAAGCCGGGCGTGCAGCCGGTCAAAGGCGTAGCTTGCAACGACGAGGTAGCGCCACAGCCGTCAGGTTAGTTGCCGCCCCGATTTTGCCTTCGATGTCGAGCGGCTTGAACTTGCCGGGTCATGTGTTTTTCTCGCGAAATGCATCCACCGAAGCCACGGCCAGAAACTACGGTTTGCGTGTTGACTAGAGGGAACACCGCGAAGCTGGCCTCAACCTCTATCGCGCTGCTCGTTGTTTTTGCTGGCGCTTCGAACAATGCGATACGGAGGGAAACCGTGCAGTGGCGGAAGAGCCCTCCTCCGAACCCAAGACGAAAAACTACGGCTTGCGGGAGGAATTAGCGCAAAATCGCGGAATTCTTCCGTAGTTTTGCGGTAATTTCGAACAATTGGATACAGGGGAGAGCTGTGGCGTAGAAATGGCGGCGAGAGTGTCAGTCAATCCCCCTTGAAATATAAAGCATTTTCGACCCTCCTGGACCAAAACCCACCGTGAGCTACGGGCGAAAATGGAGTTTTACCTCCGACAAAAACTTGTTGCGCCAAATGGCCCGTTCACAACAGCAATACCATCAAGCAAATCCTTGATTTGCGATGTTCGACGCACCTGTTTGTTATGTAGCAACCATCCGATGAACGATTCTTGAAGCAGACCTTGACAACTTGCCGGGCAAGCAGCCGTCAACGCAGTTCACACCCGAGATAGCTTTCCCTCACCTGTGCCGACCCCAACATTTCGTTCGCCAACCCCATCGGCCACGATAGCCCCATCCTCTAGGACATACGCGTAGTCGGCTATCTCCAGCGTCGAATGCACGTCCTGCTCGACCAAACAGATCGTAATGCCACGCCGGCGAACTTCGACGATCGTCTCGAACAACATTTGTGCGGTCGACGGCGCGAGGCCGAGGCTGGGTTCGTCCAGCAGCAATAACCGCGGAGCCGCCATCAGCCCTCTCGCGATCACAAGCATCTGTTGTTCGCCACCAGATAAAGAACCTGCCGTGCGATCAAAACAAACGCGATCGAAAAACTCGAAGCCAAAATCGCAAGTAAAGCGAGAGCTCGGCCACGGATTTTTGAGTGCTAACGAGTTTTAGCAATAACAGGCAATTTCCAGGTTCCCGCGCGAATGTTATAGGGAGACCGGGGCTCTCACGGTCGATACAGCGCGATCAAACCCGAGGGATTTCAACATGCGCATTAATCGTACCTGGCCACGCCACGATTTGACCCTCTCCAAGCTTGTCATCCTGTTCGTTTCTGCCATTTTGCTGGCGTTTCCCGGACCTTCAGAAGCACAGCAGCGATCGCCCACGATCGACATAGCCAAGGCTTACAACCTTGATTCATTTGGGCAAATCGAAGCCATCCGGTACACTTGGAATATCGATTCCGCGGTCATCAAGGTTGCCCGCAGTTGGGAATGGAGTCCGAAGACCGACACCGTCTCGTATGACGGGAAAGACAAGGACGGCAAAGAGGTCAAGGCGACTTACAAGCGCTCGGAACTCCAGAGCCAGAGCGAGGCCATCAAGGCGTTCGATCCGCAGTTCATGAACGATCAGTATTGGCTGATCCTCGCGATCCGTATCGCATGGGACGGCGTGACGGGGACCGACGAGGGCATACAAAAGCTTCCGCTTGGTGATGGGTCCGCACAAAAGGTTTCGGTGAAATACCCGGAAGCGGGCTATCAGCCCGGCGATACCTGGGACCTCTATGTCGGCGCCGACAAGAAGATCCAGGAGATCGTCTATCACCGTGGCGCTCCAACCCCGCCGCCTCACCTAGTGATGGCCAATTACACCGACTACAAGAAGGCCGGCCCGCTCGTCGTCGCGATGGATCACCACGGGAAAGTTGACGGAAAGGATTTTCGACTGTTCTTCACGGACGTGTCGGTCAAGCTGTCCGGATCGGATAATTGGATCAAGGCGCAGTGACTTCGACGTAACAACCGGACGCTCTCTCGCGTAGTAGCGTAAAGGTTGCGCCGCCTGAGGATATCCGCGGCGCGCCTTCCTGGCTAAGACAACAACATAACCGATCGATCTGGAGCACGCGCTCATGGCCAATCCTTTCAGCGATGCCTGGATGTTCCTGACGGCAAACACCGGCGATTTTCAAAAGCTCGGAGAGTGGCGCTTTCTGGTGCTGGCGCTGTTCTACGCACTCCTGATCGTCGGAACGGTGGTTGCGTTCAAAAATTGGCAGGAGGATCCGGCGCAACGGACCGGCCGCAATCTCGGCGTCTGGTTCGCTCGCATGTTGATCGGCTGCATGTGGTTCCAGGGCATGTTGTGGAAGCTGCCGCTGCCGTTTTCCGACGGCCTGCAATACTGGACCGAGCAGGAGTCGACCAACGCGGCATTCCAGTTTCATCGCACATTCCTGAAGGATTTCGTGCTGACCCACATGTCGATCTTTGGTCCGATCGTGTTTCTCGCCGAGCTCGTGTTTGCGGGATCGTTAATGCTGGGGCTTGCGGTGCGCCTCGTGGGCGTGCTGGCGATCGCATATACGCTGCAGCTCTGGCTCGGGCTCTACGACAATTCCTCCGAGTGGCCGTGGACCTACATGTTCCTCGCCGTGCTAATGTTCCTGTTCACGGTCGAGGCCGCCGGCCGCAGTCTCGGCCTCGATGGCTGGCTGCGCCGCAGGGTCGCTGACGTGCGCGATGGCAAGGGGCTGATCGGCTGGTTCTTCCACATTGCGGGCTAGTTGCAGAATGATCGAGCTCGCTCGCGCTGCGACGCTAATTGCAGTGTTGAACGCGACTTGCGCCTCCGCTGCTGACATCGGCTATCTGGCTCCGCCGGGTGTTCCCGCAACGAGGTTTCCTCCGCCGCGGCGCCCGGTGGCGCCGATCGTCAGTCCAAGCCGCTCGGCCGAAGACCGCCGCGACGCGCTCGATGAGGACGGCGAGATTGCGCGCCTTCTTGAGATCAAACCAGGCATGACGGTGACCGACATCGGCGCCGGCAGCGGCTATCACACGGTGCGCATGGCGCCCCGCGTCGGTCCCACCGGCACCGTCATCGCAGAGGATGTCACGCAAAGCTATCTCGTTGAGCTCGCAAAGCGCATCGAGCAGCTGAAACTGACCAACGTGAAACTCGTGCTCGGCGAGCCGCACGATCCGCGGCTGCCCGCCTCATCGCTCGACGCGGCAATCCTCGTGCACATGTATCACGAGATCGCGCAACCCTATGCTTTGCTCTATAATCTCGGGCCGGCTCTCAAGCCCGGCGCGCGGGTCGGCATTGTCGACCAGGAGCGTCCGACGCCCGAGCACGGCACACCGATCGAGCTGCTCCGCTGCGAGCTTTCCGCGGTCGGCTATCGTGCCATCGCGACCCACCAACTCGCAGGCGATGGCGGGTATCTGGCGGTATTCTCTCCGCCTGACGCGGCGTCCCGGAAATCTCCCGAGGATATCGTTCCTTGCGACGACCGTGCCGGCGCACGATGATCAGGTTTTCCGCAGCGCAAGCGCAAGACGAATGAATGTCGTCGAAATAGACCAAGCCGCCTTGAGGCCGGCAATGAAATTGCCGGAGACCTTCGAGACGCCGCCGATCCGCCGCCGCTGCCCGACCGCGATTTCGAGCGCCGGCAAGCGCGCGGCCGCGACGCGCATCAGCATTTCCAGGTTCCAGCCGAACGTCTCCTCCTTCATGCCGAGACCTTTGAGGGCATCACTGCGGATCGCACGAAACGGTGAGAGATCGGTGAAGCGCGCGCCATAGACCAACCGCAGGAGCAGCCCGCCGACATGGCCCGCAAGCAATTGTTGCGGCGCGAGGCTGCCGGGCTCGCGAGGCCCGCGCACGCGCGAGCCGAGCACGAAGACGGCCCGACCGGCGGCAATCGGCGATACCAGAGCCGGGATGAATTCCGCGGGATCGCTGCCGTCGCCATCGAGGAAAACGAGAATATCGGCATCACTGCGCACGGCGGCAATGCCGGCCTGGATGGCGCGACCATAGCCGCGCCGCAATTCGATGATCACGCGCGCGCCTGCTTCCGTTGCGCGCTCGACGGTGCGATCCCTCGAGCCACCATCGACAACGACGACCTCGCTGACATCTCGTGCCAGTACCGCGTTCACGACCTTGCCGATCGCGGTCTCCTCGTCGAGACAGGGAATGATCGCTGAGACGAGCGGCGCATGAGTCACCTTGGTCACAGGCTCCAGCGCAGGCCGCAACTGGCGCAGGCTTTGGGCGGCTTGTCCGACAGCAGCGCCGCACGAAATTCGCGATAGGCGGGTCCGTTCCAGATATCCTGCAACGGCTGCTTTTCGGCATGGCCGAGCGTATAATTGTCGTAGCCATGCTGCGAAAACGGCGCGATGCAGCATGGTAGCGCGCGGCCATTGGCAGTAAAATACATCAAGGACCAGGGCCGCCGGCACAGCGACCATGGCGAACCATCGCCGCTCGCCTTGAGGCTCAACCCCGGCTCGCTCGCCGCGCCCGACGCGCTGAAGATGATGCCGAGCGAACGCGCGAGGTCCTCAGCCTGTTTCAGATAGGCGGCCTCCTCCGCGGTCAGGCGTTCGAACAGCGCCTGATCCGGCTGCGCCTTGCCAATCGCCGCTTCATCAAAGAACACCAGGCGCTGCAGGTAGACTTCCCTGACGCCGGCTTCGGCTGCGACCTGCACAAAGGCCGGCAATTCCTCGACCGTTTCCTTCAGGCCGGTAAGCCAAACAGATACCTGCGGCTTTGCGTGCCCCTCGCGCTCCTGCAGCTTGCGAAACGCGCGGACATTGCGGATGATGCGGTTGAAATAATCGCGGCCGCGGATCGCTTTGAAACTTTCGCGGCTCGAGGCATCGAGCGATACCCTGAGCTCATCGAGACCCGCATCGATCAGCGCGAGGCCATTGCGCTCGCTGAGCACGGTGCCGTTGGTGTTGAACAGAACGTAGACGCCGCGATCCTTGAGATATTTGACCATTTTGGGCAGGTTCGCGACCAACATCGGCTCGCCGACGCCATGCAGGACCGCGCGAGAGAGATCAGGAGCCTGGTCGACGATCGATGTGAACAGCTCCCAGTCCATATCACGCGGCGGCTCGAGCTCCTCGTAAGTGCGCGGGCAGGTCGTGCAGAGCAGATTGCAGCGGTTGGTCACTTCCAGATAGAGGCAGACCGGCGGACGCTCCGCAACAGCTGTACGCTCGGCTACGACCTGCTCGTGATAGCGGCGGGGATCGAAGGGACCGCGCGCGCCTGGCGTTTCGCCGGTAGGGCTCATTGCGATGATCCTGCATTTGCGGTCCTTGACTGGCGACTCCTCCAGGCCACCCAGGCCCAGGCCAGCAACAGACCCCCGAACAGAACCGATTTTGTCACCATTCTCGGAATGTAGAAATCCCAGTCGAGTTGCTCCGACAGCATCAGGGCCGCGATCGAAACGGCCCAGGTCGGTGGAGAACCGCACAAGGCAACGAACGGTGTGACCGCCAGAAAGTACCAGGGATAGTTCGGCGACACCAATAGCAGCGAAAGAAGCAGCAGCATGTTGATGCTACCCAGACTGGAAGCCACGTTGCGATCAGTACGGAAAGCTACCACAAACGCCGCAAACAACAGCGCGAGCGTAGCCAGCACCAGATAGACGGCGACATCGCCCCGATGTTCGCCAAACGCCAACCGCCATAGCGCGAGCGGCCAGAGCTCGTAGCCGGCACTGATCCCCTCTTCCGCCATATAACCTTTGGTCAGATAGCCGAACACACCCCAACCGACCGACAAGTACGGCAGATAACACAGCACCGTGACGGCGACCACAACCAGCGGCATTTTCAGATTCCAGGGACGCCAGATGCCAGCCAGCACCGGCGCCACATACGGCTTGACCAGTGCCGAGAACGCGATCAAGGCGACGCCGCGTAGCGCCTTTCCAGTCATGGCCACCCACAAGCCCGACAGCATCAAGGCGACCATCAGTGCGTCGACATGACCGCCATTGGCAATCTCCCATAACGGAAGCGGGTGCCAGAGATAAGCGATCACGCGCGTCACCGGCTGGTCCATCTGCCGCAGGAATAGCATGATCAGCGCGACGGAGACGGCGTCGCATGCGAGCATCGCAAGACGCATCGTGGTGACGTTCTCGCCGAACCGCGTGACGATCAGGAAGAAGAATTGCGCGACCGGCGGGTAGATGGTCGCCGCCGTATCAACACGGTTGATGTGCGGGAAGATCGCCGCGTCGCGCAGGGACGCCAGCGCCGGATCGGCTGGAAAATAGCGGTAAGGATTGATGCCGGCGGCCTGAACTCTGCCATCCCAGATGTAGCGGTAGATGTCGCTGGACAGCAGCGGATCGAACAACAGCACATAGACGCGAAGCAGGATCGCGACCGAAAAGATCAGCCACAGCACGCGATCAGGCGGCGCGCGTTCGGCCTGGCGCGTCGCAACGATCGTCAGCAAGGCCGCGATCATGGTCAGAGCGATGTAGGCATTGTCGCCGAGAGTCCTGAACGCAAAAGGAGTGACCGAGGTGAGAGCGATCAAAGCGGCGGCAATGCCGATCAACCTCGCGAGCGGACTCATAGGCTTAGCTCAGGTGCGTCCTTGAGAAAGGCTAGGCTCGCGGGTGCAGGTCCACCGGCGCGAAAGCGGCGCGAGCGGCCGGCCAGTTCCTCCTGCAGCCAGCGCAACGTCTCGACGTCGTCGATATCGTACCATTCAGGCAGCAACGTTGTGGCAAGCCCGATTTCCGCCGCGCGTTCGCGAGTGGCGCTTGCCACGGTGTCCGTTCCCCATACAATCCGCGTGAATAGCTGCGGATGCATTTGTTTCAGACCGATCAGGTAGTAGCCGCCGTCACTGGCCGGTCCAAGCACCATCCGGTCGCCGGGCTCGCGCAAGGCTTCGATCGCCTGTACCAGGAAGCGGGACGGCAAGGTCGGGCTGTCACCATTGACCAGCAGTACGCAGTCATGCCCGGAAGCCAGCAGCGCACGCGAGGCACCAGGCAACACCTCGCCGAGATCCTTGCCGGCCTGCAGCAGCAGCCCGAAATTTCTTGGAAGCAGCTCGCGCATGATTTGCTCGGTCCCCGCAGGCGCGTAGACGCCATAGCCGCGACGGCCAAGACCCTCCGGAACCGCGTCGATCGCGGTCGCCACGTCACGGAGAAAGCAAGCCGACAATTGTGAGGCCGCGTCGGCGCCGATTGCTAACGCAAGCCGCGTCTTTGAACGGCCTGGCAAAGGCGCCTTGCAGATGATCCCGATCGCCGCACCGCTCACGGCAGGACCCGTGAGCGCAGGCGATCGGCAGCGATCACGATGAGCTCCAGCGCGTCGCGACTGCCGTCAGCTTCACCCTTTTCAAAATCGCCGTCGACGCGCCCCATCTGATTGGTCACATGGGCGAAGCACAGCACGGGCTTTTGCCGGGCTCGGGCGAAGGCGTAGAGCGCTGCGGCCTCCATCTCCACCGCCAACAGATTGCGCTCGGCCATCGCATCGATCGCGGCTTGCGTCTCGCGGAACGGGGCGTCGGTGGTCCAGGTCGCGCCAGTCAGCACCGGCACCGGAAATCTTTCAAAGGCGCCGTCGAGCTTCGAAATCAATCCGGCATCCGCGTGCGAATAGTCCGACGGTAGCGCATAATGATAACTCGTGCCTTCATCGCGCAACGCGCGATCGATAACGATGAAATAAGGCGGCGGGCGCACCGGCACGATCTGGCCGGAGGACGTCACGCTGATCAGCAGCTTGCAGCCCGAGGCGAACATTTCCTCGGCGATCAGTGTTGCAAAGGAGGCGCCAACGGCGCAGCCGACAATGCCAAACTCCATTCCTCCGTGGCTGAACGAATAAAGCTGCGTGTGATAGCAGGCCCAGCCTTTTTCCAGCCGCGCCTCGCCATGTGCGAGCAAGCTGCGCAGGATGTCGCCGTCTGGATCGAGGATGCAGATCGCGGGGGTGCTGGATGGCGGGATCCGCTTTTGCCGGCGCGCCTCGCGCAGCAGGCTTTCCGGCGTGAAGGCGGAGGGCTGCGCATAGTGTTTTTGCGCGAGGATGGGCGGGACCTCGCCGTCATTTGCGGCCATCTCGAAACAGATCCGGTTACGTGCCCGATCATTGGTAGCGTTCTCAGGGGTAGCGGGCAAGCGCCGGACCGCCGGCGGGCCACAGCCAGGGTGTCATGAAAAATAAAATTCGACCGATGAAACAAGAGGGTCTTCCGCAACGTATTCTTGCGGGGATATTGTTCCCCGATCTAACGCCGCCACCTGCCATCGAGCGAAACCTGTCGAGTTGATCCGATGGTGGGGATCGCCTAGCTTGGTCCTGTAGAAGTGCGGGTCTGAATCTTCAACGCCAATATCGAGGGCCGTCATGGATCAAGAGACCGCCGTTTCAAGTGCCAGGGACATCGCCGATCGCATTCTCGCACCGGCGGCCAGACAGAACGACAAAGATGGGCGATTTTCCTCCGAAGCCGTCGCCGCACTCGGCTCGAGCGGATTGCTGGCGATCACGCTGCCGACCGATATCGGCGGCTCGGGCCTCGGACCGCGAACGCTTGCCGCCGTCATCGCGACACTAGCGGAATCAGATGCTTCTACGGCGATGGTCTATCTGATGCATATCTGCGCCACCGCAACTATCGCATCCGCGCGGACAGGCGCAGCCACGGCTTCGACGCTCAAAGAGATTGCAGCCGGCGGGCATCTCACCACGCTGGCCTTCAGCGAAGCTGGATCGCGCAGTCATTTCTGGGCGCCGGTCTCTCGAGGCAAACGACACGGCGCCAATGTGCGCATCAACGCCAAGAAGTCCTGGGTGACAAGCGCCGGCCACGCGCAGAGCTACGTCGTTTCGGCACTGGCGCCCGACGGAAAGGGTCCGACCGACTCGACTCTCTATCTTATTGCAAGCAACAACCCCGGATTGTCGACCGCAGGCCCCTGGGACGGTTTTGGCATGCGCGCCAACGCCTCCGCGCCGATGAGCCTCGAGGATTGTGAGGTCGAGCCCGGCTTCCAGTTGATCGATGATGGAGCCGGCTTCAAGGCGATGCTGGAGGTTGTGCTTCCGCTGTTCAACCTCGGAACATCGGCGGTCGCGCTCGGACTTTGCCGCGCGGCGGTAGCAGGAGCAGCAACGCATCTGAAGTCCGCGCGCTTCGAGCATCTGGGCGCGACGCTCGGTGAGAGCTTGCCGACGCTTCGTGCCCAGCTTGCGACGATGCAGATCGACACTGACGGGCTTGCGGCCCGCATCGATGATCTTGTCGATCATCTCGAGCGCCCCCGCGAAACAACCGTATTGCGTGTGCTTGAGTGCAAGGCAGCGGCGGGCGAGGTCGCTATCGCCGTCACTTCGGCGGCGATGCGTGTCTGTGGAGGTGCCGCGTTCTCAAAGCACATGGCCATCGAGCGCCTGTTCCGCGATGCCCATGCGGGCGCTGTGATGGCGCCGACGGGCGACGTCTTGCGCGAGTTCATCGGCAAGGCAGTGTTGGGCATTCCGCTGTTCTGAGCATCAAGGGTGAGAGGCAATCATGAGCCGGTCGATCTGGGTTGGTGCCGTCGCTTACGATCCGAAAGTAGTCGGCATCTGGGAAGGCATGCGGAAATATTTCCACGAGGAAGCACACGTGCCCGTCGAAGTCGTGCTGTTTCAAAGCTACGAGGCGCAGGTCGCCGCCCTCCTCTCCGAGCCCGGTGAAGCGCTACCACGTATTGACATCGGCTGGAACACGAACCTCGCCTTTATCCAGGCCGACGCCTGGAGCAACCACCGGTGTCGCCCCATTGCGATGCGCGATACAGACTTGGGCTGGATGACCAAAATCGTCGCGGTTACCGGCGGGCCTGTGACAAAACTTGCCGATCTCAAGCGCCGCACACTGGCGCTCGGCAGCCGCGACAGCGGGCATGCGGCGATCCTGCCGGTCCATTTTCTCGAGCGCGAGGGAATATTCGAGGGGAAGGACTATCAGTCGCTGCGGTTCAACACCGACCTCGGCAAGCACGGCGACACTGGCACAAGCGAGTCCGACGTCGTTCGTGCTGTTCTCGACGGCCGCGCCGATGCCGGTGCGATCGGCAGCCCCTTCTGGAACGCGGTGCGGAACGAACGCCTGGTGCCGGAAGGCGCGCTCACAGAGATCTGGAGCTCGCCGCCATTCAATCACTGCATGTTCACGGCACGGTCTGATCTTGATCCTGCCTTGGAAAAGGCGTTCGCCAAGGCACTCTTCGCCATGAGCTTCGACAATCCGATCCATCGTCCGGTGCTCGAGGCGGAAGGATTGCGCCAGTGGATCGCGCCGCAGCTCGACGCCTACGCGAGCTTACGAGACGCATCGTCGCAGCAGGGCTTTTTGAAGAGGCCTGCGGCCTAGCATGCGGCCTTAGGCACAATTGAATATCTTTGCCAGCCGGCGCTGGTGCTGATGTTCGCGGTCGAAGGCGCGACGTACGGCGGCGAAGGATTCGGCGAGCGGAAAGATCTCTCGGCTGATCAGAAGGTCGTTATCCTCGGCGCCGACCGGATGCCAGAACACGCCCTCCGCGGTGATCGTCACCTCGGGAACGAGGTCCGCCCGTGCCAGGGCGATGCCCTCGGTTGCTGTGCCGCGCAGGGCAATTCGCCGGATCACCCGGTCTTCCTCGCGAACGCTATGGATGTCAAGAAAGCGGGAAAACTCTTCGGCTTCGTCGTCCGTCGACACCGTCGCCGCCAATCGCACGCGAAACCCCTCGGCGCGCGCAAGTTCGATTCCCCTCCAGGCCCGATGCCAAGATCCCGATCCGCGATGGGCGTCGTGTCGTTCCGCGGTCGGACTATCAAGGCTGATCTGAAAGGTCACACGCGCGCGCGGCAAGGCACGAAGTGTCTCGACCCGGCGTCCGAAAAACAGCATGCCGTTGGTAAGGACGGTAACCGGCGCGACCGCCGCGCAGGACGTAATAATCTCGCCGATATCGGGCAGCATGAAGGGCTCGCCGCCGGTCACAAAAATCTCTTTAACACTGAGCGTCGCCGCTTCGCTCGCGATTCGTCGCACCCGCTCGAGGCCGAGCGCGCGGCGCGGCGCCTTGGGCGAGGAGCGCACACAGCAATAATCGCAACTTAAATTGCAGTCGAAATTCGTATAAAGCCACAGACGCGAACCTACGGGCCGATCTCCGTCGACATTCGTGGGCGCCTCGCCATGGCGTATTACCCAGCGCGTGCGTCCCTCCTCCTCCGCCACATCGACCAGACTGTTTCGGGTGAAGCGGCACCAAGCTTCGAGCTCTGGCCCAAGCGCTGGATTGCCACTGACGACGGCGACGAGATCGCCCCTGCGGCACCGTCGGATCGCCGCGATCAATTCCGGCAGTAGGCCCGTGGCAAACGTCTTACTCCCCGCGTCAACCTTGACATCCGCAATCGTCATCATAGGGTGCACTATAGTTCTTGCGCTTGCGCAAGGAAAGCCAAGGCCGCCTTAAAGGGGAACTGAAGCTGGAGCCGAACTTCACGTCCGCTCATGGCCCCTTCTCGCACCATCGGGCCTCAGGGTGTCCCGCTGAGAACAGATCCTCGAGACGCGGATCGCTGTTGCCGCAGCGCCGGACAGAAAAAGGTTGAAGCGAGTGGTGAAGACACCCTACGACGCCAACGTTCTCGTCGACTGCCTCAGTGTTCTCAGCCGACGATCATGGCGTTCTACAAACGATCGAAATAATGAATGCAGATCAGAAGCGCGCAAGTTTTTCTGCTACGCCTGTCTTCGCTAAATTTCGCCTAGCTACGAATGAACTCGAAGAAGCGCGCCAATATTCCATCCTCGCCGATGGCAACCAACAAGATCGATGTTTTCTTTTGCCGTCGTACGAGTCAGTATTGCTTGCGCACACAATGGCGCGCTTGATGTTGAGGACGCTGACGTGGAAAAGAACAGGAAGATAGCCGCCCGTTCAGAATGAAAATCTGCCAGCTTCGATAAGCTACTGATTTTACTGGATGAAACCTGGCTGGCGACGCAGTGCAGATCGCACCGGTCTCCAGCCAAATTCCCTGCAAACAGGGAATTTTACAGGGAAAATCACGATTTCGGGCCTCAAGGCGACGATGTTAGAGCAGGAAACCGCTTTGCC
>Ga0210393_10000111_pt1 | contig 86712 bp, 71 predicted proteins | sample IncBWC27OmetaG_FD_160068 | JGI IMG/M metagenome (GOLD analysis project Ga0210393, IMG submission 160068) | Forest soil microbial communities from Barre Woods Harvard Forest LTER site, Petersham, Massachusetts, United States - Inc-BW-C-27-O ... | reverse complement strand
CCTATTGCGACAAGCTTTCGCGGCAATATCCTTCCGTCGTAGTTGAGCCTGATCGGATTTATTTGCGAGATGGGTCGATTTATACGTCGGCAGGTATTACGGCTGGGATGGACTTGGCGCTGGCACTGGTAGAAGAGGATCACGGTCACCAGGTTGCTCTTGAAATCGCACGGATATTGGTGATGTTTCTGGTTCGTCCGGGCGGACAGTCCCAATACAGCCATATGCTCTCGCGGCAAGCGGCGACATCGCAGCCGCTCCGCGAACTGCAGGTTTGGATGATCGAGAATCTGCGTGAGAATTTAAGCGTTGAAAGACTTGCTAAACGAATGGGAATGAGCTCACGCAATTTCACCCGTGTTTGTCTCCGCGAAACGCGAATGAACCCGGGGCAATTCGTCGGTCGTATGCGCGTGGAGGCGGCGCAGCAAATGATCGATAGCTCCGCGATGGGTCTTAAGGAGATCGCGGATGCTTGTGGATTTCAGACGCCTCTCGCCATGCGCCGGACGTTTCTACGTGTTCTCGGCATTACTGCCGGCGAATATGCAAGTCGCTTTAAGCGGTCGCAAAGCCAGACCGAAATGCATAGATGAAGCCAACGCCGGATATCTGATCACAAGTTGCATGCTGGTTGCGCGGGGCGCGGCGCGTGCGATTTCGACATAGCTACGACTTCGCAATGAATTCTTATATCCTGAGGAACCGATTGCGAATAATGGGAGGATGAATGGCGCAAGTTTGGTTAGTGACGGGCAGTTCTCGCGGTCTGGGTCGCGCAATTGTCGAAGCGGGCCTTGCGGCGGGTAATAAAGTGTTGGCGACAGCTAGGGACGTCGAGTCTCTACATGACCTATCGGAGCGCCACGGTGACCAGATCAAGCTCTTCGCGCTGGACGTGACCGACGAGTCCGCGGCAGCGAGCGCAGTGAAGGCGGCGATCGGTGCCTTTGGCTCGCTGGAGGTTGTTATCAACAACGCAGGATACGGCAATCTCTCGTCCGTCGAAGACACGCCGATGTCGGATTTTCGCGCACAAATCGAAACGAATCTCTTCGGGACGATCATCGTGACGAAGGCCGCTCTTCCGTACTTTCGCCAAAGGAAAGCCGGTCATTTTGTTCAATTTTCGTCGATGGGCGGAAGGATAGGGCCTCCAGGGCGTGGGCCCTATTCGGCTGCGAAATGGGGCGTCGAGGGTTTCTCAGAAGTGTTGTCGCGCGAAGTGGCGCCGCTAGGCATCAAGGTCACCATTGTTGAGCCGGGCGGCTTCCGCACGGACTTCGCCGGCAGTTCCACCAAACTGAGCCAAGGAAATCCCGACTACGACTCGACTGTTGGAGCAACCGCCAGGTTTCAACGCGACTACAACGGTAAGCAGCCCGGTGATCCGAAAAAGGCGGCTCAAGCGATCGTGCGACTGACCGAGGAACAGAAACCTCCATTGCGACTGTTGCTCGGCAGCGACGCGTACAACGGGGCGGAGAAAAACGACCTCGCACGCCTAGAAGAAGCAAGGTCCTGGAAAGAACTCAGCCTGTCCACTGATTTCGAGTCGAAGCCCCCACACGCGGAGCGACCAAAGTGAACCTATCTTCGCGGGAATCCGACCCAGGGACGTGCCGCCTTTCCGCGCCGCGCAAATTGTAGGAGCACGCTTCTCATTTCTTGTTTCGCTGGCTCATGTCAAAGACCGCCTAAAGCAAGGCGACGGTGTGTTCGAGAGCGGTCTTGGAAACCGCCGCCAAATCGCTCAAATTCTTGGTAAGCACTTGGTAAGCGTTGGGCTGTAAATGAGGTGTTTAGGTGCAACAGAGGAGCTTCTAACACTAAAAACAAATGAGAATCGATCAGTGCGAACGGGTCAGAGTTCGGCGATGAGCTCCGAAGGAACTCCAAGAGCCGTGGCAGCGAAATTTTCACGAAGATGATCTAACGAAGAGGTGCCCCGGGAGCAGCGCAGACACTTTTCAGGAATACAGCTTCGCGTAGATTCCAAGCCTTCTCATTCGGTATATCAGTGTAGTTCGGCTGATACCCAATCGGATTGCAGCGCCATCCGCACCGCCTACGCGGCCCTTGCAAGCGCTAAGCGCCCGTATGATTTCCTCCCGCTGCTTCCTTTCGTACTCCTCAGCGCCGACGTTGATATCAGGTCCTGGGCTGAAAGCTTTGCGAGCAGCTCGCTTCTTGTTCATCGCGGCATCTACCGCCATCTCGCTTTCTAACTTTCGCAGTTCTGTGAGCGGTACTTCGAGTGCCTTGCCGCGCGTCAGGATGACTGCGCGTTCGATGAAATTCTCCAATTCCCGGATATTCCCAGGCCATTCCCAAGCCGTGAGTCCCTTCATCACTGCAGAAGGTACCGATTCAATTTGTTTCTGCATCTGTTTTGCGAACTTCTGCACGAAATAACTAACGAGTAGGGGAATATCCTCCTTGCGCTCTCTTAGGGAGGGTATCCGAATCGGAAAGACATTCAACCGGTAGAACAGGTCACTGCGAAACTCGCGGTCCGCAACCATTTTTTCGAGGTTGCGGTTCGTTGCGGCGATCAAACGCACGTTCACTTTGCGCGTATGCGTGTTTCCCAGCCGTTCGAATTCGCGCTCCTGCAGAACGCGTAGGAGTTTCGGCTGAATTTCAATTGGGATGTCGCCTACTTCGTCCAGGAAGAGCGTGCCCTGGTCGGCTAGATCCAATCGCCCGATTTTTTGCGTAATGGCTCCGGTGAACGCGCCCTTTTCGTGCCCAAACAAGTCGCTGTCCAGCAGGCCCGTGGGGATTGCGGCACAATTAAGTTTTATAAAGGTACGGTCCTTCCGTCGGCCGCGGTCGTGAACTGCGCGCGCAATGAGCTCCTTGCCCGTTCCTGTCTCGCCCAGCAGCAGAACCGTGGAATCGCTCGAAGCAACGGTGTCCACCAATTCCAGGATATGCTTTAGCGGGGCGCTTTTCCCAAGGATTCGCTCGAAGCCGCTGTCGCTGCGAATTTCCTCTTCCAGATAGAGTTTTTCCTGTGCGAGCTTGTCCTTAAGTTCAGAAATTTCGTGGTAGGCCAGTGCGTTTTCAATTGCGATTGCTATTTGTCCGGACGCCCGACTCAGGAAATCAACAGCCTCTGGCAGAAAAGGGGTCGCTGTCGTGCGCGAAGGACATAAGAGTCCGAGGAGCCGATCGCGATTTACAAGTGGAATAATACATTTGGCTTTCAGGCCTTCCGCGGCCGCTATCTCCGTAGCTCCGGACACGTACTTGTCGTAGTCCCGACTGTCAAGGACTACGGGTTTCAAAGTGTCCATTGCTTTTTTGGTGGCAGCGCTCGGCGCCACGAGCAGATCTTCTTTGATGAGCCCCTTGCCGTGTGGAAAATCCACGGCGAATACCCTAATTTTCCCCGATGCTCCGTCGGGTAGCGAAACGGTTACCAAATCAGCCTGTATAACTTCGCGGATATTCGCTGCAATCGCGCGTAAGACCTCTCGGAGGTTGAGGCTCGACGTGATTCTGCTCGTCAGATTCAGTAGCAACTGGAGCCGGTCGTTCTGACGCTGCAGCTCTTGACTAATGCTGAGTATCGCTTCGTAGCGGTTCGCCGAGGTCGCCGCAGGTATAGGAGTATGGATTAACGCTCCGTCACGGTTTACATCGTTCGCCACGGGTATAGGAGTGACTATGCCCATCATTTATCTTGGATGCCGCACGAACCTGGATAGCTACAGTTGCTACCGGATCTCCGCTAGGATTAGCGTGATGTCGTCACGAAGAGGCCCGGCGCTGTACGATATGGTGAAGTAACGCGGTAACCGTATCGCGGACGACTTTCTCCAAGCCTTCGACGCCCAGTATTTCGTCGTTCCCATTCCAGACGTCAGTCAGTCCATCGGCAGCACCCATCGTGAAAATAAAGCCATCGACCTTGATGTCTTCGATCACAAAGCGATTTAGAGTCCGCCGCATTTCGTCGGGCTCCATCCCGTGCCGCAATAACAAAACGGTTTCCGGATGAATACGGTTGGCCAGCAGTGCGGGGCTGATGCCGTGACCAGAAATGTCGCAAACGAGCGTCTGAATTGAAACGTGTCCGAGCAGGGCATCAGGCGGATTCGGGGCGCACGGCCAGTTGTCCGGGCGCGGGGCCGGGTGCTTTGCTTGAATCAGCCTCCTGGTGGATGCGGACCGGAAGGTGGCCGGCAGCTGCGAGCACGAGCAATTGCAGCATGATGAGCGCCGCGAACGGAACGAGGAACGCGTGCGCCGAAGCGGAGGACGCGGACATAGAGACGGTGATCGCAATCACAGTCGTGATTGTGGGGCCGCCGAGCCTTTGGACAATGTTCACAGCCATCGTGGCGAGGCTTAATTTTTCCCTCGGGACGGCGGCGTAGGCCGCCGCTATCGAAGGGATGCCCGTGGCACCCTGTCCAATGCCGCGAACAAAGAGGCCGATGAGCGCGGGCACTATCGAGAAACCGCCGAAGGCCATCCAAAGAAAAGGAAGGGTCCCCAGAAAATTCAGGAGCACCCCGCCGGAAGCCACCGCGCGGCAGCCAAACCGGTCCGTCAAATATCCCATGCACGGATACACGCACAGCATTCCCACCCCCGCGGACCCAAGAATCCAGCCGGTCTGCGACGCCGTAAAGCTGCAGCCCGTGACCAAAAAGAGCGGGATGAGAAATTGCCCGCCGTAGATGATCCCGACCGCGAGAAACTGGGTCGTGGCCGCGATTGAAAAATCCCGGATTTTGAAAAGCTCGATGTCAATCAGCGCCTTCGATTTTTTCCGGTGCGCGTGTCGGAGAAACACGCCCAGCAGGACCAAACCCAAAACGAGAACCCGGATGTCCCCGTGCGACAACTGTTCCAATCCATAGAGAAGACACACCAGGCCGGGTGAGATTATGAGAAAACCCGTGAGATCAAAGGGGCGCTTTTGGGTTGTCGGCTTGTCGCGCGGTAGTATCCACGCAGCGAGGACCACCGCCAAGATCCCGACCGGCAGGTTGATGTAAAAAAGCCAGGACCAGCCCAGGTATTTCAAGATGGTTCCTGCCAGGATCGGTCCCGCCAGCGGAGCCAGCAGGATCGGCACGGCTGCATATCCGAAAACCCGGGCGAGCTGCCTTCCGGCAAGCCGCGCGACCATCAACTGGGCCAACGGGGCGAGCAGGCCTCCGGCCATGCCTTGAATGAGTCTCGCGCCTATCAACTCGGGCATCGTCGTGGCCGCGCCGCACAGGAATGAAGCCAGTGTGAATGAGCAAAAGCAGATCAAATAAAGCCTCTTTGCGCCGAGGCGGGCCACCAGCCACGCGTTGAGCGGCAGCATGAGGGCCAAGGCGAGCAGATAGCCGCTGACCACCCATTGGGCCGACGCAATGGACGAGCGCAACTCCCGCTTGATGAACGAAAGCGAGAGGTTCACGACCGTCGAATCCATTTGCGACATGAACGGACCGAGGATCGCGACGGCGATGATTTTCCAGGCCCCGGGCTCCAGCCCTTCGGAATGGGTACGGCTCATGATGCGATGCCTGTCCTTCTGAATTAGCCCTTTTGCGCGGCGATGAATTCGTCCGTCGCGGCGACCCAGGCCTGCGGGGGAAAAACCTTCTCGGTCAAAACGCGGTGAACCTCCTGATCGGCATCGAAGCAGGCGTCCTTGAGAACGACACTGCGGAAATCCAGGTCAAAGGCGCGTCTCAGCGTGGAGAGAACAATCCCGCTCGTCGCGATGCCGAAAAAAACGAGGTGCTCGATGCGGCGGGACCGAAGGACCAGCTCAAGATGATTGTCCGAAAACGCCCCCACTCTTTGCTTGTAGATCACCAGGTCGTCCGGATGAAAAATATCGCCGTGAAATTCCCCAGAGGGAGTGCCCTTGACGAAAAGATTGTTTTGTTTGACCCGCAAAAACGGGGATTCAAAATCCGGAATCTCCGGGTGTCCCTCGGAAAACCCAAGCCCCACATGAATGATGCGGAATTGGTTCTGCCTCGCAAACGCGACGGCTTTCGCGGCCACGGGCATCACGCGTTCGGAGCCTGGCACAAGGCCGAAGACTCTCTTTTGAAGATCCAGCGTCAGAAACGCCGTTTTTTGGGGATCGAGTTTCATGCGTCATTCCTTTTTGTATTTGGGCGGCAAGCTGTCATGACGTTTCCGCTATGCGCTTGAAGAGTTCACCGGCCTTGAAAAGCGTTATCTGTTCCTGCCTGTCGAGTTCCGCGATGGCCCGCGAGAGCCAGGCGTACGTCGCCTGCTTGGTGTTCCTGCGCAGGGTGATGCCCCGGGCCGTCAGTCTGATGTTGATCTGGCGTCCGTCCGTAGGGTGAGCTTTGCGCTCGATCAGTCCCATTTTCTCAAGCAAACCCAGGGCCGTGCCCATGGATTGCGGCTTGACGCCTTCGGCGCGGGCGAGGTCCGCGGCGGTCGCCGGTCCGTGCTTTTCGAGGCGGCGAAGGACCGCCTTCTGTGTCCAGGAGAATTCCCGCAATTCCGGCGGCGCGTCGGCGTGAATGCGGCGTACGAGCAAACCCAACGCCATGGCAAAATCTTCAACCGCTATTTCACTGCTTTTCCGAGCGACCATGATTAAACAGTATAACTTATCAGTGTAACTGTCAAGTAGGCGGCCAACGGGGAGGGATCAAGTCCTGACTTAAATTTGCGGTTTTGCTCGTCGTGAGATTTATCGAAGCTTAAGCGGTGGCCGGTTGCGCGTCCTGCCGCGCCGCTTGTACCGCCCACACTCCTCTAGGACATGCCGTTACCCTTGGATGGGCCCGGGCGCGCTCACCTCGATTTCCGCGCGCTCGGAGGCGCTTAGCGTGATACCACCCGCCGCCGCGTTTTGCACGACTTGCTCGGCGCTTGTCGCGCCGGCGATCACGCTACCGACAATCGGATTTCCGGCAAGCCAGGCGATAGCCAGCTGCGCCAGCTTGATCCCGCGCCCGTCAGCGATAGCCTGCAAGCGATCGATGGCGCCTAGATTTTGCGGCAGGGAAGCCTTCATGAACGGCATCCGGTCCAAGCGCGAGCCCGTCGGAATTGCGCCACCGCGATATTTCCCGCTCAGCAGGCCGCTGGCGAGGGGGAAATAGGGCAGCAAGCGCATCTTTTTCGGTGGAATCGCGCTCATCGGCGCAGCCGACGAAAGGAATCCGTGGCACGAATTGGAGCCCTCCACTATTTCTTGACTGACGCCTTTCCCGCCGCGGCCGGCGCTGTGAATTTGCACAGCGGATCGATTAGTGCGCTCGGTGACACCTGTAACGGACTCAGATGGCTTCTGCTTAGTAGCGCATTGAAAGCGACGAGATCCTCCGACTGCATTTTTTTCCATGCCGTCACCGTGGCGTTGTAGTCCGCGCAACCGGCTTCCCAAGCATCAATCTGCGCCTGGGTCGGCGCTTCATCCAGCCCGACCTGCGACGTGCTGACAATCGAATTGAAGCTGGCGTTTAGGGTATTGAATGGCTTGATCGCGCCTGAAGGGAGCGTGTCGCCGCGACCGCGCCCTCCACCACCGCCTCCTGCCCCTGGGCCGCCGCGACTGGCGACGACGCCGCCAAAGGTGGCGAGCTTAACGCTTATATCCTTTGTCGCCTTGGCCGCATCCTCAGGAAGTTGATTGCCGTTCAAAGACGCCACCTGCTGGCGGACGGCCAACACTTCTGAGTTTCCGGCATAGGAATCCTTGGCCCCCTGGTAAGCCAACAATATGAGTTTGTTCTTGGCGCGCAGATCGGCCATGACCATGGGACTCTGGCCGACGCGCGGATCGTTGCGAACGGTAACCGACTGGGTGTAAGTCTGTCCATCAACAATGAGCTTTACAGTGTAAACGCCGGGAATCACTTGCGGCCCATGGGGACCGGGAGTGACAAATCCGCCTGGAGCCACATTCATCTGATTCTCGAGGTCGAAGTTGAACGCCGGCGGATCGTCGTAACGCAGATCCCAATTGGTGCGGTTGGTGCCCACTTTAGTCGGCAACGCGAGATCGGAGCCTTTGGCTACCCAGTATTCGGGGTAAGGCCAGCGCTCAGGAAGCGCCGGCGGAATGCTCGACATGGTGCGGACGAGTTTGCCTTTGTCGTCGAACACCTGCAGTTTTATTTCGCCGGAAGGCGGGCGGTTGAGGCGGTAATAGAGGATGGCGCCGTAGGGCGGATTGGGCGAGTGCGGCAACTCGGGATTGAGCGGCTGGTCCCAGTTGTCGCTTACACGCGCACGGATGGCATCCCCAGGTTTGAAAAAATAAACCGGCGCCGCTGCGATTTGCTGTGACTTAGCTGCAATTTCGCGCAGAGGGGTAGTGTCATCCAGGACATAGAAACCGCGGCCGTAGGTTCCGATCACTAGATCGCTCATGTGATCGCCGGTGTGAAACACCATGTCGCGGATCGAAGTGCTGGGCAGATTCTGCCGCAGCGATTGCCAATGCTCGCCGCCGTCGAAGGACACATAGACCGTGGTCTCGGTGCCGGCAAAGAGCAAGCCTTTCTGCTTCGGGTCCTCGCGGATCACGTTCACCCAACTTCCGGTAGCCTGTCCGCTGGGCAATCCGTTTACGATCTTGTTCCAGGTTTTGCCGCCGTCGTGCGTACTCCATATCAACGGGAAGTTGCTGTTGCTCTCGGATACGCCGCGTGCGGCACGCCCCTGCCGGCCGGAGAGGTAGGCGGTGTTGACGTCGCCGTGCCCCGCTTCAATCGTGTTGAAGCTAACGTCGATGCCTTCGGGAACGTCGCTTACATTATTCCAGTGTGCGCCGTTATCCATCGTGTTGTAGATCTGTCCATTGCTGCTGACCGTCCAGAACACGCCTTTTCGAACGGTGGAGATGGCAAAGTCACTGATGAAAGGCGGGGGTGGGGCGCCACCGCGTCCCTCAGCAGCAGCCCCCGGGGCTGGCACCGCGGCAGGCGATGCAGCAGCAGCCGGCGCCGGTGTGCCGCAGGGAACCTGCGGCTTGCCCTTCTCGATCGTAAGGTCAGGACTAAACGCCTTCCAGGAATGTGCCATATCGCGCGATACCATCAGGCACTGCATGTCGGTATAAATCGCATGGGGATCGAAGGGATCGGTTCTCCGCCAGGCGTCTCGGCTTGCGCGGTACTTGGCCGCATCGATACCAAAATTTGGCGCAGTGTTTTCCCATTGGCCGGTGGTCAGATTAATTTTCACCAAACTGCTGCCGCCCCCCGCAGCGCCGTAACCGAGGCCATAGACGATGTTGGGATCGTTGGAATCCGCTGTGAGTGTGCCGAACTCGGAAGAGGGCAGCGGCATCCAGTCGACCTCTGAGACCTGGCCCACGTCGCCGCGCGTGCGCGTCATGACCGCTCCGGTGTCCTGCTGCGAAGCCATGATCCAATACGGATACCGGTTGTTCGTCGAGATGTGGTAGACCTGTGCGACCGGCAACGCGTAATAGCTGCTCCACGCAAGGCCGCCGTCAAACGTAATCGCCGCGCCCTGGTCCACCCCAAAGAGCATCCGCTTGCTGTCGGTCGGATCAATCCAGATGTCGTGCATGTCTTCACCGCCCGGAGCGCCTTTGAAGGCGATGAAAGTCTGGCCGCCGTCGGTCGACTTATAGGCGGCGGTGCTCAAGGTGTAGAGCACGTCGGGATTCTGCGTATCCACCCAGACGCCGCAGATGTAGTCCCTACCGCCGATCCGCATATCGTCGCCGGCCATGTGATTCCAAGTGGCGCCCTGGTCGTCCGAGCGGAAGAGTCCCGAAGCATTCTGCTGGGCCGCGCCGACTAGATAAATCCGTTGCCCACGGGTGTGCATGGCGACCGCCACGCCAATGCGTCCGCTGGTCAACGGGTTGGAAGTGATTTCCGTCCAGGTCTTGCCCTCGTCGAGAGACCTGTAGAGCTTGGTGTGGCTGGGAACTTGGGCGGCCGGGGCCGCGCCGCCGCCCGCGGCGAACCCCCTCGCCTCCGCTTCGGTGGTTGCAAAAATCACGCTGGGTTCGTCAAAGGGCGAAGAGAGATCGCGGCCGCCGGTCTGATCGTCAGGGTGCAACACGTTAGTCCAAGTCTGGCCGCCGTTGTCCGTACGGAAAATGCCGCGTTGCTTGCCGGTGGCACCGCCCACGGCGACAACAATCACGATATTGGGATCTTTGGGATCAACAATGATCTTAGGGATCTTGGTCGTACCTTCGAGACCTATGTGTGCCCAGGTCTTGCCCGCATCCGTGGACTTGTACATCCCGTTACCATTGGTGCCGGTAGTGGCGCTCGACACCGCGTCGCCGCTCCCCGCATAAATGATGTTGGGATCCGAGGGAGCAACTTGGATGGCGCCGATGCTATCAACGTCCGTCACCTGGTCAAATATCGGATACCAGGTCATACCGCCGCTGGTCGTTTTCCAAATTCCGCCTTGCGGCAGGCCGACATAGAAAGTGCCGGGCTCGCCGATAACGCCAGTGACGGACGCGATGCGTCCGCCGTGATACGGACCCACGTTGCGCCATTGCAAGCCGGAAAACAAATCCGGACTGACCTGTGCCGCCGCGCCGAACGCGAAGCACAGCACAACAGCCGGAGATATCCAAAGGCGATTAAGGCGCCGCGTGTTCTGAACCATTGCATGCCTCCGCGCTAACGGAAGTCCTTATTAAGCCGGTTCGCGCGCGCCAAATATACATCAAGCGGCCCTTGCCTGGTGTGCGTCGTTCCGCCAGCTCTGTTCGATCAGGTCGCGCTTGTCAGTCTGGCTGCGCGCGAGTCGCTTTTGCCGAAGCTTGGGAATGGATGCCGTGTCAGGTCCTTCCACGGTGCAACTGAAGGCAAAATTCGATACAGCCCACAGGTCATCGGCGTCGCCGGACCGCATGTAATCCAGCAGAAAGAGCGGCACCTTCTCTTGTTTGAAACTGTTACCGGAAATCTGCCTTAGCAGGGTGGTGTCTGACAGGTTCATGGTGATGAGATTCTAAATGTCATTCCCAGTATGGCAACAGGCAGTAGGAAGGGACTGATCGACAAAATTTCGGGCCTTGCTGTTATCGGGCTGAAGGTAAACCTGGAGTCACCCTGGAAGGGAATTAAGCCCCGAGGATTTGGTCGGGTCGGCCGGAGTTTTGGCGAATGACAGGAGATGCGCAGCTTTCCTCTGGGAGTCGAAGAACCAATTCCAATCCGTGCCCGCTAGTTCACTCTTCGCGCAGCAGCATCGCGGGATCGATGGAGAGAGCGCGTTGCGCCGGAATCCACGTGGCTACTAGCCCGAGTAATGACATTGTCAGAACGGTACCGACTAATACCAGCGGGTCGCGGGGAGATGCTTCATACACGATAAAAGCGAGCACCCGGCCGGCCAGAGTACCAAGGAGCAATCCGGCCACTGAACCGTAGGCTAGCAATTTGAATGCGCGTCCCAATGCTGCCTTTAACACTTCCTTGCGCTGTGCTCCGAGTGCCATACGAATTCCCAATTCCCGCCGACGTTTGCTGACAGAGTACGCAGCCAGTCCAAAAATTCCATTTACCGACAAGATCGCTCCCATCGCGCCAAGTATGCCCAGGGAAAGGGCCGCCATGCGTGAAGGAAACAGAGCTCCGTCCATGGCTTCGTTCCATGTTTGGACGAAAGTCGGCAGCCCAGCGTCTAGGTCGCGGAGTTTAGTTCTTATGGCTGCGGCCAGTTGGCGGGAATTGGCGCTCGAGCGGACAACCAGCCAAGTCTCAGTGGAGGGTGATTGCAAAATGGGCAGAAACATCGCGAGCCGGGGATTTTCGGTAATGTTAGGACTGTATTTTCCGTCTTCGACGATACCCACCACTTGGATGCGCGTTCCATCGTCCAGTTTGTAATAGCCGCCGAGCGCGTTTGTGGCGGAGCCGAACATTCGGCTAGCAAATAGCCGGTTCACCACGGCGACGCGCGGCGCATTCTTGTCGTCGCGCCATGTCAGGTCTCTGCCGGATAATAAAGGTGTGCCCGCCGCCTGGAGATATTCGGGAGAGATGCTGAACATAATCACGTGGGCTGCGGCATTGGTTGGCCTGAGATCGGCCGTTTTGTCGTTAAAGATATTCGCCTCGCTGCAACAGGCGGGTTGTAATGGCGGTTGGTTGACCAAGCCTGCGGACTTTACGCCAGGAATCGAGGCCATGCCGTCGAGCATACGCTTTTGCATTGCGGGCACGCGGTCGGGTTTATAGCCGGCCATATTCAAATCGATGTCCACGAGCATCGCGTCGCGCGGGTCAAAACCGAAATTGCCGTGCAGCGAGTGAGCCAGTCCGCGGACGGCAACCATGGAAGAGGTGACAAGCACCGCGCAGATCGCGATCTGTGCGCCGAGCAACAGATCCCGGAGGGTAAGCCGGCGCCCCACCGAGCCGGTGGATCCCGACTTGATGATCTGATAGGGATCGGTGCGAAGCACCTGCTTGACAGGGACCGCGCCGAAGAGAAATCCGCTGACTATACTCAAGAGCAATGCGACTCCATAAACGGTTGCGTCCGGATTCACCGGCATACTGATTTGGTATTGGGGAAACGGCTGCCACACGGCCAACCAGCGCAGAAGCCCGACACTGCCCCAAAGTCCGGCAGCGCCTCCGATGAGTGAAATCAGCAGAGCTTCGGTGAATAGCTGCCGCAGAATGCGTGTGCGGCCTGCGCCTAGGGCGAGGCGCAGAGCGACTTCGCGTGAGCGGTCCGCGGCGCGCGCGGCAAAGAGGCTGCCCAGATTGGCGCAGGCAGCCAGGAGAATCAGTCCCGCGAGCAGCATCAATCCGCCAAGGAACGCCTGAATGGCGGCGCCAAATCCGCCACCGGGAAGGCCTGAACGCTCCAGGTTGAAGCTCATCTGGGCATCCTCTTTGGGATAGCTCTTTTCGAGGACAGAACCAATCGAGTTCAGGTCGGCAACCGCCTGCGCTGGAGTCACTCCCGCCTTCACGTGCCCAAGCACCTCGCTAATCCAACGATTTCCGCGCCCTTTCAAGAGATCCGCTGCATCGTCCTGTTGCTGGTTGACGATGGGCACAAAAAAATCGGCCGAGAAGATCAACACAGTCCCGCGAAACCCGGGCGGGGTTACACCGACGACAGTATAAGGATGGCTGTTGAGACGGAGAACGCGGCCCACGACGCTACGATCGTCCTGAAAATGGGTATGCCAATACGCGTAGGTAAGCACGATATATGGAGCATGCTCGTCGGAGGGGTGAATGAGGCGGCCAAGGTAGGGCTGAATGCCTAGCGCATCGAAGTAGTTGGCGCTCACTTCGTAAACCCAGGCACGGGACGGATTGCTGCCTGTGTCCAGAGAGGCCTGGTCGATGTTATAGGCGATGAGGTCATCGAAAGTGCGGTTGCGATCGCGCAGATCGAGATAATCGGGGTACGACTCACCTGAGTCCTTGTCGCTTCCATGCTCCAGTGTGTAGAGGCTTTCCGGTTGGGGCACATTCAGTGCGCGCAGGAACAGCCCATTCATCACGCTAAAGACGACGGCGTTTGCGCCGATAGCCACGGCGAGGGTCAGCACGGCGACGATCGTGAATCCGGGATTCTTCTTGAGCATGCGAGCCGCGAAACGTAAGTCCTGCCAAAGCGTTTGCATGGCTGCGTCCCCTGAATAGCGGTGAACTTGGGGCACCTGCTATTCCCACCTTCCTCCGTTATAATCCCTTGTACCTGCTGCACTTGGTGATTTACAGACGGTCGAGATGTGCCACCCAATGTCCGGTTACGGGAAGAAGTCGTCGCGAAATCGGACAGTTGCAAGCGGTCAGCTTCCGATTTACGGGCTACTCTTTCCTTATCGGATTGGGGAAGAGTTGCCGACCAACCGTCCCCGCTCGTCAGCTAAAGATAACTTCCGGGGCGCGTCAGACGCCGGCGTACCAGGCGTAGCCGGCTTCTCGAGCCGCAGAGCCGAGACCTTTGCCAAACCCTTTCAGACTGTCTGTGACCGTCATGCGATTGATGAACTTGATGTTCTTGTAGCCCACTTGCCGGGGGAGCCGCATGCGAAGCGGGCCACCGTGAGCTACTGGAAGCTCATTGCCGTTCATGCCGTAGCAGAGAAAAGTCTGAGGATGCAGAGCATCGGCCATATCGATGCTGTCCCAAGTATCGGGTTCCAGTGAAGTGTACACAACGTATTTAGCCTGCGTGTGAACTCCCACAAGGTTCAACACGTGCGAGAGAGGAACGCCGATCCACTCGGCTATGTATGACCAACCCTCTTCACACGCGAGTTCGGTGATGTGGCTACGAGACGGATAGCTCTTCAGGTCAGCAATGGAGAACGACGCAGGTTCAGCGACCAAGCCATCGACCGAGAGCCGCCAGTCCGCAAAACGTCCGGCCTGAAGGCGCTTAAACTCTTCCGTGAGGGGAGCGAGTTCGTTCGGGAATGGGCGCGGGGAAATCCGGCTGGATGGGAATTCGCGCGCCAAGGAATGCCGCGTCAGCAGCCGCTGTGACGCGTAGGTTAGCGTTTCACCCAGGCCGTAGATTCCGCCGTGATCGGGCGGAACCAAGCCATACTTCTGCGCAAAACGCGCGGCCATCGCTAAGCCCGATGCCCCCGCCGTTGCTGCGAATCCGGATACGAGTAGTTTTCGGCGTGAAAGGTTGATCATGCGTGCTCCTTGTGTGCAGCGGTGCGGCCGGTAATCATCGCTCCTGTGCGGTTCCAAAAACCCGCAAGGCAAACCATCGCAAGGTGGACGAACAGGAATAGCACAAGAGCCAGAGAGACAAAGAAGTGAATTGTGCGAGCGGACTGGCGGCCACCGAGCAGAGTAACGGACCAGGGAAAAGCGGAGGCAAAGGCGAGGGACATCGCCAAGCCACTCCAGATGACCAATGGGAACAGAATAACGATCACGAAGAGGTAGGTGAGGCGCTGGAGCACGTTGTAGGAAGAGGACTCTGCCTCACTCGGCCGCTCAAAGCGCAGGGGTTTTGTGAAGGAGGTCCAGAGCGCGCGCCATGAAAAGTCGGCGTTGCTGGGGAGCAAGTTTTTCCGGAAATGGCCTGTGAGCAGACCGGAGACTACATACAGCAAGCCTGTGAGGACCACGATCCAGGCAGCTTCAAAATGCAGCGCGCGGCTCCAACCGTTCTGGTCGGGCAGCACGTAGCCGTAACCGGTCGGGACGGTCGCTCTTGAGGAAGGAATCGGCAGTTGGAACAACGGAGCCGTCAAGACCGTGCCGGTTTCGCCCCAGTAGAAGCGGGGGTGAGAGATCACAATCTCAATGCCGGTGAGGAGCAGGGCAAAAAAACAGATAGTGGTGATCCAGTGAGTGACGCGGACGAGGGCAGAGTGCCTCGGTGCAAGCTTTGTGACTGGGGCGGTTGAAGCAGCAGCCTTCGGAATGCAAGTTTCCGCCGGTAGCTGCTCGGACCCTACTATCGCCATTTTGGCCTCCGTCGGCCTTCGACTTGCCCCGATAGGATGGGGGCCATCCTACCACTCCATAGACACTGTGACGGACAAATCACGGCGAGGTAATCAACCGGAACTAATCTCTGTCATTCGCCAAAACTCCGCGACGCTTCAGCGTCTTCCATGTAACGTATTACACGGCGTCTCTGCATGTTATTCATTGCAAAGGCGCTCTTAATTTTGGCGAGAGGACAGGCGAGCTTGCGCGATATCATCTGCGCTGCCCACCTACCGCGGAGGCTGCTATCTCGCCACAACAGTCTCGCTCCGCTCTTCCAATTTCTTAACTCATCCTGGCCTGGTTGCTAAAGTGCGCACGATCACCCATTGGCCTGCGCGCTTCTTGAGGAGATCCATAAATACAAACTGACCACTAATGTCTTTTCCGTCTTGAATCCTCTTTTCGGTGACACTGGCTTGGACCAAGGCTACATCGCCGAGCACCTGCACGTTCATGGGTCCATTTTCAAACGACATGAGTTTGTGATTGCCGGATTTAAAATCCGCTAGAAGTCCTTCCTTGGTGAACTTCTCGCCGGAGGATGCGATGGTCGCCCAATCGTCGGCGTAGGCCTGATTGATTTTCTCGATATTGCTGGCCACCATCGCTTCCCCGAGATCGTTTTCGAATTTCTCGATAGCTGCGACGACGATCAGATTCTGGGATTCCGCATTACGTGCGTCCGCCAAAACCACCCTGGCGGCTGCGCTGCGCCAGACCACCCACTTGCCTGCGCGCCTCTGAAGGACGTCCTGCCAAAGAAACTGACCGCTGGTATCTTTTCCGTCCCGGCTTCTCTTTTCTTTGACAGACCCTTGGGCCATGGCAACATCACCGAAAACCTGCACGTCTATAGGTCCATTTTCAAACCAATCGAGCTTGTCATGGAAAGATTCAAAATCAGCTACGAGATCCTTCTTCGTGTAAAGCTTGCCGTCGGATCCGACGGTTGCAAAATTGTCCGCGTAGATCTGATTGAGCTTGTCGACATCGCCAGCCACCATTGCAGATCCCATAGTCTGTTCGACTTGTTTGATGGCGTCGATATCACTGATATCTTTGGTCCGAGTTTGTGAGGGAATAGCCGCCAGTAAGGAAATCACCACTATAGCGATAGTTGTTGTGCGTCGCATGTTGGAACGGTCCTCCATCCGGGAAATCAGGTCGACTCCGAGGACCAGTATTCAATGAAGCCAGAACACTGTCCATGACCTCCGAGGTCATGTAGGAAAAGGAGGTTGACTAGAGCGTTCAGCTAGGACGGTTGTGACGCAAAACACTCCTCAGCCAGGCGATTCATCACAGTGCGCGTGGCTTCATCTGCAGGGAAAAGGCTTTCAATGCGGAGTTCTTGTAGTGCAACGTCCAGCGGCGTGCCCAGGGTCGTAAGCGTAGAAAACAGGCGAAGCGTTGAGTTCTTCCACCTGTAGTTGATGGTCAAGAACGGTGGAGGAGCGTCATCCAAATCGAGCATGCGCCAACGGCTGGGCACGTTAGGATAGCTGAGCAACTCCTCTAGGAAACGCTTCAACGTCTCGTCTAAGGGGTTGTCTGCAGCTTCGTGATGCACCCGCTGAATGATACGTGCTGCCAGTACTTCCCAGTTCTCGATAAAAGGCCGCAGCCCTTGAGGATGGAATACAAGGCGGGGTCCGTTCAGAGGCGTAACAGAATCGCAGCCGGGGAAGAGGGCAAGAATGCGCTTCGCGCCAACATTCATCCTCAGGATGTTCCAATAGCGATCCAAAACGAGTACGGGATTCGGCTCAAGTTGCGCGATGAGAAACTCCACGGCGCGGCGCGCCGCCTCTAGTTCCGGTGCATCGAGACACGAGTGACGATATAGCGGGGCATAGCCGGCCGCGAGCAACAACGCATTGCGCTCGCGCAATGGAACCTGCAGCGCCTCGGCAAGTCGCAGGACCATCTCCCGGCTTGCCTGTGCGCGGCCCGTCTCAAGGCAGCTCAGGTGACGCGTTGAGATGTCGGCATCGAGTGCTAGGTGCAGTTGGCTGACGCGTCGAACAGTCCGCCAGTGACGAAGCAGGACGCCAAAACTCCGATTAGGCATGGAACTGGCCGCGGCGGGAGACGGTAAAGTCACGGTGCGATTATAAGAGGAAACTTTCTCCCACCAAAATCGTTTTGTGCCTCAAACGGGAGGTCCCTAAATCTGCCGTTTGATTCGTGAATAATCGGCTTACCCGGAAGTAATCCAGATTGCGACATGGGGGTCGGTACGAGGTACCGAAGCTATCCGTTAGCGAACTTAGTCCGAGGTAGGACTGTTTGGCAGGCTCGAGGTCCAAAGTAGTAAATCGGAAGCTGGGGAGAGAGCTAGGGCGCCGCTCTAACTAACCACGGCGTCGGCGACTAGCCCCTTGGTTCAGCGCCTGCCGGTTCCCAAGTCGTCGGAATGGCCAGCCTCCACGCGAGGCCACTGGGCGAGGGGGCGCCCGCCCGGCCACACTGGTTGCCAAGTGGGCGAGCCGCTGCTAGTCCGCGTGTAAGTGCACCGTTGTGGCCAGCCGGTCGGCGAGTCTTCCCACGTCTCCTGCCGCCCGTAGACGGTCAAGTCGAGCAACCGGTAGCTGTTATCCATCGCCTCGACGCCGCGTATCGTCGTCCAGTAAGTCTCGAAGATTTTGGATCCTTGACGCAGGTAGCAAACGATGTGCATCCGGCCCACTCGACGCCCGGTAAGCAGAGCATCGAGAGAGCGGCCCTGCGCCGAGTACCAAGGCATCTCCCAACCCATGAAGTGGCGGTATCGTGCGCTCTCTTCGTACGGGCCTTGGCAAAACACAGCGAAGGTGACGTCGCGAGAATGAATATAGGACAGCTCGCGGACCTGCGATGTCACCCAGGTGCATCCCTCGCACTGCTCCGGCGCTGGGTGGCCGGTGTGCCACATGAAGTAGTAGGCGATGAGCATCCGGCATCCCTCAAACGCGTCTAGTAGTGTCACCGTACCACGTTCGCCAATGAGCGGTATGGCGCCGTCCACCTCGACCATGGGGAGCCGTCGGCGGGCGGCCGCAATGGCGTCGCCTTCTCTTGTGTGGGCTTTCTCTCGAACCCTCAATGCGTCCAGCTCCGACTGGAAGGTGCTGCGATCGACTATTTTGGGCGCTCCAAGTTCGTCTTTTACAGTGTCTTTCATCGTTCTCTCCATTGCCAGCCTCGGTCATGCTTTCACTGCGTTGCGCCTTCGGGCGGCTTCTTGAGGGTCGGTTATTATGTCGATCCACTTCGGGTCAGGCGATGCCTCGGCGTCGTAGTTGTCGTGCCAGTTCCACCACTTGTACGGCGGGGTCTGGGGGTAACCCTCTGGCGAGTCCTCCCAAGTCTCTTGACGGCCGAGCGCGGTGATATCGAGGTAGCTCCAGATGGTCCCCATCGCCTCGTCGGCGCGGTTGTTGATGAAATAAGTGCGGAAAATCTTGTCGCCGTCGCGGAAGAACACGTTGTGGCCGTGCCATTGATCGACGCAGAAATCCACATCGAAGCTGTCGGTGAGGGTGTACCAGGGCATCTCCCAGCCCATCCGCGTCTTTAGGCGCGCGATGTCCGCCTGTGGCGCGCGCGAGGCGTAGGCGAGGGTCGTGTCGCGAGCGTTCAGATGGGCCAGGTGGGCGACCTGATCGGCGCCCAGGGAGCAGCCGCGACAGGCGTGCTCGGGCCAGCCGAACACCCCGGGCTCGAAGAAGGCGCGATAGACAATCAACTGCCTGCGGCCCTCGAACAGGTCGAGGAGGCTAACCTTACCCTTGGGTCCGTCGAACTCGTACTTCTTGTCGATGGCCATCCAAGGCATCCGCCGGCGTTCGGCGGCCAGCGCGTCACGGGAGCGGGTCAAAGCCTTCTCCTTCACGAGGAGCCGCTGCCACGTAGCCTCCCACTCTTGCTGCGACACGATCGGCGGTGTGTTCATCGCGAGATGCCCTTTCCCGTGCTCCTTGTCTCTCTCCTTGCCTGTTGCCATCTTATTTCTCCTTTGTTTTTTGAAATGGACTGCGACCAGTCGCTTTGAAAACTTTTCTAAACTTGGCGATGCACACCGCCAGAATTCTTCCTGTGGATCCCGCACCGGCGACCATCACTGCTGCGCTCGCGATGCATGCTGGACACATATTTCCCTCCTATAAACGTCTAAAGGCCGCTTTCTTCGCTTCATGCGCATCCCAGGTTCGCCGCGCGCTTTGCCACGAAAGCTGCGCATAACACTCTCCCCGTCAGCACTTTCTAGCTTGCTAAAGATGGTCGCTGAAGCGAGTGTAAATGCTCCAAGGACCATGAAAGATTCCTGAATTCCATGAATCATATCGCCGCGACTGAACCGAAGTCCCGCAGGTATAAAAACTTCAGTCGCAAGTCCAGCGCATGTGATCCCAAAGCTGATGGACATTTGCTGCATCGTACTGAAGATGGAACTGGCCATGCTGGCTTCACCTTCAGCGATATCGGCATAGGCGAGGGTGTTCATACTCGTAAATTGCAACGACGTAGAAGCGCCATAAAGGAACGTCATTAGAACGATTGTCGAAGCAGCAGTGTGGAGTCCGATCGTCGCGAAGAGTAGCAGCAAGATCGCGATGATGAGCGTGTTCGAAATCAGTACGGCTCGGTATCCGAAACGGGCGAGAATCCTGGGTGTCGCGAACTTCAGGGCCACAGCGGCGGCGGCCTGTGGCGCAATCAGCAAGCCAGATTGAACCGGCGTAAACCCCAATCCGACCTGACAGAGCAGGAGCAGTAGAAAGGACACTCCTCCGATGCCCAGGCGCGTGAGATAGCCACCTACTACCGCAATACCGAAAGTCCGTATGCGCAACAGGTTCAGCCGCAGCAGAGGGAATTTAATACGTCTGGCATGAAGCCAATAGCCAGATACGAGTGCAAATGACGCACCAAGCAGCATTGCGATTCCGCGCGCGCTCGTAGTGTGCTCACCCAATACTTCCAGCACGTAGGAAAGCAACCCCACGCCGGAACCGAACGCGACTAGCCCAATGATATCTACCGGCGGTGTTCGCTCCTCTCGGAAGTCAGGCAGGTGGAGATAGACCATCAGCAAACCTAGTAGTCCGATGGGAATATTTACGAAAAAGATCATTCGCCAATGAAGGTAACCGACGATTACACCGCCGACGACTGGCCCAAGCATTGGGCCGATTAGTCCCGGAATCTGCACAAAGCCGATGGCGCGAATGAGCTCGGACTTGGCGAACGTTCGCAACAACGTGAGGCGTCCAACAGGCACCATCATGGCTCCGCCACAACCCTGTAAGATTCGGCATGCGACAAGTACGCGTATGTCGTTAGTCAGGCCGCACAGGAATGACCCGATCGTAAAGAGACCAATGGCCGACGCGAACACGGGGCGTGTGCCAAAGCGGTCAGCCATCCAGCCGCTGATCGGAATAAAGACTGTAAGGCTGAGTGCGTAGCTGGCCAAGACCGATTTCATGCTCAGCGGAGGTACCTTGAGGGCAGCCGCAAGGGTCGGTACCGCTGTATTCAGAATGGTCGTGTCGAGAGACTCCATAAAAAAAGCGGCGCCAACCAGCCAAAGCAGTAAGACCTTGTTCAGATTGCTGGTGGAAGAGAACACCGGAGGGGCACCTGGTTGGTTGAGTTTGCTGGCGAACATGAGTCGTTCGATCTCCGCGGTTGTCTTTCGGGCAGCGAATGCGTTCTCCTCTTTTGACCTCTTCCGCCATTCTGGCTAGAGTCAAACTGATTTGTCTAATGAATTGAAATGTTCTCTGTGATAACCTCAGGCTATGGATGTGGAGTCCTCAGAGCTTCGTGCATTTGTGGTCCTGGCCGGCGAACTCCACTTTCGCAAGGCATCCGAGCGTTTGTTCCTATCCCAGCCAGCACTCACCAAGAAGATTCAAAGACTGGAGGAGAAGCTAAATGGACCCCTGTTTGTGCGCTCGCGTCGGAAAGTGGCCCTAACGGATGCGGGCAAGAGTTTTCTTCCGAAAGCCGCAAAACTGTTGCAGGACGCCGAGGATGCTTTGCGCGAAATACGGGCGGCCATCGAAGGTCGCGCAGGAACGCTGAGGATCGGCTTCGGGATTGCTTCAGTATCTGATGTCCTTCCGCGAACCATTCTGCGTTTCCGCAAGCTTTACCCCAATGTTGAACTTCAAATGCGGGAAATGCCCTCTCCTTTACAAGTCTCGTCTCTCATTGAGGGTAGGCTGGATGCAGGGATTCTGCGGATGCCGATCTCCAACCCAAGACTGACCAGCGTCCCGCTATTTTCCGAGTACCTAGTCCTGGCGACACCGGCAGATGTACCACTTCGGCCCAAACAGGGCATTCGCAGATTCCGTGACCACGGTTTTATTTTCGTGTCGCCCTCGGTCTCTGAAACATTTCACGATCGCGTGTTAAGCCTTTGCCTTCGGGCGGGATTCAGTCCACGCGTCGTTCAGGAAGCAAATGAACTCTTGACCATCCTTCACCTCGTTCGAGCTGGTGTGGGGGTTTCTTTGGTTCCGAGGTCGGCCCTGCGCCTCAAAGTGCCGGGGGTGCGATTTCATGAACTGGGCTGGAAGGAGCCGTTGTGGCGCATCGGCATCGCGTGGAATCGGAACTCGGAGAAACTCACGCTGATCTCTCGTCTACTCAATGTCGTGCAGGCCGTCGTCGGCGACCAACCACAACTTCGCATCGAACGGAGGTCAAACAAATGCCCAGTGGATTTACAACTGTAATGGGCAGCCCTTGAACTGCTAGGAGCCTATCCCTTCGTTCGGACAGGGGAATTTGCCGGACGTAATCGGATACGTGCGCCAGCCGAGCGTTGGCATACCACCGGTTGGTGGAACGCTGCAGACGCGGTGACCGTGCTGGCCGACTATTCCCAGCTGAGCGGCTCATCCCAATACAATGCTGCGGTGTCGAACTCCTTCGGCATCAATGCCGGCGGCGGATTCCTCAACAATTATTACGACGATGAGGGCTGGTGGGCGCTGGCCTGGATCGCGGCCTCCGACCGGACTGGCAATGCGCACTATCTGAACATGCCGGGACAGATTTTTTCATTTCACAGGGTTAGCCTTTGCACGAAAGCAGATACCCCGACGCGTGGTATGTAAAAAATGCACGACACAACCACCAGATTTTCGACCGTCATCCAACGTTTATGGCGAATTGGTGAGAACGAATCCTTCTAAGTCTCTGAAAAATAAGATAGATGAACGATTGCACGGTCGCTAGGGGGCTGGCAATAAGAATGCGCATTGATGTCTGAATGGTGAGCCGAGATCAGTTCCGCGTACTTCGCTACCCAGAGGGCGTTTCCATGAATGATGCTACTTATGACATATTCAGGAGAGACCTTCTCGGCACGCCAGTTTGGATGGAAGCGGTGCAAGATCTTGAAACGGCAAAGGATCGCATGATTGAACTGGCGGGCCGTTCGCCTGGCGAATACTTTGTCTTCTGCCAGGAATCACAGGAAATTGTAAGCAGCACGCCAGCACGCCTATTTGCGTTAGCAGTTTAGTTGCATCTTCTCTCGGCGTGAAAACCTGATCTTATTTCTTCAGATGGAGACGTGAGTAGCTTAGGAGGTTTTCCAGCAGGCTGATCAACGGACCAATCGCCGGAGCACGCAGAGGAACCAATGGCACACCCGATCAAATCGCTCCCAGCCGAAGTTGATGATGCACGTTTCCTAGACGAATCAACAAGCCGCAACACCTCAGGTTTGCCCGGTCAAGGTCTGAGCGAGATGCCTTTGGACCACAACCTCACCGGCAGAATGGAAAAGCGGCTCCCCATCGTCGTGGTGGTACGCCTCGCACAGGCGGAACGTGCGGGCGCCGATGTCGAAGAGCGTACCTACACCGATAACATCAGTGCACGCGGCGCTCGAGTTTATTCTGTCCGCCTCTGGCAGATTGGCGATGCCGTAAACGTTACTCCTCAGAACGAAGCTCCGACCTGCGGGAACGTGGTTTATTGTCAAAGGTTGGCGGACGACCGCTATGCCGTCGGAGTGAAGTTTCTAGATCCGACTATAGCCTGGTCCGCCGTGCGCAGATTCGCCGGGTTTACAGATCAGCCTGGGGCCAGATGAAATGCTAGCTAAAATGGGTAATCGCGAGCATGAAATTGTCTCGGCCCGAGCCGCCCTTCCCGTGTTCCCGACACGTGCCAGGGGTGATCGCAGATTGACTCTAGGGAATATTTCTGACCTTCGATTAGGGCATTCGCAGGATTGTCTATTACTGACTGTGAGTAGACTCTTTAGCGCGGGCAAACGCGAAAGGAGACTTCCAGCCACACTTCACGAGCACCGTGCACTGCGGGTGGGTTGCCTATTTGTTCAGAATTGCATCGAAAAAGCCACTCGCGTAAGAGCATTCTTGGTGTCGAGACGCTACACAGGAAACGACGGGAGATATAACGTTTGTCCTAGCCCCTGCCACTCCAGCCAGCTTCGAATACAGCCGCCGTTACAGGAGTCCGGGTTATATGGCCGTTCCAAGTGGCCGATCCACCAAGCGAATCCAGAAAGAATTGGTGGTGGAGCTTGCTCTTCCTGGTACTTCGCAGCTCAAAGAGCCAGCAATTGCGCAAAATGTGAGCGCTCGTGGTATGCGAGTGGCCACGGGACAGGTCTGGCGCCCGGGCGATACCGTGCTGTTAACCTCTCAAGAGTCTGGGTTCCGTTCGCAAGCGCGCGTCGTTTATTGCCAGCGGTTGGAAAACGACAAATTCGCCGTCGGTTTGGAACTTTTGGCTCCAATGAAACAATGGACCACGCCGCACTAAGTCATCGAGAACCGCGTCCTGATAGAAGACACGTGGGGAGATTAGTGGGTTCGGAGCGCCCCACGTTCTTTCAGCAAAGACCCCTGAATCATTCCCAAGGCGCTAGGCAAACCAGGTCCTTCACATTCGTAGCTTTGCGCCACATTACGAGGGTCATGGTTAATTAAGGCTTAAAGGAAAGTAAAAGGATTTATGAGAGTCTGCACCCTATTGTGGCGGCAGAGCATTGACGGTGATTAAAATGGCGACATCAAAAGTACGGGGCCATACTTCATAATAGATTGAAGTTATCTCATGACGCAGAAGCAAATCCGCTTCGAAATCTTTAGTAGGGTATCAGAACTCTACGAAGGTCCTAATCTCGGGCCGAATTCAAACTCCTCAGGAGTGAACGAGCAGATCGGTAGCGCTAAGTCTATGGTCTCGCAAAAAGGCACAGAGGAACGCGGCCAAAGTGCCCGTATGCTTCTCGTGGATGACCAGGAGGCGAACCTTGTCGCCCTTGAGGCCGTCCTCAAGGACCTCGGCCAAGATCTCGTCCGGGCGAAATCCGGTCAGGAGGCCCTCAGACTTCTGCTCCAGCAGGATTTCGCGTTGATCCTCCTCGATGTCATGATGCCCGACATGGACGGATTCGAAACGGCGGAACTGATCCGCAAACGTCAAAGGTCCCGGGACACGCCAATCATTTTCATTACGGCTGCCGACGCAAGTTCCGACCAGATAGTCAGGGGCTACCGGGTAGGCGCAGTGGATTTCATAAACAAGCCAATAGTGCCCGAAGTGTTGACCGCCAAGGTCGGAACCTTTCTTGAACTATACAAAAGGACGCAAAGACTGCGTGAAAGCGAAGAGCGGTTTCGTTTATTGGTCGAGAGCGTGAAAGACTACGCGATTTTCATGCTCGACACCGATGGCCAGATCGTAAGCTGGAACTTCGGAGCAGAGCGAATCAGCGGGTACCGACGAAGTGAAATTGTTGGAAAGCATGTCTCTGTCTTTTATCCAGCGGAAGACGTTCGGGCCGGCAAGCCAGAGCTTGGACTGAAAATAGCAGTCGCCGAGGGACGCTTCGAGGGAGAGGGCTGGCGCATACGGAAAGATGGCTCAAGATTCTGGGCCAACGTCGTGATTACACCAGTTCGCGACGAGCAAGGGAACTTACGGGGGTTCGCGAATTTTACTCATGACATTACGCAACTTAAGGAAGCCGCGCAGGTGCTTAGCGAGCTTCCTGCTCGACTGCTGCAGTCACAGGACGAAGAACGGCAGCGAATTGCGCAGGAACTGCACGACAGCACCAGTCCAGTTTTGGCCGCAGTTATATCGCGACTGTACATGTTGAAAGATGTTGCACAGCATTGGGAGACGAAAGCAGCCACAGCGACGCAGGACTGTGTGGCGCTGGCAGAGAACGTTGCGCGCGAGATCCGAAACCTCTCCGAGCGCCTATACTCTCGCGCGCTAGAGCAAGCCGGCTTCGTTTCTGCCGTCCGCTCTCATGCTGAGGCATTCGGAAAACAGAGCGGAGTTCGCGTAGAGCTGGATTTACCGACGACGTCGGGCCGCTTGCCGCAAAACGTGGAGATAGTGCTGTTTCGGATTTTGCAGGAAGTATTACCGTACATCCAGCTTCACTCACCCCGCCAATTGGCGCTGATCCGCTTCGGCTCAACGAGGCAAGAACACACGCTGGAAATATCTGATCGCCTCGGGAAAATGGATGTCGAGATTCCCGACCCTCCGGGGCGGCGGAAGACAGGTCTGGAAATCAGGCTTGCTGGTCCAGAAGAGCGAATCAAGCAGCTTGGTGGAAACGTCACAATCTCTACTAGGTCCGGCATTATTGTTCGCGCCGTATTGCCGGTGCGTTCAGACTCGGCGCCCTCCAAGACATGAGCTGAACAGGCCTAGCCCGAAGAGCCAACAAGAAGAAGCCTTCGCAAGCGTTCGACTAGCTACGGCGGATCGCTGTCGATACCAGGGTAGGTATGACTTTTTCAAACCTGGTTGCATTCTTCATCCTTATTACAGCCGTACGTTGCACGCTTCGGGGACTGGCAAAAGGTATTCAAACTTCCGCCGATGCTGCCAAAGCCCTGCAATCTTTGGCAGGGAACTTTGCGTTTTTGCCCTGGGGATCATCGGCGCCGGATTGTTGGCCATCCCGTTCTTGGCCGGCTCCGCCGCATATGCAATTGCCGAAACATTCCGGTGGCGTGACAGTCTTGAGAGCAAGCCACGCCAGGCACCGAAGTTTTATATTGTTCTCGCTGCAGCCACAATTATTGGGATGTCATTACATTTCTTGGGCATGGATCCAATCCGCGCTCTTTGCTGGTCCGACGGCGTTGTTGCTGTACCGCTCATGCCTATGTTGATGATCGTGTCGGCCAACAGGAGAATCATCGGAAAGTTCCTACCTCCGCCACATACACGCTAGTCCCTCCAACGTGTCCGTCGATGATATTCGCCGCCGCTTAGGCCGCCGAGGTCAATCACAACCGCGATAATCAGAATCAACAAATTAATACCCGCTATAGGCAGTCGTGTATTCGTCATCCACGCGTACGCCAAAGTTGTTAGAGGTAAGAACAGGAACCCGAGCAGAGGCAATATTAGGCCATGGTACGCTCGCTGCAGGTAATTAGAGAATAGGAACAACAATATAAGTGCGATCCGAGGGAACGCCAAAAAAAGGATTAGCAGGAGACAAGGCACGAGAGTCCTCCGACATCATACTTTACCCGGACTTGTGATTCGGGCCTCTGAGCACCTCATCCGCCCGTGTGGCCGACGACAAACGACTTATGTGCATTCCCAAGGGCTTCGCATCGGGCTGCCCCTCTTGCCGGAACAGCGTGACAAGCCTTCAACTAACTTGAAATGTCTTCCCGTCGGGCATTTCGCTAGACTCCGCAGAACAATTGGAATCCTCTCATCTATTCTGTCAGGAGATTTATGGCAATACAGGGTTCACCGTATTTGGTAATTGCGTGTGTGACAATCTTGTGTCCTTTAAAATCTGGTGGACGAGAGGGGATTCGAACTCCCGGCCTCCTCGTTGCGAACAGTGGGGAAAATGAGCTAAGGCAAGGCGCCACAATCACTTAGCTGTTTTCATGGGGCCCTTAATTGGCAAGTCTGGCACGCCAGTTTTTCCTTTGTCTTCCCAGTGCAGTTCGACGCTGAGAAGCTGGATAAAATCGCGCGCGGGTGCCTGTAACGACGACAAAGTCAATTTCGAGAACCCTCTGAATTGGACAGCCCGGAGTTTCTCAAGGGCCTCGACTACCAATCGATTCGGCGAAGTCCTGCCACAATGTCGAAATGCCGGTCTCGGCTCAGAATTGGAAGTCTGTATTGGCGGCAGAGCGCCGCGACCCAGACATCATTGGCAGGAATCGGAGTTCCAGCTTTCTTGAGTTCCGTCCGAAGGGTGGCGTAATAAATGGTCGTCTCTTGGTCCACGTCAAGGATGCGGTAATTCGGGAGCGAATCCATTAGCCATTGCTCGTACCGCTGGTGTTCCCGGGACTGCCGGACGCCATATCGATACTCGCCCAATACGATTACAGGAACGGCAATTTCAGTTGCTTGGCGAAGAATGGGAATTAGGCTAGCGTCGCCATCGGCGACCGCTGACAACCCATTCGTGTCCAAGATCACTGACGATCCTCGGCTTCGATCTGATCGAATTCCTCTTCAATGATGCGGCTGATTCTAGCGGTCTCTTTGTGGAGATGACGCAGTTTACCGAAAGTCTTCATCCAGGGTTTCGCTGCCGAACGCGGTGGTGCTTTGAGTTTGTCCTGGACTGCTTCCGTCACAAACTGGCGAAATGGGATACCTCGTTCAGCCGCGACTGACTTTGCGCGACGGAAAATCGGATCAGGGATTTCCAGCGTGGTCTTCATGCATCAATTCTCCCATATTTATGGGAGTAAATCAAAGAATCGAATTGCGCCGTGTTCCCACGCCTTGCGGAATTCGCTAGAATGACGACCAACTCTTACGGTCCTAAAACGCCGAAAGCCGGATGGAGCATCCGGCTTTCGCACAAAAGTAGTTTGGTGGACGAGAGGGGATTCGAACCCCCGGCCTCCTCGTTGCGAACGGGGAATCACTAAAGCTAAGACGCGTCGCCACAATCAGTTAGCTTTTTGAAAAGGCCGTGAATTGCCCAACTCGCCCAACCGACCGATCAGAGGATTTCCTCTGATACAAAAGGGTTGACCAACTTCCATGCGTCAACTACGTCCCTCGCCAGTTCGATTCGGCGGCCGGAATAGCACCCTAGGTCCATCACTAGAATTCTGACTCGAACTTGTAGCGTGAGTATGTGCTTCTCAGCATAGAGTGAAGTCCACTGGGTCGCTAACCACATATTGGGTTTAGCCTTAACGTGCCCCGCTCCGGGTGGGCTGAGCAAAAATCTTCACGCGAAAGGTGCTGCGGAAAAACAGCAATCCATCACGCTTGTCAACCAGAGTTTCGACGAGCGAAAGATTGTAGTATTGCGCTCAGACGCCTCGGACAAAACCGCGAAGCAAAACGAGTCCGACGATTACTTCCGGTCAGCGGACGATTCGCCCGATTGGTCTCGGATCAAGCCTTAGCGAACTACGGCGGTGAATTACTCGTATTTCAGGGCAACCATCGGATCGACGCGCATCGCGCGGCGAGCGGGAATGTAGCAGGCCAACAGGGCGATCAAGACGAGCACGACGGTTACGACGAGGAACGTCAGCGGATCGGTTGGTTTCACGCCGTAAAGCAGGCTAGATAGGAAACGCGACAGACCAAGCGCCGCAGCGATGCCGATCGCCACACCAATCAAAGCGAGCATCGCTCCCTGCCCCAGGATTAATCGAAGAATGTCATCCCGCTGGCCGCCGAGGGTCATGCGAATCCCGATTTCGCGGGTGCGCCGTGACACCGAATAGGCAATGACGCCATACAACCCGATGGCTCCCAGCAGCAGAGCCATGCCGCCGGCGAGACATAGCATGACCAGCGTAAATGAAACACGGGCCATCGAATTCCTGTAGTAATAGTCGAGCGTGTGGACTGCCGAGAGCGGAAGATCGGGGTCCACTGACCACACTGCTTGCCGGATCTCGCTCATAAACGCCTGCGAACCCGCGCGTGCGCTACGGATGGCGAACGCTGGCTGGCCCAGAAAAACGTCCGCGTCCGTTATCGGCCAGTAAACCGTGGCCGGAGCTTCCCGGCTGGTCCCGTCATCGTAGACGTTCCCCACGACGCCTACTATCTGCCGCCAGGCCTTGGGGTTTCCAATTTGTTTCCCGAGTGCATCCGCCGGATTATGCCAATACTCACGCGCGAGGTTCTCCGACACGATAGCCACAGGGCGCTTGTTCAATACATCGTCCCAGGTTAAATCGCGGCCGGCTACTGTGGGAATGCCCATGGTCCTGAAAAAGCTTGGCGAAACCCAAAACAACCTGCTAGCCGGCGGGAGCTGCCCCTGAAGCATGTGATCCTCTACTTGCACCGGACCGCTATCGGCGCCAGCATCCATGGGCACCGCCGAACTAAAATCGGCAGAAGAGACGCCAGGAATCCCTCCGATATTTTCGAGAATCGCTTGATCCATACGGACCAACCGCTCGGGAGCCTTGATCATTTCCGGAGGAACATGGATATGAAACGTTTCGACTTCGGCTGGCGCCGTGAATCCGGGCTGAACGTGTATCAAGGCTTGAAAGGTACGGATCATGAGGCCCGAGCTCACGAGCAAAACAAGAGCCAGACCAACCTGGATGACCACCAGCGCGTTACTCGCCCGATGCCGCTCCCGGCTGGCGCTGACAGAGCGGCCCGTCTCGCGCAATCCAGTCCCCTCGCGAACACCAGCATATCTGAGGGGCAGCATCGAGCCGAACAGGAGACCTGCCGCCATCGTGACGCCTAGGGCAAAGAGCAAGACGAGCGTGTCGATTCCGATGTCATTGAGCCGAGGCAAATCGCTCGGTGCCAAAGCGATCAGGGCCCGTAAGCCACCATAAGCAAACAGCAAGCCGAGAGCACCGCCAATCACCGCCAGCACGAGGCTTTCAAGCAACAAGCCACCAGCGATACGTCCGGGGCTAGCGCCCAAAGCCGCTCGAATCGCCAACTCCCGTTGTCGCCCTTCAACTTTGACCAAAAGAAGGTTGGCCACGTTTGCACAGGCGATCAGCAGCACCAGGCCTACCCCACCCAGCACAACCCACAAGACCTTGCCTACGTCGCCTATCATGTATTGCTTCAGCGGCTGCAGATTCGGCCCTATCCGCGTGTCTTTGAAGAAGTTGGCCGTCTCGGGAAAACGCTCCACTTCTATTGGTATCATGCGCGTCACGTCTGCACTGGCTTCAGCAAGGGTCACCCCCGGCTTGAGCCGGGCAACCGCAAAGTAGTTATAGCCCCGCAGCAGCCGAGGCCTGAGAGGCAGCAGCAGGCCCAGATTGGTCATGTCCAGGAAGCGAAAGCGTTGCGGTAGCACGCCGATGATCGTGGTGGGCTTACCATCCACGTCGATCGCTTTCCCGATCACGGAACGGTCACCGCCGAACTTGCTGTGCCAGTAGCCGTAGGTGATCATCACTGTGTCCGAGCTGCCCGGCTCATCATCCGTCCGCGTGAAGGAGCGCCCGAGCAGAGGTGTGACTCCCAGAATTGGGAGCACCTCGTCGGTCACGCCGAGAGACGGCACATGTTCGGGTCGTCCGAGGCCGGTGACGTTGGCCGAGTAGAGCGAAGCACCGAACCCCGTGTAGTAGAGACCGATGTCCTGGAAAGCGCGGCTCTGCTCTCGAAAGGTAAAGTAATCCGCTGGACATAAAGGCCAGTTGAACTGGTTGATGCCAGGAAGATCGAGCCCTACTTCGACGAGGCTCTCCGCGTGCGCATAGGGCAGAGGCCTGAGCAGCACGCTGTCCACGACACTGAACATGGCAGTCGTCGCGCCGATTCCGAGGGCGAGAATGAGGACAGCTACGGTCGTGAACCCGGGAGATTTGCGCAAAATGCGGACGGTGTAGCGTAGATCTTGGGCAAAGGTCTCGAGGAACATACCGGGACGGATGGCGCGCACCTCTTCTTTAACTTGCTCGACGCCGCCGAGTTCGATGAGCGCCTGCCGCCGGGCTTCTGGATGCGAAAGCCCCTCTTTCATTTTCTCCTGGGTCAGCAGTTCCACCGCAGATTGCAGCTCATCGTCCAGTGCTTGCTCGACCGCGCCTTTGCGAAGAAGGTTTCGGAAGAAACTGCCAATTCGGACTTGCATGACGCCTCCCCTCCGAACTCAGGCGGATTCGACCGCCGCCGTCATGATCTTGACCACCTGACTCCAATCCCGTTTCTCGGCCCTGAGTTGTGCGCGACCCGACGAAGTCAGGCGGTAGTATTTGGCCCGGCGATTGTTTTCCGAGGCGCGCCATTCGGCTTGGACCCAGCCCTTCTCTTCCATGCGATGCAAAGCCGGAAAGAGCGAGCCAAAACTCACTCGAAAGGCACCGGCAGTAATCTGCGTGATGCGTCGGGACACACCGACTCCATGCAATGGTTCCAGTGCCAGCGCTTTCAAGATCAGAAGGCCTAACGTGCCACGCAAAAGATCAGTTCTTTCCTTACTCATTCGGCCTCTCTTATCGGAACGCGATATGAGCACGTCCGTTTCCATGCCGATCTGCTTGGAAATGCATGTCAGGCTGGAACTTACGGCGAGAGTATTGCCGGTGCCAAAGTGTCTGTGAACGATTCCGAGACGGTTCGTCCCGTAATCGACCACCTGTTATGGCTCCACTCCGGCGAGCAATCGGACGTGTAACGCTCTTCCCTTATCGGATCGGGGAAGAGTTGCCGACAACGTCCCTTATGCGAGACCTGGGCGCGAATGTCGCACCCCGACCCGAACGGCCCGCCGGATCGCGGACCCATAAGAGGCGGCGAGGTTTGGTAGGATCCCGTTAGAACGGGAACGCTCGGTGATGCTGGAGCGTCCCTGGGACAACCCTGCTAGCCGCGTGACCGGCGAGCTGACAGCACTCGTCGGCGCGTGCGTGATGGGGGAACACCGCCATCGCGGGGCCCTGAATTGGCAAACCTGGCAAACTTGTTTTCTCTTTGTCTTTTCAGTGCAGTTCGACCGTGAGAAGCCGCAAGCGGCAAGGCTTTAGAGATTTAGGTCGTGGGTTCGATCCCCAACATACAGATTATCCTGATAGCTAGTTGGAAAGATGGACGACTGTTGTAAATTCAAACCTAAGATGTGGTATTGCAATCGCTTAGGTATTGCGGAGGGGCTTAATTGGGCCACTCGGGCCACTAGTTGGCAAGGTGCAAGTTTCGAAAGCGCAAGCTCGCTGCGAATTGAGGAGGAGACTGCAAGCAAGCTAGTCGCAACCGAGGCTGAAGCGCAAAGCTGCACAGACTTCCGTCATTCTTAGGGAGCTGAGCTGTGCGACCCGCTTTCCCAGGCGATTCTGGGCGACCGTCACGACATTGTGCAGGTTTACGACACAGTGCGTTTTCATGCCATCGTCCTCCGTGAGGTGGACCTCGGACGGCACGCCGCGAATCGTCGTCGTGATTGGGGCCACTGTAACAGTGGATAGATAGGAAACGGCGCTATTGCGAGTGAGAACGACGACAGGCCGTTTCTTGTCAGGTGGAGCGAACTGGTAAAGCCGAACGTCCCCTCGGCTTATTCCGCTGGCCACACAGCCTCCGCTTCCCACGCGCTTACCTCATCGCGGGACTGCCGCTGTTTGGAATAGCCGGCGCGGTCGCGTTCCTCCCGATCGCGGATTTCTAATCGTCGCAGGTGCTCACGGAGAGCATCACGCACCAGGGCGGAGCGGTTCCGCTTGGTGCGACGGGCGGCCTGATCAGCTGCGCGCAACAGCTTTTTGTCAAGTACGATCTGAACGGTTTCCATATGTGGAGTCTACTCCACAGTGTAGTCCACAAGCAAGAAAAGTGTGACTACTGGCGCCTTCTCCAGCGTCCAATCGGAATGCGCAGCGTTCATCATGCTTCCGCCCGCCCGCCGGGCTGGCCTAGCGTCATCCCGTGTAAACTACCGCCGAGAAAAACTTCCCACCAATTCGATGGGCTTACGTGAGCGCTACGTGAACCGCGTCTTGCGGAAGATGGTCGTGGCATAGCAAAGTTGTCGCCGCTGGCACCGCATGGCGCTGTCTCCGACAAGGACAAATCAACAATCGTGCCATACGGGAACTGGTGGAGCACATGAGCGCACTGACGCCTGCATCCATTCGCGATTACTCGAACATCGCCAAGGCAATTGTGGCTAGCGCAGCGGACGAGAATGGTGAGGAACAGTATCCGCGGAAATGGAATGAGGAATTGTCCTGCAAAGACCGTGCTGAGACTATGGGCGCAACCAAGAAGTTCCCCGGAACATAGAGAGTGACGCATTGGGGAACGATCTGAAAAGTTGCGGTGTTTCTGCCTCAGATTCTTGCGCTATGCCACCCACTTCATTGTCAGTTTCTTGCGCTTCTTCGCGCAGTCGAGAAGATAAAGATCGATTAACTTCTGGTAAGGAAGCCCTGTCTCATCCGCCAGTCCTTTGAAATAGTCCACAACTTCCGGACTTAGGTTGATTCCCACGGCCATTTTCTTGCCGGCGTGTGGGTTCTTCTGTTCTTTCAATTTGGAGAAATTATATTCCTTCTTCATAGAATCGCACCTCCTTCTCGGTTGCCTTGCGCGCAGAAATGATCCGAATCATGGAATCGGATCCCCTATAGCAGTGAATGACGACCAGTGGTCTTGCCGCGGAGCTCATCCCGAGCAGGATGTACCGATCCTCTTCCTCGGAATGTTCTGGATCGTGGAATAGGCGCGCGTGAGGATCGAGGAAGGTACTCTGGGCTTCTTCAAACTAAACTCCATGCTTGGTCCGATTGCCCTTGTTTTTCCTTTCGTCCCAAGCGAACCGGAGCATGTCTAGATAATATCTAGATACAAGCTAGGATGCAAGCGGGCGAAGGAAGTTTACGTGTCTGCGAGGGCCGTCAAATCAAGTCGCACCACCAACTCAAAGGCTCACAACTTTGCAATATTAAATGGATTGGTGGATGACGACCGCGAGTGCTTGTCGCTGCTGCTGAACTCCGCTTCCATTAGGGTCGAGCGCGCGTTTCGTGAAGTTGGCACGGTGAAGCTTTTCAATACAGCCAAAGCTCACGGATTCATCGCCCCACTGATTGGACCGGATGTTTTTTTTCGCTTCAGCGCCTTCGTTCAGGAGAATAGGTCAAATCCAGGACTCGGTGTATCATGCTTGGTAAAAAGTATCGGCGATGCGCGCACAGAGGAATGCCGGTAGCAGGCAGAACGGCAGGATGCAACAGTGGTCCTATTTCCGAGTTCAAGAATAAAATGCTGGCTTTATTGGTGCCTCAGTACCGGTTTGTTGTCTCTGACGGCCTCCCCCCAAAGTCCAGAGCTCGTCGTACAGAGAGGGCATTCCGATATCGTCACCTCAGTCGCCTTTAGCCCGGACGGGCGAACCCTGGCGTCGGGAGGTGCGGACGGCACGGTCCAGCTCTGGGATGTCGCGACCGGTTGGGAACTGCGAATCCTAACGGGGCACACTCTTTGGATCAGCTCTGTCGCCTTCAGCCCGGATGGGCGCACCCTCGCGTCGGGAAGTAACGACAACGCGGTCAAGCTCTGGGATGTGGCAACCGGAAGGGAGCTGCGAACCTCGCAGGGTTGGGTAAGTTGTTGAGCTTGGAGAAGATGTTGGTGGACGAGAGGGGATTCGAACCCCCGGCCTCCTCGTTGCGAACGAGGCGCTCTCCCAGCTGAGCTACTCGCCCACGAGCAGCAACAAAATCTTAGCAGACGCTCCGAACCTTGCCAACTAAAGCCGCCCACACTAAAGCCGCCGACGTAATTTACAGCGAGGTAAAAGGCGCTCAGGAGGGGCCAAAAGCCACAACGCAAACTGCTGCGCTCTGACCAAACGTTCATTTACAAGGATACGGCTACAGTTTTACGGCTGTTGATCGAGCGTGCCACCGGCGCGTTGCGCTACGATCTTCCGCACATTTTGATAGAGGGCGCGAGCCTGTGGAATAGCTTCCACAGCCTTCTGCACCTGAGGATCCGCTTCTAGTTGAACCTTGAACCCTTCTTGCATGCCGAAGTTAGAGACCAGCACTTCCTGCCTGATCTTCCGTTTTACCCAATCCAGGTTCTCGGACATATCCGGCTCGGTATAGCGCACGTTATGCTTTGTGAGAAACTCGCGGAAGGTCTTCATGACGTCATCGTTGGCTTCAAATTCCCTGGTGACCACCGGCTTGTTTCCCATGTAGAACCGCGTAAAGCCGCCCACTCCACCCTCGTAGGGATAGAAAACGTCGGCCCGGAATAGATTCTCCTGGAAATGATTGAGCTTTGGCGCGGTCACGACGATATCGGGCGTGATGCCACCGCCTCCTGTAACCTGCCGTCCGCTGTCCGTGAGTCTGACCTCCGTCGGATGCTCGGGAACTTTGCGCTCGTAGTGATATTCGTAGAGCGAAATGGATTTGTAATCGCGCTGGATCAGCCGTCCACTGGGTGTGTAGTAGCGCGCGGTGGTTAGCGCAAGTCCGGTGTTTTCGCTGAGGGGCTGAACGGTCTGCACCAGGCCCTTACCGAATGTTGTTTCGCCAACAATCAGCCCACGATCGTGATCCTGCACGGCTCCCGACACAATCTCGGTAGCCGACGCGGAATTCCCGTTCACCAGAATCACCAGCGGCGTTGTCATCCCCTGATTGCCGCGTATTGCGATGTACGGCCGATTGGGCGATGACCGTCCATGATGCGAGACGATGAGCTGACCCTTATCCAGGAACATGTCGCTCACGGCGACTGCCTCATTCAGCAGCCCGCCGGGATTTCCGCGCATATCGAGGATCAAACCATCCAGGCTCGGAGCATTCAGCTGCCGAAGCGCATCGGCAATTTCACGGTCCGTCGTTTCGTTAAACCCAGAGAGCCGAATGTAGCCTACGCCGGGCTTCAGCATGAAGGCGATGTCCACCGAATGCCGCGGAATCTCGTCGCGCGTCACGGTAAAAACAAGCTGCTGTTCATAGCCCTCGCGGCTCACGGTGATTTTTACGACCGTGCCCTTGGGGCCTTTCAGCATATCCGCGACGTCTGTCGTCGTCAGCCCATCAGTCGCCTTGTCGTCCACCTTCATGATCACGTCGCCAGGCCGGATGCCGGCATTAAACGCCGGAGCCCCAACATAGGGCTGCACTACTACGGTCTTGCTCTCCCGCGGCGCAACGACCATGCCGACACCATAATATTTCCCGCGCTGGTCTTCCCGCAGCAGCGCAAACTGACGCGCATCAAAGAAATTCGAGTGAGGGTCCAGCACGCGGAGCATGCCGGGGATCGCGCCTTGATACACAGCCTTGTCGACATCCACCGACTCGGCGTAATTCGCCTGGACCACGTCCAGCACATTGGCGAACTGCCTAATCGCTGTGTGCTCGTCCTCAGCGGAGGAAGTCGTGGCGCCCACGTTGGGGCCGTAAATCCCACCTAGAACAGCAGATATGAGGATGACAGCAACGACTAGTACCAACCCACGGCGTTCAGATTTCATTCTGACCTCGCGTAACCGCGCAACCTAAATTATAGCACATACCAAAGTGTGGTTTGACACCGTGGGACGCCCTTTCTATGATGCCAACAGGCCGTCTTTCGGCTACCTATCCCTATGCTTAGCATGACGCACATGGTGGTTCTGTTTATCGTGGTCCTGGTCGTTTTCGGGCCGCATAAACTCCCCGAACTCGCCCGGGGCCTCGGCAAATTGATGGCCGAGTTTCGCAAAGCCTCGACCGACTTCAAGAGCGCCTTTGAACAGGAAATGCGCGACATTGAGCGCCAATCACTCCAAGCTGAGCGTAAGAAAGTTGCCGAAGCGGCTGCCGCCGCTGCGGTCGCAGCAGAGCAGCCCGCCACTTTGGCCACAACCGCCGGCGCCCAGACTGCCACAATCAACTTAGACGCAGATTCTCGCGCTACGGAAGCGCTGGTAGTCACCCCCGCTGCGGAGTCAGTCCCACGCTCTGAAAGCGACCCTTCTCAGGTTGCCGCGGAAACAAGTGCCAAAACGAGTGAAGTAGCCCCTAGTCAAGCCGTCTCCGAGCCTTCCCAAGCCCCCTCTCATGACCAACAGCAGCCAGTCTGATTCCGCGATCGTTACAAACCAGGAAGAGCCCGGCGCTCAGATGACGTTTTTCGAGCACCTCGTCGAGCTGCGCAAACGCATCATCAATTCGCTCGCCTCGATCGTGATCGGTGCCGCCATCGGATGGGTCATCGCCCCGCATTTCGTCAATCTAATGGTCAAGCCCATGACCAGGGCTTTGTCCAATGCTCATCTCAACCCGCAGCTCGTCTACTCTCACCCCGCGGGCTACGTGACCCTCCTCATCACCTGCAGCATTTACATCGGAATTGTCATCGCCTCCCCGTGGATTCTCTTTCAAATCTGGCAATTCGTTGCTCCCGCGCTTTATAAGCACGAGCGCAGCGCCATCACCGGTTTTCTCTTTTCCACCGTCTTCCTTTTCCTTGCCGGCATCGCCTTTGGCTACTTCATCTCACTGCCGTACGTTTTGCGCTTCTTGATCAGTTTTCAAGGACCGGTCGTGCCGCTTATCAACATCGACGAGTACTTCGATTTAATTCTTCTCGTCCTTCTCGGGCTCGGCCTTGTTTTCGAGTTGCCAGTCCTAATTTTCTTTCTGTCGCTCTTCGGCATCGTTACGCCACAGTTCTTAATCAAGAATTTCCGCTATGCTCTTCTGGTCATCACCATTCTCGCGGCCGTGTTGACGCCTTCGCCCGACGCCCTCAGCATGGTGCTCTTTATGCTGGTGCTGATCACCCTTTACTTTGTGGGTGTCGGCGTGTCGTGGATGGTGGTGCGCAAGAAGAAGCAGCGGCTGGCCGCGGAGGCTCAGTAGATGAAACCAACTTCTAGAAATCTGTTTTGCGGCGCAGCTTGCGCGTCCATCTTTTTGCTCGCCGTCGCTGGCTGCAAAGCCAAAGCGGACAATCCTCAGCCAGGCGCGAAAGACGCGCCTTTCATGAGCGCCGTCACCACCGCTCCGCCCCCAGCCGCCTCGCAAGCCGCAGCACAGCCAAATGACGAAGCTCCTCCACCCGATAAAACGGATGGCTTCGACGCCAAGCGCGCCTATGCCCAGGTCGCCAAACAAGTTTCCTTCGGGCCGCGTCCCTCAGGCTCCCCCGCCATCGCGCAAGCGCAGGACTACCTTCTCGCCGAACTAAAAAGTTACGGCTGCACCGCCGAGGTCGATGCCTTCAATTCGGATACTCCCGCAGGCCGCATCGCCATGAAAAACATTCTGGTGAAAATTCCGGGAGACAGGCCGGGCGTCATTCTTCTCGGAACGCACTACGATACGAAACGCCTCGAGAATTTCGTCGGCGCCGATGACGGCGGCTCCTCGACAGCCGTCATGCTGGAACTGGCGCGCCTCCTTTGTCCACAAAAAGGCCGCTACGGCGTCTGGATTGCTTTTTTTGACGGCGAGGAAGCCGTCCGCCCCGAATGGCAGGATCCCGACAACTGCTACGGAAGCCGCGAAATGGCCGCGCGGTTCGCCACTAGCGGCGACCTCACAAAAATAAAGGCCTTTCTTCTGGCGGATCTCGTCGGCACGCGCACCCCGCACTTCAAGCGCGAAACCTATTCCACCAAAGCGCTCGTCGATTTAGTCTGGGGCGTTGCCAAAAAACTCGGTTACGGCAATATTTTCGTCGACGATTCCTCCGCCGTCGAAGACGATCACCAATCCTTTCTGAAGCGCCACGTCCCGTCCGTCGACGTAATCGATCTGGATAACGGCCCGGGTGGCGACGTCTACTACTGGCACACCCCCCAAGATTCCCTCGACAAGATAAGTCCCAAAACTATGGCTATCGTCGGCCACGTTTTCCTCGAAAGCGTCAAACAGCTCCAATCCAAGTAAGCTGGCATCTCGAATGAAAAGTAAGCACATTCTCGTCAACTCGTCCGCCGGGAGCTACAGAATCGTTTGCGGTGAAGGCGCTCTCCGCGATGCCGCTAGCGAAATCCGCAAGCTGGGAATTTTTTCGCGCATCCACGTCGTCTCCTCGCCAAAAGTGTGGCGAGCAGTAGGGAAGAGCGTTCAGCGCGGCCTGGGTCTGAAAAATATCCATGCCATGCACTTAATGGACGACGCCGAGTCCGCCAAAAATCTGTTCACGCTCGAAAAGCTCGAGCGCTCGCTCGTTCGCGCAGGAATCGACCGGCATGCACTGATCATCGCGGTTGGCGGCGGCGTGGTCGGCGACGTCGCCGGCTTCGCCGCTTCCACCTGTCAACGCGGCGTTGCTCTCATACAAATTCCCACGACGCTGATTTCACAGGTAGACAGCGCCGTCGGCGGAAAAACGGGCGTAAATCTTCCGGAAGGGAAGAACCTCGTCGGCACTTTCTATCCCGCGCGTCTGGTGCTTGTTGATTCCGCAATGTTGAAGCCGCTCCCCGAACGCCAATATCGCGGCGGCCTAGCCGAAGTCATCAAATACGGCGTCATCGCCGACGCAAAGCTTTTCGCCTATCTCGAAAAAAACTTCAATGCCGTCCTTCATCGCGATCCGGACGCTCTTGCGTACATCATTCGGCGCTCGCTCGAAATCAAAGCCCAGGTCGTCAGCCGCGACGAACGCGAATCCGGCCTCCGTGAAATTCTCAACTTCGGCCACACCTTCGGCCACGCCCTCGAAACCATCTCAAATTACCGCGTCTACCAGCACGGCGAAGCCGTCGCCTGGGGCATGATGGCCGCAGCTCTCCTCGGCCACGAAATCCATCTCACTCCCGCTGACGAAGTCTCGCGCATCGTTTCTCTCGTTCGCCGGCTCGACCCGCTCCCGCCGTGGCCCAATGTTCCGCCGAAAAAGTTGATTGACGCCATGCGCTCCGACAAGAAAGCGCGTGCCGGAAAGCTTCGCTTCGTCCTTGCCCCTAAGATCGGCAAAGCGGAATCCCACGACAACGTGCCTCTCGAAACCCTGGAGCGTGTCTTGCATTTCGCGCCCCACTTCATCAACCCCAGCGGAAAACCCCGTGGCTAACGCCGTCGTGTCCAGCAAAGCGCCTGTGAAAGGCACGCAGCCCGAAGGCACTCACACCGAAGCCGAAGCCTCGCGCAAAGTTCGCGAGATGTTCACGCAAATCGCGCCGAGCTATGACGCGCTCAACCACATTCTCTCGCTCCAAATTGACCGTCTCTGGCGCGCACGCACCGCCAAGCGCCTCCGCCCCATCCTCCAACGAGAAGACGCCGTCGTCCTTGATCTCTGCTGCGGCACTGGCGACCTCGCCATCGCCCTCCGCGCTCGCGGCAAAGCCCGCATCATCGGCGTCGACTTCGCCCACACGATGCTCGTGCGCGCCCGCGCCAAAAGCATCCTGGGCCACAGCCACTCCGGAATGCCCGCCCCGCCGCCGTTGCCGCTCGCCGAAGCCGACGCCCTGCGCCTCCCCTTTGCCGACCAATCCTTCGATCTCGTCACCACTGCCTTCGGTTTCCGCAATCTTGCCAACTACGAAGCTGGCCTTCGCGAAATTCAACGCATCCTCAAACCCGGCGGCACCCTCGCCATCCTCGAGTTCACCGAACCCCCCGACAACATTCTAGGAAATCTCTACCGCTGGTATTTCCGAACCGTCCTCCCACGCATAGGCGCCTGGCTATCGGGCGATCCCGCCGCCTACACCTACCTCCCCAAATCCGTGGCGCGTTTCTTCCGCCCGCCCGAGCTATCCTCACTTATGTCCTCGGTCGGCTACCAATCCATCGCCTACAAAGTCTGGACCTTCGGCACAGTAGCCCTCCACACCGCCGCGCGCCCGCCGCGCTGAGCCTTTCTTCTCTGTGGACTCTGTGATCTCAGCGCTCTCTCTTTGTAAAATGCTTTTCTTTCAGGGCTGAGGACGGGAGCACGGGGACCGAGGGAACTTCCCGCGGACTTCATTTTGACAACCTTCGACGGTCAATTCGCTTCTCACTCCTCGAGCCCGGCGCTTCGAAGCTTCGCCAGCAGCGTCTTCGGCGATACTCCCAATTTTTCAGACGTTCGCGTTTTGTTCCACTTACACTCGCGCAGAGTGCTCTCGAGCAACACGCGCTCGATATGACTCACGGCCCGCTCTGTCACTTCTTCGAGACTTCCTTCCCAGCTGAATTGCTCCGGCAACATGCCCGCCGGCAATTGGTCCGTGTCCGGTTTCGTGGGAGGAAGCTGCAAGCCATCAGCAGTAATGCTGAGGCCATCCGTGAGGATCACCGCTCGCTCCATGGTGTTCTGCAATTCGCGCACATTTCCCGGCCAGCGATAGTGAAGCAGCCGCTGTTTCGCTTCTTCGGACAGCTCCAAACCAGGCTTCTTGAATTCGCGGCTGAATTTTTCCAGGAAGTGACCGGCAAGCATCAATACGTCGTTGCCGCGCTCGCGCAGGGGAGGAATCGTCATGGGCACAGCCGAAATCCGGAAATACAGATCCTCTCGAAAGAGCTTCTCTTCTGCCAGCTTCTTCAAATTTCGATTCGTCGCCACCACGATACGCACATCCACTTCGACCGTCTGCGTGCCGCCAACGCGATCGAAACGCCGCTCTTCCAACACCCGCAGGAGCTTCGCCTGAATGGCCAGCGGCAACTCGCCTATTTCATCGAGAAACAAAGTCCCGCGATGCGCCAAATCCAGTTTGCCGACTTTGCGCGCGCCGGCGCCTGTGAACGCCCCGCGCTCATGCCCAAAAAGCTCGTTCTCCACCAACCCTTCGGGAATCGCCGCACAATTCAGCGCTACAAAAGGCTGCTCGCGCCGCTGCGAAAGGTGGTGCACGGCGCGCGCAAACAACTCTTTGCCCGTTCCGCTCTCGCCCAAGAGCAAAACGGTGGAATCTGTCGCCGCCACTTTTTGAATTTGCTGGCTAATTTCGCGGATAGCCGAGTGCTCGCCCACGATGCGCGGAAACCCGTAGCGCGCGGTGTACTCCTCACGCAGCAGCAGATTTTCCCGCTGCATCTCCTGCTGCCGCGTCGCGCGTTGCACGAGCAATTTCAGATGGTCGAGATCCACCGGCTTCTGAAGAAAGTCGAACGCGCCTTCCTTCATCGCCGACACGGCTTCCTCGACCGAGCCAAACGCCGTCAAGAGCAGGACAGGAATCGTCGCATCGGCTTGCTTCGATTCGCGAAGCACGTCCAGCCCGGACGCTCCCGGCATCTTCAAATCCGTGATCACCATCAGGTAGCGGCGCGCGCGCACCTTCTGAATCGCGGTCGTGCCGTCCGGAGCTTCCTCCACGGCATAGCCCGCGCGTTCCAAAGCCTTCCGCAGCATGGCGCGTAGTTCGTTCTTATCTTCAACAAGAAGCAGAGGTTCCATCTCTCTCGTTTCTACCACGAATCCAAGCAGGGGTAGGGAACTACGAGAGCCGCTTGTGCAATGAATGGAAGCCCTCTGGCTGACCGAACACGCGAGAACTGCTCGCGACAGAGAAGCGCAGTCTTTCGGGCTGACTAAGCGGTAGGCCATTCTTCTAGGCAGTTTTTGCTAGCAGGCAAGAGCCGACATTTGCGCTGGCATAGTCGATTACCCGTGATCCGCAGTGCCAGGCGTTAAGCTTTACCGCGCCCAACCCGGATCGCCGCCAGACTTGCGAAGCTCATCTTCCATATCGGAAAGCTGCTGCTTCAGGTTGGCGATGTCCTGTTTTTTCTGGTCGATCTTGGCGTTTTTGTCGTTGATGTCTTTGCGAGAGTATTGCTCGTTCATCGCTTTTGTGGGGTCATTGTAATACTGGACCTGAGCTTTGTCGGCTTCCCGCTGCAGGATGTCCAGTTCTTTTTCTGCTGCGGCGATCTTGTCGCGCTGGTCCTGGAAGCGCTTTCGCCACGTTTTTTCTGCGTCGTCGCCTTTACCCGCGCCGGCGCCATTCGCGGCCGCAGCCGCTCCGTTATCCGAGGAGACTTGTGCGCTGCCCGACCCGGGTACCGCCGCCTCGCTTGCGGGGGCCGCGGGCTTTATGTCGTCGTCCGTATAAACCTTTTTCGGCTTCGGTGCGGCTTTCTGTTGCTCGCGTGCTTTGCGCGCAGCATCGGCCACCGGATCGCCGGATTGTGGTGCCGGACTGGCCTGTGATTGCTGTTGCTGCGCTAACGCTGGAAGCACTCCCAGGCAAAGTCCTGGCAAGAGCACTGAAGCCGCAAACCAATTTTTGACACTCATGGTATACCGCCTCTCCCGGGGCGAGCTGGACTCCCCAGCCTTCCATTACTTAGATGCTGTCCTTCTTCGATTCTACCGCTTCCGGGACGCTACGGCACGCGGGTAGCGTAACAATAAAGGCCGCCCCGCCCTCGGTGCGGTTGCGCGCCTCGACGCGCCCGCCATGCTGCACGATGATCTTCTGCACCACCGCCAGCCCCAGCCCCGTGCCTTTCGCCTTTGTCGTGAAGAATGGACGGAAAAGCTTGGGTAAATTGGCGGCGGCGATCCCGGCACCGTTATCGAAAATGGTGATGCGTTGGGTGTACGTTTCCTCGTGCCGCACCACTTCTCCCCGCAGAAGTACGCGACCGCCGTTTGCGGCGGACACACTTGCCTCTGCCGCGTTGCGCGCAAGATTCAAAAGAGCTTGGCGCAGGAGGCCCTCATCCCCTGCTACGCTCCCCATCGGCCCCTCAAAGCGAATCCGTACTTGCGGTATGGCCTCGGCCACTTCCGAAACGACGCGTTCTACAACGCCTTCGAGCGCTACCGGCTCACTGGTGATTTCCAATGGCCGCGCGTATCTCAAGAATTCCGTCACCACGTGCGTGATGCTTCGTGTCTGCTCGAGAATCCTCTCCGCCGAATCGGCCACCTCGCTTGTGCCTGTTTCCGCGCTAATCATCTGCGCATAACCGGAAATCGTGGCCAGCGCATTCTTGAATTCGTGCGCGATGCCCGCGGAAAGTTCGCCCACCGCCGCGAGGCTTTCCTTCAACTGAATCTGCTGCTGCAGAGCCGCCAGTTCCGTCAAATCCGTCAGCAAACAGATCGCTCCGTTAATCTTCTCCGCGGCGCGCCGAATCGGAGAGATCGTCACCCCCAGCAGCCGCACATTGCCCCCGGGCGCTTCATGCTGCACTTGCTCTCGGCGGAAAATGCTTCCCTTCGTCAAGCATTCCCCGACAAGACGGGTGAGCTCCGACTTTTCCCCGAGCACTTCGCTGTAACGCCGGAATCCTAGTGTTTGAATCCCCAGCACCTGCTCCGCCGCAGGGTTCGCGCTTGAGATGATTCCGGTGGCGTTCACGACTACCAAACCTGCTGGCATGTTGCGGGTAACTTCTTCGCTCAAGCGTTCCGTATGTTCGGCGCGTTCGCGCTCGATCTTGTGCAGCCGCTCGAGTTCCCTCTCCTGATCGCGTAGCTGGCGTATCACTCCTTGCATCGACGCCGCCATAAACGCGGACGGATTCTCGGTTCGCGGGGGCGTCATCAAAACGTCCGCTTGGTGCGATTCTTGTGTGCTCTGATAAAAACGGCGCAGCAGAAGAAATACGATCCCCACCACGGCCAGGATTCCGACCGCCATACCGGCGGCGATTTCCCAGACCCGCTGTGTACCCTCGGCTTGGAATGCTAGAAACGTCATAGCCTGAATCGGCCTCGTAGCGCTAGGAATCTCAGCGCAGCCTCGGCGCCAGATCGATCGAGAAGGAAGAGAACATAAACACCACGACGAGCGCCGCTATCCCCAGAAAAGTTCCCAGCGGGAGCTGATACTGGCTCGCGAGAAACCAGCGAATCTGGTTCACCGTGCCCAGCCCTCGCCTGCTGGCGCGTTCGGCGATCCGCTGCCCCGCTTTGCTCGCATACATCGTGACGATTACCGCTATCCCCAAGAAACTGCCGAGGAGTGTCCCTAGCAAAATCATCAGAAAGGCATTTCGTATTCCGAGAAACGCCCCTGCCATGGCCATCATTTTCACATCCCCCATGCCCATTCCTTCGCGTCCTCGCAAAAGTTTGTAGAGCGCCGCCGCTCCCCAGAGCATCAAGCTGCCAAATGCCGCGCCCAAGAGCGCTTCAATCACTCCCAAGACTCGTTCCGGTGGCACCCAGTGAAAAAGCCGCAAGCAGAGCAGAAAGGCGGCTCCGTCATTCGGCGGCACAAAAGCAGAGAAAAGCACTCCAGCGGCAAACCCGGGCCAGGTAATCACGTCGGGAAGCAGGCGGACGCGCAAATCCGTCACCGTCAAAATGATGATCAAGCAAATGAAGAACAGCCACTTCACAGTTGCTTGCGTAATACCGAATTCGAGGTAACAGCCTACAAACAAAAGTCCGGTCGCCAGCTCGACCAGCGGATACATCGGCGAAATCGGCAGCGCACAAGTGCGGCATTTACCTCGCAGCCAGAGCCAGGCAAACACGGGTACGTTGTCATAAGCCTTGATCGGCGTCTTGCACCGCGGGCACCGCGATCCGGGCGAAACGATAGACAGATCTTCCGGAATGCGCGTGATGCACACATTCAAGAAGCTCCCGATCACCATCCCCAATAGAAAAAAGTACGCGATGATCACAGTTTAGCCGGCCGCTTTTCCCTTGCTCTTAACACTCTCCCACACCTACCTAGCCGCCTCAACAAACCGCGACCCGCTTCGTGCCCCATTCCTAACATCTGGCGCGCCTCGCCAGATGCGGCGTCGTGCGCTTCGCCGAGCAAAGCGGCAGCAGAGCTGCCGTACTCCATAGAGCCTCTTGGGAGTTTGCGTTTCGGCGTGCGCCCTTTGCGGTTGTTTGTTTCTCCCGCTCGCGACTGTAAACTAACAACTGACCGTTTTTCCCATGCACTGGTTCGAACGCAAAATTCGCCGCTACGAGCACCGCCGCTGGACCACCGACGACAACCGTCGCGTGCAACCCTTCGATTGGGGCATCGAGCACATCGGCGGCGATCCGGCCGACCCAAATCCCGGCGACTACATCCGCCAATACGCCAAACAAGCGATCGAAAATAGCCAGGATTGGTTTGCAACCACCCCCGCCACGGACTACAAGCTCGACAAAGAAAGCGTCCTCACCTTTACCAGCTCCATCAAATCTCCCTGGCCGGAAAACAACACGGTTCACGCGCAACTATTTCCCGCCAGGTCCTCCTCAAACTCGAACGGAGAGAGCAAAACATCCCCTGCCGTACTGGTGCTGCCCAACTGGAACGCCAAATGGCACGGCCAGCGCGGCCTCTGTGAATGGCTCCAGCGCATCGGCATCACGGCCCTCAAAATGAGCATGCCCTACCACGATCGCCGCATGGCCACAGGCCACGAACGCGCCGACCAGGTCTGCGGCCCTAACATCGGCCTCACGATCCAAGCCAACCGCCAGGCCGTTCACGACGCCCGGCGCTGTCTAAGGTGGCTCGAGCAGCAAGGGCACACACGGTTGGGCATTCTCGGCACTAGCCTCGGTTCCTCGGTTGGTTACATAACGCTTATGCACGATCCCGCCATCAAAGCCGGGGGCTTTTTTCACTTCTCGACCTACTACGCCGACGTTGTGAGCCAAGGTATGACCACGAACCACGTCTGGGAAGGCCTGCGCGAGCACGTCACTGTCGACGAACTCCGCGAATACTGGGCGCCTATCAGCCCCATGCCCTACGTCGAACGTGGCATGGGTGCTGCGACGAAATCCTTTCTCGTCTACGGCAAGTACGACCCAACCATGCTCCCGGAACTAAGCCGCCAGATGCTGGCGGCCCTCCGCCAACATGGTGCCCACCCCCGCAGCATGCAACTCCACTGCGGCCACTACTCGCTCGAGCTTCCGCCCTTCAGTTACATCGCTGGCTACCGCGTCCTCTCTTTCCTCCGCTCCACTCTTTAGTCCGGAATAGTCACTTTGTATTCCTCGATTCGCTCACTTCATTTCCAGGACGCGTCTAGTATCATCAACGCATGCAGACCTTGCTCCTGGAGGCCTTCGGCCCTCTCGTAGTCGCGTTCGTGGCATTCGTCGCCGTAGTCGCCGTGCGCCGGCTCGTGCATCAACTTCGCAACCGCCTCACTCCCGAGCAGATTCAGGCAGCGCGCGATTCTTTCCGCAGCCGGCTCATCCATCCGAATCCGTCCGAAGTCGAAGAGGGAATTGGCTCGTTCCTTCCGCAACGTCTCATCGCTCTTTACGAAGATCACCAGACCATCCTCGCCGAGCAAATCGAAATCCGGCGCCCGGCCGCCAACCCGGAAAACCCCCTTGAGCCGCAAAATCCCGCGGAATGGATCGAGGCCTTTCTTCCCCTCGACCTCGAGAGCCAAAAATATACGCTCGATTTGCCTGCGCAAGGATGGAGCAAAGGCTTTTGCTTCGCCACCGACGGCGAGGGCAATTTCTATTGGATCCCAGCGAACGACACCCGGCAGCCGGATGCGCCGGTTTTCTTCGCTCACAGCGATCCCCTGGCCAATGAGCAAGTCGCCAGGTCCCTCGATGAATTCCTCTCCTGGCCTCGCATTATCCACACTTCCGAAACGGAAGCAGAGAAGTGAGGGGCGTACTCTTCGGAGCTAGCGGCGGGATCGGCCAAGACGTTTTGCGCGAATCTATTCGTCTCAGGTGCAGGCAGCGATAGCACCGAAAAAGGCCCCGTGATGTGGGTTCGCGTGAAAGGCAGGACCGAGAACGCCGGGCTTCTCCTGCCGTTCAGAGCCGCTGAATCCCGCGATATAGACCAAGCTGCCAAGTCGCTAACCACCTGAGCATCTTGAACCAGAAGTACCATTCCCCCAATCATCGCGCTCGCCTAGCCTAAAACCAGGCCCCACGCTCTGACGGGCGGGGCGTGATGATGCGAAAACAACTCATTCCCTTAGCGCTAATGGTCTTGTGTTCGGCTGGCTACAGCCACGCGCAGTCGCAAGATTCCACTCGAAACGCTCCGCAACCGGCGCCAAAAACCGCCGAGCAGGCGTCCACTTCCCAACAACCCCAGACCGAAGCCACGGCCAGCTCTGGCGATCAGCCTCTGTCTGTGGCTGAACTTGCACGGATGGCTCGCGCCAAGAAACAAGGTGACGCCAAGCCTGCTACCAAAGTTTCAAAAGTGGTTCTCGACGACGACAACATGCCCCGAGGCGTCTATCTAGAGGATTTACCGCCGGCCAAAAACGCCACTCGCGCGACCCAAGCTCCGGGGTCTGCGTCCCCTGGCGGCCCATTCCCCGAATTTCGCGGCAAAGTCGTTCTGCTGGACTTCTGGGCTTCCTGGTGCGGACCCTGCCGCAGCGCGCTGCCAAATCTCAAGCGCCTCGAAGCCGTGTATGGCGGCTCCGATTTCGTGCTGATAAGCATCAGCGAGGACGACGATGAATCTCTGTGGCGGGCCTTCGTTTCCGGCCATGGCATGACTTGGGCCCAGCGCCTTGATTCGGACGGCAGCCTGCAGCAGCAATATGGCGTAAATGCCCTCCCGACGTACGTGCTCGTCGGGCGCGACGGTTCGGTGGTGCAAAAAATCGTGGGGGAAGCCCCGGCCGAGTCCATCCTCGAACGGATTGGCCCCGACTTGAAAGCCAGCCTCGCCGCCAAGCCCTAAAACAGCGGCGGTCTCTGCAGCTCTCAGTACTTCTCAAAGATTAAAAAACAGGGTGAAAGCTTACCTCCGGCAGAGGCCGGTCAGCCGAGAATCGCGGAGAGAGATTCGGTCGCGAGCAACGAGGAGATGGCTTCGATCTCAACGGATAGCGGCCGGTCTTCGGTGACCTTGGCCGACTTGGAGCGCACGGCTTGGTACGCCTTCACCGCGAGCGTGCCGGTCTTTAGAGGCGCAAGCAGATCGATCCCCTGGCAGGCGCAAAGAAGCTCGATGGCAAGGGTGTTCCGCAGGTTCTCGACCATCCGTGCAAGGCGGCGCGCTCCGCTCATGCCCATGGAGACGTAGTCTTCCTGATTGCCTGAAGTGGAAATCGAGTCCACGGAATGGGGAACGGCAAGCGCTTTGTTCTCGCTGGTAAGCGCGGCCGCCGTGACCTGCGCGATCATGAAGCCGGAATTCAGGCCCGGCTCCGGCGTCAGAAACGCCGGCAGCATGCTTGTGAGGGGATTGGTCATTTGTTCGATGCGGCGCTCGGAAATGCCGCCAAGCGTGGCGAGGGCGACGGCGACCTGGTCCGCAGCCATCGCCAGCGGCTGGCCATGAAAATTTCCGCCGCTGATGATGTCGCCGCTGCCGTCTTCTCTCACAAAGACCAGGGGATTGTCCGTCGCGCTGTTCAATTCTACGGCAGCCATCTCGCGCGCTTGGGCCAGCGAATCGCGGACGGCGCCGTGTACTTGCGGAGTGCAGCGCACGCTGTACGCGTCTTGCACGCGAGGATCTTTGTCGGCAGAACGATGGGACTCGCGGATTTGGCTGCCTTCGTTTAGGTGAGCGAGATTTCGCGCCGTCGTCGCGGCGCCGCTGTACGCCCGCGCATGCATAATGCGGGCGTCAAACGCGCCCGGGCTGCCGCGCAACGCATCCAGTGAAAGAGCAGCAGCAACGTCGGCACTATCAATCAGAATGTCGGCTTCGCGAAGCGCAAGACTGAGCAGCGCCAGCATTCCCTGCGTTCCGTTCAGAAGCGAAAGCCCTTCTTTGGCCTCCAGTGCGACAGCCTTGATTCCCGCGCGCCGCAGCGCTTCGCCGCCATCGAGAATTTCGCCTTTGTACGCCGCGCGGCCTTCGCCGATCACAACTGCCGCTAGATGCGCCAGCGGCGCAAGATCGCCGGAGGCGCCGACCGATCCTTGGGAGGGAATCGCCGGATGTACTCCTGCGCTCAGCATCGCGCAGAGGGTCTCGACAATAAGCGGCCGTACTCCGCTCAATCCCTTGGCGAGGGCATTCGCGCGTAGCAACATCATCGCGCGCGTTTCCGCTTCGCTCAGAGGTACGCCCACGCCGCAACAATGCGAGCGCACGAGATTCACTTGCAGGTCGCGCACTTGTGCTGGCGAGATGCGCACCGAAGCGAGCTTTCCGAATCCCGTATTGATGCCGTAAGCTGCGGCGCCCGAAGAGAGAAGCTGGTCGACCACGGCGCGGGAACTTTTCATGCGCTCGGCCGAGGCAGGGGAAAGGCCAACGGCGCCGCCATGGAGCGCCACGCGATAAACCTGTTCAAACGTGAGCTCGTTCCCGTTGAGCAAAATGTTCGACGCCATGTTCATGATTCACTCCGATCGGGTTGCGGCGCCGCGACCGCGTCAAAAACTTTGTGATACTTCGCCGGGAGCAATTTCGGCCGGCCATTGCTTCCACAGATGATGTGCGTCGTTTCGCCGGTCGCGAGCAATTTGCTGTCCGCGTCACGAAGAACTTCGTAGGAGAACTTCACGATGCGGTTTCGCGATTCCGCGATGCGCGTGCGGATGCGCAGTACTTCATCGTATTTGGCGGAAAGAAGATAGCGGCAGTGCGCATCTGCGACGACGATGTGGCAATCGTCCTCTTTTTCCATGGTCTTGTACTCGACACCCAGCGCGCGGATGAGTTCCACCCGGCCCACCTCGAACCACACCAGATAGTTGGCGTGGTAGACGACGCCCATCTGGTCGGTCTCCGCATAGCGCACCCGTACTGTCGCGTCGTGATATTCGATCATTCGCATGTCCTGTGAATCGAGGCGCCCGGTCGGCCCGGATTATTCCACGTCCGTGCTCCAAACGGGTTTGCGTTTTTCCAGAAATGAAGCGAGCCCTTCCTTGAAGTCGGCCGTGCAGCGAATGCGCGCATTCTCTAGAATCGCGCGTTCCAGATCTTCATCCACGCTCGCTGCTGCTGCCGAAGTCAGCAAGCGCTTCGCCCGCGTCAAGCTAACTGGGCTTGCGGCAATCAGCACGTCGGCCAGTTCGCGGGCGCGCTGCATCAGACGTTCGTGCGGCACGATTTCGGTGATAAGGCCCAGACTCAAAGCTTCGGCTGCTTCCACGAGGCGGCCTGTCAGGAGCAAATTGCGCGCTTGCTTGTCGCCGATTTGCCGCGTCAGAAAAACAGAAACGATCGCAGGCAGAAATCCGATTCTTACCTCCGTGTAGCCAAATTTGGCTTCCGGGACCGAGAGAGTGAAATCGCACAGCGTGGCGATGCCGCAGCCGCCGGCGAGGGCAGCGCCGTTCACCGCGGCGATCAACGGCTTGGAAAAACTCCAGACACGCCGGAACATTTTCGCCATGCGCCGCGAATCTTCCATGTTGTCTGCCGACGATTGTGTTGCTATCGCGGAGAGCATCTCCAAATCCATGCCTGCGCAGAAGCTTTTTCCGGCGCCGGTGACTATGGCCACGCGCGCGTGGCTGGTTTCGACCATGTCGAGGGCCGATTGAATTTCGGAGACCATGCGCTGGGAAATGGCATTGCGTTTTTCGGGCCGGTTAAACGTTAGCGTCGCCAGTTGGCCTGCAAATTCGAGTGTCAGTGTTTCAAACATTTTTGCGCTTCTCCTGACTCCTGAACGTGTCGGAGAAATCCGTCGGATTCATTCCTGTTCACGGCTGCCACCGCGCATGAATCGCCGCCCACGTTGGTAATGCTCACTGGGAGTATGCCGCTCCCTTGGCCGGCGCTCAACCTCTTGAGTGATTCTAATTCACCAGCGGCGCGTGTGCATACTTCGCGCGAATTTCGTGGGTCATCGCTAGCAGGGTTCCGAGCCGCGAGGAATCGATCCCCGGATCGGCCCCGGCTTTTTTCAGCGCGGCCAGGACGTCTTCGGTGGCGATGTTGCCGACGAGATTGTCACCGGCAAAGGGGCAGCCGCCGAGGCCAGTGAGGGCGCTGTCGAAGCGGCGGCAGCCGGCCTCGTAGGCGGCGAGGATTTTCGCTTCGGCATCTTCCGGGCGGCCGTGCAGATGCACGCCAAGCTCGATTCCGGCAAAATGGTCCTTAATCTCGCGATAGAGCCCGCCAACCAGTTCCGGCGTAGCGGTGCCGACCGTATCCGCGAGTGAGACGGTGCGCACGCGAATTCCTTTGAGCCATTCAAGCGCATCCGTGACGATTTCTGCTCCCCAGGGCTCGTCATACGGATTGCCAAAAGCCATGGAAATGTAAACGACAAGGTCCTTTTTGGCGGCGAGAGTTTCCTTGCGCAACTTTTCGACGAGCAAGCGCGATTCGTTGCGCGTCATGTTGGCATTCGCGCGGCGAAAATACGCAGAAATCGAATACGGATAACCAATCGTTGTAACGCCGGGCGTCGCCAGGGCTCGTTCGAACCCTCTTTCGTTCACGACGATTCCAATAATTTCTGGTAGTGCGACGCCACCAGGAAGGGAAGTCTCAAGCTTCGCCATAACATCTTCGCTGTCCGCCATTTGTTTAACATGCTTCGGCGAGACAAAACTTATCGCATCAATATGTTTAAACCCGGCCAGCACGAGCTGTTTCAAATACTCGGCTTTGTATTGGGTGGGGATTATCTCCGGCAGTCCCTGCCAAGCATCCCGCGGGCACTCGATGAGCTTCACCGATTCTGTCATTGTTGAGCACGCCTTTGACGTCTATCGAAAATCAGCGACACAAGTGCAACCAGTGAAAAAAAACATCCGGCGACAAACAATCTCATCAAAATTGGGCCGAAAGGCAACATCATCGGGCGGCTTCTCGAAGGTTGATTTCTTGAGGTTGAATCAAGCGCGCCGTGCAGAGCGAGAGGCCAAATATACTGATGGGAGCGATTGCCGCGCCGACAGACAGGCACTTGGTACTGATACTACTCATGTCTGAAGGACTCCGGTCTTGAACTCACGGATGTCCGGATTGAGCGCGGCGGCTTCGAGGGCGCTGATCAGGGCGTCGCGGGTATGGGCTGGATCGATGATGGCGTCTACCCAGAGGCGCGCGGCGGCGTAGCGCGGATCGGTTTGGTGCTCGTAGGTGGCTTTCACAGTTTCGAGCATCTCTTTGCGGGCTTTTTCGTCGACTTTTTTGCCTTCGCGTTCTAGTTGTTTGAGCTTGATTTCGGCTAGCGTATTGGCGGCGGCATCGCCGCTCATTACCGCGAACTTTGCCGTTGGCCAGGCGAACATGAAGCGGGGATCGTAGGCTTTGCCGCACATGGCGTAATTCCCGGCGCCGAAGCTGCCGCCGCAAATGACGGTAATTTTCGGGACGACGCTGTTGGCGACGGCGTTCACCATTTTTGCTCCGGCGCGGATGATGCCGCTCCATTCGGCGTCTTTGCCAACCATGAAGCCGTTCACGTCGTGCAGGAAAATCAGCGGGATGCGGTTCTGGTTGCAATCGAGAATGAAACGCGCGGCTTTTTCTGCGGTCTCCGTGTAAATCACGCCGCCAAACTCCAAACGCTTTTGGTCCGAGCCCTTCGCTTGGGTTTGCACATGCTTTTTCTGGTTCGCGACGATGCCGACGGCCCAGCCGCCTATGCGCGCGTAGCCGCAGAGAACCGTCTCGCCATATTCGGAGCGATACTCTTCAAATTCGCTGGCGTCCACGATCCGCGCGATGATTTCGCGCATGTCGTATTGCCTGGCGGGATCGCTCGAGAAGATTCCGTAGATTTCGTCGCCGGGATAAAGCGGCTCGCGCGACGGGACGCGGCTAAAGGGCGAAGGATTGGCCGCGCCCATTTTGTCGACGAGCGCGCGAATTCTTGCGATGCAGGCCTCGTCGTCCGGCTCGCGAAAATCGACCGTGCCGCTTATCTGTGAATGCATTTTCGCGCCGCCCAAATCTTCGGCAGAAGTGACTTGGCCAATCGCCGCCTGAACCAGCGCAGGCCCCGCCAAAAATAGTCCCGAGCCTTCCGTCATCAGAATGTGGTCGCACATCAGCGGCAAGTACGCTCCGCCCGCCACGCACATGCCCATGATGGCGGCGAGCTGCGGGATGCCCATCGCGCTCATCACCGCGTTGTTGCGGAAGACGCGGCCGAAATCGTCGGTATCGGGGAAGACATCTTCCTGCAGGGGCAAAAACACGCCCGCGGAATCGACCAGATAAATTGTCGGGATGTGATTTTCGATGGCAATATTCTGTGCGCGAATCACTTTCTTTGCCGTCATCGGGAAAAACGCGCCGGCTTTGACCGTAGCGTCGTTGGCGATGAGCATGAACGTCCGCCCACAAACTTTGGCAAGTCCAGTGACCGTTCCCGCCGAAGGCGCTCCGCCCCACTCTTGGTACATCTCGTAAGCCGCAAAAATTCCCAGTTCAAATAACTGAGAGCCGGGATCGATCAGCTTGGCGATACGCTCCCGCGCCGTCAGCCGGCCTTTTTTACGCTGCGATTCAATGGCTTTCGCGCCTCCGCCCTGTCGAATCTGTTCTTCTTCGTTCTTAATTTTCGTGAGGAGATCAATGATGCGGCGGTGATTTTTTTCGAAGTCGGGTGACTTCGCCTTCACACTGGTTTTCAGAACGGACGCAGCCACTCGCACAAACCTCGCGCTGGGATTCACACCGGCGCGCTGAAGCTCGGTCGCACGCCTGGGAGAACAGTATACGGTCCAGCGCGTGTTTCCGCGAGTTGCTGTTCGATGCACGTGTGTTGACGATAGAGAGAGGAATGTCTACAATCTCGAAGTACGGTGCTCGAAAGGCACTGAATCTTTTTGTCGGAGGCGCCTGTGAATACCTCAGTCAGAGTTGCGGCGGGCGGATGTGTCTTCGGCGAAGGTTCGAGTTCATCGAAGCTTTAGTCCCGAGCGCTTCCCGCTCACTTTTTCTCCCAGGACTGAATTACTGCGTTTTCGAGGGGTCCAGAGATCCGCTCGGTAGCGCGAAGCCGCGTTCGGCGGCGGAATTTTGCCGGAGCATGCGCGCATGGCTGCTTCCGAGCGGCGGGAGGATTTTCAAGTGTTTATCCAGGATTTAGGTTGGGATGCGTATTTTGAGGCGTTGTGGAGGGAGAATGCCCAGGATGGATGTGTTCCGGCGCGCGTTGTTTCGCAGCAACGGGGGTTGTGGCGCGTCGCTGGGGATTTTGAAGAGTGTTGGGCGGAGCCTTCGGGAAAATTTCGCAAAGAATCAGAGACTGGCGGGGATTGGCCGGCTGTGGGCGATTGGGCTTCGGTGGAAGTGCGTCCCGAGAAACAGAATGCTTTGATCCAGGGTGTTTTGACGCGACGCAGCCGGTTTGTGCGCAAAGTGGCGGGCAAGCAGGTCGCCGAGCAAGTGATCGTCGCGAATATCGATGTTGCGTTGGTCGTGGCGGCGCTCGACGGCGATTTCAATGTGCGGCGCATCGAGCGATATCTGGCGCAGTGCTGGGAATCGGGAGCACGGCCGGCCATCGTGCTGAACAAGGCCGATGCCTCGGCGGAATCCAGGGATGTTGCGGCCGGGATTGAAGGAATTGCTATGGGTGCGCCAATTTTTCTCGTTAGCGCGAAGACGGGAGAGGGGCTCGATGCGTTGGAGGCTAGTTTCAGAAAAGGGCAAACCATCGTACTGCTCGGGTCGTCCGGAGTGGGGAAGTCCACGTTGGTGAATCGCTTGCTGCAGGAGGAGAGGCAGACCACGCATGCGGTGCGGGAAAGCGACAGCCGCGGGCGGCACACGACCACGTCGCGAGAACTTTTTGTCATGCCGAGCGGTGCGATGATCATTGATACGCCTGGCTTGCGCGAACTTCAACTGTGGAACGCGGCGGAAGGATTGACGCAAACGTTTGCGGACGTCGATGAACTTGCCGCGCAGTGCCGATTCACCGATTGCCAGCACCAGCAAGAGCCGGGCTGCGCGGTGCAAGCGGCGGTCAGCGCGAGTACTCTCGACGCTGATCGATTGGAAAGTTGGCGCAAACTGCAGCGCGAGCAGGAGTTTCTTGCGCGAAAAGTGGATCCCGAAATTGGCGCTGCACAAAAGAAGCGTACTAAGATATCAATGCGTCAAGTGAGACGGAACTACCAGGAACGGGACAAAGGGAAAAACTAAAAACCAGCTATGAGAGGGTTACTTCTGAATTTGGAGCTGGCTCGACGTGTGGAACTTGCGGAAGCGCAAGCGGCTGTCGAATGCGCCGAGGCGCTTGGACGATTTCGGCCAGCAAGCGGTGCAGCGGTCCGGCGCGTTGCCGGCGGATTTGCAGTGTATTGCGGCAAGGATTCGCCCATCACGCAAGCTGTAGGAATGGGACTCGACAGTACGGTCAGTGCGGAAGAGTTTGATCGGCTCGAGGAGTTTTACCGCAGCCGCGAAGAGACTGTGCGCGTGGAAACATGTCCGCTGGCCGACCCTTCTTTCATCGAGCAATTCGCGCAGCGCGGCTATCGCGTCACGGAATTTTCAAATGTCATGGCGCGGCAGGTGAGCCCCGGCGAGACGTGCCCTGAGCCTCCCGAAGGCGTGACCATCGAAAAAATTGGGAAGGACCAGATCGATGTGTGGACGCTGACGGTTTCGCAGGGATTCGCGGAAAAGTTTCCGGTGTCGCAGGAATTGCTGGAAGTGATGAAACTGTTCGCATTTGGGCCCAAGACGGAATGCTATCTGGCGCGCGTGGATGGGAAGATTGCGGGTGGCGGAACGCTGGCGCTTCACGATGGCGTGGCGGGATTGTTTGGCGCCAGTACTTTGCCGGTGGCGCGGAAGCGCGGCGTGCAGACGGCGCTGCTGCAGAGGCGGCTGGCGCGGGCGTCGCAGGCGGGCAGCGATCTGGCCGTGAGCATCGCGCAGCCGGGGAGTATCTCGCAGCGCAATATCTTGCAGCAGGGATTTCAGGTGCTATATACGCGCGTCAAGTTCGAAAAAACGCTGGGGTAGGATTTGCGGTCGCCGAGAGCCTCAGCGGGCGAGGCGCTTGTGGATGAATTCGACGATGTTTTGGGTAGAGGTGCCGGGCAGAAAAATTTCGGCGATGCCAGATTGTTTCATGGCGGGAATATCGGCTTCCGGGATGATGCCGCCGACTAGGACGGTCACATCCTGCATGCCCTTTTCGCGAAGCAGGTTCATAAGCTGGGGACAGATCGTGTTGTGGGCGCCGGAAAGAATCGAGAGGCCGATGACGTCGACATCTTCCTGCACGGCGGCAGAGGCGATCATCTCGGGAGTCTGGCGCAGGCCGGTGTAGATCACTTCCATGCCAGCGTCGCGCAGCGCCCGCGCGATGATCTTGGCGCCGCGGTCGTGGCCATCCAGTCCAGGTTTAGCAATCAACACTCTAATTTTCTTCTGAGGCATGTTCGTGGGGGAGTTTAGCTCATTTCCTGCCGGCAGATCATGTGATGGCGACTTCTTCGTAGGTGCCGAAGACTTCGCGGAGGGCGTCGCAGATTTCGCCGACGGTGGCGTAGGCTTTTACGGCGTCGAAAAGGAAGGGCATTAGGTTGTCTTTGCCTTCGGCGGCTCTGCGGAGGGCAGTTAGGCGGCGATCAACCTCGGCCTTTGAACGATCTGCGCGCAACTTTGAGAGGCGTTCGGCTTGGCGATGTGCGACCGTTTCGTCAATTTGCAGAATGTCCAGCGGCTTTTCCTGGGCGACATAATCATTTACGCCAACGATGATTTTTTCCTTTTTGTCGACGGCTACCTGATATTTGTAGGAGGCTTCGGCAATTTCGCGCTGCGGGTAGCTGCGCTCGATGGCCGGGACCATGCCGCCCATGGCGTCGATTTTTTCGATGTAGTCCCACGCACCACGTTCGACTTCGTTGGTTAGCGTTTCCACGAAATACGAGCCGCCTAGCGGGTCGACGGTGTTGGTGACGCCGGTTTCGTGCGCGATGATTTGCTGCGTACGCAGCGCGATGGTGGCGGCGAATTCGGTCGGAAGCGCCCAGGCTTCGTCGAGCGAATTCGTGTGCAGCGACTGCGTTCCGCCGAGAACGGCGGCCATCGCCTGGAGCGCGGTACGCACCACGTTGTTGTAGGGTTGCTGCGCGGTCAGAGAGCAGCCCGCGGTCTGCGTATGAAAGCGCAGCGCCCAGGAGCGAGGATTTTTCGATCCGTAGCGCTCCACCATGGCTTTGTGCCAGATGCGGCGAGCGGCGCGGTACTTGGCGATTTCCTCAAAGAAATCATTGTGGGCGTTGAAAAAGAAAGAGAGTTGCGGGACGAATTGGTCGGCGTCCAAGCCGCGGCGCATGCCGTATTCGACATATTCCATTCCGTCGCGCAGCGTGAACGCCAGTTCTTGGATCGCCGTCGAGCCGGCTTCGCGGATGTGATAGCCGCTGACGGAAATGGGATTGAACTTCGGCGTATTCTTCACGGCAAATTCAAAGGTGTCGATCACCAGGCGCATCGAGGGTTCGGGCGGATAGATGTATTCCTTTTGCGCGATGTATTCCTTGAGGATGTCGTTCTGCAACGTTCCCGAAAGTTTTTTCCAGTCTGCGCCTTGCTTTTCCGCGACGGCCAGGTACATCGCCCAGATGACCGCGGCCGGCGAATTGATGGTCATCGAGGTCGTGACATTCGCGAGCGGAATTTGGTCGAAGAGCACTTCCATGTCGGCGAGGGAACTGATAGCCACGCCGCATTTGCCGACTTCGCCTTCGGAGAGCGGATGGTCGGAGTCATAACCCATCAGAGTGGGAAGATCGAACGCGGTCGAGAGGCCGGTCTGGCCCTGCGCGAGCAGGTAGCGAAAGCGCTGATTGGTGTCTTCCGCGGTGCCGAAGCCTGCGAATTGCCGCATGGTCCAGAGTCGCCCGCGATGCATCGTGGAGTGAATGCCTCGCGTGTAAGGAGGCTCGCCCGGAAAGCCCAAGTCGCGGTTGGGATCCCAGCCCGGTAGATCAGCAGGCGTGTAGAGGCGGCGAATGGGGTATCCGGAAATCGTAGTGAATTCAGATTGGCGCTCAGGACTTTTTTCGAGCGTTGGGCGGAGCGTGTTCTCTTCCCAGCCGCGTTCTCCGGCGGAAGGTTCGCGCGGGGCGGCGGGAGCGTCGCTGGTCGTGATGGTCGTTGTGCTTGCTTTGACCTTGTCGCTCATTGTCGGGCGCTCCGAGTTGTGCGCGTTCCGTTACCCAGTCGAGAAGAACGCAGAATTCCATGCTAAGCGAAAGCGAAAAGCGGAGCAAGGGGAGTGGCCACGGGAGAGGCGCAGAAGTCAGTAGAGATGAAAAAGAGCGAAGCTGGATGGATGCAACTCTCCTCCAGCCTCGCTTGAGAAATTACCGTTTCCCTCCATCACTCAGGCTTTTGAGTAGCTCGTCTGTGCCGACGACTTTTCCGTGGAGCGTGCCGGGAATCAGCGTTTCGCGGTCGACTTCGCCGGACTTGCCGTCGGCGATCGTAACGTGGTTGACCTCGAGAGTGCGGCCAACGGCGCGCTCATAGCCGGCCTTGGCCTCTTCCAGATTGGCAAGCGCACGGATTTCATTGCCTTGCGCGAGGGTGAGGTCGCGCTGTGTCTGGATGACGGTGTATACGGTGGAAGCGCCGAGCTGATATTTCTTTTCCTCAGCATCAAACGTTTGCTGCTGAAGCTCGCGGGCCTTCACGGCCGCAGCGACTTGGGCGCGGTCTTGTGTGAGCGCGATGAACGAGTTGCGAACATCCAGTAGCGCGGCGTTTCGCAACTGCCGCTCTGTCGTCTGCAATTGGCGCTGCGATAGAAGAGCGCGCGCGTATTCGGCTTGTGCAGCGCGGTTGCGCAAAGGAAGCGTCAAAGTCAACTGACCGGCATATTCCGGGAACTGATTGTGAAAAATCTGGCTTTGCGCGGTGGTGAAGCCCTGTTGAGAGGTGCCGGTAACGGGCGCCGTGGTGGCCGATTCGAAAATGGGGGCTCCGTTGACGAGAACCGGAACTCCGGTAGCGTCCACGATGGGAATGCCACTGCTAACAGTGGCTGGAGTCCCGAGGATCGCGGAATTGCCGGCCAAACCTTGGGACTCGTAAAAACCGCCAATCGAGAGTGTCGGAAGAAGAGCATTACGGTTGGCCTTCACATCGATTTCCGCGTTTAGCAAGTTCAAAGCCTCTTCCTGAAGTTCCGGCCGTTTCGCAAAAGCTTCTTTGAGGGCCTCTTCGAACGAAGCGGCTTCGATGGCTGCCGGCTGTTTCGGCGAGTCCGTGGGAATGATATCCACGTTGATGATGTTCGCTGCTAGCGGGTCCTTGGAAATGAAGTTTTTCAGGTTTTGCTCGTCCTGGAGCTGGGCGGTCTGCGCGAAGATGAGGTTTTGAGTGTCCGTGGCCACTTCGGATTCCGAGCGGGTCACGTCGAGAGGCGCGAGGCTGCCGATTTCGAGCTGCTTTTTGTTGTCTTCATAGAGCTTCTCGGCAACGGTGACGGCCTGCTGATTGACTTTGACGTTCTCTCGCGCATAGACGAGCTCCCAGTAAGCGGTGATGGTGTTCGTAATGGTTGTGATGGCCTGGGCCGTAAATGCCCAATCGGCAATCTTGCGATTGTTTTTTGCGATGCGGATGTTGCGCGTGCCCATGGCCAGCCCGAAGCCGTTCAACAGAGGCTGGGTAAAGGAAATGGAGAAATTGGAGGTTACCGCCGGATTTAGGAAGTTGGCTCCGGCAGTGGAACTGCTTCGCGTGTTATTCCAGGCGACAGAGAAATTCGTTCCTGTCTCGAACGTTTGCGAATAGGAGTTCAGATATTGCGCCGAGTGGGTAAGGATGGCCGCGAGATTGGTTGACCCAGCGCCGGTACTAAACGGGTTGTTGATTGGCGTAGATACGGAGGCCACGCTAGCGCTGCTCTGGATGATCGGATCAAAGGTGGTGATGGTGAGGGCAAACGGATTGATGGCTGCCGAGGAACTGGGGATAGTAGCTCCCGGTGTGCCGAATCCGCCCGGCGTACCGGAGTTAGCAAAGAGAATGCCGGCGTCGGCCATCCACGGATAGTAGCGCTGGACGGCGATGTCCATGCTGTTTTCCAGCGCAAGTTCGACGGCGTCCTGGAGACTCAACTCCAACTTGCCATCGTGCACGAGCTGATCGAGCCGCGGCGAGTTGACGAGCATAGGCGGATCTACATGGATCGGCTCGTACGGCTTGAGAATATTGGGAAAGGAGCTCGGACCGTGAGTGTAGTTGTGCGTTCCGAGACCCAACGAAGCGACCGGGGCGATCGAAGAACCATCCGGCGCAGCGGTTGCCGTGGGGGCAGGATTCGACGGCGGGTTCTGAGCTGGAGTCTGCGCGATAACAGGTGAAAGTGGCCCCCCGGCGAGAAGCCCCGCCAAAACGATTGCAAACAGAGATCGGGCCCATTGCGAAGCCGTCTTACGGGCATTTGCCCCTAAGATGGACCGCTTCAAGGTCGCCCTCAGTGTCTTCATAATGATCTTTACCCCTCGAGATTCTGTCCCAGCGGGACGTTTGTATTTTGACCTAACACTTTAAAACGCTCGAACCATGGATTTTGTTTCATTTGCGGGGTTGGATTTGGGGGCAAGAAGAGCAATAAACCCTGTGCCGTGAACCAGAAACACCGCCGCGTTAGGTGCATTGAGAATAATGGACCGGGAGAGGCAAGACAAGGATTTGGGGCAGCTCAGGAACAGATCGAGGAGTGTTGCGGAAGGGCCCTTTTCGATCAGTGGCGCTTGGAGACGGGATCAAATAGCACAGATTGAAGAAGGAGCCGAGGCGGAGCAACTCCCGTCGCGGCTCCCTCCCTAAGTTAGCGCAAGCCTCCGTCCCTCGAGAGGTCTTCCGTGCCAACAACCTTGCCGTGAAGCGTGCCGGGGATCAGCGATTCGCGTTCGACTTCACCGGATTTGGCGTCGGCGATGGTGACGTGGTTGACGTCCAGCGTACGACCGAGCGCGCGTTCGTAGTTGGCTTTGGCTTCCTCGAGATTGGCGAGCGCGCGGAGCTCCGTGCCTTGCGCGGCGATGAGGTCGCGCTGCGTCAAGATGACGTTGTAGACCGTGGACGCGCCCAGACGGTATTTCTTTTGCTCGGCGTCGAACGTTTCTTGCTGGAGCTGGCGCGCTTCGCTGGCAGCGTCTACCTGCGCGCGGTCTTGCGTGAGCGCGATGTAAGTGTTGCGGACGTCGAGAAGCGCGGCGTTTTTCAATTGTTGGAGAGCAGTTTCCTGCTGGCGCTGGGTGAGGATCGCTCGGGCGCTGTCTGCCTGAGCGGAGCGGTTGCGCAAGGGCAGGTTCAGGGTGAGTTGCGCGGCATACTCCGGGAAGCGGTTGTGAAAAATCTGGCTTTGGGCGGTGCCGAAACCCTGCTGATTCGTGCCAGCCACTGCCGTGTTCACGATAGGCTCGAAAATCGGAGTTGGGACGCCACCGACGTCCACAGTGACTGGATTGCCGTTGGCATCCACGATGGGCACGTCGCTGTTTGTATAGGTCGTCGCGCCGGCGATCGGAGTGTTACCCGCCAGGCCGACGGAGCTGTATTGCCCGCTGAGCGTGAGAGTGGGCAGCAGCGCTTTACGGGTGGCCTGAATATCAATTTCGCCGTTCTTCAAATTGTAGAGTTGCTCTTGTAGCTCAGGGCGCTTGGCGAACGCTTCCTTGATGGAGTCCTCGAAAGAGGGATTTTCGATGGGGGCGGGTTGCGTCGGTTGGTCGGTGGTAATGATTTCGACGTTCACCACATTCGGGGCCAGCGGATTTTTTGTGATAGCGTTTTTCAGGATTTGTTCGTCCTGGAGCTGGACGGTTTGCGCCACGATGAGATTCTGGCGGTCGGTGGCAAGTTCGGATTGGGCGCGGGTGACGTCGAGCGGCGCCATGGTGCCGGCATCGAGTTGTTTCTTGTTGTCGTTGTAAAGTTTTTGCGAAACCGTGATGGCCTGCTCGTCGACTTTGACGTTGGCGCGCGCGTAAACGAGTTCCCAATAGGCAACAATGGTGTTCGTAATCGTCGTGATGGCCTGCTGCGCGAAAGCCCAGTCCGCGATTTTGCGGTTGTTTTTTGCGATGCGGATGTTGCGCGTGTTGACGGCAATTCCAAAGCCGTTCAGCAGTGCCTGAGAGAAGCCGATCGTTAACGTGGACTGAACAGCAGGGTTAAAGAAGTTTTCCGTGGAGTTCGAGCTGCTGCGCGTGTTGTTCCAGCTGATGTCGAGATTTGTTCCCGTATCGAAGCTCTGGGAATACTGTGTATTAAATTGCGAGGTATGAGTGACCAGATTCAATTCTCCCGTTACGCCCGTGCCGGAGATGAATGGATTGTTGACCGGGGTCAAGGCATCGCTCACCCCGACGGTGCCCGAGAGAGTGGGGTCGTAGGAAAGGCTCGGAAGGCTTGCGGTCGAGGAACTAAAATTCGCGCCGGGCGTCGAATAGCCCAAGCCGCCAGCTTTGGCCTTGAGAATCGAGGCGTCCGCGATCCACGGGTAGTACCGTTGCACGGCGATGTCCAGGCTGTTCTCAAGGGCCAATTCGACGGAGTCTTGCAGGCTCAGCTCGAGCTTGCCATCGTGGATCAGCTGATCGAGGCGTGGCGAATTGGCGATTGCCGGCTCGTCAATTTTTATCTGCTGGTAGGGCTTCAGGAGACTTGGGAAGGCTTGCGGCGGGACGGTAAAGTCGTACTTCGCGAGGCCCAGCGAGCTGACGGGCGCGATCGACGAGCCTTGAGGTGCCGCGGATGGCGCGGGAGCGGGGTTCGCGGGCGGATTCTGCGAAGAGCTTTGCGCGAATGCTGGCGAAAGCGGACCCGCGACAAGGAGCGCCGCCATCAAAATGGCGAGAAAAGATCTGGCAGCGAGCATTCCGTGCCGCTTCACGCCCCTAAGCAGACCGGATTGCGCTTTGTTAGCCACCAATAAGAGATTTTTGACGCGTCCCCATAGAGTCGTCATGACGATTTTTATTCCTCGAGGTTCTGTCCCTGTGGGACGTATTTGGTTCAAGCCGATTTGATGCGAACTGATAGTGTGGAACGTGCCCTGAACAGGCGCTGGTACACTCGGTTGGCAGGTTTCTTGCCACGCGGAAGTAAAACTCCGGCCGGGTGGCTGAGAGACAGGTCTATTCAGAGGAGTCCATCACGATTTTGACCCAGAAAGCGGCCAGAAACTCTTGGCGGCGCAGCCTGGAAACTCGCCCCGCAGTTTAGCAGGGGCTCCATTCCTTGACAACGCGCCGCACGGCGGCTAGGCTGCTCACCGATCGATGTTTAGAAGTAATTTGCGGCGGGCGATAAACGATGCTCTCACGAGAAGAACTGCTGCGCATGTTTGAGTCCGCCGGAGCCATCCGGCATGGCCATTTTGAGCTTTCCAGCGGCTTGCACAGCGGGACGTACGTGCAATGCGCGCTTGTTTTGCAGTACCCGCGGTTCGCCGAGAAACTTGGGCAGGCGCTGGCCGCACTTTTTTCCGACGCCGTCATTCACGCCGTGGTTTCGCCGGCGCTGGGCGGTGTGATCATCGGGCAGGAAGTCGCGCGGGCTTTGCCGGAGCTTAAGGGTTCCGTTGGCAGGGGAGTGCCGGCGATTTTTGCCGAACGCGACGCCAGCGGGACGATGACGCTTCGGCGCGGATTTTCGCTCCAGCCGGATGAGCATGTCCTCGTGATCGAGGATGTGTGGACTACCGGCGGCTCGACGCAGGAAACGATTCGAGTCGTCGAAGAAGCTGGCGGGCGTGTCATCGCTGCCGGGGCTTTGATCGACAGGAGTGGCGGCACGCTGGAGCTTGGCGTCGAGACCCAGGCTTTGTTGGACCTGCCTATCGCCAAGTACGAGCCCGAGGATTGCCCGTTATGCCGAGAAGGTGGCGCGGCGGTAAAGCCGGGCAGTCGCTTCGCGCGCTCAGCTCCGTGACGCCCCGAAACCCCTTGCCAATACTGACTGCGCTTTTGAAAGCTGATCCCTATAGGTAGAGTCCTTTCCTTTCATGCGCCATTTCAAGATTACGATTGCTTACGATGGGACAGACTTCCACGGCTGGCAGATTCAGTCGTCTGATAAGCCCACGATTCAGGGAGAGATCTCCAGTGTGCTGCGGCGGTTGACGCAGGAGAATGTGATGCTGAATGGCGCTGGGCGCACGGACGCAGGTGTGCATGCGCTGGGCCAGGTCGCTAGTTTCCGGACGCAATCGGGTTTGACGGCAGGCGAATTCCAGCGCGCTTTGAATGCGCTGCTGCCGGCGACGATTCGCATTGTCGGCGCTGAGGAAGTGGGGCCGGATTTTCACGCCCGGTGGTCGGCGCTGGAAAAGATTTATCGCTATCGTTTGTATCGTGGCAAAGTTGTTCCGCCCGCGATATGGCGCTACGTGCTGCACTATCCGTTTCCGCTCGACGAAGACGCCATGCGTATCGCTGCGTCGCGTTACGTTGGCCCGCACGATTTCGCGGCGTTCGCTGCGTCCACAGGTTCCGAGGATGACGACAAGGAGCGCTCGACGGTGCGCGAAGTCTATGCCAGCGACTTGGCGCGCAGCGACGACGGTGAAGAGCTCGTCTATACGGTTCGAGGCCGTTCATTCATGCGCTTTATGGTCCGCAAAATGGTTGGCACACTGCTAGATGTGGGCCGCGGCAAACTCGTGCCTGACGATATTCCGCGCCTCTATCAACTGCGGGACCGTTCCAAGTCCGGACCGACTGTGCCGCCGCAGGGCTTGTGCATGGTGCGAGTGATGCACGATGAGCCGTGGCGCGTCGGCGAACTTTAGCGTTCCCTCGCGACGATTTCTGAAGGCCTCCTAGAAAAATTTGGCTTTATTGGACGTCTAGTGATTGTTCACTCAGAATTTTTGTTCCCTGGGAAACTTTTTCGCTGGCATGGCCGTATTGGAGCTGCACACGCTCGAACCAATAATTTTATTGAGGAAAAATCGTGAACTACTCGAAGATCCTGATTCTGGCTTGTCTCGCGCTCCAATTGTTCCCAGGCGCGAGCGGCTCGCAATCGCAGCAGTCGCCTGGCCCCGGCGCAAAACCCGCCACTGCCATGCCTGATGAAATCCCGATTCCGCCTGCGGCCGAGCCTTCCAGTCAGTTCAACGTGGAAGCCGCCACAGACGCGTACCTCGCCGAAATTCCTCGAAGTGCGCGAGCCAAATCGGACGACTACTTTGAAGGTGGCTACTGGTTGATTTTCTGGGATTTTCTCTATGGCGCGGTCGTGTATCTTCTGCTGCTGCATTTCCGCTGGTCCGCGATGATGCGCAATCTGGCCGAAAGAATTACGCGCTTCAAACCGTTGCAGACACTAATCTACTGGTTAGAATTTCTCATCGTTACAACGATCCTCGGCGCTCCTCTGGCCATTTACGAAGGTTATTTCCGAGAGCGCCAATACGGACTCGCCACGCAGACCTTTGGCCCCTGGATGGGCGAACAGTTTGAAATGCTGCTGGTGAATATGGTCATCGGCGGCCTCGCCATGATGGTCCTCTTCGGAGTCGTTCGCCGTGCTCCGCGCACTTGGTGGATCTCGGGCGCCATCGTCTCCATGGGCTTTTTGGTTTTCCTGGTCATGATCGGACCTGTTTTTGTGTTTCCGATCTTCAACAAGTTCACGGTCCTCGACGACCCGCGCGTGACGAAACCCATCCTCAGCCTCGCACACGCGAACGGCATTCCTGCAGACAAGGTCTATGAGATGGATGCTTCGCGCCAAACCACACGAATGAGCGCAAACGTCAGCGGCTTCGGCAGCACAATGCGCATTACTCTGAACGACAATCTGCTGCGCCGCGCCTCGCCGGAAGAGATTCAATCCGTGATGGGCCACGAAATGGGCCACTATGTCCTTCATCACATCGGAAGAGACTTGCTGTATTTCTCCGTAGTCATTTTTATTTTCTTCGCTCTGCTGCGCTGGTCCCTCGAAAGCGCGCTGGCTCGCTGGGGCGAGCGCTGGCAAATTCGGGGTATCGGCGACACAGCGGTGCTGCCTCTGGTTTTGCTTTTGGGTTCGATGTTTGCTTTCGTGTACACGCCTTTTTTCAATACCCATGTCCGTACGAACGAGTACGAAGCAGACATGTACGGGCTGAACGCCAGCCGTCAGCCTGACGGGTTCGCACGAGCTGCGATCCATCTGGGCGAATATAGGAAGATGAGCCCCGGCCCCGTCGAGGAATGGATTTTCTTCGATCACCCAAGCGGGCGGAATCGCATTCGGGCTGCCATGCGCTGGAAGGCGGAGAATTTGTCCTTGTTCGCTCCCAATCTAGAGCAGTAGGCGATATTGCTCGAGGTCTGGTTCCGTCATTGGTAAGAGATGGAGCGAAGACCAACCAGTCCTGCTTCTCCATCGCACGTCTAAAATCGGATACAATCGCGATTATGGCGGCCACGGTCATCCCCGTCGATACGCTTCCATCGATCGATCCTGCTACGGGCAAAATCCTTGCACAGTTTCAGAAGACTTCGCCCGCGGCTTTGCCGGAGATTCTGTCGCGAGCGCGTGCCGCGCAGTTGGCGTGGGAGCTTGTTCCTGTTGAGAAGCGATGCGCCCAACTGCTTGTGTTGCGCGAATGCATGATGGCTTCGCGCGATGCGCTGGCCGATCGAGTTGTAGCGGAATCCGGCAAGCCGAGGGTCGAAGCGCTTTTCGCAGACCTTTTTGTTGCGCTGGACACGGCGCAGTATTTTGCGAAAAACGGCGCGCGGCTTTTGCGGCCCGAGCGCGTGCCGCATCATAGCAGCGCCGCAAAGGCCAAGTCCGGGCGCCTTGTTTACGGTCCGCTCGGGGTCGTCGGCATCATCAGTTCTTGGAACTATCCACTCGCCATCCCGCTGAGCCAAATCGTTCCCGCAGTGGCCGCGGGCAACGCCGTGATTTGCAAGACGAGCGATCTCACGCCCCATTGCGGCGCCCTGATGGAAAGACTTTTCACGGAGGCAGGCTTCCCGAAAAATCTTGTCACGGTGATTCAAGGCGGCGGGGAAGTCGGCCAGGCGCTGATTGATGCGGCTCCCGACAAAATCATGTTCACCGGAAGTGTCGCAACGGGCCGGCGTGTTGCCGAAGCTTGCGCCAAGAAATTAATTCCCAGCGTGCTCGAACTCGGCGGCAAGGACGCGATGATTGTTCTCGCGGATGCCAACCTTGAAGTTGCCGCGAGCGCCGCCGTTTGGGGCAGCTACACGAATTGCGGGCAGGTGTGCCTCTCGGTCGAGCGACTATTTGTCGAGCGATCCATCGAGGAAAGGTTTCTTGCGCTGTGCGTGGAGAAAACAAAAAAGCTGCGGCTCGGGCCCGGATGCGACCCGGCGACCGATGTTGGGCCGCTCATTCGTCCGCAGCATGTAAAGCGCATGAGCGATCTGGTTACCGACGCGGCGGCGTGCGGCGCTCGCGTCCTCAGCGGCGGAAAACCCCGTCCTGATCTTGGCTCGAATTTCTTCGAGCCTACCGTCATTGCCGGCGTAAATTCCTCGATGAAGCTTTTTCAGGAAGAGACCTTCGGTCCTATTCTCGCCGTTCAATCCGTGAAAGATGCCGAAGAAGCCGTCGCTCGTGCGAACGATTCCACTTTCGCGCTAGCGGCCAGTGTGTGGACGAGTGATGACCAACGCGGCCATGCGATTGCCGCGCGGCTTCGCGCAGGCGCGGTAATGGTCAACGACGCGATCAGCTACTTCGGCATTGCGGAAGCACCGCACGGCGGCGGCGGAGCCAGCGGATGGGGGCGCACCCATGGCAAAGCGGGGTTGCTTGAAATGGTTCAAACCAAATACATCGATGTGGACCGTTTGCCGGGGCTCGAAAAGCCGTGGTGGTATCGTTATGGAGCGGATCTGGAACGCGCCGCCGACGGGTTTCTGAAGTTCGAGTTTGGCGGGGGACTGGCCGCAAAATTGCGCAACGCCCGCAGCGCCTTGAAAACAATGTTCCGCGATCACGGACTTTAGTTTCGCGGGGCAAGCAGGGAAGCAGCCAGTTCGACCGGCGAGATTGGAAAGAGAGCGAGCCCCCATGCAGCAAAACGACCCTGCGCGGCAAAACGAATGGATTTACGACTGGAACGTGGCCGCGGCGCCGCTCATCGCTCCCGGCACGCACGTATTGCTGAACGATGAAACGCTTCGCGACGGCCTGCAAAATCCGAGCGTCCACGATCCGAGCATCGAAGAAAAGATCGAAATCGTGCACCTGATGGAAGCGCTGGGCATCGACTCGCTCAACATCGGTTTGCCAGGAGCTGGCGCGCGCGCCGTCCAGCATGTCGAAGCCCTCGCCCGCGAAATCGTCAGCAAGCGCATGAAGATCAAGCCGAACTGCGCCGCCCGCACGATCGAAGCCGACATTCGCCCTATCGCCGAGATTTCCGAGCGTGTGGGAATGGCCATCGAAGCCGCAACGTTTTTAGGCTCGAGCCCCATCCGCCGCCTCGTCGAAGACTGGACGGTCGATCATCTCGAGCGCACCACCGAAAAAGCGGTGAAGCTCGCGGTCGAACTTGGCCTTCCTTCGATGTACGTGACCGAAGACACCATTCGCACCGACCCGGATACGGTGAAGCGTCTTTATTCGACGGCGATTCGCAGCGGGGCGCGCGCCATCGTGCTGTGCGACACCGTGGGTCACGCTATACCCAATGGCGCTTACAATCTCGTGAAATTCGTAATCGAGGAAGTCGTCAAGCCCAGCGGCGAAAAAATCCGCGTGGATTGGCACGGCCACAACGACCGCGGCCTCGCCATCGCAAATTCTCTTGCAGCGATTGCAGCCGGCGCGGATCAAGTTCACGCCGCCGCCAATTCGCTCGGGGAGCGCGTCGGCAACACGCCGATGGAATTGATGCTGGTAAACTTGCGCCTGATGGGCGTTATCCACCAAGACTTGTCGCGGCTCAGAGAGTATTGCGAAAAAGTCGCGAAGGCCACGCACACCGTCATCCCGCCGAACTATCCCGTCATCGGCCGCGACGCTTTCCGCACCGCAACGGGCGTCCACGCCGCCGCGATCATCAAAGCGTTCCACAAAGGAAACGAAGCGCTCGCCGATTCCGTCTATAGCGGCGTGCCCTCGCATCTCTTCGGACTCGACCAAGTGATCGAAATCGGCCCGATGAGCGGCAAATCCAACGTGCTCTTTTGGCTCGAGCGCCGCAAAATTCCAGCCGACGACGCGCTCGTCAATCGCATTTTCGATGCCGCCAAGCAATCGGCGCGAGTTTTGACGGACGCGGAAGTTTCGGCACTCTGCGCCGAGGCCACACGCCATTGAACGGAGCAACAACGCGCAGCAGGGCAGTGAAACAGCTCCTTGTTTGGGTTATCCTTTTCGCTATGCCGGTTCGTTCTTCCCTCGCCCGACACACCATGCGCTCCGCTTCCCCGGGTCAACTTGGCGAAAACGCGCAAGCGCGCGCGGCCCTAGCATGGTTCGCTCCCAATCTCAATTGGATCAATGATCAGCAAGCGCGTTTGACGGAAATTCCCGCGCCGCCCTTTCAGGAAGGCCAGCGCGCGGCGGAAGTGAAAGCTCTCCTCGCCTCCGCCGGCTTGAGCGTTCAAGTCGATTCGACGGGCAACGTGATCGGCGAGCTACGCGGCGTAAACGAAAAAGAGATCGTCGTACTGTCCGCCCATCTGGATACCGTATTCCCGGCAGGAACAGACGTGAAAGTGCGCCACGATGGCAGCCGTATGCTCGCGCCAGGCATCTCCGATAACGGCACGGGCCTGGCCGCGCTCGCCGCCATAGCGCGCGCGATTCACGAAGCGCAAATCAAGCCGCAGCGGACGATCCTATTTGTTGCCAATGTCGGAGAAGAAGGCGAAGGCAATCTCCGCGGCATGCGCGCCCTCGTCGACGCCTACCGTGGCCGCCTCAAAGCCGTGATTGTGATGGACGGCGCGGGCACCGATCACGTCACGACCATTGCGCTTGCCTCGCGCCGGCTCGAAGTGGTGATTAACGGCCCAGGCGGACACAGTTGGTCGGACTTCGGCATGCCCAATCCTATTAATGCGCTGGTCCGCGGCTCCGTCCGCTTCATTAATACCAAAGTTCCCGCATCGCCGCGCACAACTTTTAACCTCGGGCAAATCGAGGGCGGTACTTCCATCAACTCCATTCCGTACGAAGCCCGCCTCAAGGTGGATGTGCGATCCGAAAGCGAAAGCGAGCTTGCCCGCCTCGAATCCGCCCTGCGCGAGTGCATGGCCGCTGGCGTTCGCGACGAAATGGAATCGTCGCGGGACCGTTCGAGAGGCAAACTCGAATGGAAGGTCGAGCTCCTCGGCAGCCGCCCCGGTGGCGAATTGGCGGCACAGTCGCCTCTTCTTGCGGCATTGCGCGCGGCCGATGCTATCTTGGAAAACGAATCACGGATCGAGCGTTCTTCCACCGATGCAAATATTCCTCTCTCTCTGGGCATCGATGCGATTTCGATTGGCGCGGGAGGCAACGGCGGGGGCGCACACTCGCTTCAGGAATGGTACGACCCAACAGGCCGCGAAATGGGATTGAAACGCGCCCTGCTCACTCTGCTGGGAATCGCATACCTGGCGCCGGAGAAAACGAAATGAAGATTCGCGGGACCAGCTTGCTGTATTTGAGCGGGATCGTCCTTTTGAGTTTTTGTGCCGGAATATTTGTTCTGCGAGCAAAGGGGCAAGCGGCGCAGAGCGAATCGCACATGATCGTGTATTTGCATGGGCGGATCTATACGAATGACCCGGCGCAGCCGTGGGCCGATGCCATGGCGATTCGCGATGGAAAGGTTCGCTGCGTCGGCAAAATCGATTTCGTCCTTCTCGAATGTGGCGGGAACGATCCCAGTGCCGAGACCATTCAGCTGAGGGGCAAATTTGTCATGCCCGGCTTCAACGATGCGCACGTTCACCTCGGCAGCGCCGGCGCGGACATGCTTTCCGTGCGGCTCAGCGGTGTCGCGAGTATCGAGGAACTGCAGAAGCGCATCGCCGATGCTGTTGCGCAGCACAAAGAAGGCGAGTGGATCACTGGCAGCGGCTGGGATCACACACTCTGGGCCGACAAGAAATTCCCTAACAAACAAGAACTTGATGCCGTCGCCCCGAAGAATCCCGTCTTTCTCGTGCACGTCTCGGGTCACGTAGCCGTTGCCAATACGCTCGCGCTGCAGCACGGCGAAATCAGGCAAGACACTCCGAACCCACCCGGCGGCATGATCGAGCGCGACGCCGACGGTGCAGCCACCGGCATGCTCGAGGAAGATTCCGCGATGAGCCTGGTTTCCGCCAGGATTCCAGACCTGAAATCCGACCAGCGCCGCCGCGGGATCCAGATGGTGTTTGCCGATGCCGCCAAAAACGGCGTGACCTCGGCGCAGGATTTCTCCGATTGGTCCGATTTTCTCGTCTACGTGCAATTGAAGGAAGAAGGGAAGCTCACTCTGCGCATCACCGAATGGCTGCCCTTTCTTCAGCCGATGGACCAGCTGCTGAACATGCGCGCGCAAGGCGGCACGACCGATCCGTGGCTGAAGACTGGAGCCGTGAAGGGCTTTACCGACGGAGCGCTCGGCTCCCGCACCGCGGCCATGCTCACGCCGTACTCGGATGATCCCTCCACAAGCGGGATACTGACGAATGATCCTGACAAGCTTCGCACCATGGCTATCGAGCGCGACAAAGCAGGTTTCCAGATTAACTTTCACGCCATCGGTGACCGCGCCAATCGCGTGGCCCTCGACGTCTTCGAAGCCGTTGCCAAAGCCAACGGCCCGCGCGACCGCCGCGATCGCGTCGAGCACGCACAGATTCTTGCCCCAGAAGACTTGCCGCGTTTCGCTCAGCTTAAAGTGATTGCTTCCATGCAGCCTTCGCACGAAACCACTGATATGCGCTGGGCTGGCGCACGCATCGGAGCAGACCGCGCCAAAGGCGCCTACGCCTGGGCGTCTTTGCTTAAGAGCGGAGCGCGTCTCGCCTTTGGCACCGATTATGACGTCGAGCCTATCAACCCTATGCGCGGCCTCTACGCTTGCGTAACGCGCGAGTTGCCCGAAGGCGGTCCTCCTGGCGGGTGGCAGCCGCAGGAAAAAATCTCGCTCGACGATTGTATTCGTGCCTACACCTCCGGCTCCGCCTATGCGCAATTCGAGGAAGGCAGGAAAGGCGAACTGAAAGTCGGCGAATATGCGGACTTCATCGTCCTCTCCGATGACCTGACAAAAATTCCGCCCTCGCAATACACCAAAGTGACCGTCCTCCGCACCGTCGTCGGGGGTCGCACTGTCTATTCGCACGATGACAGCACGCTTCCTTAGTTCGCTTTTTCAATGGCAGCCATCTCTCAAGCGGATGGCATAGTTCCGGTACTTATAAAACCACGCTTTCACCTCGCGTCCCCTTCATTTGATTTATCTAAATTTTATATAAATTTATTTCAGATTCTTATTGACAATGCCTTGATACCGAAATATATAAGCCCCCTATTTCCCTGTGACGTGGTTTGTGCCTTTGAACACTTTTGTAATCAATCGCGGCGAGACAGCACCGCTGTAACTTGGGGTGTCTCTTGGTGTTTCTCGTTTGCAATGCAAAGAACCGCGATATGAGGTTTACTAAGGTCGCTTTGAGGTGAAGTGATATTAAATTTAGATAACTCACGGCGCATGCTCTGGATATTTCTCTTTGGAGTATGTGTATCCGGCTCGTGCCCGTCTCAGCTGTACGGTTTTTTGCGGTGTCCCTCTGGCTCAAGAAAGGTTGGAGTTTCTCTGGTTCGATTTTCCTAGGGTAGTTAGCTCTAACGGCTTTGCTTCACTTGCTCGAAATGCTTAGGGCCCCCAAGGCCCAACCAGGAGGTAGTTGAATGTCAAGTAAGCGAGTGGCTCTGCTCCTAGCTGCGTTGTTCTGTTTGATAGTTTTGACTCCATCGGTCCTGTTTTCGCAAACCGCCGGCACCGTAGACGGCACGGTTACGGATCCGTCGGGTGCCGCGGTTGCTGGGGCCACGGTGACCTTGACCGACAAAGCTACAAACATCCCTCTAACTACGACCACGAACGGAGCCGGCAGATATGTGTTTGTCGAGGTGAGGCCTGGCTTTTACGATCTGAGCTTCAATAAGGACGGGTTTCGGGTTACAAAGCTGAGCGAGCAAAAGGTGACGGTCGGGACGGAGTTGGCAATCAACATCACGCTGGAGGTTGGTTCCGTGTCTCAGACCGTGGAGGTCAACGCCGTGCGTGGCGCGCAACTGCAGACCGAGAACGCTACCATGGGAAGCACCCTCAGCGGCGACACGCTTCTCGCTTTGCCGAACTTAAACCGTGACGCGACTTCTCTCCTCACACTGCAGCCTGCCACCGCTCCCGCTGTTGGCGGCGGGGACATTTATGGGGGGCAGGTGGCCGGGTCCTTCAGCGACCAGAACACCTACATGCTCGATGGCGGCAATATTACCAGCGACTTGGAAGGCGACAACAACTACGTCAACAACGGCGTTGGCGGAATGGGAGCGATCCCCACGCCGGTCGAGAGTATCGCCGAATTCAAAGTAGCAACGAGCAATCAGACCGCTGACTTCCACAGCTCTGCTGGCGGGGAGGTGATGCTGGAAACAAAGCATGGCACCAACACTTTCCACGGCGCCCTCTATGATTACTATCAAAGTCAATTATTTGACGCTAATACTTGGAGCAACAATCGCCTCGGTGAACCCATTGTCAAATTTCACGAGAACCGCTTCGGCACCGGCGTCGGCGGGCCTATGCTCCCAGGCACGCACCTCGGCGGCAAGACATACTTTTATGCATTCTACGAAGGCCGGCGCTATCCGGGTGTCGCGCAGTATGAGGAATGGACGGTGCCCTCCGCGTTGATGCGGGAAGGCATCCTGCAATACAAGGACGCCAACAACGTGGTCCACCAGGTTAACCTAGCGACTTCGACCACTTGCGGTACGAACGGCGGCGTGCTCTGCGACCCGCTTGGTATTGGCATCAGTCCCCTCGTCCAACAGTTTTGGAATAAGTACGAGCCGCTTCCCAATGATCCAAGCTTTGGCGACACTCTTAACACGCAAGGCTATCGCGCTCCTCTAACACTTTCAAACCAGACGGACTACGGCCTCCTCCGCATTGACCACGACTTCGGGGATAAATGGCGGTTTAATGCCTCCTATCGAGTTTTCAATGACATAGCCCCCAGCGGTAACCAGATTGACATCGGAGGATTACTGCCTGGTGACAAGCTCGGCGTGCCCGCTGCTGTTTCGAGCAATCCGGCCGCTCCGAAATATTTCGTAATGGGCTTGACTGGCACCCTTACTCCCCATTTGATCAATGAGTTTCATTTGAGCTATCTGCTCAACGACTGGGGCTGGATTAGGCAGGGGGTAACCAACGCGCTCTCGAGCGTGCCTGCTGGAATTGAGTTTGCAGACAGCCAGTTCGGCTGCATGTGCCCGGTAAACATGGACACCCAGGACGCTCGCAATCGTGTCTGGGACGGCCACGATTGGACTTACACCGACACCATTAGCTGGGTCAAGGGCACACACTATATGCAATTTGGCGGTACGGTCATGCACATTTGGGACCACCACGTTCGCGATGACCAGGTGGTTGCGGGCCTGCCGGAACTGGTCGACCAGCTAGATAAGGGTACGGGGTTGGTGACCTCAGCGAACAACAGGCCGTCAGATCTTCCCAGTAGTGATAACTCCAGTTGGGACAACCTGTATGCCCAAACACTGGGCATTATCGGGACGGCCGCGCAGTTGTTCGTCCGAGGCGGGAGCAATTTTACACTGACCGGTGCAAAAACCTTTCAAGACACCGACCTCATCGACCAGTACAGCTTGTATTACAATGACTCCTGGAAAATCAAGCCGACCCTCACCCTTAACTATGGCTTGGAGTGGGGCGTTCAAATGCCGCCATACGAAATTAACGGCGTGCAGGACGTGGCGGTGGATCAGAGCGGTACGCCCATCACCACCGAGGGATTCCTGCAGAACACCGTGAATTTTGCGTTGCAGGGGCAAGTCTACAATCCAGTTATCGGATTCGAACCCATCCATTCCGTGGGCGGCAGCCCCAAATATCCTTTCAACCCCTTTTATGGCGCCTTCAGCCCGCGCGTCGCTCTGGCCTGGAATCCGAAGTTCCAGTCAGGAATCCTGGGCCGCCTCACTGGCGACGGCAAAACTGTGGTTCGCGTTGGCTATTCACGCCTTTATGACCGCAACAACGGCGTTGATTTGGTGCTAGATCCCCTCTTGGGATATGGCTTTGGCCAGACGATCCGGTGCACGGGTGCCGGCGTTATCGGTGGCACGTCCAGTTGCTATGGTAATTCTGCCACCACTCCGGCAAACGCCTTCCGTCTCGGCGTGAATGGCGATACGGGGCCTTTTCCGGCGGTCCAGCAGAGTCTTCCCATCCCTGCCGAGCCGGGCATCAATTCTCCTCCAGGTAGCAACCTTTCCTTCCTTGACCCCAACTGGCGTCCCGGAGAGAACGACGAGGTCACTTTTGGGATTCAGCGGGAACTGCCGGACAACATGCTGCTAGAAGTGGCTTATGTTGGCAAATGGTCGAGACACCTCTACCAAGGGTTGGACCTAAACGATGTTCCTTGGATGATGACCAGGGGCGGACAGAGCTTTGCCAAGGCTTATGCCGCGGTTTGGACGGCGAATCACAGTGGCACTATGGCCAGTCCGCAACCTTTCTTCGAGAACAGCCTCCCAGAGTCTTACCTCACTGCGACCAATACTTACATTAATGCGTACAACACGAGCAACACAGGGAAATCGGGTTTCATTCCTATGGCCCTGTGCACCACGATCACGTGCGCGGTCCAGACGAATGAAGGCGGCGGGGCCCTGGGAACCGGCAACATTACCAACGAGAACGTGTATGGAATGTTTCAGGACATAGATACCGGATCCCTTTGCGCGCCCTCAACAACCCTGGGTATGAACCCCACGCCTTGCCCGTGGACCTTTGGGACGGCCTTGCCCGCAGACCTGCAAGGATACAACTCGATGATCGGGAACACCACCGCGGGATTCTCGAACTATCAGGCCGGCATAATTAGGCTGGAGAAGCGCACCGGGCACGGTCTGACACTTAACGCCAATCTGACTTGGTCCCATACCCTCGGTACCGTGGGGATCAACCAGGAGTTTACAGAGGCTAACCCGTCGGTTCCGTTTAACCTGCGATACGACTACGGACCAGCCCCCTTTGACACACGCTGGATCCTCAATTTGCTGGGCAACTACCAATTGCCATTTGGTCAGGGCAAGTGGGTGGACAGCCACAACGGCATCCTGAACCGCATCATTGGGGGATGGCAGTTCGCTCCGATCTTCCAGTGGAACAGCGGGTTAGTGATGGAGACCTACACGGGTTCCTGCGACGAATTCGGCCAGGGTAACGTGCCCTTCTGCTCCGGCTTCGTGGCTCTCCCGGGGACCAACTTGAGCAGCATCAGTCGCACTGCCAACTTCAACGTCAATACGGGAAGCAGCATTGTCGGCAGCAACGGCAATGTGAGCAACGGAGGTGCCGGCGTAAACCTATTCGCCAACCCCGCAGCCGTCTACAACGAATTCGGGCCGATAATCCTCGGCATCAACGGCCGGGCCAACGATCTCGGCCCACTTTACGGACAGCATCGCTGGAACTTGGATTTTACGATCGCCAAGGATACCAGGATCAATGAACGCGTTGGAGTTCAGTTCTACGCTCAATTCCTGAACGCGCTCAATCATATGGAGTTCAGCGATCCAGGCCAGTACGGCTCTGCCGGGTTGGACCTGCAGAACCCAGCCGGTTTTGGCGTGTTGAGCAGCCAATTCAACACTCCCCGGACGGTTGAACTAGGACTGCGGTTCTCCTTTTAAAGACGGGCGCAAACTCTCAAAGCCTCGGAGGGCCGGTGCGCCGGCCCTTCTTTCCTTCAGAGAGAGTGATCGGTGGAGCTTTGTGACTAGCCTGCTTACTTGAACTTAAGTTCGCTGATTTTTCTGGGAACTTAGCCCTATGCAGGTACTGAAGGTACCGTGAGATATAGTCCTAATATAGACCGCTTTTCATCAAATGAATCTAAATTCTGATAAATCTAAATCCGATATTCGTCATTCGTCACATTCTCGTTGACAAACTTTCTCAGAGGCCATATACAAGCCGCCTACAACCCTGTGGTGGGGTTGCTGTTGCCAAGTGACATCGGCAGGATTTGCGGCGATTTTGAGCTACCGCATCTGCGGTAGCTTTTTTTTCGCATATTTAGCTATGCATGAGGCAATTCTTGATTTCCTATGAAACCGCGTAGCGAAATATGGCGAGATGTATACGGATGCTTGGGCAAGTGATATCAAATTTAGATAATTCATAGAGAGCATTCGGTTTAACTTTTTTTCTCGCAATGGTAGCTGGCTTGCAAATGTCTTGACCATACGGTTTTTTTTGTAGTGATTGACCAATTCAAGGAAAGCTCGGATCGTTCAGAGTAGTTGGCTTTGTTCGATAAGTTTTACCTGCTCGAGACGTGTAGGGCTGTAATGGCCCATCCAGGAGGTAGTTGAATGTCAAGTAAGCGAGTGGCACTGCTCTTATGTGCGTTGTTGAGTTTGTTTGCTGTAATGCCGTCCACCTTGTTCGGTCAAACTGCCAGCACTGGTACAGTAGCCGGCACGGTGACCGATCCGTCTGGCGGCGCGATTGTCGGCGCGACGGTCACTTTGACCGATACCGCGACGAGCATTGCGCGCGTGGAGTCAACGAACGATACGGGGAGATACTTCTTCGCGAACGTTGTGCCGAGCAAATACACCGTTTCTATTAGCAAGACCGGCTTTCGCGTTTCGAAACTCGTCGACCAGGTGGTGAACGTCAGCGCTTCGCTTACTCTGAACGTCACGCTGGAAATCGGATCTGTGGCTGAGACTGTTGAAGTGACTGTCACCAACGGCGCCGAACTTCAGACCCTGAACGCAACCGTCGGCAATACGATTGGCGGCAAACTCCTCGAGGATCTGCCCTCCATCCAACGCGACGCCGCGACTTTCGTTACCCTCCAACCTGGCGTTTCTCCCGATGGCAGCGTGGCTGGCACGGTTAGCGACCAAAGCACCTTCATGCTCGACGGTGGTCAGAACACCAACGACATGGACGGCAGCATGGCGATTTACACTCCTAGCTTCGCAGGCGATCCGACCGGCGGTATCGTTTCGGATATGATCGGCGGCAGCCCCACAGGTGTGATGCCCACTCCTCTCGACAGCGTCGAGGAGTACAAAGTCAATACTGCCAACCAGACCGCGGACTTTAACAGCTCAGCGGGCGCGCAGGTTCAAGTCGTCACCAAGCGCGGCACCAACGCCTGGCACGGCACCGCTTACGAATATTATCTCGACAACAATTTCAATGCCAACACATGGAACAACAACAACTCCGATACGCCACTTCCCAGCTTTCACTACAACCGGTTTGGTGCTTCTGGCGGCGGCCCAATTATTAAGAAGGATATTTTAGGCGGCAAGACTTTCTTTTTCGCCAATTACGAAGGTTTCCGCTGGAACGACGCACAAACGTACGAAGCAGTCGTTCCCAGTGCCAATATGCGCGCCGGCATCCTTACTCTAAACGTCTGCAATGCCGCTTGCGAAGCAGCGAATGGAGCGGGAGTTCCAACTCAATTTAACCTGAATAATGGAATGAATTGCGGGACGGGTGGAAACGTTGCTTGCGATCCCCGCGGCCTCGGCATTAACACCTTGGTCCAGCAAATGTGGAACAAATTCGAACCCATGCCGAATGACCCCAGTTGCAACGTCGTCGGGCTAACCCCAACTTGCGATGGCGTGAACGAACAGGGCTACAAAGCCAATGTCGCGGTGCCCCAAACTTCGAATTTCGGAGTCGCGCGCTTAGACCACGATTTCGGTTCCAAGTTCCACTTCAACACCAGCTATCGATACTACAAGCTGGTTCGCGCCACAACCAACCAAGTTGACGTTGGCGGTTTCTTCACTGGCGACACCCTGGGTGATCCCACGGCTCTCTCCGTCCGCCCACAGCAGCCCTGGTTTTTCGTGGCTGGTTTGACCATTAACGTTACTTCTAACACAACCAACGATTTGCATTACAGTTACCTTCGCAATTACTGGTCTTGGGGCAATCCAGGCGGTGTTCCTCAATTCCCCCAACTTGGTACCGACGTAGGCGGCGCTGCTCTTGAGCCCTTTGGCGAGACTTCCAATCCGCTCGCTCCTTACAACGTGAACACACAAAACGTCCGCACGCGGTTCTGGGATGGCCACGACAATTTCCTTCGCGACGATTGGACCATGCTGAAGGGCAGCCATCTGTTCACCTTCGGCGGCGCCTATCAGCGCAACTGGGATTACCATCAGCGCTCCGACAACGGTGGTGGCATCAACTACCAAGCCACTTATCAGCTAGGCGAGGCCACGGGTGGCGGCGGTCTTGTGGACTTCACGAGCACCTTGCCGGCTGGCGTATCCCCAACGACTTGGGGCCGCGACGTTTCCGCTGTTTTGGGCATCGTTACCGACTCGCAAATCGCCTATACGCGCTCTGGTTCTGACCTTGCTCTGAATCCTCCGCTGACTCACGCGTTTGACCAGAGCACCATCCCCTATTACAACGTCTACTTCAGCGACTCCTGGCATATGAAACCTTCCTTCACCATAACCTACGGGTTGGGCTGGACTCTAGAAATGCCGCCGACGGAGGCGCAGGGTAAGCAGATGGAGCTCGTGGATCAAAGCGGCCAGCCCGTCAACACCGAGGCCTACCTCAACCAGAGACAGCTCGCCGCTCTTAACGGTGAAGTCTACAATCCGATTCTTGGATACTCTCTCGTCGGCAACACCGGCGCCGGAGACAAGTACCCGTATAATCCCTTCTACGGTTCGTTTAGCCCGCGCGTTGCCGCAGCTTGGAACCCCAGCATCAACGATGGGTTCCTTGGGAAAGTGTTTGGCGGCAACAAGTCAGTTATACGCGGCGGCTATAGCCGTGTTTTCGGGCGTCTGAATGGCGTGGATCTAGTCCTCGTGCCCCTGCTGGGTGACGGACTCATTCAGGCCGTCCAGTGCCGCCAAAACTACATGCCCATACCGGTAAGTTCGGGCGGGACCGGCGCCGCCACTTGCGGGGCGCCAAATGGCGCTGCTATTCCCCTTACTGTCGCCAATGCCTTCCGCGTTGGAACGGACGGCAACAATGCTCCCATCCCATCAGCCGCAGCCACGCTTCCGCAGCTCAACTTCCCGGGCGTCAACAGCGTCGCGGCGGGCGCAGGCGAAGTTCTTGACCCAAATTTCCGCCCCAATGTCGTGGACTCTTTTGACTTGACCCTCCAGCGCCAGCTCGGCAACAAGTTCATCCTGGAATTGGGCTACATCGGCCGGAGAATCACCCACGAGTATCAGCCGATCAACCTGAACGCCGTGCCCTACATGATGACTCTAGGTGGCCAGCAATTCGCCAAGGCTTATGCCGCCGTCGAGACTTCTCTCGGCTGCGCGACTTCCTTCGCGGCTTGCGGAGCGAATATTCCCCAGAAAACGCTGGCTAACGGCAATCCGAACCCGGCCTACACTGCATATTTCAACGCGATTCCGGCGCAGCCCTTCTTTGAAAAGGCTCTCTCAGGCACTGGGTATTGCAATGAAAGCTACGCCGGTGTTCCATTGACGAGCTGCACTGCGGCCGCGGCTCTCAATGAGGTCGGCAACTTCACAACACAGTCTGTTTGGAACTTGTGGAGTGACCTCGACGACGGTGGGTTCAATTTTGCCCGCAGCATGATGAATACTCCCATCGCCGGTGGTCCACTGGATTGCGGCACAGCCGCCGTCCCGACCACCTGCGGCAGCGGCGGTCAGACCTCATCCGGCGTCAGTGAGAACGCCAGCGTCGGCCATGGCAACTATAATGGCGGGTTCGTTTCTCTGAAAATGAACGGCTGGCACGGAATCACGCTTCAGGAAAACTTCACCTACAGCAAGGCCCTAGGTACGGGAGCTCTCGTACAGGCCACCAGCGAGTACACGCCCAATGATCCCTTCAACCTGAACGCCGGTTACGGTTTGCAGAATTTCGACCGCAAGTTCGTGTTCAACACCTATGCCATGATCGAAGACCCGTGGTACAAGGGCCAGCAAGGGCTCATCGGTCGCCTCGCGGGTGGATGGTCCTTGTCTCCGATTGTCGCGATTGGCAGCGGCGAACCGGTCGGTTGCGGTACCTTCACCAGCGCCCAGTCTTTCGGAGCCGGTGATGGCGTCGACTTCTTCGACACCGAAAACTGCATTCTCACCAAGGCAGCCTCCGGGTCCTCAGCCTCTCTTCACTCTGACGGGACTCCTGGGCAATACAACATGTTTGCGAATCCCGCAGCTGTGCTAAGCACACTTCGCCCAGCGATTCTTGGCCTAGACACTAGCACCGGTGGCACCGGCGTCTTCACCGGTTTGATGTATTGGAACGTGGACATGCGCTTGGTGAAAAACATCAAAATCTCCGAACGCTACTCTCTCCAGTTTGAGTACACCGTTACCAACGTGTTCAATCACCCTGTGTTCCAGGATCCCACCGGCGGCGACGCACAAACCGGTATTGGTGTCATCCCAACCAATGGTTTGTCAACCTTCGGCACTATCAACACACAGGGAAATAACCCCCGTGCCATGCAGTTTGGTCTGAGGTTTGCTTTCTAACTTCTTCCGGCGTGGTTTCCTAAACTTGCCGCAAAAACGGGGAAGTGCCACATCGGCCTTCCCCGTTTTGCTTTCTGCCGGTGCGCGACGGGTCGAGTGCTTGTCGGTGTGAGCCCCGGATTTCTGGTGCCGCTCGCCGCGAATTGTTCGTGCTCTTCAGCGGTGGCCTAGAGCCGGGCCGTTCGGCATCCTTGCGGATTGCCACATCCACGCCAGGGCATTGTCACACTTCGCCGCAAGAACTCGACTGACGCGCGAGCCTCGGCGTGGCTGCGCCGCACATGACCAAACGTCTCCGCGCGGATCTTTCCCTCGCTTTCTGCAGCCTGCTCTGGGGCGCGACTTTTGTCGTCGTCAAGAATTCGCTCGCCTATTCTTCGGTCTTCGTTTTTCTCTCTGCGCGATTCACATTGGCTGCGCTCCTCATGGCCGTCTTCCGCCCGCGCGCGTTTCGAACGCTGAAAAGGGAAGAGCTGCTCGCCGGCGCCGCGCTGGGCTTTTTTATGTTTGCAGGCTATGCATTCCAAACTGCCGGCCTGCGGTATACCACTCCCGCGAAGTCCGGCTTTGTCACCGGCTCGAGCGTCGTCCTCGTCCCACTTCTTCTTGGGGTCTTCTGGGGACGCCGGCTCACTTTCTGGGTTTACGCCGGCGTATCTGCCGCCGTGTTCGGTCTCTATTTCCTCACGGTTCCTTCCGAGGGCCTCACGCACCACAACCGCGGTGATCTGCTCACGCTCGTCGCTGCGGGCTTCTACGCCGTGCATATTATTCTGGTAGGGGACTACACTCGGCGACACTCCGTTGCCGCCCTCAGCGTCCTCCAGGTTGCGGCGTGCGCGGCTCTGGCGTGGCTTGCGACCGGGTTGGCTTCAGCGACGGGCTGGCAGCCGGTCCGCTTCGGGTGGCAAGCACAATCGCTCCTTGGGATTGCCATCTCCGCGGTACTGGCGACCGCAGTAGCCTTTTCGGTGCAGCTTTGGGCGCAGCAGTACACTTCCTCGAGCCACGCAGCGGTGCTTTTCACCCTCGAGCCGGTGTTCGCTTCGCTGACATCTTATATTTTATTGCGCGAAACCCTTGGCCATCGGGCCGTGCTTGGCGCAGGTTTTGTGCTGGCGGGAATCCTGATCGCGGAACTGCTCGGCCCACCGGCCGCACCGGAATCTCCAGAGCCCACCGGAGAAAATGCCGTCAACGGAGAAGGCGTGGCGTAGGGGCACGAACGATTTGCTCGTCTTAGGTTTTTTGAGCGGGGATCTCTGCCATCTCGCCGTCAGCGGCCGTCGGTGTAATTTTGCACGTCGACGGCTTCGTACATGATGGCCGTCGCGGCGTGGGCCTTCTCGTAGGCGGTGATCTCTGATTCGTGTTGCAGCGAGGTGCCGATATCGTCCAGCCCCTTTAGAAGAACTTCTTTGCGCGACGGTGCCAGATCGAAGCGGAACATCAGCCCATGTCTGTCGGCGATGGTTTGATTTGGCAGGTTCACCGTGAGCATGTAGCCCTCTTCTTTTTCCGTGCGCTGGAAAAGCTCTTCGACCTGCTCCTCGCTCAGCGAGGCGGGCAGGATGCCGTTCTTGAAACAATTGTTGTAGAAAATGTCGGCGTAGCTCGGCGCGATAATCACGCGGAACCCATAGTCTTTCACGCCCCAGGGTGCGTGCTCGCGGCTTGAGCCGCAGCCGAAGTTATGGCGCGCCAGCAGGATCGATGATCCTTCGTAGCGGGGGAAATTCAGCACGAATTCGGGATTCGGTTTTTCGCCCGGCAAGTAGCGCCAGTCGTAAAACAAAATCCGGCCAAAGCCCTTGCGCGTCAGCGCTTTCAAAAATTGTTTCGGCACCATCTGGTCGGTGTCAACATTGACCTTGTCCAGCGGCATGACCATGCCAGTGTGTGCGTTAAACGGCTCCATGGTATTCAGTCTCCGACAATCTTAAAATTTGTGATGCTTTTCGAATCGGCCCAGCTTGCGGACTCTTTTCTCATGCGATCTGGATGATTCGTCGCAATTGTGTCGTAAACGAGACCGCGACAACCTTCATGCTCACCACACTCGCTAACTCCAGGACACGGCTCTCGGCCACCTCGCCGCCGCTGTATTCGATAGGAAGTCGTTTGTCTTGAAGATCGCGCGTTCGCTGCATGCGCCAGCGCTAACCGAGCTTACTCCACGCTCGACACGTCGAGTGATCGTACATCGACAAAGTGGCCTGCGATTGCCGCTGCGGCTGCCATCACCGGGCTTACCAGGTGCGTGCGGCTGTCTTTGCCCTGGCGGCCTTCAAAATTGCGATTGGACGTGCTGGCGCTGCGCTCGTGCGGCGGGAGCACGTCGGCGTTCATGCCGATGCACATGCTGCAGCCGGCGTCGCGCCACTCGAAGCCTGCTTCGCGGAAGATTTTGTCGAGGCCTTCTTTTTCGGCCTGCGCTTTGATGCCGCGCGAACCGGGGACGATCAGCGCTTGCTTGATGCTGTGCGCCACGTGTTTGCCAGCCACCAGATGAGCTGCTGCGCGCAAATCATCGAGGCGCGAATTCGTGCACGAACCGATGAACACTCGGTCCACCGGGATGTCGACGATGGGAGTGCCGGCCTTCAGGCCCATATATTTCAGCGCGCTTTCGGTCGCTTTCTGATCGTTCGGATCGTCGAAGGAACCCGGCTCGGGCACTCTCCCGGTAACGCTCGTCACCATTCCCGGGTTTGTGCCCCAGGTGACTTGCGGCGCGAGATCTTTCGCTTGCAGTTCGACGGTCATATCAAACTTCGCGCTGTCGTCGCTCTTCAGTTTCTTCCATCCCGCAACTGCTTCCTCGAATGCTTTGCCTTGCGGCACAAACGGACGTCCTTCCATATACGCAAACGTTGTGTCATCCGGCGCGATCATTCCAGCGCGGGCTCCGCCTTCGATCGTCATGTTGCAGACGGTCATGCGCCCGTCCATGCTCAAATCGCGGATGGCTTCGCCGCCATATTCGGCGACGTGGCCGGTGCCGCCGCTGATTCCGATTTTACCGATGATGGCCAGAATGATGTCTTTCGCTGTGACGCCGCGCGGACGTTTGCCGTGTACAAGAATGTGCAAAGTCTTGCTGCGCGATTGCACCAGGCACTGCGTCGCCAGCACATGTTCGACTTCGCTTGTGCCAATGCCAAAGGCCAGCGTGCCAAACGCGCCGTGCGTCGAAGTGTGGCTGTCGCCGCAGACAATCGTCTGCCCCGGCTGGGTGACGCCGAGCTCCGGCCCGATGATATGCACGATGCCCTGGTTGCGGCTGTTCATGTCGAAGAGGCGCACGCCGGTTTCGCGGCAATTCTTTTCGAGCGCTTCAAACTGGAGCCGCGCATCGGTATCGACGATGGGAAGGATGCGATCTTTCTCGGTGGTTGGGACGGAATGGTCCATCACCGCAAACGTCAGGTCGGGCCGGCGCACTTTGCGCCCTTCGGCGCTCAGGCCTGCGAAGGCTTGCGGCGAGGTGCCCTCGTGGATGAGGTGCCGGTCAATATAGATGAGCGCGGGTTTTCCGGCTTCTTCGTGGACGACGTGGGAATCCCAGATTTTCTCGTAGAGTGTTTTGGGTGGCATGTGCCTTCGTCTCAGATTTTAGCACTCCCGAAACATATGTCCAATGGACCAGCTTCGAGGGGTGCGCGACATAGAAGTGGGAATCAAGCCGCCCGGCGCCCCTCCCAATAGTCCTCAAAGCGACCATTGAGGTGAGAGCAGCGCAGTGCCAGGATGGCGTTGGCTCCCCGGACGGTCCAGAACATT
>Ga0210393_10000110_pt1 | contig 86833 bp, 88 predicted proteins | sample IncBWC27OmetaG_FD_160068 | JGI IMG/M metagenome (GOLD analysis project Ga0210393, IMG submission 160068) | Forest soil microbial communities from Barre Woods Harvard Forest LTER site, Petersham, Massachusetts, United States - Inc-BW-C-27-O ... | reverse complement strand
TTCGGCGGCAAAGATCATCCTCATCAAGCACAGCAGCCCAAAGCGCTGGAAATCTAAAAGTTCTAGGACCATCAATGGCAAATACAGCCGCGAATTCCTTTTATGGCACGGGCCGCCGCAAAACATCCAGCGCGCGGGTTTACCTGCGTCAAGGCTCTGGCAAGGTGTCGATCAACGGACGCACTTTGGATGAATTTTTCGGCCGCGAAACCGGCCGCATGATCGTGCAGCAGCCTTTCGGCGCGGTGCAACTCGACGGTAAATTCGATGTCGAAGCGCATGTCGAAGGCGGCGGAATCACGGGTCAGGCCGGTGCGATCCGCCACGGGATCACCCGCGCCCTGATGGCCTATGATGAAACTCTCCGCTCGCCGTTGCGCAAAGCAGGCTTTGTGACCCGCGATGCACGAGAAGTCGAACGCAAGAAAGTGGGCCGCCGCAAGGCTCGCCGCGGCACGCAGTTCTCGAAGCGCTGATCGGATAGGCATTCCCCGCCTGACTGTAGAGATGGGTCGGACGGGTGCGACGCATGCGTCGCACGGGTGGCCATGGGCGAGACGCATGCGTCTCGCGGGTAACCAGGGACGGTCACCCAGGGCTTGCGCGAAGCAAGGATTGCGTAGCGCAATGGGCACCCAGGGCTTGCGCGCAGCACGAATAGCGCAGCGCAATGCGCCTCGACCCCGTAGATTCGCGCGTGGCGCATGGACAAGATTTGGGGGATCGTCTAGTGGTAGGACAACGGTCTCTGACACCGTTTACCTAGGTTCGAATCCTAGTCCCCCAGCCAAACAGGGCCCGCAGATGCGGGCCCTTTTCTTAGTGGTGCGCGCATCGGAGCCGGCCTTCTAAATGTCTCATGATCGCAACTCAGGTCAGCGGCTCGCGCCCATGGCGCTGGCGGCGCTTGGGGTGGTGTTCGGCGACATCGGCACCAGTCCTCTGTATGCGGTGTCGGCTTGTTTCGTGGGTCCGGGAATTGCGGTCACGCCGGAGCACGTGCTGGGCGTGTTGTCCCTGATCTTCTGGTCGCTCGTTCTGGTCATCTTGCTCAAGTACGTGAGCGTCGTACTGAACGCGGATAACAAAGGCGAGGGCGGTGTCTTGGCGTTGACCGCGCTGGTCATCAACACCGCGCGCGCCAGCCCGCGGCGCAAACTCTATGGGACGCTGGGTATTCTCGGAGCGTCATTATTCTTCGCGGACGGCGCGATCACGCCGGCCATCTCGGTGTTGAGCGCCGTCGAAGGTCTGCACGTCGCAGCGCCGGATGCGCAGATCCCGGTGTTGCCGATCACACTGATCGTGCTGGTCGGACTGTTCATCATCCAAAAAAAGGGCACCGGCTCCGTGGGAAGGGTCTTCGGCCCGGTGATGCTGTTTTGGTTCGCGGTACTGGCGAGCATGGGACTCTACTGGATCTTGCGCGAACCGGGCGTGCTGCTGGCGATCGATCCGTCGCGCGCCATCGGCTTACTGGCTCAGCATCAGGTCGGCGCACTGGCGGTCCTGGCCGGCGTCTTCTTATGCGTGACCGGCGGTGAAGCCTTGTATGCGGACATGGGACATTTCGGCAAGAACCCGATCCGCCTGGGCTGGCTGTGCATCGTCATGCCGGCGTTGGTCATCAACTATTTCGGCCAGGGTGCACTGCTCATTGAGAATCCCGCGGCCATCAGCAACCCGTTTTATCTGATGGCGCCTGCCTGGTCGTTGCTGCCCTTGGTGGTTTTGGCCACCGCCGCCACCGTCATCGCCTCGCAGGCCGTCATCTCGGGCGTCTTTTCCGTGACCACGCAGGCGGTGAGTTTGGGTCTTCTGCCGCGCCTGCGCGTGGAGCACTCCTCCGCCTCCGTCGCGGGGCAGATCTATGTGCCGACCATGAATTGGATACTCATGGTGGCGGCGCTCGCCTTGGTGGTCGGATTCGGCAGCTCAGCGGCGTTGGGCGGCGCTTACGGCCTGGCCGTTTCCGGCGCCATGACCATCGTGACGCCGTTGACCTTGAGCCTCATCAAGTCGCGCACGGGCGAGCGCAGCCGCTGGCTGCGTACCGGGTTGTCGCTGTTGTTCATCGTCGACCTCGCCTTCTTGTTTGCGAATTTGACCAAGCTCGAGGATGGCGGCTGGCTGCCTCTGGTGTCCGGCCTGATCATTTTCTGGCTCATGCAAACCTGGCAGAGCGGCCGCGCATCGCTCATGGCCCGTCTGCTGCGCGAACAGAAACCGGTGCGCGATTTCATCGACGACTTGAAGCGCGATCCGCCGGTGCGCGTGCCGGGCACTTCGATCTTTCTGGATCAAAAGGCGTCCGGCATACCGCGCGCGTTGCTCAACAACATCAAATTCAATCGCGTTATGCACGAACGGGTGGTGCTGCTGACGGTGGTCACCCGCGAGGTGCCGCGTGTCGCCGCGGCCAAGCGCCTGACGGTGACGCCGGTATGCGAGGGCATCGTCCGGGTGGTGGCGCAGGTTGGGTTCATGGAGAAACCCAACATCACGATGATCCTGAGGGATGCCGAAGGTCACGGCGTGGTCTACGAGCCGGAGCTCACGACCTACTTCCTGAGCCGGGAAGAATTGCTGCCGGGACGCCGCTCCGATCTGCCGCCGCTGCGGCGCCGAGCGTTCATGCAGATGGCGCGCAACGCGCAGGTCATCGCGGACTACTATGGATTGCCGCCCAGTCGCGTCATCGAGATCGGCACCCGGTTGGAGATCTAGGGAGGGGGGCGCGGCCCGGCGGCTAAGCCGGTTCCAAGACTCGTACGCCGCTGTCCCCGGCCACGATGAGCACATCGGCACGGCGCCAGGCAAACAGACCCACCGTCACCACGCCGGCAATTTGATTCACCGCGGATTCCAAGGCCTTGGGGTCGGTGACCTCAAGATGGTGGACATCCAGGATCGGATTGCCGTTGTCGGTGGTGACCCCTTCACGCCAGACCGGCTGTCCGCCGAGCTTCACCAACTGGCGCGCGACATACGAACGAGCCATCGGGATGACCTCGACCGGCAGGGGGAAGGTGCCCAACACCGGGACCAGCTTGGAGTCATCGATGATGCAGACGAATCGCTTGGAGGCGGCGGCCACCACCTTTTCGCGCGTCAGCGCCGCTCCGCCGCCCTTGATCAACACGCCGTCTGCGGTGGCCTGATCGGCGCCGTCGATATACAGCTGAAGGTCGCCCGAGGTATTGAGGTCGAGTTCCTCGATGCCGGCGGCCCTTAGCTTTTCGGAAGTTTGGCGCGAGCTCGACACTGCGCCGGAGAGCTGGATTTTACGGTCTTTCAGCACTTCTATGAGCTGGTTCACCGTGGATCCGGTGCCGATACCCAACACCATGCCGCTGTCGATGTAGGGGAGTGCGGCTTCCGCGGCGCGGCGTTTTTTTTCCGTTGAGTTGTCCATGAATGCGCGAAATTTCCTGCCTTCAGAAACAACTGTGCCGGCTTTCGCCGGCACAGTTGATTACTTTCGAAGGCTTACTTTTTCTTAGCGGCCTTTTTCTTAGCTACCTTCTTCTTCGCCTTCTTTGCTTTCGCTGCCATGATAGAAACTCCGTTATCGGGTTAGTCCGGGGTCCGAGTATATACACGAATAATTAATTTACAAGCAATAGGTCGCGCTACGGCACCTCAATGTGCTAGCGATGTGAGTCACGTCACTCAAGGGCGAGGATGAAATCCCAATCCTTTTTCGTCACCGGCATCACCGATAAGCGATTGCCCCGGCGCAGCAAAACAAAATCCTTTAGCGCACCGGAGGCGTGCTCACGCAGCTCATCGAGCGTGATGATGCGCTTCAATTTGCGCACCAGCTTCACATCGACGACGAACCAACTGGGTGCATCCCGCTTGGAGTCCGGATCGTAGTGGTGATGCTTGGGGTCGAAGGCGGTCGCATCCGGATAGCCTTCGCGGGCGATGCTGACGATGCCCGCGATACCGGGTACGGCGCAGCTCGAATAGTAGAAAAACGCCAAATCCCCCTTTTTGATGGAGTCGCGCAGCATGTTGCGGGCCTGGTAATTGCGCACGCCATCCCACGCTGTGGTTTGTTTTGGAGCCGCGCCGAGGTCATCGATGCTGAAGCTGGCGGGTTCCGATTTGAACAGCCAATGATTCATGAGAATTGCTCCACTCCCGATTCGGTTGCCAGGGAATTCAATTGTATGTCCCACGCCTCGGAGAACTTCAAGCCGGTGCGCTGGCACTCAAAGGCGAGTCCGACCAGGTGCGGCCCCATCCAAGAGGTTCGGCGGCGGCGGAACGCGAGGGCCCGATCGTAGTACCCGCCCCCCATGCCGAGCCGCCTGCCTTCGGCGTCGACGCCCACCAAGGGTACGACGATGAGATTCAGCCATTGGGGTGAAACAGGCCGTGCACGCCGGCGCGGTACCGCGATTCCAAACGTCCCCGGGCTGGTTTCGCCCGTCAGGGGAAAGAAGCGCAGGCGGCAATGACGCCGATCGCTGATGAAGGGAACGAAGATATGCACGCCGCGCTGCCGCCCCGCGCGGATCAAGGCCGCGGTATCCACTTCGCGATCGAACGGCAGATAGAGCGCGACGCGTTGGCCGGCCCTGAACCCGCGCAACCGCATGATGGCCTTCGCGGCGGCCAAGGAACGGTGCCGATGATCGTAATCGCTCAATGAGCGGCGCTGAGCGCGCAGATGTTTACGTAGCGATTCTTTCATCGAAGGAATGGGGATGGCGCCACCCGCATGTGCCGTTTTGGACCGTTGCTCCCGACCTGAGCAACAGGTGGGGCCGACTGCGGCACTTAAGGCTTTCCGCTCGAAGCGGACTTGCACAATGTTGCCAGCAAGCATTGGCCCCTGGGGTTTACAAAATTAGGGTCAGGAGGTAACCCGATCCGCATCGAACACCGCAGGCAGCGCCAAATTTAAACGTGGAGGAGGGGCTCCTCAGAGCTCGAGCTGTTGACCCCTCTCCAAGGCCGACTCTACGCGCTCGCGCAGGATACGCAAGCGTCCGCCGACGTCGGAATCGAGATTGGTATCACGGTTGCGGAAACGAATCAATTCATTAGCCATATTGAGCGCCGCAATCACCGCGATGCGATCCAGTCCCACGACTTTTCCGCTGTCGCGGATTTCGCGCATTTTGAGATTCAAGAACTCGGCGGAATCGAGCAGGTCGGAGCGCTCCTCGACGGGGCATGTGATGTGATACTCCTTCTCGAGTATGCGCACGCTCACCCGCGCTTGATTGTCGTTCATGCCTGCTCCATCGACTTGAGGCGGCCGATCATGGCCTCGACCCGCGCGCGCACCTGCTCATTCTTCTGCAGGAGCGTGGCGCGTTCGGACGTCAGTGTGTCTTGACGCTGCCGCAACGCCCGGTTTTCCTCTTTGATGTGATTGACGGTCACGATGAGGTCTTCCAGACGCTTTTCCAAGCGCTTCAGCTCGAGTTCGACCGCCGACTTCGGATTGGCTTCGTTCATGGGTACCAATATAGAGCGGGGCTTGGCGCAATGCAAAGGGCGGGTTATGCCTACTCTGCGGTATTATTCGCGCCAAGATGATGTCGGATATCAGGTTCAAGGATTTTGAAGATGTGCTGGCCACAGCCGGCGGCCTGGCGGACGCCGCCGAGGCGCACGGCTCGCTGTGCGGGGCCCTGTGCGCGGTGTCCCCCTACAAGATGCAGGACTGGATCAATGAAATCCTGCCCGACGGCGCGGCCCTTTCCGAGGAGTCGGCGGCCATGATCGAACGGGTCTTTACCGCAACGGCGGCGTCCTTCGGGGAGCAGGGCATGGAGTTCGAGCCCCTGCTGCCGGACGATGACCAACCGCTCAACGGCCGCGCCAATGCCCTTGCATTATGGTGCACCGGTTTTCTGTATGGATTGGGTACCGGCTACAGCTCGGATCTCGAGGCGCTCAGCGGGGACGTGGGGGAGATCGTCCGGGACTTCACCGAAATATCGCGCGCCACGGGCGATGACGCGGAAGGGGACGAGTCCAACGAGCAGGCTTACGCGGAGCTGGTGGAATTCATCCGGGTGGCGGCCCAGGTCGTGTTCGAGGAATTGCTCCCGCTTCGCAGGCAGGTCTATCCGGCGCAGCAGCGGCTGCACTGAGCGGGAGCCCAACGCTTGGATCGCAAGGAGTTCGCACGCCGGCGGCGCCAGTTCACGCGCATGATCGGCAAGGACGCGATCGCGATTCTGCCGGCCGCGCCGGTGCGTCATCGCAACGGCGACATCGAGTACGCCTATCGTCAGGACAGCCATTTTCATTACTTGACCGGGTTTCCGGAACCGGACGCCGTGGCGGTGCTCGTGCCCGGCCGCTCCCAGGCGGAGTACCTGTTGTTCGTGCGTGAGCGCGATGCGCTGCGCGAATCCTGGGACGGTGCGCGGGCCGGCACGGAAGGCGCGGTGGCGCGCTACGGGGCCGACGACGCATTTCCGATCGAGGACATCGACGAGATACTCCCCGGACTCATGGAGCAGCGTTCGCAGGTTTTTTATTCCATGGGGATGCATCCTGATTTCGATCCGCGCATATTGGGTTGGGTGAACGGGCTGCGCCTGCAATCGCGTCAGAGACCGGGCGGGCTGCAGGAGTTCGTGGCATTGAACCATGTGCTCGACGACATGCGGCTGTACAAGAGCGTTCCGGAGCAGACGAGCCTGCGGCGGGCGGCGCAAATCGCGGTGGGCGCTCATCGGCGCGCGATTCGCTTCGTTCGGCCGGGCCGGATGGAGTACGAAGTGATGGCGGAAGTGCTGCACGAATTCCGCTCGCACAACGCGGACAGCTCCTATCACCCGATCGTCGGCGGCGGCGCCAATGCCTGCGTCATGCACTACCGCGATAACGATCAGCCCTTATGCGACGGCGATCTGTTGCTGCTCGACGCCGGTTGCGAACACGACTACTACGCCTCGGATATCACGCGTACCTTTCCGGTCGGCGGCAGGTTCACTGCAGTGCAGCGCGCGGTGTACGAGGTGGTGCTGGAAGCCCAGCTCGCCGCCATCGACAAGGCGCGGCCCGGCAACCATTGGAATGACCCGCACGAAGCGGCCGTTCGGGTGATCACGCAGGGCCTGGCCAAGCTCAAACTTCTGCAGGGGACAACCGCGAAGCTGATCAAAGACCAGGCCTATCTGCCTTTTTTCAGCCATCGGACCGGCCACTGGCTGGGTCTGGACGTGCATGACGTGGGCGATTACAAGGTCGGCGGCGAATGGCGCGTCTTGGAGCCGGGGATGGCGCTCACCGTCGAGCCGGGAGTTTACATCCGCCCCTCGCCGCGGATTCCCAAGGAATTCTGGAACATCGGTATTCGGATCGAGGATGAGGTGCTCATCACCCAGGGTGCGCCCGAGGTGTTGACCGATGCGCTCGAGAAAACACCGGACGCGATCGAGGCGCTGCGGTGAGTTTCGACGTGGCGATCGTGGGGGGAGGGATGGTCGGCGCGACCTTGGGCGTTGCGTTGGCGCCGTTGAATTTGCGCGTCGCCATCATCGAAGCGATTCCGCATGACGCAGCCGCGCAACCGAGCTTCGATGAGCGCACGACGGCGCTGTCGAACGGCAGCCGCCGGATCCTGGAAACTCTGGGGGTCTGGCCCGCATTGAATGCGGCCGCGACGCCCATCCGCAAGATTCATGTCTCCGATCAGGGCCGTTTCGGTTTTGCGCGAATCGATGCCGCCGAACAGGGACTTCCCGCCATGGGTTACGTGGTGGCCAATCGCGAATTGGGCAGCGCGCTGTGGTCCCGCCTTTCCGCGAGTCCCGGCCTCGAGGTGTATTGTCCCGCCGAGGTGGCGCACATCGAGGCGAATGAACGGTCGGTCACGGTCGAGATTGCGCAGCGGGGAGCCAAGACCCGCATCGATGCCAAGCTCATCGTGGCCGCCGATGGGGCGCAATCCGCGGTGCGCAGCGCGGCGGGCGTCGATGCGCAGGTGCGGGACTACGAGCAGACCGCCGTCATCACCACGGTATTGCCGCAGCGCTTCCACGACAACGTGGCGTACGAGCGATTCACGCCGAGCGGACCTCTGGCGCTCTTGCCGCTGGACGGCGGGCGCTGCACGCTGGTGCTGACCTTGACCCGAGAGGCGGCGCAGTCGGCCCTGTCGTGGTCCGACGAGGAGTTCCTCGCCGAGGTCCAGCGTCGCTTTGGATTTCGCCTCGGGCGATTCCTCCAGGTCGGACGCCGCGTGCCCTATCCTTTATTTCTGACCCGCGCGACGCGAACCAGTGCCGCCCGCTGCGTCATCATCGGCAATGCGGCGCAGGGACTGCACCCGGTCGCCGGCATGGGATTCAATCTGGGATTGCGCGATGTGGCCAGCCTCGCGGAACTCATCGCCGAGCGCGCTGGGCAGGTGGACGCCGATCCAGGCGACCCTAAGCTGCTGGCGCAGTACGACGCCTGGCGCGCGGCGGACCGCGGCGGCGTCATCGCGTTCACGGACGGATTGATCAGGATGTTTTCCAATCCCTTGGGTTCGATCCGGCGCCTGCGCAACTTGGGACTGCTGGCATTCGATCTGTTGCCGCCCGCCAAGGCTGCCTTGTCGCGCCTGAGCACGGGCGGCGGCGGCCGGGTCCCCAAACTGGCGCGCGGGGTCGCGCTGAAATGAACGCATTCCGCGATGCTGCAAATCGAGAGCCGGTCGTTCCATGGTGACCAAGTCCCGCGCCGGCGACTTCGATGTGATCATCGCCGGCGCCGGCGTGATCGGCATGGTGATGGCAACGCTGTTGATTGCCCGCAAGTTGAGCACGGCCGGCCGCGTGGCGGTGATCGCCGATCGCTTTGCGACGGCGCCGCCCGCGGATAGCGACTGGGACCTGCGAGTATTTGCGATGAGCCGCGCATCGGAGCGGCTGCTCGAGATTTGCGGGGTTTGGAACTCGTTGCCGCCGACCCGCGCATTTCCGTATGAACGCATGTGTGTCTGGGACAGCGGCGGCACGGCGCTCGGGATAGGTTCCTTGACCTTCGATTGCGCGCAGATCGGCGAGCCGAATCTCGGCCACATCGTCGACGGACGCGCGCTGCAATGGCAGTGTCTGCAGGCTGCCCGCGCGGCCGGGGTGGTGCTGATCGAGGGTGCCGTGCACTCGGTGGTTACCGCCGATGAGCAGGTCAGCCTGCGTTTGATGGATGGTCGAGAGCTGCGCGGCCGGCTGCTGGCGGCGGCCGACGGTACCGACTCTAAAGTGCGCGAGCTATTGGGTATCGGTACGGCGGGTCATGCCTACCATCAGGATGCGCTGGTGGCGCATGTGCAAACGGCGCAACCGCACGCCGCCACCGCCTGGCAGCGGTTCTTGAGCACGGGACCGGTTGCCTTCCTGCCGCTCAACGACGGCCGCTCCTCGATCGTGTGGAGCGTTGCACGGCCCAAGGCAGAGCTGCTGCGTGCCATGAATCCCGATGACTTCGGTGCCGAGCTGACGGCGGCCAGCGGTGAGGCGTTGGGGGCGTGCAAGCTGGCCTCCGAGGTGGCGGCGTTTCCCTTGAAGCTTCAGTACGCAGTGGACTACGCACGGCCGCGTGCGGTTCTGCTGGGCGATGCCGCGCATGTCGTGCACCCGCTGGCCGGCCAGGGTTTGAATCTGGGGCTGCTGGATTGCGCGACCCTGGCGGAGGTGCTCAGCGAAGCCGGCGACCTCGAGAATTTCGGCGATTACAAATACCTGCGACGCTACGAGCGCCGACGGCGCAGCGAAAATTTGTTGGCTGCGGCCGCGCTCGATGGGCTGGAGCGGTTGTTTTCCAGCACCGATCCTTTGAGCGCCGGGCTGCGTGGCGCGGCCTTGAGCGCCGTGGGCAGGATGCCCTTCATGAAACGCCGCTTTGCGCAGCGTGCCCTGGGGTTGACGGGGGATGTGCCGGAATTCTTAAAGGCGAGCTAGCTGCCGGACTACTCAGGCGAGCTGGCTGCCGGACTGCTCAAAGGCGATCTAGCTTCGCGGCGCAAATGAAATCATTCACCGAGAGCCCGCCGATGGAGTGCGTGGAATAGGTGACATCGCAGTAGCCGTAGCCCACCTTCAGATCCGGATGATGGTCTTCGGTATTCGCCATATGCGCGAGTGCGTTGACGAAGCTCATGGTCCGATAGAAATCCTTGAACTTCAGCGAGCGCTCGATGCTCTTGGAGTCCCTGGCGATCTTCCAGTCCTCGTGCAACTGCCGCCTGAGCAGCTTGACCTTGGCGGCTTTGAGCGGCTCCACGCCGCCTTCGCACGGCGCGCATTTCTTCTCCGATAAATCCTTCACGTGGAGATTCTGGCGTACGTGCGCTCGATGTAGCGCTCGACCAGATCCTGAAACTCCTCGGCGATTCGGTCACCCTTGAGCGTCACGGTTTTCGCACCGTCCTCGTACACCGGCGCCACCGGATGCTCGCCGGTACCCGGCAGGCTGATGCCGATGTTGGCGTGTTTGCTCTCGCCGGGGCCGTTGACCACGCACCCCATCACCGCCACCGTCATGTCGGCGACGCCTTCGCGCTGCTTGCGCCATTCCGGCATGCGATGGCGGATGTGGCTCTGGATCTTCTGCGCCAACTCTTGAAAGTAGGTGCTCGTGGTGCGTCCGCAGCCGGGGCAGGCGATCACCATGGGGGTAAAGGCGCGCAAGCCCATGGTCTGCAGGATTTCCTGCGCGACGATCACTTCTTGAGTCCGATCGCCGTTCGGCTCCGGCGTCAGCGAGACGCGGATGGTGTCGCCGATGCCTTCCTGCAGCAGCACGCCCATGGCCGCCGTAGAGGCTACGATGCCCTTGCTGCCCATGCCGGCCTCGGTGAGCCCCAAGTGCAAGGGGTAGGCGCAGCGGGCCGCCAGGTTGCGGTATACGGCGATCAGGTCCTGTACGCCGCTGACCTTGGCGCTGATGACGATCATGTTCGAGCTCAACCCCAAGGACTCCGCGCGCTTGGCGCTGTCCAGCGCCGACACCACGATGGCTTCGCGCATGACGTCGATGGCCGCCAAGGGCGCCTCCAATTTGGAGTTCTCGTCCATCATTCGGGTGAGCAAGTCCTGATCGAGGCTGCCCCAGTTCACCCCGATGCGCACCGGCTTCTGGTACTTCACCGCGGTCTCGATCATCTCGGCGAACTGCGGATCGCGCTTCGAACCACGGCCCACATTGCCCGGATTGATTCGAAGTTTCCCCAACGCCTCGGCGCACGCCGGGTGAGCTTTGAGCAGCTTGTGCCCATTGAAGTGAAAGTCACCGACCAGGGGTGTGCCGATGCCTTGCGCGTCCAGCCGCTCTCGGATGTGCGGAACGGCGGCGGCCGATTCGTCATTGTTGACGGTTACGCGCACCAACTCGGAGCCCGCGCGCGCCAGTGCCTTGACCTGCGCCACCGTGCCCTCGATGTCGGCCGTGTCGGTGTTGGTCATGGATTGCACGACGATGGGCGACGCGCCGCCTATGGAGACTGAACCCACTTTTACAGTCAGGGAATGTCGACGATTTCTCATGCCGGCATTATACAGGGGGGCGCCGGGCATTTCCCGGCGCCCCAGGGAGGGGTTGTCGAGGCCGGAGGCGTCACTGAGGCGTGATCTTGGGCGGCGGGGTGAAGGGCTGGATGCCGAATTTCGGATACACCTCGCTGGGGTAATAAAAAGTACCGTCCTTGACGACCATGCTGATGGTCTTGATTGCCTTGAGATTCTTGATCGGATCGCCGGGGATCAGAAAGAAATCCGCCAGTTTGCCCTTCTCGATCGATCCCATGCGCTGATCCTGGCTCACGTAGTGCGCCGAATCGAAGGTGGCGCGCTTCAGGATCTCGGCCGGCGTCATGCCCGCCAGTTGGTACAGCTCCAGTTCCCGGTGGTAGGTGAAGGAGCCGCCGGTGTCGGTGCCGAAGACGATGAAGATGCCGCGGTCGTGCAGCATGCGAACCACGGCGACCAGCTTGTCGAAGGCCTGGCGATAGGCCTGATCATCTCCCGGGGCGGAGGTGTCCGCGAGGGCCTTCATCGCATTGCGGCGCCAGCCAATCGGCATGTGATCGAAATAGTCGACCGCGCCGGGCGGAACCTGGCCATCGCGCCGCTGCGTCAATTGTTCGTGAATTCCCAAGGTGGGATCGATGGCAATCTTGTGCTCGACCATCAGCTCGATGGTGTGCTGCACCTTGGGGCTCTGCAGGTCGAGGCCGGGCAGCCGCTTCAATGCAGTGAGCCTGAATAGGGTGCGCGTGTCTTCGCCGGGCTGAAGCACCCAGCCGAGCGAGAACTGATTGATGTGGGTGATCTCATCGTAGCCGGCCAGGATCATGGCATCGGCATTCGAAAACGCAGGAATGTGTCCCGCCAGCCGCATGCCCAACAAATGCGCTTCCTTGGCCATGGCGGGCACCCAGGCGGGATTCATGCTGTTGTAGCTTTTGATCTGCCAGTAGTTTCGGGCGCCGTACCAACGCACGGCCTCGACCGCCTTCTGCTCGCTGTCGACCAGAATGCCGTTGTTGGCACTGAAGGGACTCTTGCCCTCGATGAAGCCGGAGCGGATCACGTGGGGGCCACCGATGGTGCCGCTGTCGATCTGTTCGATCAGTTGATCGAGCACGGCATTGTCATTGCCCATATCCCGCACCGTGGTGATCCCGGCGGCAATATCGAGCAGGGCCTCACTTTGACCCAGGTGCGAGTGCATCTCATACAGGCCCGCGATCAAGGTGCCGCCGGCCCCGTCGATGATCGTCTCGCCGGGTGTTGCCGGGCTGTCGAGCGGTTCCACCGCGGCGATCACTTTGCCCTGGACCAGCACCGCCAAGGGTTGCGTCAGCGTGGAGGTTTTCGGGTCGAACAACCTGACGTTGCGAATGCGGATCGGCCCGGGGTAGCGGTGCGCGACCTCGTGCTCGATATTGACGAAACGCTGGCTCTCCCAGGCTGCCGCCAAGTCGCGCAGGCGCTTTTGCTCGCCTTCGTAGCCTGCGCGCACGAGCACCGATCTGGCATCGACGTCGGCGAACAGATTGTTCTGGGCATCCAGCAGAACGGTCTCAGGCTCCAGATCGATGCCGATCAGATCGTAGCGGGTGACCTGCAGCGGGCCCGCATCCCCCTTCACCGTGAGGGTCTCGCCCTTCTCCAGGCGAATCGCACCGCCCGGCAGCGCCGGCAATTGCTTGTCCGCGGTCTTGAGCAATGCACGCGCGTAGATGCCGTTCGCCCAGGGGCTGGAGCTCTGCGCCAGATAGATGGTGGGCACGTGGATGGTCGAGTGGCCCTGGCCCGTGGAGTCCACCCATTCGCCGCGCGTGCCCTTGCGAATGAAATGCTCGGCAACCTTGCTGCCGAATGTCGTTGTCCCCTTGACCGTCCATTCGGTGGGCAGACCGGCTGCATCCAGGTTGATCGTCTCCGCGATGGTCGGACCGCGGCCATTGTTCTTCACGTCGAAGTCGATGGTGGTCTGATCGCCCTTGGTCTCGGCAATCAGATGGCCGACGTTTTTATCGCCGGTGATATAGACATAGGTAAAGGTGTCTGCCAACGCCAGGGAGGGCAGGCTGAACAATAGGGTGAGCACGATTTTTTGTAAGGGCACTTTTTTAGGCTCGCGGGTGTGGGGAAAAATGGATTGTTTCGGGCGACCGCGGATTCTAAGCGGAAATCCGGCCTTGCGGCGCTTCTCTTTGCTGCGGGGCATGGGTGGTGTACGGTCCGCGTGTGGCAACCAAAACCATTTCCATCGAAACCGACGCTTATGATCTCCTGGTCAAGAATAAGCGCCGCACGGAATCCTTTTCCGAAGTTATCCGGCGCCTGATTGCTGAACGATCCGCGCTCGCGGCGGGCGATTTGCTCGATGTGATGCAGGAGTTCCGGGGCAAGGGAGCAGGCGCTCGGCGCAAGCGGCGGTGAGCACGCGTTTTTGCCGGTCAAGATTGGCAGCCGGCAAATAATATTGAACGCCTTGCCTACTGAGTATATCTAATATATACAGTAGGGCGTGACCGACGCGCCGACAAATCTGCATTTGGGGCCCCTTTCGCCCGCTTCAGGGCCGCTGTACCAACAAATCGTGGACGGCATCAAGCGTGAAGTACTGGCGGATCGTCTCACCGCGGGCAGTGCGCTCCCTTCTTATCGCGTGCTGGCGGAGCGACTCTTGGTCAGTCTGATCACTGTGAAAAGAGCCTACGAGGAGCTGGAGCGCGAGGGCATTACCTTCAGCAGACAGGGGTTGGGTACCTTTGTGGCCGCGCGCGGCAATGACCGCACGCGAGCCGACCGTCGCGCCACCGCGCGCAGCGCGCTGCGATCCGCCACTCATGCGGCCCGGCAGGCGGGCGTGACGGACCGCGAATTAATTCAAATGCTGCGCGATGAACTCAAATCGCAGCCGGCCGAATCGAATCACGAGCCCATCCGAGGTAGCGCCCCATGAGTGCATCAGCGATCGAATTCCAAGACATTCATAAACGCTTCGGGCTCGCCTTCTCGCTTGGGCCCTTGACGCTCACCGTGCCGCGCGGATCGATCTATGCACTGATTGGACCCAACGGCGCTGGAAAATCCACTGCGCTCAATATGTTGATGGGCATGGGAGAGCCGGCACGCGGCAGCATCAAAGTGCTGGATCGCGATATCCGTCATGACGAAGTCGACATCAAGCGCCGCACCGCCTACGTAAGCCCCGACATGGATTATCGCGCCTGGGGAACCGTCGGGCGTGCGATTGATTTTGTCCGCGGATTCTATGCCGACTGGGATGCGGCGCGTTGCGAGGAACTGCAATTTGCGTTCGACGTGCATCGCGACGTGAGAGTCGACGCTTTGTCGTTTGGCGGGCGCATGAAGCTTGCGCTGGTACTGGCTCTATCTCGAGACGCAGAACTGCTGGTGTTGGATGAGCCCACGCTGGGTCTCGATGCCATCGCGCGCCGTCAGTTGTTTACCGAACTGCTCAAGTTCATGACGCGTGATGGTCGCACCATTCTCATTTCATCCCACCAGCTCGCGGATCTGGAACGCTTTGCGGATCACGCAGCCATCGTGAATCAAGGCAAGCTGCTGACCTCGGGCCGGATGGACAAATTGGTCGAACGCTATCGCCAATTTGATGCCCGGGTCCTGCGCGACACACCCTTGGGAGTACCCGGAGTTTCCGTGATCGATCGTCAAGGCGATCGAGTACGGCTGCTGGTCGATGGTGACGTGGTCTCTGCCAGCCCGCTTGAAATGCCGCAAATTGAGGTGCTGGCGCAGGTTCCTTTCACGCTGGAGGAATTATTTCTGGCACTCATCACAAGCGCGAACGGCCGCAGCGGCTGGTGGCCGCACATGAGCGCAGCATGAATCCGACGGTCTATGGATTGTTGAAGAGATACCTGGCGCGCGGCGTGTGGCTGTACGCTTTTCTCGGCCTGCTGCAATTCATGATGGCAGGCGTCTATTGGTGGCGCGGCTACGATCGCGTGCCGGCGGCCGGTGTGCTGCTCGGCGTCTGGGGCGCGGTGGCCGCCCTCAACACGCACAGTCTGGTCTGGCGCAGCTTGCCGCTGACGTCGCGGGACGTGAGCCTGTTTCGGTGGTGGGCCACGGCCGGCGCCCCAGGGATTTTCCTTACGCTCCTGACCTTGATCGCTTGGGCTGCGCAGCGCTCCAGCGGATTTCCGGCTCCTGGTGCCGCCGCCATCCTGGACGGCCTCCTCGCTACCTGGTCGGTACTCGGTGTACTGGCCACGCTGTCGCGCTCATCGCAGCAGCCTGCCGCAAGGCTGCGGCAGGCCAAAATCGCCGCCGCGACGGTCGGCTCAACGTTGTTGCTCGTCTACGGACTGCCCGTGGGATCGGACGCGCGGCCCTACTCCATCGTCTTTGATTGCGCAGGTCTGACGCTGTTGCTCGTCTCCGCCGTGCGGGCGCGCCGCGGTGTGGATTGGCGTTGGCCGGACCTCGCGGGTCGCGGCGCGGGATCCGCGCGCTTGCGCTCAAACCTCTGGGGCACGCAGCGCTACGGCATCCGTGTGATATTGATACCGCTTGCGCAGCGCACGGCGATTTTCGCGGTCGTTGCCACCGCGATCATCGTGTCGCTGCAGCGCGCTTTTCCGCGAGCCTCGATCGCACTTTTCTGGGTGTATTTCATCGGCCTTTCCACGGCCGGGTTTTTGCTGACCTATCAAGTTCGCCGGGCGTTTCAGCCACTGCGCTGCCTGCCATTGAGCGCGAAGCAGCTGGCTGGATGGCTGCAGCTTTTCGGGGCCCTGCCCGGGTTGGCCACGCTTGGACTCACGCTGCTGATCAATCGTGCCGTGCTGAACGCGGGCCTGGATGTTGCGCTGGTTGCAACCTTTGCGTTCGTCATCATTGCTTCGCAGGCATTGCCGCTCTGGCCGACGGTGCTGCCTCACAGAAACATGTTTTTTGCATATTGGTTCCCGCTCTTTCAGCGCATCTTGATGCCGGCTTATCTTGGCCTCATGGCCGCGAGTTGGAGCGAAGCATACGGCCGCTTTACCTGGATGCGATGGCCCTTGCAGGCAGCGGGTGTCGCCCTTTGCGTCATCGGCTATTTCGTATTGGTGCATCAGCTGCGTGCGGGCATTCGCCCCTCCAGCAACGAGAATGCTTTTTCGCCGGGTTGAGTACCACGCGATCACTTTCCCGCGAGTCGCAACAGGTCCTTCATGATGAGCAGCATGTGGTAAGGATCGCTCGGGCTTGGCTCGAAATCGAAATGCTCATAAAACCCCTTGGCGTTATCGTCCTTGGCGTGAACGAGCAACGCCCGCGCGCCGATCAAATCCGCCGCCTGCGCCACGCGTAGCAACGCATCCTTGAGCAGTGCTGGGCCGATCCCCTTTCCCTGCAGCGATATGTCGAGTGCCAGACGCGCGAGAAGAATTACCGGAATTGGATGCCGCGCCATGCCCTTCTTGACGCGCTCCGTTGCTTCGACATGGCTAACGGCAGATGCGGCAAGGCTGTAGTAGCCGACGACAGCAAGGTCCTTGACCAGCACATAAGTTTGCGCGCTGTGTGCCTGCTGGTTGTTCCACGCCCGGCGATTGAGGAAGCGATTCAAGTCGTCCTTGCCGCAATCAAAGTTGTCGACAACGTGCTCACGTCGCAGCTTTTCGACGGCGCCGAATTCGCTCACTCCAGAACGCTTGGCGTCGCGAGAAGTCTTTCGAGGCGTCGACGGGGTTTCACGGGGGAATCGAGCGCCGCGACAAAGGCGTCATACTGTTTGCCGCTCAAACGGAACTCGCGGCGATCCGCGAGCGTTTCCGCCGCTGCTTCGAGACCCTTGTCGAGAATAAAGGCACTCACGGTCTTTCGCTCCACCGACGCGGCACGCTTGAGCATGGATTTCGCCTTGGGCGTCAAGCGAACCTCGAGCCGATCTTCCCGGCGCTTTGTGGCGCTACGCATGAATGCCTCCTTGATACGATATGTGCCGATCATATCACCCGTACAATGTACGGACAACCGTCTTCCGGGGCACATATTTGCGAATTCCTGCGGCATAATAAAGCGATGGCGGCGAGAATTGTCTATTCAACCGGCTTAGGGAGCCTCTGCCCGAACTGCCGCAGGCCAGTGCGCGAATGCGTCTGCCCGAAGGGCGTTCCGGGTGCGGCCAAACCCGCGGCCGTGCGCGTGGCGCGCGAGATCAAGGGCAGGGCGGGCAAGGGCGTTACCACCATCACCGGTTTGCCGTTGTCGCTCTCCGATATCGAATCGCTGGCGACCAAGCTCAAGAAGCGTTGCGGATCGGGCGGTACGGTGCGCGAGGGCATCATTGAGATTCAGGGCGATCATCGCGACACCATCGTCGCGGAGCTGATCAAATCGGGTTGGCCGGCCAAGAAATCCGGCGGTTAACCGGCCGGTGGACTTGGGCTACAAGCGTGCGAGCGCGGCCGCGCGAGAGGCCGCGTGCCGGATAGGCCGCGTAGTCAGGCAGCAATGGACGAGATATATGAGGGTCTCACGCTTCAATCCCCAGATCGTCTTCTGTATGATCCCGGCCCACTCGCGATAAGAGCTGTCTGGAGAGAGTCCTTTTACTAGGGCCGCCGAAGGCGCAACCGCCCGGAAACGCTCAGGCACATGAACGGCAGACTCTCGCGATCTCTGGAGAGCGGTCGCATCTGGCGATCCACCGAAGGGGAGCAGCGCTTAAGTTCCAGGCGCGCAATCTCTCAGGTCTTAAGGACAGAGGGGCCTAAGCACGAGGGTGCTTGGCGTCTCTGTATTCGTTCGCAGCGAGGTTGCGATGGGCCTTAAGACTCCGCTTTACGACACACATGTCCGGCAGGGCGCAAAAATCGTCGACTTCGGCGGTTGGGACATGCCGCTGCACTACGGATCGCAGATCGAGGAGCACCACGCCGTGCGCCGCGATGCCGGCGTATTCGATGTGTCGCACATGGCCATCGTGGACTTGACCGGCGTACGTGTCCGCGAATTCTTGAGATATCTCTTGGCGAACGATGTGGGCCGCCTCAAGACCGTCGGCAAGGCGTTGTATTCCTGCATGCTGCTGCCCAGCGGCGGTGTGATCGACGATCTGATCGTCTATTTCATGTCCGACACGTGGTTTCGCATGGTCGTGAACGCCGGGACGCGCGACAAGGACTTGACGTGGATTGCCAAACATGCCGTCGATTTCGACGTGACGACGCTCGAGCGCAAGGACTTGGCGATGATTGCGGTGCAGGGCCCCAATGCGCGGCGCAAGACCGCGACGCTGCTGTCGCCGCCGCAGCAAGCGGCCGTGCTCGAATTGAAGTCCTTCTTCGGCGCGCCTTTCGGATCATGGTTCGTGGCGCGCACCGGCTACACCGGCGAGGATGGATTTGAACTCATGATTCCCGCGGCTGAGGTCGCGGACGCATGGGCACGGCTGCTCGCGCAAGGGGTGAAGCCCGCCGGTTTGGGCGCGAGGGATACGCTGCGGCTGGAGGCCGGTATGAACCTGTACGGCAACGACATGGATGAAAACTTTCATCCTTTGGAGTCCGGACTCGCTTGGACGGTGGCCTTCGAACCTGCCGATCGCGGCTTCATCGGACGCGAGGCTTTGGAGCGTGCACGGCGCGAGGGCGGCCGCGAAATCGTCGGGCTGCTGCTCGAGGAACGCGGGGTACTGCGCAGCCATCAAAAGGTGCTGCTCGCCGGCGCCGCCGGGGCCGGGGCCGAGGGCGAGGTCACCAGCGGAACTTTTTCACCGACATTGAATCGTTCCATTGCGTTGGCGCGAGTGCCGAAAACATCGCAGCCGACCGTGCAGGTGGAAATTCGCGGCAAATTGCACGCGGCGCGCATCGTGAAGCCGCCGTTCGTGCGTCATGGCAAGCCATTGATCGACATCAGCTAGGGGAAGTTCAACGTGAGCGAGAAAGTACCGGGCGATTTGCGATATACGAAGAGTCATGAGTGGGTGCGCCAAGTGCAGGGCGGGGCGTCCAACGGCGCCATCGAGATCGGCATCACCGACCACGCGCAGAGCGCGCTCGGCGACCTGGTGTTCGTCGAGGTGCCGGAGATCGGCCGGGCATTGAGCGCCGGCGAGGCATGCGCCGTCGTCGAGTCGGTCAAGGCCGCCTCCGATGTTTACAGTCCGCTGGCGGGCAAGGTCGTGGCCAACAACGAGGCGTTGGCCGGCAAGCCGGAATTGCTGAACGAAGACCCCTATGGCGCCGGGTGGCTGTTCCGCCTGGAAGCCGGTGCTGCCGCCAATTTCGCATCGCTCATGAGTGCCAGCGCCTACGAGACTTTCCTGGCAGAAGAATCGAAGTAAGGGGTCTACATGGCATTCATTCCCCATACGCCCGAGGACATCGCGCACATGCTGGAGGTCATCGGCGTGCGCTCCATCGATGATCTGTTCGACGAGATTCCCGCCGACCTGCGCGCGGACGTACTCGACGTGCCGCCGCCCCTGTCCGAGATGGAGATCGGGCGGCTCATGACGATGCGTGCCGCCATCGACGGACGGCCGTTGAATTTCATCGGCGCCGGGGCGTATGAGCATCACATTCCCGCACCCGTGTGGGCCATTGCCACGCGCGGCGAGTTCTATTCCGCCTACACGCCGTACCAGGCCGAGGCGAGCCAGGGCACGCTGCAGCTGATCTACGAATACCAGTCCATGATGTGCGCGCTGACGGGCATGGAGGTTTCGAACGCGTCGCTGTATGACGGCGCCTCTGCGCTGGCTGAGGCCTGCCTGATGGCGGTGCGGTCCAATCGCCACTCGACCTCGCGGCGCATACTGATGCCGCGAACGGTGAATCCCACTTACGCGCAAGTTGCCCAGGCCATCGCCGGCAATCAGGACATCAGCTTCGTACCGGTGGACTTCGACCGGTCTTTGGGAAGGACGCTGCTCGAGGCGCTCCAAGGCTTTAGCGGCCAGGACTTCACGGCGCTGGTCGTGCAGCAGCCGAATTTTTTCGGCAGCTTGGAAGAGGTGGATGCGCTCAACGATTGGGCGCACCAGAACAGGATCATGGTGATCGCGGTGGTGAACCCAACCTCGCTGGCGCTGCTGAAACCGCCCGCGGTTTGGGGGGCCGACGGCACCTCCGGCGCGGACATCGTCTGCGGCGAGGGCCAGGCGCTGGGCGTGCCGCTGGCCTCGGGCGGTCCTTATTTCGGATTCATGGCGACGCGCATGCAGTTCGTGCGCCAGATGCCGGGCCGGATCGTCGGGCGTACCGTGGATGTGGATGGGCGTCCGGGCTTCAGTTTGACGCTGCAGGCGCGTGAACAACATATCCGCCGCAGCAAGGCGACCTCCAATATCTGTACGAATCAGGGTTTGATGGTGACCGCGGCGACGATTTACATGAGCCTGCTCGGGCCTCGAGGTCTGGCGGCCGTGGCACAGGCCAGCATGCAGCGCACCGCGGATCTGGTCGCGGCGTTGACCGGAATCGCGGGCGTGAAACGGGCGTTCACGGCCCCGCACTTTCACGAAGCCGTGTTGTTGCTGGATCGCCCGCCGGCGGGGATTCTCGCGGCGCTGTCCCGGCGCGGCATTCTCGGCGGACTGGACTTGAGCGAGCGCTATCCGGAATTGGGTCATGCGATGCTGGTGTGTGCCACCGAAACCAAACTCGAGGCCGACATCGAATCGTATGCGGCGGCATTGGCCGACGTGATGAGCGCCTCGCGCGCCGCGGCCTAAGACCGGCTCCTAAGGAGAATTGTTCATGACCGAACTCAATTTACGCGAACCTCTGATATTCGAGTTGAGCAAGGCCGGCCGCGGCGCCCCCACGCAATTCCCGCCGCCCGTGGCGGGCTCCGCTCAGGTGCCCGCGCACCTGCGCCGCAGCGCACCGCCGCAGTTGCCGGAAGTGTCCGAATTGCAGGCGGTGCGCCACTACACGCGCCTGTCGCAGATGAATTTCTCCATCGACACGCACTTCTATCCTTTGGGCTCGTGCACCATGAAGTACAACCCGAAGGCCTGCAACACCTACGCCATGCTGCCGGAGTTCCTGGGCCGCCACCCGCTGGGGCCGGAACCGCAGGGCTTTCTCGCGTGCATGTACGAACTGCAGGACATGCTGCAGGAGATCACGGGTATGACGGCGGTGAGCCTCACCCCGATGGCCGGCGCCCAGGGGGAATTTGCGGGCGTCGCGATGATTCGCGCCTACCATCGTGCCCGCCATGACACGGCGCGTACCGAGATCATCGTGCCGCAGGCGGCGCATGGCACCAATCCGGCCACCGCCACCATGTGCGGTTTCATCGTCAAGGAAATTCCCTGCGATGCCAATGGCGATGTGGATATCGAGGCGCTGCAGTCCGCCGTGAGCCCGGCAACGGCCGGCATCATGCTCACGAATCCTTCCACGTTGGGTGTGTTCGAACGCAAGATCGTGCAGATTGCCCGCATCGTGCATGAGGCCGGCGGCCTGCTCTATTACGACGGGGCAAATCTCAACGCCATTCTCGGCAAGGTGCGTCCCGGCGACATGGGTTTTGACGTCATCCACATGAATCTGCACAAGACTTTCTCGACCCCGCACGGCGGCGGGGGCCCGGGATCCGGTGCGGTGGGCGTGAGCGCCCGCCTCAAGCCGTTCCTGCCGCTACCCATCGTGGGCAAGGACGGTGCTCGCTATTACTGGCTGACGGAACGCGATCTGCCGCAATCCATCGGGCGCCTGTCGGGCTTCATGGGCAATGCCGGCGTCAATCTGCGCGCCTATATTTACATGCGGTTGCTGGGCCGCGAGGGCATGGTGCGGGTTGCGGAATTCGCCGCGCTGAACGCCAATTATCTGATGAAGCGCCTGCAGGGTTTGGGGTTCGAAGCGGCCTATCCGGAGCGTCGCGCCAGCCATGAGTTCATTATTACGCTGAAGCAGGAAAACAAGGCCTACCACGTGTCGGCCATGGATGTTGCGAAGCGGCTGCTGGACTACGGTTTCCACGCGCCCACCACCTATTTCCCCTTGCTGGTTCCCGAGTGCCTGCTGATCGAGCCCACCGAGACCGAGGCTAAGGAGGATCTGGACCGGTTTTGCGATGCCATGGCCTCGATTCGCGAGGAAATGCGCCATGATCCTGAGAAACTCACGTCGGCCCCGCATACAATGCCCGTCCGACGATTGGACGATGTGCGGGCGGCCAAGCAGCTGGATTTGATTTGGAAAGGAACTGCCGCTTAATAGGAACCGTCTGGCTCCGCAGCTTGTCCATCCTTCGGCTTCATTGAAATTCAACCCTAGGATAGGCATGCCCCGCATTTCGCTGCTTTGGTCACTGTTCGCGTTGTCCGTCACCCCCGTATTCGGCGCAGCGCCCGTCAGCTCCGCCCCCCCGGCCGCCCCAGCTCTTCCAGCCCCCGGTATCCCCGGCACGCCCGCCAATTGGGCGCAAACGTTGGAGAGAATCGCGACCGGCGTGGTCACGATTCAAATCGACAGCACGCGTGCCTTCGATACGGAGTGGAACACCACGGCGCAGGCCACCGGCTTCGTCATCGACGCCAAGCGCGGCCTCATCCTGACCAACCGGCACGTCGTCACCCCCGGGCCGGTGACGGCACAGGCCATCTTCTTGAACCGGGAGGAAGTCCAGCTATTTCCGGTTTACCGCGATCCGATCCACGACTTCGGCATCTATCACTACGATCCCGCCAAACTGCATTTCATCCAGCCGGCCGAGCTGCCCCTGTATCCTCAAGGCGCGGTGATCGGCCGCGAGATTCGCGTCGTCGGCAATGATGCGGGCGAACAGCTGTCGATTCTCGCCGGCACGCTGGCGCGCTTGGATCGCGAAGCGCCGGAGTACGGCTACGGCAAGTACAACGACTTCAATACGTTTTATTTCCAAGCCGCTTCGAGCACCTCGGGCGGTTCGTCCGGCTCGCCGGTGATCGACATGGAAGGGCGCGTGGTGGCGCTCAATGCCGGCGGCGCCACCGGGGCAGCCTCGAGCTTCTACTTGCCGCTGCCCGCCGTGGTGCGTGCGCTGAAATATTTGGAGGCCGGCAAGCCGGTGCCGCGCGGCACGCTGGAGACGGTATTCAAATACACGCCTTACGATGAGCTGAAACGCCTCGGACTCAATGCGGACACGGAAGCGGCCATGCGCAAATCGTATCCGAAGTTGACCGGCATGCTGGTGGTGGAAGACGTGCAGCCCGGTTCGGGTGCGGACGGCGTCCTGGCGCCGGGCGACATTCTGGTGGGCATCGATGGCAAGCCCGTTCCCGAGTTCTTCGCGCTCGAGGATGTGCTCGACAATCACGTGGGACAGCGCGTGAAAGTGGACGTGCTGCGCGGCAAGCAATCCGTTCAGCACGACCTCAATGTTCAGTCCTTGAGCGCCATCACGCCCGATGAATTCATCGAATTCGGCGAGGCGGTGGTGCATACCCTGTCCTATCAGCAGGCACGCCATTTCAATGTCCCCATCAAGGGCGTGTACATCGCCAATCCGGGATATGTGTTCGGCGCCGCCGGCATCCCCAGGGCCGCCTTGATCAGTTCGTTCAACGGCAAGGCGGTGACCACCCTCGCGGAATTTTCCCAGGCGCTCTCGGAGCTTGCCGATGGCGCGAGAGTCCCGGTTCGCTACGTCACCATCGAGGATCCGCGCGCCGTTCAGCTGAAGGTCATTCGAATGGATAGGCGCTGGTTTCCGGCGCGAGAATGCAAGCGCGACGACACGTTGGGAACCTGGCCCTGCATCAGCATCAGTTCCGGGCCGTCGCCGTCCATCGTCAATTCCGCCTCGACCCAGTTCGCCAAGACCGGCGATGTGCACATCGATCGGCTGGCACCATCCTTGGTGATGGTGAATTTCGACATGCCTTATTCCACGTCCGGCGTGACCGAAAAAAATTATCACGGGACCGGCGTCGTCGTGGACGCGCAGCGCGGTTTGGTGGCGATCGATCGCAACACGGTACCGGTGGCGATGGGCGATGTGCGCATCACCTTCGCCGGCACGGTTGAAGTGCCCGGCAAGGTGGTGTTCATTCATCCTTTGCACAATCTGGCCCTCGTCTCCTACGACCCGAAGTCGATCGGCAACACCCCGGTTCGTGCGGCGACGTTGGTCACGCGGCCGTTGAGCGCGGGCGACGATGTCTGGGTGGTGGGCCAGCGCGCCGACTCGAAGATTCTCTCGCAGAAAACCCAGATCTCGAGCGTCGATGTGGTGTCATTTCCCCTGTCGCGCACGCTGCGCTTCCGCGACAGCAATCTGGAGGCGGTGAGCCTGATCAATCCGCCGGGAGACTATGACGGCGTGCTGACGGATGAAAAAGGCGATGTGCTGGCGCTTTGGTCGAGTTTTGCATTCGAGTCGCAGCGCGAATTGGAGCAGATCAACCGGGGCATACCGGCGGACCTGGTCAGCGAGATGATCGGTGTGGTGGCCGAAGGACGGCCGCTCTATTCCTTCGAAGCGGAGTTCGACGTGCAGTCCTTGGCCGGCGCGCGTGAGCTGGGATTGCCGGATGAGTGGGTGCGCCGCTTGGCGGAGCACAACCCGCAGCGCCGCCAGGTGCTCGGCATCAACCGGCTCGTGGCCGGTTCTCCGGCGGCGGCATTGCTCGAGCCGGGCGACTTGCTGCTCGCGATTGACGGCAAGGTGGTGAACCGTTTTCGCGAGGTTGAGCGCGCCGTGCAGAGCCCGATGGTGTCCGTGACCGTGTGGCGCGATGGCGCCGAGAAGACTTTGCGGATGCAGACCGTGGCCTTGAACGGCCGCGACATCGATCGCGTGCTCATTTGGGCGGGTGCCACACTGCAGGCGCCGCATCGCGCCATGGCGGCACAACGCGGCATTGCTCCCTACGGTGTGTTCGTGTCGTTTTTCTTTTACGGCTCACCGGCCACGCACTACGGCCTGTACGCCGGCCGCCGCATCACCGAGGTGGACGGGCAGCCCACCGCAGATCTCGATGCCTTCATCAGGGCGGTGAGCGGCAAGCCTGACCGGGCCTCGCTGCGCTTGAAGACCATCAGCTGGAACGGCCAGACCGATGTCATTACCCTGAAGCTCGACAAGCACTACTGGCCGGCCTATGAATTGAATCGGCAGGAGGACGGGACCTGGACGCGCACCGCGCTCGATCCGCCGGAAGTTACGGCGTCGGCGAGGCCTTGAGCGGCGGGAAGTTCTCCACCAGCGATTCGAGTGCCGGCACCCAATGCCGGTAGTAGGTATCGCCCAGGTCCGCATCCCCCGCCGCCTGCGCCAGCGCAATTTGGCGAGATAGCGCCGCGGCCCATTGCGGCCAGGTGAATAAACCGCGCTCATGAAGCGCCAGTACCATGGCGAAGGTGCGGGCTTCCCACGGGTCCTTGAAAACCGGAATGTCTTCATCCCGCGGCAAGCCGGGTAATCCCGCGAGGCCCGGCAATGCCTCGTGCATCATGCCGGCTCGAGATACGGTTCGAACGCATCCACCGAGATGGTGGCGTGCTGCTCAGGTGTTTGTGCGCCCCACAGTTCCTGCTCCTCGAAGGCCACGGTGTACAGCCACTGCGGGCATTCGCCGAGGCCCCGGGCGTTGGTGTCCGGAAACACATGCGCCCCATGGATTCGTTCCACGGTACCCAGCTTGCCGCGCGCGTAGGCCGGCAGACGTGTGTGATGGTCAGGCTTCGCCGCCAGGGTGCGCACCCGGTCTCCCAGCGCATAACGGGCGGGAGCCGCGGGCGATCGCGAGTAGCCACTTGCCTGACTGAGCACGGGCGCGACAAGATTGGGGCGCAAGAGCAGCCGCGGCGCCGGAGGCGCGTCGCTCAGCACGCCTTTCTCCTGCGCCAGCTTCTGAAGCGCCGCGAGCCAAATCTCGTAGTAACTGAGATCGCGGTAGTTGGGCAGCGTCTCGCGAGCCGCGCGATTCATGTCGATATTCGACATGCCGGTAGGACCCATGGCCACCACCAGCGCCATCACACGCGGCTCCCAGGGCGCGTGAAATAATTCGCCTTCCGGTTCCGGCACGATACGGCCGCCGACGGTTTGTCCGCCGAGATCGGCGTTGGAGTGGTAGCTCATGGCGCGCGACCCGCTGCACCCGTCGCGCTTGTCGCACCCGTCGCACCAAGCACCAGACCCGTGCCGATCATCGAGTCGCGCGTCACCAGGGACGCCAGCTCATGCTCGAGCAAATGTTCGGTGCCTGCCGGCCGCTGCGGCAATACCAGGTAGCGGATTTCCGCGGTCGAATCCCAAATGCGGATTTGCGTCGTCTCGGGCAGCTCGACACCGAATTCGCGCAGCACGCCGCGCGGATCTTTTACCGCGCGTGCCCGATAGGGCGCGCTTTTATACCAGGTCGGCGGCAGCCCGAGCACCGCCCAGGGATAGCAGCTGCACAGGGTGCATACCACCAAGTTGTGCACCTGCGGGGTGTTCTCGACCGCCACCATGTGCTCGCCCTGGCGGCCCGTAAACCCAAGCGAGGCGATGGCTGCCGTGGCGTCCCTCAGCAGCCAGCGGCGATATTCGGCGTCGCACCAGGCCCGCGCCACGACTCGCGCACCATTGCGGGGCCCGATTTTTGTCTGATACGCATCGATCACCACGTCGAGGGCCGCAGGATCGATGTAACCCTTGTCGATCAGCTGCAGCTCTAAAGCGCGGACACGCAGCTCCAGCGCTTTCGCGGCGGCCGGGTGTTCCTCATGCGCGTGTTCGGCATGCGAGTGTTCGTCGTGGGGGCGGTGTTCGTGTTCGCTCATCGATGGGCTAGTATAAGGCTCCGAGGGTCCAACCTGATGAAAAACGCCGGTACCAAGTCGATCGCTTTTTCCGCGGTGGTATTCCTGGTGCTGTGCTCAGGGGCTACCCGCTCGAGTATGGCCGGCCCCGCCGAATTGCGTCTCTATGTACTCGACTGCGGACACGCCAGCTTCAAGGACATGGGCGGATTCTCCGATACGGGCGAGTATGACGGCAAGGCGGGTGAGATCGCGGTGCCGTGTTTTCTGATCAGGCATCCCAAGGGCGACTTGCTGTGGGACGCAGGCCTCGGCGATCACTACAACTATCCCAAGGAGGGCAGTGATGCCGCGCCCGGCGTGCACGTGACGGTACCCCTGACGCTGCTGGCGCAATTGCAATCCCTCGAATTGACGCCAAAGAAGATCAATTTCATCGCCTTCTCGCACCTGCATTGGGATCACACCGGCAATGCCAACGCGTTCCCCGACTCGGTTTGGATCATGAACAAGGCGGAGCTGGCTGCGGCGCTCACCCTTCCCCCGCCGGGCGGGATACTCCCGGAGACCTGGAGCGCCTACAAAAGCGCCAAGAACGAAACGATCGAAGGCGACTATGATGTATTCGGCGACGGCACCGTGATGATCTTGCGAGCACCGGGGCATACACCGGGCCATCAGGTTTTGAAGCTGAAATTGCACAAGAGCGGCACCGTCATCCTGTCGGGCGACCTTTACCATTTGCGAGCCAATCGAATCTACAAGCGCGTGCCGGTCTATAACGCGAATCGTGCGGACACGCTGGCCTCGATGAGCCGGATTGAAACCATCCTCAAGAACACGCACGGCCGGCTGATCGTGCAGCACGATCCGCGGGAATTCCAGGCGCTGCCCAAGCCTCCCGCGTATCTTGATTGAACGACATGATTGAGGCTGCCTCCCGCCCCGACCTGCCGGGAATCCTGGCGATTTACAACGAGGTGATCCGCAATTCCACCGCCGTCTATACGGACGTCGAATTGACCCCGGAGCGCGGCGCGGCGTGGTTCGATGCGAAGCTGGCCGGCGGCTTCCCCTTGGTGGTCGCGCGGGATGCATCCGGCGTCACCGGTTTCGGCAGTTTCGGCGAGTTTCGCGCCTGGCCGTGCTATCGGCACACCGTCGAGCACAGTGTCCACATCCGGGCCGATTGCCGCGGCAGGGGGCTCGGCCGCACGCTGGTGACCACACTCATGGGGCAAGCTTCCGCCATGCAGAAGCACGTCATGATCGCGGGCATCGACGCCGATAACGCCGCATCGATCAAGCTGCATCAGAGTCTTGGGTTTACCCAGGTCGGGCATTTCCATGAGGTGGGGTTCAAGTTCGGCCGGTGGCTCGACTTGGTATTCCTACAATGTCGCCTTCCGGCTACAAATCCGTCAACAGGTGTAAAACCGGCGCCCTGAGGCGGATGCGGCCCTTGCTTGCAGCCCAGTCTTGATATCATGAGCCTGTGGTACGAGCTACTCAGACAGACATTGAAACCGCGGTCGAGGCGTTGCGCGCCGGAGAACTGGTCGTTTTCCCGACCGAGACCGTGTACGGAGTCGGCGCGAACGCGGCCAATCCCGCCGCCGTGCGCAAGATCTTTGAGGTCAAGGGGCGCCCACCCGATCATCCGGTCATCGTCCACCTGGACGATCCGCGCTACCTGCACCGCTGGGTATCGAACATGCCCGCGGTGGCCGAACAATTGGCCAATAAGTTTTGGCCGGGCCCCTTGACGCTGATTCTGCCCAAGGCGGACAACGTCAACGACATCGTCACCGGCGGCCAGGACAGCATCGGTATCCGCGTACCCTCGCATCCCATGGCTCAGCAGCTGCTGAATGCCTTTGGAGGCGGTATCGCGGCCCCCTCCGCCAATCGATACGGGCGCTTGAGTCCCACCAAGCCCGAGCATGTGCGCGATGAACTCGGGGATGCCGTGAGGGTGATTCTGGACGGCGGCGATTCGCCCATTGGCCTCGAGTCCACCATCGTTTCCTGCCTCGACAATCAGGCGCGCCTGCTGCGCCCGGGATTCATCACGCGCTCGCAGCTCGAGCAGGTGGTGGGTTCTCTGGCGATCGGCGGCCCGGCGCCGCGGGCTCCGGGCGACCGGGCATTGCACTATGCGCCCTCGACGCCGCTGGAAATCGTCGACTCCGACGACCTCGAGGTTCGCGCGGGCGAAATCGTGGCGCGCGAGGAGAAGGTGGCGGTGCTCGCCATGCGGCCACCGCTGCAAACCCAGCGACACATGACCTGGATCAATGCCGGCAAGAAGCCGGATACCTACGCGCACAATCTCTACAATCATCTGCGCACGCTGGATCGGGTCGGCTGCGTCAAGATTTTCGTGCAGAGCCTGCCTCAAGACGAGAGGTGGGCGGCGATTCTCGATCGTTTACAGCGCGCCAGCGGCATGGGCGATGATTCCCTGGAGCTGAGCGTCAGCTAGCGCATGGAGCTCGACCCTCAGCAGGACCCTTTCTCCCGAGAGGCGGTTCAACATTTGGTGGCGCGCTACGGTTCCCCGCTGTTGGTGATCGATGCCGAACGCGTCCGCCGGCAATACCGCCGACTGGCCGCTGCGCTCGCGGGCGTCGACTTGCATTACGCCTTGAAGCCGCTGCCCCACCCGGCGCTCATCACCACGCTCGATGCCGAAGGCGCGTTCTTCGATCTTGCCACCAATGGCGAAGTCGAACTGGTGCGGCGCTTGAGGGTGGCTCCCGATCGGTGCATTCACACCCATCCGATCAAGCGCGACAGCGACATCCGCACCGCCTTGAGCTTCGGTGTGACGCGCTTCGTCGTCGACAATCCGGATGAGCTGCGCAAGTTCGTCAAGTTTCGCAGCCGCGCATCGCTGCTGATCCGCGTGTCCTTCCGCAGCCCCGATGCCCAGGTGGATCTGTCGCGAAAATTCGGCTGCGATCCGGAAGCGGTGGCGGAGCTGTTTCGTCTCGCCGCGGAGCTGCGCATCAACATCGACGGCTTGTCGTTTCACACCGGATCGCAGAATGCCGACTCGGCAATGATGGTCAAGGCCATCGAGGTGTGCCGGGTGCTGCTGCAAGAGGCTGCAGAGGCGGGCCATGCCCCCCACATTCTGGATATCGGCGGTGGATTTCCGGTCGATTATCTCAAGCCCGCCATGCCCATCGAAGAGTTCTGCGCGCCGATCAAAGCTGCCCTGGCGCAGTTGCCGCGCACCGTGCGTGTGATCGCCGAGCCCGGGCGCTATATCGCCGCTCCCTCGGCGATTGCGGTGGCCTCCGTGATGGGCCGGGCGCTGCGCGATGGCCACTGGTGGTACTACCTCGATGACGGTCTTTACGGCAGCTACAGCGGCCAGATGTACGACCACTCGGTGTTTCCGGTCGAGGCCCTGGCGGGCGGCGAGACCTTCCCGTCGGTGCTGGCGGGACCGACGTGCGACAGTATCGATGTCATCCGGGAAAAAATGCAGCTGCCCAAGCTCGACATGGGGGACATCATCATCGGGCGCGTCATGGGGGCCTATACCTGGGCCTCGGCCTCAGAGTTCAATTTCTTTCCCCGCGCGACCGTGCTGGCGCTGGATCGGGGCCGCCTCCTCGAGGCGACCCCATGATGAATCCTCGGCGCCGCCAGGTCTTAGGGGTGTTGGCGGGCGCGGCGGCGCTCTGGTCAACATCGAGGGCGGCGAGGGCGGCGAGGGCGGCGAGGGCGGCGTCGGCCGCGGCGCCCACGGCGGCGCCCAGGCGAATTGCGCTGCTCAATCTGCACACCGGTGAGCGGCTGGAAATCGAGTACTTCCGCGATGGCGCCTACGCCCCTGAGGCGCTGGCGGCGATCGACGTTCTGTTGCGGGACTTTCGCAACGGCGAGAAGCATGCGATCGATCCGAAGCTCATGGACTACCTGGTCGATGTCGCGGAGAAGCTCGGTGCACCGCCCGCGTACAGTGTGATTTCCGGCTATCGGTCGCCCGAGACCAACCAACGCCTGCACGAACGCAGCAGCGGGGTCTCACAGCGCAGCTTGCACATGCAGGGTCGCGCCATCGATGTGCGCATGACCGGCGTCGATTGCGCGGATCTGGCGGAGCGCGCGCGAGAGCTCACGCGCGGCGGCGTCGGGTATTATCGGGCGTCGAATTTCGTGCACTTGGACACCGGTGCGTTTCGCACCTGGCGTGGGTAGTCTTGACACGGGCTGCGGTCATCCGGCGCCACCTGTTGTCATCGGCTCTGCTGATGGCGCTGTGCGCGTGCTCTCAACAATCGCCTCCCGCGGCGGCCACCGGCGCCGGCGCACCCGCGGTCGGACCGGCCGATCGAGGCTCCGTGCTGTACATGCAAAACTGCGTGCCCTGTCATCGCGATAGGGGTGAAGGGGTGCCGAACGTTTATCCCAGTCTGGCCGGATCGCCGGCGGTGATGGGCGACCCCATTGCACTCGCGCAGTGGGTATTGAGCCAGAAGCGGCCCGCAACCATTCCAGCGGGCCGTTATCCGACCCAAATGTTATTGTTTGGCTGGTTGAAGGATGAGGATGCGGCCGCGTTGCTTACGTTCATTCGGTCAAATTTCGGCAATTCAGCGCCGCCGGTCGATGCCACCATGATCGCCAAGGCGCGCGAAAAATAATGGCGCAGACGCCCATCCACGACTGGGTCGAACGCTGCCGCACGGGTAGCCTGCCGACGGCGATCGCCAAACTGCCGTCGGGTTGGGTCATCATGGGCGAGCGCCAGGTGTTGCCCGGATATTGTTTATTGCTGCCTGATCCGGTCGTGCCGCACCTGAATGCGCTCGTGCCGGAGGCACGCACTCAGTTTCTCATCGACATGGCGCTCATCGGCGATGTGCTGTTGACCATCACGGCCGCCGTGCGCATCAACTACGCGATCTACGGGAATGTGGACCCCGCGCTGCATGCGCATATCTTTCCGCGTGACGGCGCCGAGCCCGAAGCCATGCGCACCGCGCAGCCGTGGGCGCTCGATTGGGGTGCGGCGCCGCTGTACTCCGACGCGATGCATGGCGACTTCAAGCGCCGAGTCGGCCTGGAACTGCGCAAGCACTACGCATCCAGGTGAGGGAGCGCGGCGAGCTTCGGCCTGCGGCCACGAGGACGCCGACTGTTCATGAATGATGCCCGTCAGGCAACGCCCAACTTCAGGGCGCGCGAGATCTCCTCAAGGTTCGTCAGCGGCGCCGAGCAGGTCATCCCGCGGCACAGGTAGGCCACCGTCTCGCCTTGCGCGCGCTTGGGCTCGAGGGCCGCCGGCAGGTCGGCATCCTCGGGGATGGCAAAGATCATGCGGGTGGGTGCGTACAGGGCGCCCAAATCCTGCGCCCACTGCGCAGCGCTCGCGGGCGCGCCGCGAATCACCAGGATTTGCATCGAGGACAAGAAGTCCTCCAACGCATTCACCAGGCTCATATGTGCCTGCGGGTATTCCTGGATGCCGCTCCAGGCGGCCTGCAAGGTGCGCTCGGCGGCATCCAGGTAGCGCAGTTCGCCCAGCAGGTATCCGAGCCGGCACAGCACGGAAGCTGCCACGCCGTTGCCCGAGGGCAGGGATTCGTCGCTGAAACTCTTGCTGCGGTGGATGAGTTTCTCGTGATCCGCGGCGGTGAAGAAAAACCCGCCGTCTTGGGGGTCGGCGAATTGTTCGAGCAGCACCTCGGACAGTTGGCGCGCGAACTCAAGATCGCTGCTGCGCCAGCGGGTCTGCAACAGTTCCAACAAGGCATCGGCCAGGAAGGCATGGTCATCGAGGTAGGCACGGAGCGGCGCGCGGCCGTCTTTGTAGCTCGCCAGCAGGCGGCCGTCGCGCCACAGATGATGGCGAATGAAGTCCACGGCCGTCGAGGCCGCTTCGGCGAGATCCGGGCGCTTGAGCACGCGCGCTGCGATCGCCAGTCCCTTGATCATGAGCGCATTCCAGGCCGTCAGTATCTTTTCGTCGCGGGCCGGCCAAATGCGCAAATCCCGCGCTTTCAACAGCTTCGCTCGCGCCGCGTCGATCCTGGACTCAACGAGCTCCGGGGAAAGCTTGAGCGCGCCGGCAATCTCGTCGATCGGGGCATGGGTGTGCAAATGCCATTGGCCCTCGAAGTTGGCGGGTCGATCCAAACCGAAGCGCGGCGCGAATGCCGCGTATTCCTGCGCCGTCAACAACTCGGATACGTCGCCCGGCGTCCAGACGTAGAATTTCCCTTCGTGACCTTGGGAATCCGCATCCAGGCTCGAGTAGAAGCCGCCTTCGGGTGAGCGCATGTCGCGCAGCACCCAATCGGCGGTTTCATGCGAGATGCGCGCAAACAGCGCCTCGCCGGTGGCCAGATGCGCGCGGGAATATTCGCAGAGCAGCTGCGCATTGTCGTAGAGCATTTTCTCGAAATGCGGAATCATCCAGGCGCCATCGACGGAATAGCGTGCGAAGCCGCCCCCGAGCTGGTCGTAAAGACCGCCTTGCGCCATTCTCGTCAGCGTCAAGCTCCCCATGTACAGCGCCTCGAGGTCCGGACTGGTGTTGCTCGAGCTGCGGTACCAATGGCGCATGCAGCGCTCGATGCTGTTCGGATGCGGAAATTTCGGTGCGCGCGTAAAACCGCCGAAGTCGGCGTCAAAAGTTTGCTCCAGCACGGCGCGCGCCTGGGAAAGCGGGGATTCGTCGAGAACGACGCCGCGAGCGGGTTGCGGAACGAGTTGCGTGAGCGCCGCCTCGAGCTGCGCATTCTGCGAGGCGATCTGCGCCTTCTCCTGCCGGTAATACTGGGCCACACGGCGCAACAGATCGCCGAATGCCGGCATCCCGTAGCGGGGCTCCTTGGGGAAATACGTGCCGCCGAAAAATGGCTCTTGCTTCTCGGGAGCGAGAAACATGGTCAGCGGCCAGCCGCCCGGCCCGTGCGTCAGCATTTGTTGCGCCATCTGATAGATCTTGTCCAGGTCGGGGCGCTCTTCGCGATCGACCTTGATGTTGATGAACAACTCGTTCATCAAGGCCGCTATCCCAGCATCCTCGAAGGATTCGTGGGCCATGACATGGCACCAATGGCAAGCCGAGTACCCGATCGAGAGCAGGATGGGTTTGTCCTCCCGCTTTGCCCGCGCCAACGCGGTCTCGCCCCAGGGATACCACTCCACCGGATTGTTGGCGTGCTGCAGCAAGTAGGGGCTGGTCTCCTCGGCGAGGTGATTGCGCAGCATCTTCCTAGGTCCAGTCGGTTAGAATGGCGTTTACTATAGCCGAAGTACCTTCCATGTCTGACCCCGGTAATGTGGCGCAATTGCCTGTCCTGCGCCTCAAGCGCAACGAAGATCGCCGCCTGCACGCCGGGCATCTTTGGATCTTCAGCAACGAAGTCGATACGGTGCAGTCACCGCTCGTCAAGTTCAAAGCCGGCGAACTGGTGCGGGTGCTGGCGCACAATGACCGCGCCTTGGGGTTGGCCTACGTCAATCCCCAATCGCTGATCGCGGCGCGGATGCTCGAGACCTGGAAGATGCCGGATGCCGCGTGGCTGGCCGCGCGAATTCGCACGGCCTTGAGGCTGCGGGAACGGTTATACCCCAAGCCCTACTATCGTTTGGTTTACGGCGAGTCGGACGGATTGCCCGGACTGGTGATCGACCGGTATGGCTCAGCCTGCGTGGTGCAGATCGGTACGGCCGGCATGGAAGCGCTCAAACCCCGCATCCAAGAAGCCTTGAGCCAGGTCCTGCGCTGCGAGGCCGTGCTGTTCAAGAACGATAGTTCAGCACGCGAGATGGAAGGCCTGCCGAGCTATGTCGAAGCCGCCATGGGCAGTTTCGACCGGCCGGCGCTGGTCATCGAGGATGGCCTTGAATTCGAAGCGCCCTTGGCGGAAGGCCAAAAAACCGGCTGGTTCTTCGATCAAGCGGCGAACCGGCGCGCGCTGTCGAAATATGTGCGCAAGGGCGCCCGCGTGCTGGACGTATTCAGCTATGTGGGCGCCTGGGGCGTGCGCGCCGCGCATGGCGGCGCACGCGAGGTGATCTGCGTGGACAGTTCCGCGGCCGCGCTCGAATTGGCGTCTGCCAACGCCGAGCGCAACGGCCACAAGATCGACGCTCGCAAGGGCGATGCGTTCGACGTCCTCGAGGATCTGGTGAAGCAAGGCGCACGATTCGATATCGTCGTGATCGATCCGCCCGCGTTCGCCAAGCGCAAGAAGGACTTGCCCAAGGCGCTGGCCGCCTACAAGCGCCTCAATCAGCTTGCCATTCAAGCCATCGCGGACGACGGCATTCTGGTTTCGTGTTCCTGCTCCTTTCATGTGAGCGCCGAGGATTTACAGGATGCCATCGCCAAGGCGGCGCGGGGCGCCGACCGACACCTGCAAATCCTTGAAATGGGCGGCCAAGCGCCCGATCATCCCGTGCACCCGGCGATTCCTGAGACCCGATATCTGAAGGCCTATTTCTGTCGGGTCAACGACAGTTTAAAGTAGCGACCATGATCCCCTATCCGCACATCAATCCCATCGCCGTGTCCATAGGACCCATACGCGTCCATTGGTATGGAATCATGTACCTGATCGGCTTCGTCGGGGCGTGGTTTTTGGCGAGATACCGTGCGCGTCGGCCCGGTTCGACCTGGGTCCCGCTCGAAATCGATGACCTCATTTTCTACTGCGCGCTCGGCGTCATTTTGGGCGGCCGTTTGGGCTGGTGCCTCTTTTATGGGCACGACGTCATTGCCGAGAACTGGCTGAACATCTTTCACATCTGGGACGGCGGCATGTCGTTTCATGGCGGTATGACCGGCGTCGTGATCGCCGGCATCGTCTTTGCCCGCGTGAAGCACAAGGGCGTGGCGGATGTGATGGATTTCGTGGCGCCGTTGCCGGGCATCGGTCTGTTCTTCGGCCGCCTCGGAAATTTCATCAACGGAGAACTGTGGGGCAAGCCGACCGATTTGCCCTGGGGCTTCGGCGTGCCGGATGCGCAGGGCGTGTTGATCTCCCGGCACCCCTCGCAATTGTATGAAGCCACGCTCGAGGGACTGGTGTTGTTCCTCATTCTGCTGTGGTTCACCAACAAGCCGCGGCCGCGATTGGCGCCCACGGGATTGTTTCTATTGCTCTACGGCTGTGGGCGGTTCACCGTGGAGTGGGTGCGCCTGCCGGATGCGAATATCGGTTATCTGCTGGGCGGCTGGCTGACCATGGGCATGTTGCTGACCACGCCGATGATTTTCATCGGCGCCGGGATCTTGATTTACGCCTATCGGCGCAACGCGCCCACCGGCAACCTGGTTGCAGCGAAGGCGTAATGCGCCAGTACCTCGATTTCCTGCGCCATATCCGAGAGCAGGGCTCTGCCAAGAACGACCGCACCGGTACGGGTACCTCGAGCGTTTTTGGCTATCAGATGCGCTTCGATCTGAATGAGGGCTTTCCGCTGGTGACGACCAAGAAGCTGCACCTGCGTTCCATCATTTACGAGCTGCTGTGGTTTCTGCGCGGCGACACCAACCTCAAGTATCTGCACGATCACGGCGTCAGCATTTGGGATGAGTGGGCGGATGAAAACGGCGAACTGGGACCTGTCTATGGGAGGCAATGGCGCTCCTGGCCCACCCAGGACGGACGGCATATCGACCAGATCTCGCAGGTGCTCGAGCAGCTCAAGAACAATCCTGATTCGCGCCGCATCCTGGTGAGTGCGTGGAACGTGGGGGAATTGGATCGCATGGCGCTGCTGCCGTGCCACGCCATGTTCCAGTTCTACGTGGCGGGCGGCCGCCTCTCCTGCCAGCTTTACCAGCGCAGCGCCGATGCGCTGCTGGGCGTTCCTTTCAATATCGCCTCCTATGCGTTGCTGACGCACATGATTGCCCAGCAATGCCACTTCGAAGTCGGCGACTTCGTGTGGACCGGTGGAGATTGTCATTTATATTCGAATCATCTGGAGCAAGCCGATTTGCAGCTCTCTCGCACGCCTTTCCCCCTGCCGCAGCTGAAGATATTGCGCAAGCCGCCGAGCTTGTTCGAATACGCCTACGAAGATTTCGAGATCGTCGACTATCGCTACCATGCCGCGATAAAAGCGCCGATCGCCGTATGACCCGCGTGACCCCGCATCGAAAACCTCTCATCGAGGTGCGTCATTCGCGTATTCACGGCTATGGCGTGTTTGCGCTGCGGCGGATCCGCAAGGGATCGACCGTCATCGAGTATCTCGGCGACCGGGTGAGCCACGCGCATGCGGACGAGCGGTATGCGGACAAGGATCCGAAGGACGGCCATACGTTTCTTTTTACCGTGGATGCGAAGACGGTGATCGATGCCGGCGTCAACGGCAATGAAGCGCGCTTCGTGAACCACGGCTGCGACCCCAATTGCCAAACCGTCAATACGAACCGGCGCATTTTCATCGAGACGCTGCGCACCATTCAGCCCGGCGAGGAACTGGCGTACGACTATCAAATCGGCCGCGACGATGATGATCCTGCGGATGTGGATGTCGTATTCGCCTGCCGCTGCGGGGCAGAGAGTTGCCGCGGCAGTATGCTGGAGGCGCCGAAAAAGAAGCGCAAATCCAGCACCCGAAGCAAGTCGAGCAAGACAAAGGCGAACGACCGGAGCAAGTCGGGCGGCCGCGGCAAGTCGGGCGGCCGCGGCAAGTCGGGCAGCCGGAGCAAGTCGGGCGGCCGCGGCAAGTCGGGCAGCCGAAGCAAGTCGGGCAGCCGCAGCAAGTCGAGCAACCGCAGCAAGTCGAGCAGCCGCGGCAAGTCTGGCAACCGCGGCAAGTCTGGCAACCGCGGCAAGTCGAGCAACCGGAGTCAGTCCAAACGTCGGCGGCGCACGGAGCGCAAATCCGTCCGCCAACGGGCGCGGTGAGCACCAGCGCTGAATTGACCTCGATCGGGATCTCGATCCGCGATCGGTTCATCACCACTGAGCAGATGCACGCCCTGCTGCAGTGTGCGCATGCGCGTGAGGCGCGCGGGGACTTCGCTCCGGCCCGCGTCGGCGGCGAGGCCCGCGTACAGCGCCGCGAAGACATTCGCGGCGATTTTACCTGCTGGCTGCGCGAACCGCTTTACCCGGCAGAACAGCACTTGCTGGAGCAGCTGGAGCAGATGCGCTTGGAGTTGAACCGCGAAGCCTACCTCGGTCTGTTCGAGCTCGAACTGCACTACGCGCGCTACCCGCCGGGTGCAGGATATGCCCGCCACGTCGATCAGCCGCTCAAGAACGCCGCACGCAAACTGTCGCTGGTGCTTTACTTGAATGTCGACTGGGCGCCGGATGACGGAGGCGCCCTGCGGTTGTACGAAACGGATGACCGAGTTTTGGACGTCGCACCCTTGGGCGGACGCCTGGTTTGCTTTCTGACGCCTGGACGAGAGCACGAAGTGCTGGCGGCGCGGCGCGAGCGTCTCAGCATCAGCGGCTGGTTCCGCGGCCGAGAGCCGGTGATCTAGCGGCGCGCGATCCCATCGCAGCTTCAGCAAGGCTCAAAGTATAGGCCCAAGAGAGCAGGGTAAATCGAATGGAGCCCCGCCGAAACCGAAAATCATGGCAACGCGGGATTTAAGTTCAAGGTCGCTCGCCGTCAACCTTCGACCCATCTCTACGTTTCTTTCAGCAAATGATCGAGAAGACATTGCTGCTTGTCATAATGACTGCCTGCGCCGCCGTCGCTTCGGCGCAGGACTTTCCGCTGTGGGAGCGCTTGCTGAAGCACTACAACGGTAAGTCGGACGAGACACCGGTACCGTCAATGAAGATGGCGCACATGCAGATGTCGCTCAAAGGGGAGCCGGCGCCTGGTGACGACGCGCGCGCCTTGACCATACTCACTGCCGCGGACGCGGTGCTATCCCACTACCACGACGTCAAGACGGCAGTGCGCGACGGCTACAAGCCGTTTTTCCCAACCGGCCGGATAGGAGAAGAAATCCACTACACCAACTACCGCTATCGGCGCAAGGAGCAGGAGCACGTCGATTACAGCCGACCTGGGTCCATCCTCTACAAACGCACCGCGGAGGGATTGAAAGCCGTGGGCGTGATGTACACCGCCCCGGTCGACGCCACGCCACAGCAGTTGAATGCGATTGCCCCCTTGAGCATTGCAACCTGGCATCGACATGTGGATTTTTGCGGCGGCCCGAAGTCTTTGCCCTCCACCGAGCAGTTCGGACCGAAGGCGCGGTTTGGACCGCAAGGCAGTATCCACACCGAAGCGGCGTGCAGTGCCGCGCAAGGATTGTGGATACCGGTCGTCTTGAATTGGATGACCCACGTCTATCCGAACGAGCAGCAAAAATGGGGCGGGATGGACATGGACATGGAAGCGGGCGGGTAATCACCGGCACACAGATTTCGCAAAAGGCGATTTGGCTTGTCGACTACGGCTTGATGCAGTACTCCAGCATCCTTTGTTGGCGCGGATGGTTCCAATCACCGATGTAACGCGCTACCCAGCCATGTGCATCACCAAACTCTGACATCTGTTTCTGGGTGTACGCGAATCCCGCATGGGGATCCGAGCGCACCGGGTTTTTTACAGGATCGTCCGTTTCAAAAAAAGTCACATAGAATCGAGTGCCGGGTTTCGCGACTTCCCGCAGATTCTTCAGGCACAGAAGAATGTCACTCTCGGTCAGATGCGTGAATAGAGATTGTGCAAGCGCAAAGTCAGGCTGCTTGGAGAAACGATTAAACTCGAAGGAATCCGAAACGACGAATTCCGGCTTCTTGAGGGCGAAAAGCTTCTCCCCGAGTTCGTGCTTGATACCGATGTCGATCAGCTCTTGCTTGATGTCCAAGCCCAGATAGCAACGCGGCTCTAGATATGGAATGAACCGAACGCCCCCGCGTAACGAGCCGCAAGCGATGTCGAAGAATGCATGCTGTGGTTCGAGCCCCTGCTCGATCATGAACTTGAATTGCAGCCGGCCAATCGCTTCCCAAAAACCACCAACATAGGCGCGATGGCCCAAGTTATCGACCAATTGAGCACCGACGTCGTCATCGGTATAGACGTGCAACATCTGCCGCAGTCGTCGTTTCGCCATTTCCTTGAGCGACATCATCCGGAACCTCCTGGTAAGTCGTTTCTGTGCCTTTCACCTTGGTGGACATGTTTGGTCGTGGCCCGGCCCGACGAATAACTGCGGCTTCCGACCAGACGGAGAACAATCATTGCGGCTGACATCATGGCTCAGCTATCTCGTAGCCGCGGGCGCGAAATTGTGCCAGCCAGCCGTCGGGCTTCACCAGCTCCGCCATGGACAGCACGGCCACCGTGCTCGAGTTGGCCGCGATGGCTTTCTCGGCGGCCGCCAGCCAGGCCGACTGAAGCTGCGCTTTCAGCTTCGTGTACTCCTCCTGAAAGCTCGGTACCACCAGCACCGCGCCGGCGCAGGTTTCAACCGCATCCGGTCGCAACAACACGCGCAGATTTTCGATATCGCCGGTGGACCACAAATTTGCACGCGTGCGCATGACCGGCAGTTGTGTTTCGACCAGCCCGACCGTGGATTGCAGGCAGTCGACCTCGCCCGCGGTGGGAATCGCGCTCAAGTCCCGCACATATTGCTTGGGATTGTCGATGGGTACTTCCAGGCTGACCGGCTGCACCGGTACGTGCTTGGCTCGCGCCGTGGCCTCAATGCGTTGCCACACATGAGAATCATGCGTGAGTCCCACCTGATCGATGGCGCGTCGGTACAAATTGGCGGCCGCGAGCATGGGGCGCAACTTTTCGTCGTCGGCATTGCCCAGATACTTCACGCGCAGCGCCAGCCAGCGAATATACAAATCGTGAGGCAAAGACTGTTCCAATGTCTGGCCATTGGGAGCGTGGCGGGCGTGCAGCAGCGATGGTATCAAGGTCATGCTGCGAAAGAATCCGACGTGCGCCGAGAGTTCCGGCGGTGATAGGACCAGCTGCGACGCCGCGATACGCTCTTCCACGCTCTTGGAATGCCACACCATGTTCTTAGGTAAAGGTTCGAGCGTGGCCAAGATCCATAGAGTGTGGTCGCCCTTGGTAACGCGCCACATGGCGGGTCCGGGTTGTTCGCCGATGACCAGGATTTCCTCGAGAGGCGGCTCTGCCGCCGCCGGCGCCTCGGCATTCACAGGATGGTTGACTGCGACGGCGGAGCACACCAGCAACGACCACCCAGCTTTAACCCACCGGTTACGCACGGCGAATCGCGCTTGGCATCTTGAGCTTGGAAGGGGCCGCAATTAGGCGCAAAATTGTGAAATTCATTGGTAATCCAAATTTACTGCTTCGAGCAATGCAACGTGCTTCATCCGGCTGCTGTCTCACCGCTATCGGCATCATGGTACCTCGATCCCTCGAGATGAATTTTGCCCGAATTTCGAGGGGAGCAACCCGGACAAACAATGAATAACCTATTGGCGGCGGATCAATCGACGTGAAACTTAGGCAATGGCGAGCCCGGTTGGCCTCAGGATTATTTTGTGCCGCGGCGCTCATCGCGTTGCCGTCCGTCGCGCATCATTCGTACGCCGCATACGACCTGAATCAAACACGCACTCTGAAAGGCACCGTGGAGACTTTCCACTGGAGCAATCCCCATGCGACATTCACGCTGGTGCTCGACCCCGATGGCCGCAGCCAGCCCATCAAGTGGAATATCATCACCAACAGCCCGGCCATCCTGAAGCGCTTTGGTTGGACGAAAAATTCGCTAAAATCCGGCGACCGCGTCAGTGTCCTTTGCAACCCAACGACCGATGGCTCTCCTGCCGGCCGTTTGCATACCGTGGTTTTGCTCGACACGGGTCAAGTGTTGCGGACCAAACTCTCGGCGGATGTGCAGTAGAAGATCTTCCTCGTCGGTGAAAATAGTCGGACAGGATCCTAAAGCCATCCTAAAGCGGGTTCGCGGCATCGCGCAGCAGGCTGCGCCAGGTATTGAGCTGCTCCGCGGTGGGCGCGGCGCTGAGCACGATTTCGAGCCGGCTGTCGCGGCGAAAGGCGCTGTCCTCGCCGGCGAGGCCTCGACCTTTGGCATTCACCAGCCAGGAGGGGCCGAGTCCGGTACGAAACACACCCTTCATGCGACGCAGCCATCCGTGGTCGGCCTCCAGCAGCCAGGAGAGCCGCGGCTCGAGGATGGAACGCGCAAAAACCAATTCGCGCGGCAGCATCCACTGGACCGCCCAGTAGCCCAGTGCCTGCAGCTGGGTTTCCGTGCCGGTCAGGCCGCCGATGTCGAATGCGCTCGACACCGGGGAGGCGGCGGCATCGGATCTGGGGACCAGTGAAAAGCGCGGTGCGCGATCGAATTTGTGCAGCGCTTCCTCGGGCAATTCCCCGTGGCTGCAACTGCCCAGAAAGGACTTGGCCGGATACTGTGCCGCGGCGATGTCCTCGAATGCCTGGAGCTGCGCCGGCTGCGCAAGATCCGGCTTGGACAGCAGCAAGGCATCGGCAGATTGAATCTGCGACCAGTCATTCGCCGGCCGCGTCGCGAGTATTTTCGCAGCATCCTGGCTGTCCACCAGGCACACGATGCTGTCGAGTTCCAAGGCATTCTGGGATTCGTAGATCGCCAGCGTATCCACGATGTCCGCCGCATGACCGGCTCCGCTCGGCTCGATCAACAATCGTGCTGGTTTGAAGTGACGCAAAATGTCGCGCAACTGTTTACCGAATTCGAGCTCCCCGACACAGCACATGCAGCCGCCCGCAACCAAGCGCACGTCGTAATTCCCACGCGCCGATTGTGCGACGTTGAGCGCATCGATGCCGGCGTCGGTGAATTCATTGAGGATGACCACCCACAACTCATCCTCGGGCTTATGCGCCATCAGCCAGCGGATGGCGGTGGTCTTGCCGCTTCCGAAGCTGCCGGTAATGACATGCGCTCGTGTTAAATCGGTCATGGGCTGTCCCTTAACAAATTGATCAATTGGCAACCACCGGGAACCTCGTTCAGGGACCTTTTGAAGATATCTTCCGTGCGCCGCGTGAAATGTGGCTGCAACGCGTGGCGCGCCAGCATTGTGCGGTATGCGCCTGCCGTGCCCGCGAAACAGGCGTGCTGCGGCGGTATGACGGCTCGCAATCAGCAATTTCAGTCATTTGAGCGGCTGGCATGAATGTTGCTGTGCATGAATGATGTATTATAGGTTTTCTGTATGCGCTTGCCGTCGCTCAAATTTTTAAAGACCTTTCAGGTCGCGGCCAGGCTGCAAAGCTTCAAGGCCGCGGCTGAGGAGTTGTTCGTCACGCCGTCGGCGATCAGCCACCAAATCAAGGCGCTCGAAGAGCAGCTCGGGGTGAGTCTGTTCCAGCGGGGCGTGCGCGCGCTGACACTGACCGATGCCGGCGCCAACTATCTGGAACACATCAACGACATTTTCGCCAAACTCGAATCGGTCACCGAACAGCTCCAGGTGCGCTATGGCCGCACCATCATCCGGTTGAATGTGCCTTCGTTCTTTGCCAATGAGCTGCTGCTGCCCAGGCTGGCATCGTTCTCGCAGGCACGCGAAGAAACCGATATCCGGATTGAAACCACATTCTCCGCACCGAAGACCCATCCGCCGGAAGCGGATCTGTCCATCGTCGTGGGCGCCGGACCCTGGGATGGACTCATCGTCCATGAGCTCTTTGCGCAGAACTTCATCGCCGCCTGTTCACCGGCGTTTTTGCTCGACAATCCGATCGACACCTATGCCGATCTGAATGGCAAGACCTTGCTGCTGCATGAAGAACGCCGCGAGGCATGGGAACGCTGGGCGGCGGGGTTGGGGATCGAACCCATCATTCCCAACCGATTGGTGCGCCTCGACACCATGTCGGCGGTGGTGCGCGCCGCCGAGCAAGGCGTCGGCATTGCCTTGGTGCCCTCGCGCCTGAGCGCCGATCGCTTCAACGCCGGCGGGTTGGTGAAGCTCTTTGATGCGGAATTGACCACCAACGAGAGTTACTACCTGCTGCACCGGCCCGAGGATCGCGCCCGCGAGGATCTGCAGGAGTTGACGCGCTGGATTTTGAGCGAGTGCCGCGTGGCCTAGGAGGCCGCACAATCGCTTTGCGCTGCGGATTTTCTCGCCACGATGTTGATGCGGAGGTCTCGCAATATGCCGCGGAAGGCTCTGCAGTTCGGCTACCTTGGAGACTCCATCAGAAGAATGTGACGGCTCTCACGTCTCCTCGTTCCACGCTGCGAACACATGAGACAAATCGCGCATTCTTGTAAATATTTCTCGTTTGTCCCGTACGCCGGCGCGGCTTACCTTTCCGCCGGGAGTTGGTATTTTTGATTCAAGGAATACCATCATGACCATTCGCAAGCTCCTGCTGGCGGCCGCATCGATTGCCGCGATTGCCCCGGCCGTCTCTCACGCTTCTGGGGAAAGTGCAGCCTTGACGGCGTGCGCGCAGGCGTTCGCCACGAGTCTCGCCTCCGCATCGGGCACGCCCACATTCAAATTGAAGTATCACAGTGAATCCGCCGGGGCGCTGGGCGACTACTACCGAGCCCGCGAATACACCTTCTACCTGAAGGCGCATGACCCGAAGACCGGGTCCACTTTGGCGCATGCCACGTGTTCCGCCGACACCAACGGCACCGTCGTTGCATTGACGGCCACGGACAGCACACCCGCGCTCGCGGCGCGATTCTAGAGGCTGGCCTCAAGAGGACGCGCCAAGGTCCACCGCTGGCGAGTTGTTCGTGCCGAGGGTATAAGTCCCTGTTTCAATTCAGGGACTACGAATGACGAACGCGGCGGTGGAGTTGGTGGTGGCGGTTTCCGAAAACGATGCCATCGGTCGCGCGGGCGCGCTTCCGTGGCACCTGCCCGCGGACTTGCGGCATTTCAAGGCGACCACGCTGGGCCATCACATTCTCATGGGCCGCAAGACCTACGAGTCGATCGGCAAGGCATTGCCCGGCCGGACGAACTGGGTCTTGAGCCGCTCGCCCGGGTTCGCGCCGGCCGATTGCAAGATGGCCCGCACGCTCGATGAGGCGCAGGCGGCCGCCGGCCGTGAATCGCCGTTGATGGTGATCGGCGGTGCGCAGGTCTATCGATTGAGTCTGCCGGTCGCGCGGCGCATTCACCTGACGCTGGTGCATACCGAGATCAAGGACGCCGATACCTTTTTCCCGGACTGGCGCGGACCTCAATGGGTCGAATCGAGCCGTGAGCATCATGAGGCGGATGCCAACAATGCCTACGCTTACAGTTTCATCACCCTCGAGCGGGCCTGACGAGCAGCTCGACCAGCGGCCCCGAACAGCAGACCCGAACAGCAGACCGAGAAGAGGGGCCGATGAGTGGACCCGACAAGGGGACCCGATAAGCGGACCCGACCGGCGGCCTGAGCAGCCAGGCCCCTAAAGGGCGGGGCAGCCTATAGGGGCGGCAGCTTGGCGTTGATTTCCCGTTCCGCACGCCCGAAGTCGATGTCCGACAGTGCCGCCGCCCCTTCGGTCAGCGCCGCCAAGATCTCGGTTTGTTTTGCGCCTCGCCGCTGCGCGGTCAGGTAGGGAATCTCATGGTGAAACATCACCATGGAATAGCGGGGAATGAAGCGCCTCGGGAAACGCCGTTCAAGTTCCAAGGAAAGCGCTTGGCGCAGCTGAAATTCAGGATCCGCCACGCTTTCGCGCATTTCCAAATAATTCTCGAGCGCCATCGCGGCGATCGCATCCGTATTGGGCTTGCGCGCGGCGCCGAATTCCGCCAATACCGCTGCCCAGGATTCTGCGTCGGCCGGCGAATGGCGGCCCACGCAAGCGTCGAATTCGATGCAGTCCTCGAAGCAACAGTTCATGCCCTGACCATGAAACGGCACCATGGCGTGTGCCGCATCGCCGATCAATGCGGCCGTCGCGCCGCTGTGCCAGGGGCTCGCGGACACCTCGCCCAAAAACCCGACCGTATGAGCGCTGAATTCCGCGATTGCCCGCGGCATCAAGTCGCGCGCATCCGGAAAACTGCGCCTCAGGAATTGATCCACGGTGTTCGGATCGTTCAATGATTCAAAGCTGACCGGACCGCTCTTCGGCAGGAACAACGTCGCGGTGAAACTGCCGTCATCATTGGGGAGCGCAATCAGCATGTAATTGCCGCGCGGCCAGATATGCAGCGCGTCGCTCGCCATCCGAAAACTGCCGCCGGGCCCTGCCGGTATGGACAGCTCCTTGTAGCCGTGCGCAAGATCGGTCTCGCCGGCCTGAATCAGCCCATGCGCGTTCATCTGGCGGCGCATCGAGGAACCCGCACCGTCGGTTGCCAGCAGAGGCTGCATCGGCACCCGGTGGACTCGGTCCCGTCGCAGGTCGCGAATGTGCGCCGTCGCCGCGGCGAAGTCGGCCGCCTCGAATCGATGCTGGAAATTCAGGCCGATGCCGGGCAGCCCGGCTGCCACCTCGATCAATGCCTGGTTGAGCCGATGCCGAGACACCGAGAAGATCACCTCGTTGGGCCGCTGCCCGTATGGTTGAAAGGTGGTGTCCTTATTCTCGAAGTGGATGAGCCGGCCGCGCATAGGCAGCAGCGCCTCCTTAATTTGATTGAACACACCGGCCGCCTCGAGGGCATGGATTCCCCGGTCGGCCAGCGCCAAATTGATGGATCGGCCGGATTCGGCGCGCGCCTCGCGCGGATCCGGACGGGTCTCGAAGAGTTCTACTTTGAGTCCGCGGCGCTGCAAAAGAATGGCGAGCAGCGCGCCGGTGGGGCCGGCACCGACGAGGGGTATCACGGGACGCGCAACGCCGCCGTCAACAGGTCAACGGCGGCAAAAACATCCGCGAACGAGTTGTACAGCGGAATGGGCGCGAGACGCAGCACGTCCGGTTCGCGCCAATCACCGACCAAGCCTTGCGCGGTGAGCTTAAGCTGGCAGCGCTTCGCCTCGGCGGCGGGGCGGGCGATGGCCAAACTCAGTTGACAGCCGCGCTCCTGCGCATGCGCTGGGGTGATGATGTCGACCAGACCCGGGAGCCGATGCTCGATGAGCCGCTGCATGAATCCGGTCAGAGCCATGGATTTCTTGCGCAGCGCCGGCATGCCGGCGCGCTGAAAAATCTCCAACGACGCCAGCAGCGGCGCCGTGGACAGGATGGGCGGATTGCTGATCTGCCAGCCTTGAGCGCCCGCGATGGGATCGAAGGTCGGATCATAGAGGAACCGCTCCGCCTGGTTGTGGCCCCACCAGCCGGCGAACCGCGGGCGCTCATCGTCGTGCCCGTACCGCTCATGAACGAAACATCCGCCGACCGCGCCGGGTCCCGCATTCAGGTACTTGTAGCTGCACCACACCGCGAAGTCGCAATTCCAATCATGTAATCGCATCGGCGTATTGCCGATGGCGTGCGCGAGATCCAGTCCCACCATAGCGCCTGCGCGCCGTCCCGCCTCGATCAGAGGCTCGATATCCAGCGACTGGCCGGTAAGATATTGAACGCCGGGCAGCAGGACCAGCGCCAGCGCCGATCCTTCCCGCTCGATGCGCTCGATCAAATCCTCGGTCCGCAGCGTGCGCTCGCCGGCCCGCGGCTTCATCTCGATCAAATGCCGCGCGGCGTCGAGGCCATGGAACTCGAGCTGGGACACGACCGCGTACCGATCGGAGGGAAACGCCGAACTTTCGATCAGCACTTTATTGCGAGTCGCGTCCGGCCGAAAAAAACTGACCATCATCAAATGTAGATTCACGGTGAGCGAGTTCATGGCGACGACTTCATTCACCAAGCCGCCCACGAGTTCGGCCAGTCCCGGCGCCGCCCGTTCGTGATAGGGGATCCACGGCCGCGCCGCGTCATGGTGTCCCAGCACGCCCAAGCGCCGCCAGTCGCCAAGTTCCTGCTCGACCATGCCCGCCGCGGATTTGGGCTGCAGGCCCAGAGAATGCCCGCCGAAGTACAGCATTTTCCGTCCGGCGGAATCACACGGGTGATGGAACTCCCCGGCAAAGCCTGAGAGCGGGTCCGCCGCGTCCAGGGCCGAAGCGGCGGCAAGGCTGAGATCGTCTGCGTTCAGGGAGGGGCCTGCATGACGGTGCCGCAAACGCTGCAGGTGCGATGCTGCAGGCTGGAATAAAATCGGGAAAAGATCTGCGGCAATTGGGTCTCGATGTTGCTCACCGCCACCCGCTCCAGGAAAAGGCGGTGCCCGCAGTTTTCGCAGTACCAGGAAAACCCGTCCAGTTCGTCCGGAGCGCGCCGCCGCTCCACCACGATGCCGACGCTGCCCGCGGGGCGCTGCGGCGAGTGCGGAACCTCGGGCGGCAGAAGAAACATCTCCCCGGCGCGGATGGGCACTTCCGTCATGCGGCCGTCCTGCACGGTTTTGAGCACCATATCCCCCTCGATCTGATGGAAAAACTCAGCGCCGGGGTCATGGTGAAAGTCCTTGCGCGAATTCGGTCCGCCGACCGCCATGACGATGAAAGCACTGTCCTCGAACAGCAGCTTGTTGCCCACGGGCGGCTTGAGCAGGTCGCGGTTCTGATCGATCCATCGTTGCAGATTGAACGGTGCGGCGGGCCTCATGGCGCCCATTATACGGCGCTGAACTTCGTTGGGCTCGGTGGGGTCCAACCGGGCGGAGGCTCTATGCGCGGTGTCTGGCTGGCAAGTATGGGATTGATGTTCGCCTGGCCGCTGTGGGCGGCCGGGCCGGGTGCAGCCATCCCCGTTCTGGCGGTATGGAAGGAGCAGCGGCTCGATTTCTCCTACATGGGACGCACGGCGCGCTATTCCTGCGAGGGCCTGCGAGACAAAATGGTCTCGCTGCTCTTGGATTTGGGCGCGCGCCGCGACTTGCAGGTTGCGGTACTGGCCTGCAATGAATCCGAAGCCCAACCCCTGCGCAGGGGATACGTGGGTCCGCGGCTCAGTATTGTGTTCTCATCGCCCGTATTGCCGGATGCGGCCGTCCAGCCGCTGCACGCCGGCGACTTGTCCCCGGTGGATGCGCGCTACGAGCCCTTCACGCTCACCAGCGACGCATTTCGCAACTATGGCGTCGGTGATTGCGAATTGGTCGAGGAGTTTGCGCGCCAGATACTGCCCAAGCTCGCGACCCGGGATGTGAAACAGGACATCACCTGCGTGCCTTATCAAGCGAGCGGGAGCCGCTTTTTTGTCCGCGGTGAGATTTTGCGCGCCGCCAAGGCTCCTTAGGTAACGCCAAGGCTCCTTCGGCAACGCTAAGGCTCCTTAGGCAAGGCGCACGCCACCTGCACCGGCTTGGCGTCCGGCACATCCAGCCGCAGCGCAGTCAGACGATCTCCCCAGACGCATCCGGTGTCCAATCCCGTGACGTCGCCATTATCGAAGAAGCCCAGCGTCGACCAGTGGCCGAAGATGATGCGCGATCCGCGCCAGCGGGCGTCGGGCGCGTCGAACCACGGGATGAGCGCCTTGGTCTGCGCCTTCTTCGGCGATCCCTTGGCGCGCAGCGCCAGGCGGCCCTCCGCATCCAGATAGCGCAGCCGCGTGAGACAGTTGGTGATGAAGCGCAGCCGCTCCTCACCCTCGAGGGCATCGTCCCAGCGATCCGGCTGGTCGCCATACAGGCGATCGAACAGCTTCTTAGGATCGCGCCTCAGGGCCCGCTCCAATTGCTGTGCGCATGCTCTGGCCAATGCAAGATCCCATTGCGGCGCCAACCCGGCATGCACCATGCAGACATTCAGATGCGGGTCCTCGTGCAGCAGGGGACGGCTGCCGAGCCATTCGAGGAGCAGGGCGCGGTCAGGCGCCGCCAGCACCGCGTCCAAGGTATCGTCGTCGCGCAAACGCGCGCCGCCGTACGCCACGGCCAGAAGATGCAGATCGTGGTTGCCGAGGATGACCGTGGCGGCATCGCCCATCGCGCGAATTCTTCGCAGGACTTTGAGCGAATCGGGTCCCCGGTTGACCAGGTCGCCGACGAACCAGACCGAGTCGCGATCCGCCGAGAATTTCAGAGCGCTTAAGAGGGCGCCGAGTTCTGCGTCGCATCCCTGCACGTCACCGATCGCATACAGCGCCATCAGGCACCGGAGGAGTCGGCAGCCTGGTGCACCTAGTGCAGCACTCCGGGCATCGCCAGCCTGAACGGCGCGATCGGCGCATCGAATTGCTGGCCATCATCGGCCAGCATCTGATAAGTGCCCTGCATGGTGCCGACCGGCGTTTCGATGACCGCGCCGGTGGAGTAGCGGAATCCCTGGCCCGGCTTCAAATACGGCTGCTCGCCGACCACACCGTCGCCGCGCGTCTCTTTCACATTGCCGTTGGCGTCGGTGATGATCCAATGGCGCGTGAGCAGGCGCGCGGGCACCTGTCCCTCGTTGCGGATCGTGATGGTGCAGGAAAATACGAAGCGCTTGTCGCGCGGATCGGATTGTTCCTCGATATAGGTGGTCTCGACCTCAACCCGGATTCTGGGATTGACCGGTTCGGGTGTGCTCTCCATGGCTATCTCACCCGGATGGCGAGAACGTCGCAATTTGCCGCGTGCAGCACGGTGTCCTCGGTAAAATTTACCAGGATGCCGAGGCCGTGGCGTATGCGGCTGCCGAGGACGATCAGATCGACGGCTTCTTCCTTGGCCACGCGCAAAATCTCGGTTTTCTTGTTCCCCGCTTCCACCCGGATCGAGGTGCGCGCGAGACCCAAGCTCGCCGACAGCTCATCGAGCTTGGCGCGCGAGCGCTGCGCGAGATCCTGTTCAATCTGCACCGTCGGCATCAACGTCTCACCCATGGGCTCGGTGGGTACGTATTCGACCACATGCAACAGAATCAACGCGGCATTCGAGCGCGCGGCCATATCGCGTCCGGCGACGGCTATTTGCTCGCTGGCGTCCGACAGATCCAGCAATACCAAGATTTTCTTATATCCGGTCATGCGGCTTCGAGTATAACCGAGAGCGCTGGACGGCGAGCAGGCCGAATTGGGCCGGCGTGAGCGCCTCCGGGCGAAGCTGCGAGTCGATGCCGCAGGATTCAATTTCCTCCGGCGTGAGCAGTCCTTTCAAGCCGTTGCTCAGGATTTTGCGCCGCTGTGAAAATGCGGCGGTGACCAACGTGCGCAGAACGCCGTCATCGCCGATCTCGAAGCGAGGCACGAGGGTGGGGCGCAACCGCACGATGGCCGACCAGACCTTGGGCCGCGGCTGGAAGGCGCCGGGTCCGACGTCGAACAGCCGCTCCACCTCGGCCACCGCGGCCAGCATGACCGTCAACCGGCCGTAGGTCTTGTTCGATGGCGGCGCCGTCATGCGATCCACGACTTCCTTTTGCAGCATGAAGTGCATGTCCGCAATGGCCGACCGTTGGGACAGCAGCCGAAACAGCAACGGCGTGGAGATGTTGTAGGGCAGATTGCCGACGATGCGCAGCGGCGGGCCATCCGCGCGCATGTTCACGAAGTTGGTATCGAGGGCATTTTCGACGTGCACGCGCAGCGCACCGGTTGCACGCGCATCCTCCTTCAGCGATCGGGCCAGGTCGCGGTCGATCTCAATGACATCCAGGGCCTGCGCACGGCGCAGCAGCTCCCAGGTCAATGCGCCGCGTCCGGGGCCGATCTCTACGATGCGCTCGCCCGCGGTGGGCGATACGCCGTCGATGATGCGGCGGATGACGCCCGGATCGTGCAGGAAGTGCTGACCAAAGCGTTTACGAACCGGCGGCTCACGTGGAATGCTCAGACAGGCTCCCTGGCACTCGCCAGTTCGATGGCAAGGGCCAGAGCGGCACGCAGGCTCCCGGTATCCGCGTTGCCGGTTCGCGCCAGACTCAGGGCGGTGCCGTGGTCGACACTGGTGCGCAAAATCGGCAATCCCAGCGTCATGTTCACCGCATTGCCGAAGCCGACATGCTTGATGACGGGCAGTCCTTGGTCGTGATACATGGCCACGATGACGTCGGTGGTGTCGAGAAAGCGTTTCGTGAACGCCGTGTCGGCCGGAATGGGCCCCTGCAAATTCAGCCCCTCATCTTGAAGTTCCCGAATCACGGGCCCGATTATGTCCAATTCTTCGCGGCCCAAATGGCCGCCCTCGCCGGCGTGCGGGTTCAAGCCCAGCACGGCGATTCTCGGCGGCAGCAAGGAAAAATGCCGTTCCAAATCCATATTGACGATGCGCAGCGTGGTGCGCAGCCGGTCCTTGGTGATGGCGCCAGGTACATCGGCGAGCGCCAGGTGGGTGGTGACCAAGGCCACCCGCAACTGACCGTTGAGCAGCAGCATCACGGGCATCGCCGCGCGGGTGCGTTCGGCAAGATATTCCGTATGGCCGCTGAAGGCGTAGCCGGCGTCCATGAGCGTGCTCTTTTGCACCGGCGCCGTCACCATGGCGGCGAACTCGCCGTTCGTACAGCCGTCGCAGGCGCGGTCCAGCATGTCGATCACATAGGCGGCGTTGCGCACGTCCGGACGGCCCGCCACCACCGGGTGGCTGGTGGGGATGTGCATGACCTGCAGGGTTCCGGCGCGGTGTGCTTTGGCGGGACGTCTGGAGTCGTAGCGCTCCACCGTCAGCGGAAGCCCCAGCTCGGCCGCGGTGGCGGCGAGAAGCTGCGCATCTGCCGCCACCACCAGATCGGCTTGCCAATCGGCTTGCGCCAGCGTCACACAGGCATCCGGACCCACACCGGCGGGTTCCCCCGACGTAATGACGATGCGAGGTATGTACACTACATCTTGGTTTCGACGAACGCTTCGTCGCGCAATCGGCGCAGCCACAGCTCCGTTTCTTCGTCGGCCTTGCTCTCGCGGATGGCGGCAAACGCCTTCTGACGCCGCACATCGTCGGTGCTGTCATAGGTGCGGGTGCCCAGCATCTGCACGATGTGCCAGCCATAGCGGGTCTTGAACGGCTCGCTGATCTCATTGTCCTTCAAATCGGCGATGGCCTTGTCGAATTCCGGCACGAAGGTGCCGGGACCGCTCCAGCCCAGATCGCCGCCATCGGGCGCCGAGCCGGGGTCTTCCGAGGCGGTCGAGGCGATGCCGGCAAAGCTCTCGCCTTTCTCGATCCGCTCGCGGAGTTTGGCGAGCTTCTGGCGCACGGTTTCATCGTCGTCCAACTCATTCGGCTTCATGAGGATGTGCCGTACGTGGATCTGATTGATGATGACCGGCGCTTCGCCGTTGCGGCGCTCGTTGAGCTTCACGATGTGATAGCCGCTCGGCGTGCGAACCGGCTCACTCACCTCGCCCGGCTTCATCTTGACGACCAGATCCAAAATGAATTGCGGCAATTGCCCGCCTTTGCGCCAGCCCAGCTGCCCGCCGTCCAGCGCGGTCTGGCTGTTCGAGTTGGCGATGGCGAGCTGGCCGAAGTCCTCACCCTTGCCGGCCTGTGCGGCGATGTCCTGGGCCTTCTTCGAAATGTCCTCGAGCTGCTGCGGCGTGGCGGCGGCCGGCAGCGACAATAAAATGTGCGACACGTTGAATTCATCGTTCGAGGCGGCGTTTTGCTGGCGCGCGAGATACTGCTCGAGCTCATGCGGGGAGACATTGATGTGGGCGATGACATCGCGCTGCCGCAACGTGCTCAAGGTCAGTTCCTTGCGCATCGATTCGCGGTACACCTTGTAGTCCACACCCTGCGCGGAGAGGGCCGTCGGCAACTGATCGAAGGGGATTTTATTTCGCGCCGCGATCTCCTGCAGGGCACCGTTCAGCTGTTCATCCGTCACCGTGAGGCCGACGTGCTTCGCGCGCTGCATTTGGATTTCCTGCACGACCAAGCGATCGAGCACCTGCTGCTGAAGCACGCTCTGGGACGGCAGTTCGACGCGCTGCTCCTGCAGGCGCTTCTGTACCGAGGACATCTGCACATCGAGTTCGCTCTTCAACACCAGCCCGTCATTGACGATGGCCGCAATGCGGTCGAGCATTTCCCCGTGAGCGCCGATGTCGCGGGTCTGCGCATGGGACGGGGACAGCAGCAGCATCTGCGCGATGAGAATCGCACAGAGTTGGGCAACTTTACGCATGGGTCGAAATCCTAAATAACCTGTTTACTGGATGCTCGGGTCGCGGGTCGAATACCCGCGGATCGACTGTTCAAGGAAGGAATCCTCACGTTTTCCGACCGAACTTAGGCCCGTCAGTTCCAATTGTAATGCAATCGAGGTGTCCAGTGTGCCCCCCCCAAAGGTCGTGGTCCCCGGGCGGATGCTCAAGTAGCGGCGCTGTACCAGCTGGACCCTGTAACAGCAGCTTTTATACTCAAAACCGGCCACTTGTTCGATGGTTTGCCGGTCCTGGAGCGAATACACCCAGCGCCCCACGGTGTTCCAGTGTCCGGCGATGGGCCACGCGAAGGAGCCGTCCCACTGCTTGAGAATGCCCTCCTGAAAGCGATAGCCAAGGTTGACCACCCGGGTGGGATCGGGGCGGTACTGAACCTGAATCTCCGATTTATCGGTTTGCGAGGTGTAAGGATTCCACTGATACTCGAGATTGACCCCCAGGTGCTTGTAGCCCGTCAGGGCCACTTCCGCGACGATATCCGAAGCGGGGAATGCCGGGTCCTGTCCCAGCGCCAGTGTCTGCTGTGCCGCTTTGGACAGGCCAAAAGGATATAGGCCATAAGGATACTGGCCGAGGTAGTTCTGTCCGGGGAAAGCCACATAGGATTGCCCCCCCGGGGCCGTCAGAGCGCCGGGCAAGGCCAAGGGATTCACCGTGGGAATCACACCCAACAGCTGTCCGTTCTGCTCGCGAATCCCCTGGGACAGCGCGAACTGATCCAGCGGCACATCGACCCGCGGGATTGCGAAATATCGAATCTGACCCACGGTCGCCGACAGATACTGCGTTCCGGATACGGTGTCGAACAGCCGCGTGGTCAGGGCCAGCGCCACCTGGTTGGCATCGCCGATGCGATCCCACCCGACGAAGCGGTTGGTGCGGAACAGTTCAGTCAAATTAAGATCGGGCAGGCCGCTGTCGAATACCGGCAGCTCGTTCTGATTGCGATACGGGACGTAGCTATAAACCAACCGCGGCTCGAGGGTTTGCGTGCGCTGACCCTGGGCGCCTGCTTCGCGCTCGAACACCAGTCCCGTGTCCACCCGTGCATAGGGCAGGGCACGCGAGGGTGTGGCGGGCAGCCCGAACCCCGGGTTCTGCAGGTCGTACTGGGTGAAGTCGTAGCCGACGGCGGGCTCGAAGAAGTAGCCCTGGCCGCGGCTCGACCACCGTAGTTCGGGCGACAGATTCACCCGCACGCCCGTCGGGCCCACCCCGCGCAGGAAATTGACGGCCTCGCTGTCGAAGGCGAATTCAAACTTGCTGTTTTCGATGGGATACAGCGCGCTTGCCTGCACCCTCGGTACCCGCGAGTAGGGGCGGTCTGCGGCATCCACGGTCGTGTCGATGGTCTGATAATTTTGCAGCTCGCCCCGGATGCGCCAGACGTCATCGTAGTACAGCACATCCGCACGGCGCTCGAGGAAGGTCACGCTGGTCTGCTCGGTGCCCACGGCAAAGCTCTGAAAGTAATTGACGTCGCTCACGTTGGCGATGTCGGCGTCGAACCGCAGCCCGTGCATGATGTCGGTCACGTCGGTATACCGCAGATAGCTGCGATCGTTATGCTGCTGCTTGTCGTCGGGCAGGAAATTACCGTCCAATATGCCGTGCGAACCGGCGGTCAGATAGCGGAAGTCCTCGGTCAGCTCCACGCCGCGCGCCGTCAGCACCCCGGGCGTCAAGGTCAGATCGTAGTTCGGCGCCAGATTGAAGTAATACGGCAACTCCGCATCGAAGCCATTGCTGCTGGAGTGGCCGAGAATCGGAAACAGCAGGCCGCTCTTGCGTTCGTCGCCCAAAGGAAACGAGATGTAGGGCGTATAAAAAATAGGCACATCCTTGAAGCGCATGGTCACATGGTGCGCGACGCCGGCCTTCAGATTGGTGTCAAGATCAAGATCGGATGCACTCAGGCTCCAGTCTTCGTGGCCGACCGGGCAGCTGGTGTAGCGGACGTTGTCCAGATTCACTTTGCCGTCGGGACTCAAACTGATGTCCTCGGCATATCCGCGGCCGTTGCGGTTCATGAGCTGAAAGAAGGCCTCGTTGAAATTGGCGGCGCCGTCCTGCACGTAGCTGCCGCTGTTGCTCTTTACCCGCAGCTGCGGATCGAGGAAATCCACCTTGCCGGTGAGGGTGACTTTGTCGGTGGCGGGATCGTAAGTGACCGAATCGGCGCCGACGCTGCGCTGATCCTGGCGAACGATCACCCGGCCGTCGACCGTCGCGGTGCCGTCGGCGGCGACCTGGCCCTCGTCGCTGTCGATGTAGATGCGATGATCATCGACCGGGATGTCGGCGGGACGGACGAAAGTATATTTGGGCGGCGCGGGGCAGACGTCCGCGGCGCGCGCCAGGGAGCCTGCGAGGCAGAGGAAAATGAATGCGGCCCGAACCTGAGAAGCCATGGGCAAAATGCGTCGCCTTAGTCGGTATACTTAAATCGCCGCATTTGCGGTCCACGAATGGTCAAGCATGGAAGTATCGGATGCAAGCGATTCCCGCCTCGCGCGCCTCACGCAGTGGGTGACGGAGGATTTGGGATTTGGCGGCTGCTCGATCGTTCCCGCCTCGGTTGACGCGAGCTTTCGCCGATATTTTCGCGTGACGCGGGATACCGATTCCTACATCGTCATGGATGCGCCGCCCGACAAGGAAGATTCCGCCCCTTTCCTCAAGGTGGCCAGACTCTTGGCCGGCATGGACCTCAACGTGCCCATCGTACTGGCGCGGGACATGGACCGCGGTTTTCTGCTGCTGTCGGACTTGGGTTCACGCCAATATCTGGATGAGCTGCCCAAGCCCGGCGCGGCGGAACGGCTGTACGCCGATGCCCTGACCGCGCTTCGAACCATGCAGACGGCCGATCCGGCCGTTGCACGCGAATTGCCCCGCTATGACCGGGCTTTGCTGCTGCGGGAGATGGAACTGATGCCGGAATGGTTTCTGCACCATCATCTGGGCATGACGATCGGTACCGAAGAGCGAGCCATGCTGAGCGCGTTGTTCGAGAGCCTGGTTCAGACCGCGGCCTCGCAGCCCGCCGTGTTCGTGCACCGCGATTATCATTCGCGCAATCTGTTGGTCACGCCGCAAGACAACCCCGGTATCTTGGATTTCCAAGACGCCGTCCTAGGTCCGGTGACTTATGACCTGGCGTCCCTGCTCAAGGATTGCTACATCGCGTGGCCGCCCGCGCGCGTGCGCGGCTGGGTGTTGGAGTACCGCGAGAAATTGCTCGAACGCGGATTTGCCTTGACGGCGGGCGGCGCCGAATTCATCCGCTGGTTCGATCTCACCGGCCTGCAACGCCATATCAAGGTGCTGGGAATATTCGCGCGCCTGTTCTACCGGGACGGCAAGCCGCAGTACCTCAAGGATTTGCCGCGCGTGCTCGACTACGTGCGGGATACCGCCTCGAGCTATGCCGAGTCCGCGCCGTTCGCCGATTTTCTCGCCAAGCGCATCGATCCTAAGTTCAACGACGCGCAGCGGCGCGCGCTCGCGTGAGTTCGCCCGAGCGCCCGGGGGCGGCGATGATACTGGCCGCCGGCCGGGGCGAACGCATGCGACCCTTGACGGACACGACGCCGAAGCCGTTGCTGCGCGTGCATGGGCAACCCTTGATCGAACGGCACGTGCAGAGCTTGGTGCACGCCGGCATAGGACGCATTGTCATCAATCTGGCGTGGCTAGGCAGCCAGATCCGCGACTACTTGGGAGACGGCGCTCGCTATGGGGCCGCCATCACCTACAGCGACGAGGCGCCGCGCGCGCTTGATACCGGCGGCGGCATCTTTCGCGCGCTGCCGCACCTCTCCCCCGGACCGTTCGTTGTGATCAACGGCGATATCTTCACGGACTTTCCATTCCGGGAGCTGGCGATCGACGCCAAATACGATTCGCACCTCGTGCTGGTTCCAAACCCCAGTTATTTGCAAGGCGACTTTGGCCTGGAGCGCGGCGAAGCACTGGCCACCGCCGCCGAATTATTTACTTTCGGGTGCATTGCCGTCTATCGCAGCGCCTTCTTCGACGGTGCCCAAGACGGCGTGTTTCCCCTGAAGCCGCTGTGGCTTCGTTCCATGGCTGCCGGACGTTGTTCCGCGCAGCTGTACACGGGACCGTGGGAAGACGTCGGAACGCCTGAGCGGCTGGCCGCGCTCAATAGCCGCGCTCACGAAAACCAGCGCAAATAGGCGGCTCCCCGGCCGACTTTCTCGACGAGAGGCGTGCTGGAGTACAATTACCGGATGTCCGAGTTTAAAGGCATCCCCATCCGCCCGGCGCGCAGCGGCGAAAAATACACCACTCCGCAGGGCTTTACGGCCATCAAGGACGGGGTGAAGCAATCGCAATCCCCGGCCGTGAGCCAGCGCAAGCCCGCGTGGCTGCGCGCGCCCTTGGGCGCAGGCGCGGCCTTCGGCGCAGTGAAGCAAATCGTGCGCGAGCATCGCTTGAGCACCGTGTGCGAGGAGGCGAAGTGTCCGAACATCGGTGAATGCTGGAACGCGGGAACCGCCACCATCATGCTGATGGGTTCGGTCTGTACGCGCGCGTGCCGCTTCTGCGCGGTGGATACCGGCAACCCGCGCGGCTGGCTGGATGCGGAAGAGCCCGAAAACGTCGCCAAGTCGGTCGAGCTGATGCGGCTCAAGTACGTGGTGCTCACCTCCGTGAACCGCGATGATTTGAGCGATGGCGGCGCCGCTCACTACGCGGCCGCCGTGCGCGCCATCAAGCGCGTGAACCCCGGCACCGCGGTGGAAGCGCTGACGCCGGATTTTCAAGGCGTCATGGCGGACGTGCAGACCGTGCTGGATTCGGGCGTGGACGTGTTCGCGCAAAACGTCGAGACCGTGAGGCGCCTGACGCATCCGGTGCGCGATCCGCGGGCGGGCTACGAACAGACCGTCGGCGTGCTCAGAGCGGCCAAGACCTACAAGCCCGATGTCCTCACGAAGACCAGCCTGATGCTCGGGTTGGGCGAGACGGAATCGGAAATTCGCGAAACCTTGACGGACCTGCGCGCGGCGCAGGTCGACGTGGTGACCCTGGGGCAGTACCTGCGTCCCACGCCGAATCATTTGGACGTGGAGAGATTCGTCACCCCGCAGGAATTTGACCGCTATCGGGAATGGGCGCTGGAACTCGGGTTTCTGGAATGCGTGTCGGGACCGTTGGTGAGATCGAGTTATCGCGCGGAACAGGCGCTGGCGCGCAATAACGCCGGACTGGACAACTCGAAACTTGCGGCGAAAGCGCTGACGGGCTGAAGCGCCGATGACTCAGCCGCCGCTGATTCGTTACCTCGGGACGGCGCCCTACGAACCGACGTGGCGCGCCATGAAGCGGTTCACCGACGAGCGCCACGACGGCACAGCCGATGAGATCTGGTTCGCCGAGCATCCGCCCGTGTTTACGCTGGGGCTCAATGCCGGCCGCGAGCACTTGCTGGCGCCCGGCGATATCCCGGTGGTTCAAATCGATCGGGGCGGTCAGGTGACCTACCACGGTCCCGGGCAATTGATGATTTATCCCTTGCTGAACCTACGGCGCCTCAAGTTGGGCCCGCGCAGCCTGGTGGTGGCGCTCGAGAATGCCGTGATCGCCTATGCGGCCGAGCGGGGGTTGACCGCCGCCGGATCGCGGCAGGCGCCGGGGGTATACATCGACGGCGCAAAACTCGCCAGCATCGGCCTGCGCATTCGGCGCGGCGCCTGCTATCACGGCATGGCACTCAATGTGTCGCTGGACCCGCAGCCGTTCGAACGGATCAATGTGTGCGGATACCGGGGCTTGAGCGTCACGCGGCTCGTCGATCATGGCGTTCACAACGACCTTGAAACCGTGGCACGGGATTTGACGCCGCACTTGCTGCGGAATCTGGGGTACGAGCCGGATACCAGGCATCCCGGCGACGATGTCCCTCGCTACAGCGCCATTAAGACCGATTTGCAGGCCGTCAACTCGCGATAAATGGTGTCCAGCTGTTCGCGGCTGGTCGCGACCACGATGTAGGTGAGCGCCAGAAAGTTGCCGTCCCCGCTGGTGCGGGTTTTGACATGCGCATCGGCGATGGGTCCGGCGTGGCGCTCGATGATGGCCTGGGTCAGGGCACGCAGCTCGCTGCCCTGGCGGCCCATCACCTTGATCGGGAATTCGCTGGGGAATTCCTGCGCCGGCGTGCCGCTCATAACGCAGGCGTCTTGCCCAGCTCCCGGATGTAATTGGCAAATGCAATGCTCATCCGCTTGAACAGCGGACCCGGCTTGCCGCTGCCCACCGCCGCGCCGTCGAGTTTCGTCACGGGCAACACGCCGCGGGTCGAGAACGCCAGCCAGATTTCGTCCGCACCGCGCAGCGCCGCTTCCGAAATCGGCGCGCTCACGTTGCGTATGGACAGAAGATCGGCCAGTTCCGTCACCACATCGCGCGTCGTGCCCGGCAGAATGTGATGGCTGTTCGGCGGGGTGTGAATGACGGAATTTTTCACGACGTGAACCGTGGTGGAAGAGCCTTCCGTCAATTCGCCGTTTTCCAGCATGATGGTTTCGAACGCACCGGCATCCGCGGCCAGCTTCTTCAGCAGGATATTTCCCAACAGCGATGTGGATTTGATGTCGCGCCGCGCCCAGCGGATTTCCTGCGCGGTCACGGCGGCCACGCCGTTGTCCGCGAGGGTGAGCGGCAGCGGATCGAGCTCCGTGAGATACGCGAACAAGGTCGGCTTGAGTCCTTCGGGCCACAGATGATTGCGGCCGAACTCCGCACCGCGGCTCACCTGCATATAAAGGTAGGCCTCGTCGGCCTCATTGCGAGAAATCAATTCCTGGCAGACGTGGGCCCAATCGCCATGCGGCAGCGGCGGCGACATGCGGATCGCGCCCAGGCTGCGGTTCAGCCGGTCCAAATGCTGGCGCAGCCGAAAGGGGCGCGCGGCGTAGACGGGGATGACTTCGTAAACCCCGTCGCCGAAAAGAAAGGCGCGATCGAAGGGCGACACCCGCGCTTCGGTGAGCGGCAAATAAATGCCGTTCAAGTAGCAGACCGGCAGCGGCCCGCTCAAGCAAACCACAGCCGGATGGTATCGATGAGCCGGCGCCACCAGCCGCCGGCGGGAACCGGCTTCAGCGGTTGCAGCGGCACCGTGGCCAGGCTCTTGCCGCCGCTGAACACGCGCAACGTGCCGACATTGGCATCCGCGGTCAGCGGCGCGATGAGCTTCGGCATCACATCCACCACCGTATTGGGGGCGCTCTGGCCGCGCGCCAGCGTCATGTACAGATCCTCTTTGATGCCCACATCCACCGGCGAGTGCGCCGCCTTCCAGACATGCGTGGTGGCGAGCACGGTTCCGCCCTTCACCACCAGCTTGGTATCGTAAAACGTGAAGCCGTAGCTCAACAACGCGGCGCTGGCATTCTCGCGCGCCTTCATGCTGGTCGATCCGAGGACCACCGAGACCAGGCGCATGCCCTCCCGATGCGCCGAGGTCACGAGACAGAAGCCGGCGGAATCGGTGTGGCCGGTTTTCAAGCCGTCGACGCTGGGGTCCTTCTCGAGCAGCCCATTGCGATTTTGCTGCTTGATGCCGTTGTGCTCGAATTCGCGTATCGAGTAATACTTATAGTACTGCGGAAAATCCCGGATCATGGCATTGGCCAGCAGCGACATGTCGCGCGCGGTGGTGTAGTGCTGCGGCGAGGGAAGCCCCGAACTATTCTCGAAATTCGTGCCGAGCATGTTCAATTGCTTGGCGGTGGAATTCATGAGTTGCACAAAGGTGTCTTCGGTCCCGGCAATGCGCTCCGCCAGAGCGATGGTGGCATCGTTGCCGGATTGCACGATCATTCCGAGAATGAGGTCTTGGACCGACACCGGCTTGCCCAACTCGATGAAGGTGCGCGATCCCTCCGAGCGCCAAGCATGCTCGCTCACCGTGATCATGTCCTCCAGCTTGAGTTTGCCGGCGGTGAGTTCGCGGAAAACGATGTAGGCGGTCATCAGCTTCGTGAGGCTGGCCGGTTCCATCCGCGCCGTCGCATCCTTGGAGGCAAGCACCTGGTTCGTTTGATAGTCGACCAGAATGTAAGCACGTGCATCGACCTGCGGCGCACCGGGGATCGCAATCGCGGGCGGCGCTGCGGGCGCCGGCGCGGCGATCGCCGACGTGGGGGTTGCCGCTGTTGGCGGTGCCGCTGCGGCTGCGGGCGACGCCGCCCAGCAGGCCGCCCCGATGATGCCGGCGAAGGACAGACTCGCGATCAGATGACGATACATGGTCGATGCATACCCCAATAAAAGCCGGTTAGTGTACTTTGGTTCGCCGCACGGCAGTAGACGATCAATCAAGTGCCAGGTGGGCATCATGGATGCCGGCGCGCTCCAGCGCCGCGACGATGCGATCGAACTCCGCGACATCCGGCACCGGGCCAATCCGTACGCGATACATCCTGCGGCCCGCGATTTCATTGTCGCGAACGAAGACCTTGCCATAGGCGCCACCGCGCAACCTCTCCACCAAGCGTTCGGCGTTTTTTGGATCGCTGAATGCGCCGGCCTGTATGAACAGGCTGCCGGGAGCCGGGACGGCCACGAGCGACACGGTTCCGTTCGACGAATCCGTCTGGGGCGTGGCGGCAGGTGCAAAACCCGCTGCCGTCACCGGCGCGTCAACCGGGGCCGTGGCGTTGGACGTGCCTGGGGCGTTGGGTGGCGGGGCGGCGCTCGGCGCGGTTGCGGCGCTGAGCGACGCCGGGGGATTGGCGGCGGCTGCGTTGAACGCCGGCGGGGCATCGAGGCTGCGTACCTCGACCATGGCGGTGCCATTGCGCAGCATGTCTAGCTTGGAGGCGGCGGTGTAGGACAGGTCGATGATTCGATTGCCGACGAAAGGTCCGCGATCGTTGACGCGAACGACCACGCTGCGCCCATTTTGGAGGTTGGTGACGCGCACGTAGGCGGGCAGCGGCAGGGTTTTGTGGGCGGCCGTCATGCCGTACATGTCGTACGGCTCACCCGTGGAAGTTCGAACCTTGTGAAAGCCCGGGCCGTACCAGGACGCCACACCGCGCTCGACGTAACCGACACTCGATGACAGCACGAAGTAGCGTTTGCCGAAGACGTCATAAAACGGCGGATTGCCGTTACGGGACCGCGGCTCGATGCGCGGCACCGCGTCCGGCACCGAGGTCGTCGGCGCTGCCGACTCGGGCGCAGGCTCGGGAGTGCGGATCTGTGGGCGCGGCGGCGCGCTGAAGCACCCGGCGATCCCGGCCGTGACAACGGCGCAGAACGGCAGGGCCAGCGCGCGCGCGAGCTTCACGGCGTGGCTGCGGGCGGCGATGTCACAACCGGCGTCGTCGCGGGCGAAGCGGACGGGGGCGAAGCAGAGGCGGGCGAAGCAGACGCGGGTGAAGCAGACGCGGGTGAAGCGGGCGCGGGTGAAGCGGGCGCGGGTGAAGCGGACGCGGGCGAGGCGGACGCGGCGGACGCGGCCAATTGCCCGGCATCGTTCTCGAGCATGCGCTGCTTGACCGCGGTGGCGAGTTCGTAGACGGCCATGGCATAAAGCGCGCTGTGGTTGTATCGGGTGATCACGTAGAAATTGTTGTAGCCGACGCGCCAGCGGACGCCGTCCGCCTCGTCCGCGGCGATCAGGATGGTGGGGGCGTCCTCGGGCAGCGCGCTTTCAAAGCTGACCCCCTTCGCCATGAGCGAGGCCACCGTCTCCGACAGGATGAGCTTTCGGCCATCCAGATCGGCGGCCCGCTCGGGCGCGACGCTGGCTTCCTCCAAGACCGGTTCGCCGGAATTCCAGCCGTGTTCCTTCAAGTAATTGCCGACGCTGGCACAGACGTCCGGCCAGTCGCCCCACAAGTCGATGCGGCCGTCCGCATCGGCATCGACGCCATAGCGCCGATAATTCGAGGGCATGAACTGCGGCGCACCCATGGCGCCGGCGTACGATCCCTTGAGGGTCTTGGGATCGAGGTGGCCGTCACGCGTGAGCAGCAGAAATTGTTCCAGCTCGTCGCGAAAGAATTTCGCGCGCGCGGGGTAGTCGAAGGACAGGGTCGCCAGCGCGTCGAGCACGCGGTAGTTGCCCATGCGCCGTCCATAAAGGGTCTCGACGCCGAGAATCGCCGCCAGGTATTCCGGCGCCACGCCGCTGCGGATGCTGGCTTGATCGAGGGCCTGACGGTGCGCCGTCCAGAATTCGATGCCCTCTTGAATGCGCCGTTCGGTCACGAAGATCGGGCGATATTCGTACCACAGCTTGGCCTTTTCGGCGGGCTTGTCCATGGCCTCGACAATGGCCGGCTGAAACTCCGCGCCCTTCAACAGCTTGCGCAGCGCGCGCTTTTTGAAGGAATAGGTGTCGGCCATGTGGTCGATGAATTCCTTGACGTCTGCGCGCTTGGTGTCGATGGCGGCGGCGGGCTGTGCGCACAGCGTCAGCAGCGCGGCCGACAGCAGCAGCGCCAGATTCAAAGGATGCACTCGCTCGAGGCTGGGAATTCTCAGACAGGCTCCTACGATCCGATGAGTTTGCGATGCGAATGCAGAGACATGAGAATGCCGAAGCCGGCCAACAGCGTCACCATGGAAGTGCCGCCATAACTGATCATGGGCAGCGGGACACCCACCACGGGAAGGATGCCGCTCACCATGCCGGAATTGACGAACACATAGACAAAAAAGCTCAGCGCGATCGCCCCGCCGGTCAAGCGGGCGAAAGTCCCCTGCGCCTGCATGGCCAGATACAGTGCGCGGCCGATAACCACGCCATACAGGGACAGAATCAGGAGCTGTCCGAGCAGCCCGAATTCCTCGCCGATCACGGCGAAGATGAAGTCCGTGGAGCGCTCGGGGAGAAATTCCAGCTGCGCCTGGCTGCCGTTCATGTAGCCCTTGCCGAAGACCCCGCCGGAGCCGATGGCGATTTGCGATTGAATGATGTGATACCCGGCACCGAGCCTGTCGGTCTCGGGGTTCAAGAAGGTCAGAATGCGCTGGCGCTGATAATCATGGATGAAATGCCACGCTCCCCAGGCGGCGGTAACCAGCAGCGGAATGGCGATGACAATCAGGCGAATCTGCAATCCGGCCAACAGCATGACGATCAGGCCGGATGCGGCAATCAGCAACGCGGTTCCCAAGTCCGGCTGCGTGACGATCATGGCCGTGGGGATGGCGATCATGACGCCCATGACGATCAAGTCCAGGAACGTCGGCGGCAGCGGCCGTTCGTGCATGTACCAGGCGCAGGCCATCGGTACGGCCAGCTTCATGATCTCGGAGGGCTGGAAGCGCATGAATCCCACATCGAGCCAGCGCTGCGCGCCCTTGCCGATATGGCCCGTGACATCCACCACGATCAGCAGCAGCACGCCGATCACGTAGGCGATGGGCGCAAACATGCGCAGGTATTGCGGCGTGGCGAATTTGGCCAGCGCCAGCATGGCCGCCACCGCGATCCCGATATTGACCAAGTGATGCTGCACCATGCGCCAGTTTTGCCCCGAAGCGCTGTACACCACCAAAATGCCGATGCAGACGATGATGGCCAGGACGCCGGTGAGCGGCCCGTCCAATCCCAGCGCGCGCAGCGTTCTGCCGCCGGCGGTCAGGGTTCTGCGGGTGCGCGACGGTGAGAATTCATCGAAGATCATCGCGGCCTAGCGCTCATGGACTTTGCCCAGGATGCTGCTGAGCAGGGGCCACAGCAGCGCGCCGACGAAGGGCGCGAGCCAGCGGCCGAAGGTGGTCACCGGGTTGCCGGTAGCCCCGTCCACCCAGAAGAGAATGAATTGATAGCCCGTCAGCAGGGCGAAAATGGTCAGGCACTGCGAGAGAATGGAAAACACGCGAATGCGCAGGCGCAGGTGGGTGGCCCAGGCGCCCATGAGCGTCAGCGCCAGCGCATGTTGGCCCAGCACCACGCCGTGGATCACGTCGAGGGCGAGTCCTGAGAAGAACGCCAACGACAGGCCGCCGGCCCTCGGCGATTCGATGCACCAGTAGAAAACCACCAGCACCAGAAAGTCCGGCCGAAAGGTGTCCAGCACCGCGGGCAGCGGCACCACCGCGAGGGCCAGGGCGACCAAGGCCGACAGCGCCACGGGCAACCGGCGGATTCGGGTTTCACGCATCATTTCTTCGGTACCGGCGCGGGTTTGGGCGGCGGCGGCGGCAACTCCGCAGCCTGGGGTTTGAGCCAGACAAACAACAGCTCTTTCGAGCGGTCGAGCGCGGCGGCGGGTTTGACGTCGACATCCGCCAGGGACTGGGCGGGGTCGCGCTTCACCTCGGCAATGGTGCCCACCGGATAGCCGGCCGGAAAGACGCCGCCCAGGCCGGAGGTGACGAGCAAGTCCCCGGCGAGCACATCGGCGCTGGTGGGCAGATAGGGCAGCTTCAAACGGTTGGTTTCCCCGGTACCCACGGCAATCGTGCGCAAGCCGTTGCGGTTGATCTGCACGGGGATGGCGTGAGCGGCGTCGCTGACCAGAATGACCTCGCTGGTCAGTTGTCCGACACGGGCGACCTGTCCGAACACCCCGCCCGAATCGAGCACTGCCTGGCCGACGTAAATGCCGTCGCCGGCACCCTTGTCCACCAAGACGCGCTCCCGGAAGGCATCCAGATCCACACTCATCACGTCGCCCACGACAAACCGGTCCGTGACACCGGCGGTATTATCGCGCAACGCACGCAACCTTTGCGTCTCGGCCTCCAAGGCTTCATAGCGCTGCAGGCGAAACTGCGCCACCCGCAGCTCGGCCTCGAGTTTGGTCTTGTCGGCGCGCAGCACGTCGCGGGTGGTGACGCTGTCGCGAAACCAGTTCCAGCCTTCGAAGGGACTGGCTACGGCGACTTGCACCGGATAGGCAACGACGGAGAGCAGCCGGCGGATCCGGCCCAAATGATCATAGCGCTTGTCGACGATGATCAGGCCCAGGGCCAGCAGCGAGTACAGAACACAGCGGAACAGAAGTCCCGTGGTTCGGCCCGAGACGTCAGTGCTACGGAAAGCGACCATGGGCCCAAGATGTTTTGGACAGGATCCAGGTCGCTTGCATTACTCCAGTCCGAAAATGCCGGGTCCGTGTTCCTCGGTGAGTTCGAGGATCCGACCGCCGCCGCGCGCCACGCAGGTCAGGGGGTCGTCCGCGATCACCACCGGCAAACCGGTTTCCTCCATCAGCAGCTTGTCGACGTCGCGCAGCAGCGCGCCGCCGCCCGTCAGGACGATGCCGCGCTCCGCCACGTCGGCGCCGAGTTCCGGCGGCGTCTGCTCCAGTGCCTGCTTGACCGCCCCGACGATGCCTTGCAGGGGTTCCTGCAGGGCTTCGAGGATTTCGTTCGAATTCAAGGTGAAGCTTCGCGGCACGCCTTCGGACAGATTGCGTCCCTTGACGGAAATTTCCCTCACCGTCTGGCCGGGATAGGCCGATCCGATCTCCAGTTTGATGCGCTCGGCCGTGGCCTCGCCGATCAGGATGCCGTAATTGCGGCGCACGTAGTTGGTGATGGCTTCGTCGAACTTGTCGCCGCCGATGCGAACGCTGGCCGCATAAACGATGCCGTTCAAGGAAATGACCGCCACTTCCGAGGTGCCGCCGCCGATGTCGAGCACCATGGAGCCGCGTGCCTCCTGGACGGGCAGACCGGCGCCGACCGCGGCTGCCATCGGTTCCGGCACGATGTCGACGCTGCGGGCGCCGGCGCCCTCGGCCGATTCCTTGATGGCGCGCCGCTCGACCTGGGTCGACCCGAAGGGTACACAGACCAATACGCGGGGGCTGGGGCTCAGGAACCGGTTGCCGTGCACCTTCTTGATGAAGTATTGCAGCATCTTCTCGGTGTAGGTGAAATCCGCAATCACCCCGTCCTTCATGGGCCTGACCGCGGTGATATGGCCGGGCGTGCGGCCCAACATGTTTTTGGCTTCGACCCCGACGGCGACGATGATTTTGCCGCCGCGCGTCGGCTCATCCTGCACCGCGACCACCGAGGGTTCGTTCAAAACGATACCCCGTTCACGGACGTATATCAGGGTGTTGGCGGTTCCAAGATCGATTGAGAGGTCATTGGAGAAATAACCTCTAAGGCGTTTGAACATGGGGTATTTTTCGCAAACTTTTGGGGTTAAAAAAAGATCGGCTAATGTAACAACCGACACGACATATCACAAGGCAACGTGTATCATTGCACAGGCTTATTTTGCGTGAGTTGCTGCGCACTTTGAGCACTCAACCTATGAGCCTAACCCGTCACGACGTCGAAAAAATCGCGCACCTTGCGCGCCTCTCGATCACCGAGCAAGAGATGCCGGTGTACGTGAGCAGCCTGTCGAGCATCGTCAACTTCGTCGACGAACTGTCGCGCGCAGAAACCGGCGCCGTGCAACCCATGGCCCATCCGCTCGAAGGCCAGCATCAGCGTTTGCGCCACGATGAGGTGACTGAGAGCGACCATCATGACAAGTACCAAGCCATTGCACCCGCGGTGGCCGCGGGGCTGTATGTGGTACCGAGGGTGATCGACTAGACCGGTGCTATTCTTGAGCGATGCTGCATAACCTCTTCATCGGCGAACTCGCCGAACGCCTGACCAAGCGACAGATTTCCAGTGTGGAGCTCACCCGGCATTTCCTGAGCCGGATCGAGCGCCTGAACCCGGGGCTGAACGCCTTCATTACCCTGACACCTGAGCAGGCGCTTCGAGACGCGGCTGCGGCCGATGCCCGGCTGGCAACCGGTGAGACGGGGCCGCTGCTCGGCATCCCCCTCATTCATAAAGACATTTTCTGCACCGACGGGGTGAAGACCAGCTGCGGCTCGCGCATGCTGGACAACTTTGTCGCCCCTTACGATGCCACCGTGGTGGCACGCCTGAAAGGGGCGGGCACGGTGATGTTGGGCAAGTCCAACATGGACGAGTTCGCCATGGGATCCTCCAACGAAACCAGCTATTACGGACCGGTCAAGAATCCCTGGGATACCACCAAGGTCCCCGGCGGTTCGTCGGGCGGCTCGGCGGCCGCGACCGCCGCGCGGCTGGCCCCCTTCGCCACGGGCACCGATACCGGCGGTTCGATCCGCCAGCCGGCGGCGCTGACCGGTGTGACGGGCCTCAAGCCCACCTACGGGCGCGTGTCGCGCTTCGGCATGATCGCCTTTGCCTCCAGCCTCGACCAGGCCGGCGTCTTCACCCGCAGCGCGGGCGATGCCGCCGCGGTGTTGCAGGTCATGGCGGGGTTCGATGCGCGCGATTCGACCTGCGTCGATGCGCCCGTGCCGGACTATTCGAAAGCCCTGGGCGCACCGCTCAAGGGATTGAAAATCGGCCTGTTGCGGGAGTTCTTCGAGGGGCTGGAGCCGCGCAATGCCGCCTTGATCGAAGATGCCCTGACCATTTACACCGGCTTGGGTGCCGAGACGCGGGAGGTCAGTTTGCCGCATCTGCCGCTGTCCGTACCCACCTATTACGTGGTCGCGCCGGCCGAGTGTTCCTCCAATCTTTCCCGCTTTGACGGCGTGCGCTTCGGCTATCGCTGCAAAGATCCGAAGGATCTGATGGATTTGTACGAGCGTTCGCGAGGCGAGGGCTTCGGCGCCGAGGTGAAACGCCGCATCATGACCGGCACCTATGTGTTGTCGGCCGGATATTTCGACGCGTACTATTTAAAGGCGCAGAAGGCGCGGCGCATGATCACCGACGATTTTCGCGCCGCCTTCGAGAAGGTCGATCTGGTGATCGGCCCCACCACGCCGACGCCGGCGTTCGACATCGGCGCCAAGATCAACGATCCGGTTCTCATGTACTTGAACGACATCTACACCATCGGCGCCAACCTGGCGGGGCTTCCCGGGGTTTCGATTCCCTGCGGCTTCGTTGATGGCCTGCCCATGGGCTTGCAGCTGGTGGGGCCGCATTTTGCCGAGGCCAAACTGTTGAACGCGGCGCATCAGTATCAGCAGGCCACGGATTGGCACCGGCATGCGCCGCGCGGGTACGAGTGATGAGCAACTGGGAAGTCGTCATCGGGCTCGAAATCCACGCCCAGCTCGCCACGAAGTCGAAGATTTTTTCAGGATCGCCGACCGCGTACGGAGCGCCGCCGAACACGCAAGCCGATCTGGTCGACTTGGGCTTTCCCGGCGTGCTGCCGGTATTGAACCAGCGCGCCGTGCAAATGGCGGTGAAGTTCGGGCTGGCGATCGATGCCACGGTGGCGCGCCGCTCGGTCTTTGCGCGCAAGAATTACTTTTACCCGGATCTGCCCAAGGGCTATCAAATCAGCCAGTACGAGCTTCCCATCGTGGCGCGCGGCTCGCTGAAGGTGATGCTGGACGATGGCGCGGTCAAAACCATCGGAATCACGCGCGCGCACCTGGAAGAGGATGCCGGCAAGTCGCTGCATGAAGGCCTGGCCAACGTCACCGGCATCGATTTGAACCGTGCCGGGACGCCGCTGCTGGAGATCGTCTCCGAGCCTGACATGCGTTCCGCCAAGGAAGCGGTGGCCTACATGAAGAAGATCCACACCCTGGTGCGCTATCTGGAGATATGCGACGGCAACATGCAGGAGGGCTCGTTCCGCTGCGATGCCAATGTGTCGGTGCGCCCGAAGGGCCAGGAAAAGTTCGGCACCCGCGCCGAGATCAAGAATTTGAATTCTTTTCGGTTCGTCGAGAAGGCCATCCAGTACGAAGTGGCGCGCCAGGTCGAGCTCATCGAGAGCGGCGGCAAGGTGGTGCAGGAGACGCGGCTGTACGATTCCGACAAGGATGAAACCCGCTCGATGCGCTCGAAGGAAGAAGCCAACGATTACCGGTATTTCCCGGATCCTGACCTGTTGCCGGTCGAAATCGATGAGCCGTTCATTGCGGCGGTTCGAGCCACCTTGCCGGAGTTGCCGGATCAAAAAGCGGCGCGGTTCGCCAAAGACTTCGCCCTGTCGGCCTACGATGCCGGCGTACTGTCCGCGAGCCGCGAGCTCGGCGCTTATTTTGAAGCGGTGATCACCGGCATCGGCGCGAGCCACGCCAAGCTCGCGGCCAATTGGGTCATGGGCGAACTATCGAGTGCCCTCAATCGCGACAATGTCGACATCGAGAATTCGAAAGTCGATCCTGCGCAGCTGACCGGATTGCTGCGCCGGATCGTCGATGAGACGATTTCCGGCAAGATCGCCAAAGAGGTGTTCGAAGCCATGTGGTCCGAGGGCAAGCCGGCGGACGCCATCATCGAAGCGAAGGGATTGCGCCAGATCACCGACGCCGGTGCCATCGAGGGCGTGATCGACTCGGTCATTGCAGCGAACCCCAAACAGCTGGCCGACTACCGCTCGGGCAAGGACAAATTGTTCGGCTTCTTCGTAGGCCAGGTGATGAAGGCGACGGGCGGCAAGGCCAATCCTGCGCAGCTCAATGAGCTCTTGAAGACCAAGCTGGGCGGCGGCGGAGATGCATGACCGGGACACCCTGCATCGCTTCGTGTTCGAGCGGTATCCGATTCGCGGACACATCGTTCATCTAGACGCCGCATGGCGCGCGCTGATCGAGCATCGCAGCTACCCGGAGGCGATCCGGAACACGCTCGGCGAAGCGGTGGTGGCCTCGCTGTTGCTGGCGGCAACCATCAAATTCGACGGGGTCCTGTCGCTGCAACTGCAGGGAGATGGGCCGCTGCACCTGCTGCTCGCCCAATGCACCAGCGGCTTAGGGGTCCGCGGCCTGGCGCGGCATCGGGACTCGAGCGGCGCCGGAGATTCGACAATCCGCGATCTGGTGGGCCAGGGCAATCTGACCGTGACCTTGGAAACCGACGACGGCGCGCAGCGCTACCAGGGCATCGTGCCCATCGAGGGCGAGCGCTTGACCGAGTCGCTGCAGGCATACTTCCAGAACTCGGAACAATTACCGACGCGCCTCTGGCTGCACGCGACCGAACAAGGCGCCTCCGGCATGCTGCTGCAGAAGCTCCCGGGTTCAGGTTCGGCGCGGACCACCGACGACGCTGAAGCGATCGAGGATGCCTGGCGGCGCGTGCAATTCATTGGCGACACCTTGACGCCGGAGGAATTGCGCACGCTGGCGGATGCCGAAATTCTTCACCGGCTGTTCAACGAGGACGATCTGCGCCTGTTCGAACCCTCGCCGGTGTATTTCCGCTGCCGCTGTTCCCGCGAACGGGTGGCCGGCATGCTGCAGGGACTGGGCGAGGAGGAGACCCGCTCCGTGATCGCTGAGCGAGGCAAGGTGGAGGTACACTGCGATTTTTGCAACCGCGCCTATGTCTTCGATGCGGTGGACGTGGCTCAGCTGTTCAAGGCTCCCGTGGCCGCCGACAGCGGCAGTTCTGTTCACTGACGTTTCGCCCAAGCAGGAAGCGGCGGAGCGCGTGAATGCCGTGCCGGTCAAATGGCGGGGCGTTTCGTGGCTGAGTTTTGGGTGGCCGAGTGTTCGGCGGCTGGGTTTTGGGTGGCTGGGCATTGCTTTGCTGAGCGTTGCGTTGCCGGTCATGGGGTCGATGGGCGCCGCACGGGCAGCCCAGGACGGCGGCCCGGGCGCCGACGCGCCGTTTTACGCGGATGCAGCCGGGAAAATGCCCTCGGCGGCCGCGCTCACCGCCATCGGCCGTGAACTGTTCTCAGACCCGGCGTTGTCGGCCTCCGGAAAAATGGCCTGCGCCGGCTGTCACGATCCGAAACATAACTTCGGGCCGCCAAACGATGCGCCGGTGCAGCGTGGCGGCAATGGGCACCGAGCCGGCCTGCGCGCCGTGCCCTCGCTCAAGTACTCGCAAAATACGCCCCCCTTCACGGCGCACTTCATCGACGATGAGGGAGACGACAGCGTCGACCAGGGACCCGCCGGCGGACGCACCTGGGACGGGCGCTCCCAGTCGCTTCATGATCAGGCGCGGCTGCCGCTGTTCTCGTCGTTCGAAATGGCGAACCCGGATGCGGATGCGGTGGTTCTGAAGGTGCGGCGTGCACGCTACGCCGGGGAATTTCGCGCAGCCTTTGGGGAGAAGGTCTTTGACAGCCGGACCCTGGCGTTCAAGGGGGTGCTGATGGCGTTGGAAGCCTACCAGCAGGATCCCGGCGAATTTTATCCGTACAGCAGCAAGTACGACGCCTGGCTGCGCCACGAAATCTCGTTGAGCCCTCAGGAGGCGCGGGGGCTGGCCGCGTTCAATGATCCCGCGAAGGGAAATTGCGCCCGCTGTCATCCCGCTGCCGCGAGAAACGGTGCGTTTCCGCAGTTCACGGATTTCGGTTTCGCCGCCATCGGTGTGCCGCGCAACGCAAGCATTCCCGCCAATGCGGATGCGCACTATTACGATCTGGGATTATGCGGACCGTTGCGCGCGGATTTGCGCGACCACTCGGAATACTGCGGCATGTTCCGCACCCCGAGCTTGCGCAATGTGGCGCTGCGCCCGGTGTACTTTCACAATGGGGTGACGCATTCCTTGGCAGATGCCGTGCGGTTCTATGCCGAGCGCGATACCCGGCCACAGAAGTGGTACCGGCGCACCCGCGACGGCCGCGTCGCGATATTCGACGATTTGCCCGCGGTATATTGGGCCAATGTGGATCGGCAGGCGCCCTTCGGCCGGCGTGAGGGCGAGAAGCCCGCCTTGAGCGAGCAAGAGATCGAGGATGTCGTGGCCTTTCTGCGGACACTGAGCGATGGCTTTGGCAGGCGCCGAGAGGCTAACCTTTAGCCAGCAAATGCCTGGCGAATGGGAGGAAGGTATGATCAACCGCAAGAACCGCATTCTAATGCTGGATCTGTCGAGATTGAGCGGCGAGGATGCCGAAACGGCCGCGAAACACCGCATCAACGGCCGTGATTTGAACCTCTTCAAAGTCCTGATGAATCACCCGACGTTGGTGCGGCGCTGGACGGTGTTCGCAGGCCATGTGTTGAGAAAGCAGACCCTGCCGGCGCGCGAGCGCGAATTGCTCATCTTGAGAATCGGTTGGCTGAACCAAGCGGAGTACGAATGGGCGCAGCATGTGGAGATAGCCAAGCGCGAGGGAATCAGCGAAGCGGAGATCGAACGTGTCAAGGCGGGACCCTCCGGCGGCTGGGGAGCGGACGATGCGGCGCTGCTGCAGGCGGTCGATGATCTCTATGAAACCTCCTGTGTCTCCGATGCCACGTGGACGGGCTTGGCAAAAAAATATTCCACCGAGCAAATGATCGATCTGGTCTTTACCATCGGGCAGTACAATTTGGTTTCGTGGGCATTGAACAGCTTCGGTGTGCCGCTGGATGATTTCCTGCCGGGCGCCCGCCGATGAGTTGAGGCAAGACTTTGAACAAGAGGAGCGTGGGATGAAGGCTTTCTGGACTCTGGCGACGTTGGCCGCTATCGCAATGGGTGCATCCGATGCACTGGCTGCATCCAAGGCGAGCGCCGATGCGCCTTTGTTCCATCCTTGGATCAACGGCGTGTCAGCCACCGAACCCCAGATGCAGGTGCAGCCCTATGACGCGGACACCTTTGTGATCCGTCAGTCGATCCGGACCAATTTCGAGGGCCCCTTCCTCTACCTGCTGTTTGGCCACGATCGTGCCATTTTGTTCGATAGCGGCGCCGGCGGCTTGAAGATTCGGCCGACGGTCGAGCAGGTGATCGCCGAGTGGCTGGGCCACCATGGGCGCACATCCATCCCGCTGGTGATCTCCCATTCCCATGCTCACGGCGATCACCACCAGGGCGATGTCGAGTTTGAGGGGCGTCCCGATACGACCGTGGTCGGCCTCTACACCACGGAGGTGAGCGGCTATTTCAAGATCAGCGACTGGCCCAACGACATCGCTCGGTACGATCTCGGCGGGCGGATCTTGGATATCATTCCCACGCCCGGCCACCAGGCCGCGCACATCATGGTGTATGACGAAAAAACCCGGCTGCTGCTGTCGGGCGACACGCTGTGCGCCTGCCGGCTCTATATCCCCGTCAATCAGTTCGCAAGTTTCAGGGAGAGCATCGACCGGGTTGTCGACTTCGCCAAAGACCACCCGATCTCCCACATTATGGGCGCCCATGTCGAGATGACGCGCGAGCCCGGGCAACTCATCATCGATGAAGCCCCCAGTCATCCCGACGAGCACGTTCTGGAGCTGCCGCCTTCGGCCCTGACCGAGCTCAAGACCTCGGTCCATGCCATGGGCGACACCCCCAAAGAGGAACCGCACCGCGACTTTGTTATCTTCCCCTTGCCGGCGAGGCCCCTGCCGCCGGCGTCGCCGCCGCCGAAATAGGAGGGAAAAAATGTCGGACCTTGTGACCTACCGCCTCGAGGACGCCGTTGCCACCATCACGATGGACGACGGCAAGGTGAACGTGATGTCCACCGCCATGCTGCGCGCGCTCGACGCAGCGTTGGATCGGGCGCAAGGCGACAAGGCCATCATGGTGCTGCGCTCCGCGCGCATGGGCATCTTCTCGGCGGGTTTCGACCTCAAGATTTTCGCTGCCAATGACGCGGAGCGCAGTCTCGAGATGGTGAAGACAGGAGCGGAACTGGCGCTTCGTTTATTGTCTTATCCATTCCCCACCATCGGCCTCATGGAAGGTCATGCATACCCGATGGGAACGTTTCTCCTGTTGGCGTGTGATGTGCGCATTGGAACCGCGGGAACTTCCCGCATGGGCCTCAACGAGGTCGCGATCGGTATTTCGCCGCCCAGCTTTGCGATCGAGCTGGTACGCAGCCGCGTTCATCCCGCGTGGCTCAGCCGTACCGTGACATTGGGAGAAATGTTCGAACCCGATGAAGCCCTCGTCGCGGGTTTCCTGGACCGTGTGATTCCTGCCGATGAGCTCGAGCCGGCTCTCAAAGACGTCGTGGCGGGCCTGCGCAAACTGCACATGCCTTCGCATGCCCTGGCCAAACAGCGGCTTCGTCATTCAGCCATGGCGGCCATGCGCGAAGCGATCGACCGGGAATTGACGCTGGACGCGTACCGGGCGGGCGCCGCCAGTCACGTGGTTCTTCCCCGAGGGAATTAGGGACTACAGTGCCGATACTCCGGCCAACTCCGTCAGGCTCTGGGTGCGGGTCAAGGCGATGAACTCTCTGATATAGGCGGCTTCCGCGCCGGCCCGGGTGGTCGCGGCATACAGTTCGCAGCGCAGCCCCGACGGGCCGATGGGACGCGAGACCACATAACCGCGCTCGATGTAGTTGCCCACGGTCCAAGAAGGCAGCGCGGCAATGCCGCGCCCGCTCGCCACCAACTGCAAGATGGCCACGGTCAGTTCGGCGGTGCGCCGTTTCGGGTTGATGTTGGCCGGCGTGAGGCAGTGCTTCATGACATCGAGCATTTCGTCGGGTACTGGGTAGGTGATCAGCGTTTCGGCCGCGAAATCGGCCGCTTCCAGCCACGGTTTGGCGGCCAGCCGATGGCGCGGGCTCATCAGCGCCACGCTTTCATAGCGGAACAACGGACTGAAGGTGATGGTGGGGTGGGCTTCTTGCCGATCATGAATGATGGCCAATTCGGCTTCGCCGTGATCCAGGAGCGGCAGGGGGTCGACGACGAAGCCGGAAATGATGTCCAGTTCCACCTCGGGCCACAGGGTCCGATAGGCGTCCATCGCGGGCATGAGCCAGTCGAAGCAGTTATGACATTGGACGGCCACGCGTAAGGGACCGGCGCGGCCTTCGGCCAGGCGGGCCACGTCCCGGCCGGCTTCGGCCATTTGGGGCAGTACCACCCTCGCCAAGGTCAGGAGTCTCTGGCCGATGGCGGTGAAGCGCAGCGGGCGCACGTTCTTCTCCACCAGCGCAGCCCCGTAGTGGCTCTCCAGGGCCTTCAATTGATGCGACAGGGCCGACTGGGTCAGAAAGAGGCGAGCAGCCGCTTTGGACAGACTGCCGCACTCGGCCAAGGCCAATAAAGTCTCCAGGTGGCGGATTTCAAGGGCGGTGGAAGACATGAGCCTATTTCATTCCCAGTATGAGAATAATGAGATTGAATCAAATCGTAGGCTCTAGCATGCTGATTGTCGAGGTAATCCAATGTCCGAACCGGTGGTCTCCTTCGAATTCTTTCCGCCCGGCGATGAGGCGATGGCACAGCAGCTGTGGCAATCCGTGCAGCGGCTGGCGCCCCTGCGCCCCAGCTTCGTGTCGGTGACCTACGGCGCCGATGGTTCCACCCGCGAGCGGACCCATGAATTCGTCGAGCGCATACTGCGCGAGACCGAGCTGCGCGTTGCGCCGCATTTGACCTGCGTCGGCGCCTCGCGCGCGGAGGTTCTACAGATCGCGCAGGGCTATTGGCAACTGGGTGTGCGGCACTTGGTGGCGCTGCGCGGCGATGCTCCGGCGGCGAATCTGGCGGTGGATGGCCGCTATCAACCGCATCCCGAAGGCTTCGCGTACGCATCGGACCTCGTGAAAGGTCTGAGCCGCGCCGGAGATTTCGAAATGTCGGTGGCGGCGTACCCGGAAGGGCATCCGGAGTCCGGCGGCGTCGATGCTGACCTCGAGAACTTGAAGCGCAAGGTGGATGCCGGCGCCGGACGCGCCATCACCCAGTTTTTTTTCGAGACGGATTTGTTTCTGCGCTATCGAGACCGCGCGGCCGCCGCCGGCATCAAGGCCAGCATCGTTCCCGGGATCTTGCCGATCACCCGCTTCCCGCAGCTGCTGCGTTTCGCCGCGCGCTGCGGTGCCTCGGTTCCCGATTGGCTGCGCGCCCGCTTCGACGGCCTGGACGATGATCCGGACACCCGGCGCATGATCGCGGCGAACGTCGCCATCGAGCAGGTGCAACGGCTGCGACGGCACGGAGTCGATGAGTTTCACTTCTACACCTTGAACCGCGCCGAACTGGCCTATGCGATCTGCCACGCATTAGGGCTAAGGCCGCGCGTGAACGAAGCGCGGGTGGCTTGATGCGCGAATCACGGCGGGATTCTTCGGCCGATGCATTCACGGCGCTGCTGAAGCAGCGTCTGGTGATATTCGACGGTGCCATGGGCACGATGATCCAGCGTCATCGCTTCGGCGAGGAGCAATTTCGCGGCGAGCGCTTCAAAGAATGGCGCAGCGACCTGCGCGGCAACAATGACCTGCTGGTGCTCACGCAGCCGCAAATCATCGCGGACATTCATCGCGCCTATCTCGATGCGGGCGCGGATGTGATTTCCACCAACACGTTCAATTCCACCTCGGTGTCGCAGGCCGATTACGGCATGCAGTCGCTGGTCGGCGAATTGAACCTGGAGGCCGCGCGCCTGGCACGGCAGGTGGCGGAGGATGTCACCGCGAAAACCGGCTTGCAGCGTTTCGTCGCCGGCGCCTTGGGGCCCACCAGCCGCACCGCATCGCTGTCGCCGGACGTCAACGATCCGGGTTTTCGCAACATCAGTTTCGATGAACTGGTGGCCGCCTATACCGAGGTCACGCGTGCGCTGATGGCCGGCGGCGTGGACATGATCTTGATCGAAACGGTGTTCGATACCTTGAACGCGAAGGCGGCGCTGTTCGCCGTGCGCCAGGTGTTCGATGAGGTGGGCCGACAGCTGCCGATCATCGTCTCGGGCACGATCACCGATGCCTCGGGCCGCACGCTATCGGGTCAAACCACCGAGGCATTCTGGAATTCCATCCGCCATGCGAAGCCGATGGTGGTGGGCCTCAATTGCGCGCTGGGCGGCAAGCAGCTGCGGCCTTACATCGAGGAGCTGTCGCGCATCGCCGATACCTACGTGTGCGCGTATCCCAATGCCGGACTGCCCAATGCCTTCGGCGAATACGATGAAACGGCCGAAGAAACGGCCTTCATATTGAAGGACTTTGCCGCCAGCGGATTCGTGAACATGGTGGGCGGCTGCTGCGGCACGACCCCGGAGCACATCCGCGCCATCGTGCGCGCCGTCGGCGGGATAGCGCCGCGCATCGTACCGAGCATCGAGTCGGCCTGCCGCCTGAGCGGCCTGGAGCCCCTGACCATCGATGCCCGAAGCCTGTTCGTCAATGTGGGGGAGCGCACCAACGTCACCGGCTCGGCCAAGTTCCGCAAGCTCATCGAGGCCAACGACTATGCGGCGGCCGTCGACGTGGCGCGCCAGCAGGTGGCGAACGGCGCGCAGATGATCGATGTGAACATGGACGAGGGCATGCTCGACTCGCAGGCGGCCATGGTGAAGTTCTTGAGCCTGATTGCCGGCGAGCCGGATATCGCGCGCGTTCCCGTCATGATCGACTCCTCGAAATGGTCCGTCATCGAAGCCGGGTTGAAGTGCGTGCAGGGCAAGTGCATCGTCAACTCGATCAGTCTCAAAGAGGGCGAGGAGGCGTTTCTGGTGCATGCCAGGCTGTGTCTGCGCTACGGCGCCGCGGTCGTGGTGATGGCCTTCGATGAAAAAGGCCAGGCGGATACCATTGAACGCAAAGTGGCGATCTGCGAACGTGCCTATCGCATATTGACCGAGCGAATCGACTTTCCGCCGCAGGACATCATTTTCGATCCCAATATCTTTGCCGTGGCGACGGGCATCGAGGAACACAACCGCTACAGCCTGGATTTCATCGAAGCGACCGCCGTCATCAAGCAGCGCATGCCGCAAGTGCATATCAGCGGCGGCGTCAGCAACGTGTCGTTTTCATTTCGCGGCAATGAGCCGGTCCGCGAGGCGATGCACTCGGTATTTTTGTACCACGCCATCCGCGCCGGCCTCACCATGGGCATCGTCAATGCCGGTCAGCTGGCGATCTACGAGGACATTCCCGCCGATCTGCGTGAGCGCGTCGAAGACGTCATTCTGGCGCGCCGCGACGATGCCACGGAGCGGCTGCTGGAAATCGCCGAACAGTTCAAGGGCGGCGGCAGCGTCAAGCGCGGCGATGATCTGGAGTGGCGCAAGCTGCCCGTGGAACAACGGCTGCAGCACGCCCTGATCAAGGGCCTGGACGAATTTGTCCTGGAGGATACCGAAGAGGCGCGCTTGCAGGCGAAACGGCCGCTCGATGTCATCGAAGGACCGTTGATGGACGGCATGAACGTGGTGGGCGATCTGTTCGGCGCGGGCAAGATGTTCCTGCCGCAGGTGGTCAAGTCGGCGCGGGTGATGAAGAAGGCCGTGTCGGTATTGATTCCGTATATCGAACAGGAAAAATCGGGCGTGAGCCGCTCGAACGGCAAGGTGGTCATGGCCACGGTCAAGGGCGATGTGCACGACATCGGCAAGAACATCGTGGGCGTGGTGCTGCAATGTAATAATTTCGAGGTCATCGACTTAGGCGTGATGGTCTCGTGCGAGAGAATTCTGGAGGCGGCCACGCGCGAGGGCGCCAATCTGATCGGCCTCTCCGGGCTGATCACGCCGTCCTTGGATGAAATGGTCCATGTGGCCAAGGAGATGCAGCGCCTCGGCTACAAGCAGCCGCTGCTGATCGGCGGTGCAACCACCTCGCCGGCCCACACGGCGGTGAAGATCGATCCGCAGTACCAGGGCGGCGTCATCTACGTCAAGGACGCGTCGCGTTCGGTGGGCGTATGCCAGCAACTCGTGACCAAGAGCACGAGCGATGCCTATGTGGCGAACATCAAGGCCGAGAACGAGCGCCGCCGCGAGCAGCATCGCAATAAAGGCGCCAAGGCGCCGCAGTTGTCTCTGATCCAGGCACGCGCCAAGAAATTCAAGATCGACTGGTCGGTCTATACGCCGCCGGTGCCGGCGTTCTTGGGACTCAAGACCTTCGATGATTACCCGCTCGAAGAACTGGTGCCCTACATCGACTGGATGCCGTTTTTCAACGCATGGGAATTTGCCGGCAAGTTTCCCGACATTCTCAAAGATCCGGTGGTGGGCGAGGTCGCGAGCAGCCTGTATGCGGATGCGACCCGCATGCTCCGGCGGCTGATCGAAGAGAAATGGCTCGAAGCGCGCGCGGTGATCGGATTCTTTCCCGCCAACAGCGTGGGCGACGATGACATCCACGTGTTTGCCGATGAACGGCGCGAGAGCGTTGCGCTGCGCCTGCATCATCTGAGACAGCAGAAATCCAAGCCCCAGGATCAGGCGCAATTGTGCCTGAGCGATTTTGTGGCGCCGGGCCCGAGCGGCAGAGCTGACTATATCGGTGCGTTCGCGGTCACCGCCGGCATCGGCATCGAAGCCCACGTCGCCAGATTCGAGGCGCAGCACGATGACTACAGCAGCATCATGCTCAAAGCATTGGCGGACCGGCTGGCCGAGGCGCTGGCGGAACGCCTGCACGAGCGGGTGCGGCGCGAGTTCTGGGCCTATGCGCCGGACGAGCACCTCGAAAACACGGCGCTGATCGGCGAGGAATATCGAGGCATCCGGCCGGCCCCGGGTTATCCGGCCTGTCCCGATCACACCGAAAAGGCGCTGTTGTGGCGCCTGCTCGATGCCGATCGAACCGCGGGAATCCGTCTCACCGAATCATTCGCGATGTTCCCGACCGCCGCGGTGAGCGGATTTTATTTCTCGCACCCGAAGGCGCATTATTTCGGCGTGGGCAAGATCGACCGCGATCAAGTGGTAAGCTACGCCCAACGCAAGGGAATGACTGTGAACGAAGCGGAACGTTGGTTGGCACCGATTCTAGGTTATGACCCGGATGCCGGGGACGCGGCCGATGCCGCCTAGCTCTTCGCGAGCGGCGTTCGTCACCGGCGGGACCGGATTCGTCGGTCTGAATCTGGTCAAAGAGTTGATGATTCGGGGTTGGGATGTCACCGCCCTGCACCGTCCTTCCTCGGACCTCAAACTACTCAAACGTTTCCGCCCCAAACTCGCCGCGGGCGCCCTCACCGATTCGGCCGCGTTGATGGCGGCGATCCCGCAGGGCACCGATACGATTTTCCACGTGGCCGGCAACACCAACATGTGGCGGGGCGGCAATGCGGAACAGACCCGCGACAATGTCGACGGGACACGCCACATCGTCGAGGCGGCCCTGGCCAAAGGTGTGCGCCGACTGGTGGTGACCTCGTCGATTTCAGCCTACGGCATGGTTTCCGGGGAGATCGATGAGCACACACCGAGTCTTGCCGCGAGCTCGAACGTCAACTACCAGAAAACCAAATGGCAGGCCCAGGAAATTGCCCGCGCCGCCTTACCCAAGGGTCTTCAAGTCGTCATCATGCAGCCGGGCGCCATCATGGGTCCCTACGATATCGGCACCTGGTCCCGTTTATTCGTCATGGTCCGCGACGACAAATTGCCGGGTGTGCCGGCTTCCATGCTCACTTTCACGCATGTACGGGAAGTGGTCGCGGCCCACATCGCCGCCGCGGACAAGGGCGAGAACGGCGGCGCCTACCTGCTCGGCGGTGAAAATAAATCCATGCTGGAGCTGGTGAGCGAAATTGCGGTATTGGTCGGGAAACCCGTGCCCACCCAAGTCATGTCGACCGCCATGCTGCGCCTCGCAGCGGGCGCGGGCGGCTTGGCCAGCCGCTTTACCGGCAAGCAGCCGCCGATCACGCCGGAAATGGTCGAGACCATCTCCAAGAGCGTCAGCACCAAATCCGCCAAAGCGCAGCGCGAGCTGGGTTATCGCATCGTGCCGTTGAAGGATATGGTCAAGGATTGCTACGACTGGATGGTGGCGGAAGGGCGCATCTAGCCGCCACTTTTCATGAACAGGCAGCGTACTCGTGGACGGAGGCCGGCTTCGGAACGAGATTTCACCAGTTCATGAATGATTCCCGCCAGCGGCCCCTTCACGACTCAAGGCTTCGCGGCGGCGAGAATATCGTCGGCGAGAGCCGCATAGTTGCCGTCGAAATGATGGCCGCCTTTGACCTTTACGACGTTGAATTTGGTCGGATCCAGTTTCGGACACAATGAATCGTGCTCGTCTTCTCCATAGATGCACAGCACCGGCATGCCGATGATGCGATTGACCTCGGGTAAAGTCGCGGGCCCCGACGTATCGTCCGAGATCCAGCTGCTGACATGGAATTCAAACAGGGCGTGTTCGGACATGCCGAGTATCGCCATCAGCGCCGTGTAGGCCTTCGTGGCATCGGGCAAGCGATTGACGGCGAAGGGCAGCACGTCGGCCCCTTGCGAATAGCCAACCAGCAGCACGCGCTTCTTGCCGAAGTGGGCGAGGTAGTAGCGGATCATCCGGTCCGTATCGGCGGCCACGCTGTCCGGTGTTCGCGCGGTCCAGAAATAGCGCAGGGAATCGAGGCCGACGACCGGAATGCCGCGTGCGCTCAATGCGGCGGCGATGTCTTGATCCAGTCCGGCCCAGCCGCCATCGCCTGACATGATGATGGCGAACGCATCCGACGCCTCGGCCGTGGAGGATGCGGGAACCTCGATGACCGGCAAGTCGCCCAAGGCGGCGGGCGGGGCCGGCACGCCGCGGTTTGAGTTCGCCGCGGCGAGTTTGGCGAAGGCGGCGCCGAATGCGGCACGGGACGAGGCTTGGGATGCGGCATGGGATGCGCCATAGGATTCGGCATGGGATGCAGCAGAGGATGCGGCATGGGATGCAGCAGAGGATGCGGCATGGGATGCAGCAGAGGATGCGGCATGGGAGGGCCCGTCGTTCACTTCGGGCAGCAGCGCCATCGCGGCGCCGTGCACCTTGGAGACAAAGTCGCGGCTGACTGCGACGGGGCAGGCCGCATTGTCGGCGGGTTGCACGATCACCCAGGGACTACCCAACCGGCTGATGGGCAGCAGCGTCACACCGGTGCCCCGCGCGCCGCGGGTGAATTCAAGTCCCGATCCTTTGCACAGCGGCTTGCCCAGATTCAAGGTGGGACAAAACCCCAAACTCAATGCACCCCCGAAGGTGTCCTTCGGCGCCTGGGCGAGCACGGCATAGGCCATGGCGCCGCCGGCCGACACGCCGACCAGCAGGGGCGCAAGGTACGTGGCGTTGTGAAAGTACGCCTGAACGAAGTGGCTCAAGTTTTCCAAATCGCCGTCGGGAAATACGCATTGGCCGCCATCGGCCTCGAGCACCGCCTTGAATTTCGGCAAATCGATGCCGACCACCATCGCGCCTTGCTGGACCAAGTGCTCGGCCAGAGCGTCGGCGCCGCTGTTCCAGCCTTCATCGCCGGACAAGAACAGCACAAAGCTCGTGGCCTTGCCGGCCGGCGCATAGACCGCCAGATCGTGGAATCGGCCGTGGCTCAAGGTCGCCGGCGCGGCCCAGACGGGTCCGCTTACGGCTCCGCTCGAGAGCATCAACGCGGCGAACAGCAGGCGGATATTCAGAAGCCGGCGAAGAGTCATCGGTTGGTCACATTCATCGGTTGGTAATACTTGATACGCAAACTATCCACGGATGAAAACGATCGATCTGGTCTACGTCAACGCCGGAGGAGGGCATCGGTCCGCGGCGACGGCGCTGGAGACAGCCATACGCGAGCAGGGCAAAGATTGGCGCGTGCGACTGGTCAATTTGTTTGAAGTCCTCGATCCCCAGGATGTGTTTCGACGAACCACCGGCGTGAAGCCGGAAGATTACTACAACGTGCGCCTGGCACGGGGCTGGACGTTGGGGCTGGCGCAGGAACTGCGGATCCTGCAGGTGCTCATCCGCTTGAGCCACAAGTCCTTGGTCGCCCAGTTGCGCCGACATTGGCTGAACAGCCAGCCCGATCTGGTGGTGTCGCTGATTCCGAATTTCAACCGCGCCATGTACCAGGCGCTGCGGCTGGCCTGTCCGCTCGTGCCCTATGCGACCGTGCTGACCGACCTCGCGGATTTCCCGCCTCACTTTTGGATCGAGCCGGACCAGGCGCAGCATGTCATTTGCGGCACGGCTCGCGCGGTTGCCCAGGCGCATGCCACCGCGGGCAAGGCGGCGCAGATTCACCGGACCTCGGGAATGATCATCAATCCGAATTTCTACCGCGAGTTGAAGTTGGATCGGCCCGCCGAGATGCGCAAACTCGGGCTCGATCCTGATCGGCCGACGGGCATCGTGATGTTCGGCGGTCACGGATCGCGCGTCATGAGGGGCATCGCCAAGCGCCTCGACGATGTGCAGCTCATATTGGTGTGCGGCCATAACGCCGTGCTCGCCGGGCAACTGCGCGCCATGCCGGCATCCGCCCCGCGCGTGGTTTTGGGTTTTACCTCACAGATCAGCCACTACATGCAGCTCAGCGATTTCTTTATCGGCAAGCCGGGGCCGGGCAGCATCAGCGAGGCCATACAACAGGGGTTGCCCGTCATCGTGGTGCGCAACGCGTGGACCATGCCGCAGGAGCGCTATAACTCAGAGTGGGTGGAGGAGAATGGCGTCGGAGTTGTGCTCGATTCGTTCAAGAGCATTCGCGAGGGCGTCGCCCGGGTGACGGCGCGGGCGGATGCCTACCGCGCCGCCGTCGGGCGCATCCACAATCGCGCGGTGTTCGAGATTCCGGAGATTCTCGAGCAGATTCTAGCGGCGCCGCCCCGGGTAGGCATCGATTTCATCCAGCATTTCAGGGCCGCCGAGCGCCTGCATCTGTCCTAGGATCCAATCGCGCCGCGATTGGACATAGGCGGACGGCGCGGCCGCCAACAGCCGCTGCGGGTTGGGCAGCACCGCGGCCAGGACGGCCGATTCACTGCGTGAAAGTTTGGCGGCCGGTTTCTTGAAAAAGCGCTGTGCGGCCGCCTCCGCGCCGTACGTGCCGTAACCAAATTCGGCGATGTTCAAATAGACCTCCAAGATTCGCCGCTTCGGCCAGATGGCTTCGATGAGCAGCGTGAAATACGCCTCCAGGCCCTTGCGAAAATAGCTGCGTCCGGACCACAGGAAGAGATTCTTGGCGACCTGTTGGCTGATGGTGCTGGCACCGTGCACGCGATGGCTGTGCTGATTGAGCTCGTAGGCCTTCTCGATGGCCTCCACGTCGAAGCCCCAATGCTCGGGGAATTTCTGATCTTCCGAGGCCACCACCGCGAGAGGGAGGTTGGGCGAGATCTGATTCAAATCCGCCCAGCGATGGCGAAAAACATACGTGTGATCATGTTTTTGCCACGCCGCGATCTGGGTTTGCGCCATGAAGGAGGTGTAAGGCGGATTGATCCAGCGCAGCAGCGCGACGGCGAGCGCGCTGCCGACGACGCAAAGCACCAACAACCCCAGCAGGGCCCACGCCAGCCGCCGGAGGAAAGATTTTTTCTTCGCCACGCCCGCTATTGAGGTACGCGCCGCAGGCTCTTCATGATGACGGGTTCCACCGGCACATCGTCAAAACCGCGCTTGCGGCCGGTTTCCACGGCCGCAATCTTATCCACCACATCCATGCCGTCGGTCACTTTGGCGAACACCGCATAGCCGAAATTGCCGCGCGAGTGATCGAGAAAATCGTTGTCCTTCAAATTGACGAAGAACTGCGAGGTGGCGCTGTTGATGTCGTTGGTACGCGCCATCGAGAGCGTGCCGCGCTTGTTCTTCAGGCCGTTGTCGGCTTCGTTCTTGACGGGGGGCTTGGTTTTCTTCTGAGTCATGTCCTCCGTGAAGCCCCCGCCCTGAATGACGAATCCCGGCACGATGCGGTGAAAAATGGTGCCGT
>Ga0210393_10000107_pt1 | contig 88776 bp, 76 predicted proteins | sample IncBWC27OmetaG_FD_160068 | JGI IMG/M metagenome (GOLD analysis project Ga0210393, IMG submission 160068) | Forest soil microbial communities from Barre Woods Harvard Forest LTER site, Petersham, Massachusetts, United States - Inc-BW-C-27-O ... | reverse complement strand
CCATGCGCCTGCCCAAGATGGAGTACGTCGGCACCGCGGCGGTGTTCTTCCTGCTGCTGAACCTGTTCAAGGTTCCGTTCATGGTGGATCTGGGATTGATCACGACCACCAGCTTTGGATTCAATCTGGCCTTGGCGCCCGCGGTGCTGATCGGCGCCGTGGCGGGCCGCTGGCTGCTGGTGCGCGTGAATCAAAACCTGTTCGAGCAGCTGGTTCTGTCGTTGAGCGCCATCGGTGGAATTCTGTTGATTTTATAGCCGCCCATCTCAAACGCGCTCGCTACGCACGGCGGCGGCTGGGTGTCAGCAGCATCGCCGCTTCGTAACAGCTATCGCGCAGCGCGGAATCACTGGCCGCCAACATGCGATCGAGCGCGCCCGGCGCGCTGGCCGCCGGAATGGCCGCCAAGTCGCGCAATTGCGTCACCGTTGTGTCGAGCGCCTTTTCCAGATTGTCGGCGCCGTTGCGCGCCGTACCCGTCGCCAGCACATCGCGATCCAGCAATCGCAAATCATTCAGCAGCGCGCAGAGCTGGCGCTTGGAGCGCTCGATCGACTCGAGGCTGCGCGGACTGACCGCGCGCTTCAGCACGGCGATATCCTCGCGAGCGCTCGTCAGCACGCGATCGAGACGATCAAGCCACTCTATCCAGAACAGAGGACTGTACATTGGCGATTTCCCTTACTTAAGCCGCCAAGCGGGGTTTGGCGAGACGTTATTATTTCAAGCAGAGACTACCCGGGTTGCATGGCGCTCGCTACCATTGGATTCACCGCAGTGCGGTCCATCCCCCGAACAGGCTGTTCGCATATACAGGATAGCGATGCCCAACCTGCCATTACCGGTCTGGCCCGCCGTACTGCGTGTCGCGCAGATGAACGCGGCCGATCGATTGGCGATGGCCGCAGGTACTGCGGGCTCGCTGCTCATGCAGCGTGCCGGAGAAGCCGTGGTCCACGAGATTCTGCGCCGCTGGAGGCCGCGGCCGGTCACTGTCCTGTGCGGACCCGGCAACAACGGCGGCGACGGCTTTGTCATTGCCGTCGCCTTGGCGCAATCCGGATGGCCGGTGCGTGTTGCCCTGTTGGGCAGCGCTGAGGCCCTGCGCGGGGATGCCCAGCATCACTCACGGCGCTGGACGGGCGCCATCGAGCCTCTGACCCCGCGTGTCGTCGATCATGCTGAGTTGGTGGTCGATTCTCTGTTTGGGTCCGGATTGAGCCGTCCGTTGGACCCGCAGGTCAGTGAGACGTTGTCGTTCGCGACGCGGCGCGGGCTGCCCATCATCGCCGTGGACATACCGAGCGGGATCATGGGAGACAGCGGTGAGAGCTTGGGGGCCTCTGCCGCGGTCTGCACCGTGACGTTCGTGGCCAAGAAGCCCGGTCACTTGTTGCTGCCCGGGCGCGATCTATGCGGGGAGATCGTCGTGGCCGACATCGGCATGCCGCTAAGCGTGCTCGATTCGCTCCCCGTCGATACCTGGGAAAACACTCCCGCGCTGTGGCGTGAGCGGTTGCCGCAACTCCTGCCCGGCGCCAACAAATACAGCCGCGGCCACGCCTTGCTGTACGGCGGCTATCCCATGACCGGCGCCGCACGGATGACGGCGCGGGCGGCGGCGCGCATGGGGGCGGGCCTCACCACGATCGCCGTGCCGGAAGACGCCTTCGCGATCTATGCCTCGGCGTTGACCAGCATCATGGTGCTGCCGTTGAAGCAGGATCAGGATCTTGCCGGCCCGCTGAAAGATCCACGCTACACCGCGTTCGCGATCGGACCCGGTGCCGGCGCCACCGATGCCACGCGCGAGCGCGCGCTCGCATTGCTGCAAACGGGCAGGCCCGTGGTGCTCGATGCCGATGCCATCAGCGTGTTTTCTTCGCGGCCCGAGGAACTGTTTCAGGCCATTCGCGCACCCTGCGTCATCACGCCGCACGAAGGAGAATTCAAGCGAATCTTCGACCTGCCGGGCGACAAATTGGTGCGCGCCCGCCAGGCCGCCGCCCGCAGCGGCGCCGTCATCGTGCTCAAGGGAGCCGACACGGTCATCGCGGCCCCCGACGGACGCGCGATCATCAATGCCAACGCGCCGGCCACGTTGGCCACGGCAGGATCGGGAGACGTCCTCAGCGGATTCATTCTCGGCCTCCTTGCGCAAGGCATGGACGCTTTTCCGGCCGCCGCGGCCGCTGTCTGGATGCACGGCGCCTGCGCCGCGGGTTTCGGATTGGGGCTGCTGGCCGAGGATTTGCCCGATCTTTTGCCGGGGGTTTTACAGCGGCTCGGACGGCCCGACCATTCATGAGCACCTGGTTTCCGACGGTCAGCGTTCACTCACTGGCCATTGTCATCAGTTTGCTGACCTACATCCTGACCACCCGCGCGGAACGTGAGCGGCGCCCGCCTTCCATCGCCATCGCCTGGGTGCTCGGAATGATCGCCCTGCCCTATCTGGTTTTGCCCACGTACCTGATGTTCGGCCGGCGCAAGCTGCCCCGCAGGACTTTGCAGCGCGCCGGCGCGCGATCCGCTGCCGGACACTGGGCGCAGGATCTCATCGAGAGCTTTGGATTGGCGCCATCTTCGCCTGCGATGATCAGCCTGCATCAGGACGGGCAGGATTCCGCGACCGCATTGTTTTCGACCATGGCCGGTGCCGTCTCGCGATTGGATGTCTGCACTTACATTCTCGGCGATGACCCCTTCGGCCGGGAGGCCATGCAGCGCATGATCGAAAGGGCGCGCAGCGGTATTGAAGTGCGGCTGTTGCTTGACGGCATGGGCGCGCTCCAAATGCCCCACTCCCGCCTCAAGGCCCTGGAACGGGGCGGTGTCGAGACCGAGATATTCAGTCCCTTGTTCGCGCGCCGAACCCAGGGTCCGCGCAACCTGCGCAACCATCGGAAGATGGTCATCGCCGACGGCGCGCGGTTGTGGGCCGGAGGACGCAATCTCGCCGCCGAATACTTCAATGGTGCGGCCGGCGCACCCCCTTGGCGAGATCTGACCTTTGATCTGCAAGGGGCGGTGGCCGCCGCCGCGGCAGCGCAATTCGAATTGGATTGGGTCGCGGCAGGCGGCAAGCCCGCATCGGAGCCGAGCGCCGCCGCCATGCCCGACATCCGCGCACAGCGGGGCTCCAGCGAGGCGCAGTTTCTGCCCAGCGGGCCGGATCAGACCGAGGATACCGTGCACGCTTTGCTGATCGATGCGTGCTTCCAATCGCGCGACCGGATGCTCGCCGTAACCCCCTACTTCGTACCCGATGCCAGCCTGGAGACTGCCATGCGCCTCGCGGCGCGGCGCGGCGTGCGCATCGATTTGTGCATTCCGGCGAAATCCAATCATCGCTTGGCGGACTTCGCGCGCAGCCGTGCGCTGCGCTCCCTGAGTCAGGCGGGCGTCAACGTTCATTTGCTGCCGTACATGAACCACGCGAAGGCCGTGGTATTCGACCAGTCCCTCGCCCTATCGGGATCCGTGAATCTGGACTCGCGCAGTTTGCTGCTCAACTATGAATGCGCCGTGGTCTTTTATGGTGCGGCGGAAATCAATTGGCTCGCCCGCTGGATCGACGGCTTGATCGTGCAGGCGGCGCCGTTCAACTGCCGCGCGCCGAGTCTGTTGCGCGATCTTTGCGAAGGGCTGCTGCTGAGCGTCGCCTATCAGTTGTAGCGTAGGAATCATCTGACATCGTATTTATAGACCATCGATCGTATTTATGAATCATCATGAGTTTTCACACGTAGTATTCTTTGGCGTTGCCGTCGGCAGGTGATCGGTGGAATTCAAGGACTATTACAAGGTGATGGGCGTCGCGCGCGATGCCACCGAAGCCCAGATCAAGCAGGCCTATCGCAAACTTGCGCGCAAATATCATCCGGACGTCAGCAAGGAAAAGGATGCGGAGGCGCGCTTCAAGGAGGTCGGCGAGGCCTACGAAGTGCTCAAAAGCCCCGAAAAGCGCGCGGCATACGATCAGCTGGGTCAACGTCGCCCGGGCGAGGAGTTTCGGCCGCCGCCCGACTGGGGTTCAGGCTTTGAGTTCAGCGGTGCGGGCCCGGGCAATTCCACTTACAGCGATTTCTTCGATTCCCTTTTCGGAGCCCAGGCGCGCGCCGGCCGCGGCGCGCGCGGCGATTTTCACCCGGATCGCGGCGAGGATCATCACGCCAAGGTGCTGCTCGATTTGGAGGCATCGCTGCATGGCGGCGCCCGTACATTCACACTGAGAATGCCGGAGATCGATGAGGAGGGCCGGCTGGTCTCGAAGGAACGCACGCTGAATGTTCAGGTGCCCAAAGGCATTCTCGCAGGCCAGCAGATCCGCCTCGCAGGCCAGGGTGCGCGTGCCTCGGGGGGCAGCGGCACACCGGGAGACCTGTACATCGAGGTGGATTTCGCGCCCCACCCTCTGTATCGGGTGGAGGGGCTGGACTTGTCGATGGAATTGCCGGTGGCGCCATGGGAAGCGGCGCTGGGCGCGACTGTCAAAACACCCACGCCGAACGGCACGGTTGATCTGAAGATTCCGCAAGGATCGCGCGCCGGCAGCAAACTGCGTTTGAAGGGCCGCGGCATCCCCGCTGCACCCCCGGGCGATTTTTACGTGGTGCTGCAGATCGCGCTGCCCCCTGCCAATGATGACAAGGCCAAGGCCGCTTACGCCGCCTTGGCCGCGGTTCTGCCCTTCAATCCTCGCGCCAGCCTGGGAGTCTAAGATGTCGCCATCCGATGAACCGGCGTTGACCGGCACCATTGTCGATCAGTCCTCGACCTTGAGCATCAAGGATTTGAGCCGCATGTGCAACGTCGAGGAACGGCACATCGTGGAATTCGTCGAAGAAGGAGTGCTCAATGTCGTCGAAGTCCGGAGCGAGTGGCACTTCACCGGCGATGCGCTGCGCCGCGCCCGGCTCGCGGTTCGTCTGGAGCGGGACTTGGAATTGAATCTCGCGGGCGTCGCGCTCGCCCTGGATCTGATCGAAGAACTTCAACAGCTCCGGCGGGAGCTCGAGGCGAAACGCTAATGGTCAAAACGGAATCCGATGCCTTCGTGTTTTTTGGCGCCACCGGAGATCTGGCATACAAGAAAATCTTTCCCGCGCTGTATGAGATGGTGCGCAGGGGCGGTTTTCACATCCCCATCATCGGCATGGCGCGCGCCGGTTGGGATTTGGACAAGCTCAAGGCGCGTGCCCGCGACAGTGTGGAGCACAACGGCGATTTCGACGAGGCCAGCTTTGCAAGGCTGGCTGCGCTGCTGCGCTATGTCGACGGCGATTACGCGGATCCTGAGACCTTTGCCAAACTGAAGGCCGCCATCGGGCTGGCAAAATGCCCCATTTACTACCTCGCCATCCCGCCCAGCATGTTCGCAAGCGTCGTGCGCGGGCTGCAACAGTGCGGCTGTGCGGTGAATGCGCGGGTTATCGTCGAGAAGCCCTTCGGCCGGGATCTGGCGAGTGCGCAGGCGCTCGATCGCACCTTGCACGAAGTGTTCGAGGAATCCTCGATCTTTCGCATCGATCACTACCTGGGCAAGGAAGCGGTGCAGAATCTGCTGTACTTTCGCTTTGCCAACACCTTCCTCGAGCCGATTTGGAATCGCGAATATATCCGGGATATCCAGATCACCATGGCCGAAGACTTCGGCGTGCAGGGCCGCGGCGCCTTCTACGAAGAGGTGGGTACGATCCGCGATGTGGTGCAAAACCACCTGCTGCAGGTGGTTACATTGCTGGCGATGGATGCACCCGTGGGTCACGATTCGAAGACCATGCAGGCGGAAAAGCTGCGCATATTCCGGGCGATGCGTCCGCTCGATCCGAAAGAGGTGGTACGCGGACAATTTCGCGGCTACCGCGACGAGAACGGCGTCGCCAAGGACTCGCAGGTCGAGACCTTCGCCGCACTGCGGTTGCGCATCGACACGTGGCGCTGGGCGGATGTGCCCTTCTACATTCGTGCGGGCAAGAACCTGCCGATCACCGCCACCGAGGTTCGGGTGACGCTCAAACGTCCGCCGTTGGCCATCTTCGATCCCAGCGACAAGATGCCTTCGAATTATTTCCGGTTGCGCTTGAGCCCCGAAGTGGTGATTGGCGAGGGCGCTCTGGCGAAGCTCAATGGCGAGGATATGCGCGGCGAGCCGGTCGAATTGATCGCGCGCCACAACACACAGTCCGAGAAATCGCCCTACGAACGATTGCTGGGAGATGCCGTGCGCGGCGACACCTCGCTGTTCACGCAGGATGACAGTGTGGAAGCGGCCTGGCGCGTGGTGGACCCGATCTTGACCGGCGGCCTGCCCGTGGCCGCATACGAGCCCGGCACCTGGGGACCGGATGCCGCCGCCAAAATCGTCGATGGCGGCGAGACGTGGCATGACCCTCAGGTCGAGAAATCCTCGCCATGTTGAACGAGGACCGGGTGATATTCTTGCTGGATGTCGACAACACGCTGTTGGACAACGACCGTTTCGCGCAGGATCTGGGCGATCGGCTGGAGAGTTCATTCGGCGCAGCCGAGCGTGCCCGTTACTGGGAGATTTTTGCCCGGCGGCGCGAGGCGCTCGGCCTCGCCGACTATCTGGGCGCGCTGCAAGATTTTCGCATCGGGCTCGATGATCATCCGCAACTGCTCGAGATGTCGGACTTCCTGCTCGAGTACCCATTTGCAAGCCGCTTGTTTCCACGGGCCCTCGAGGCCATCGCCCATGTGCGCACGTTTGGGTTGCCTGTGGTGCTGTCGGACGGCGACATCGTGTTTCAACCGCGAAAGATTCACCGCTCCGGCATATGGAGCGCCACGGAGGGCCGCGTGTTGATTTACCTGCACAAGGAAAAAGTGCTGGATCACATGCAGCAGCGCTACCCGGCGCGCCACTATGTTATGGTCGACGACAAGGCCAATCTTTTGGCCGCGATGAAATTGGTGCTGGGGGCCCGCCTGACCACGGTATTTGTGCGTCAAGGGCACTACGCACTGGCGGCGGAGTCAAAATCCGCACAGCCGGCGCCGGATCTGACGATCGAGCGCATCGGGGATCTTCTCAACCACAATCGAAACGACTTTGAGGTGCGACCATGAGTATGACGAAAGCCCTGCATGATCTGGGTCAAAGCCTCTGGCTCGACAATATCACCCGGGAGATTCTCGACGACGGCACCTTGCGGCGCTACATCGATCAATTATCCGTCACGGGCCTGACCTCCAATCCCACCATTTTCGACGAGGCCATCGGCAAAACCGCGGCCTATGACAAGGGCATCCGGCAGAAGGCCGAGGCCGGACTGTCGGGCGAAGACCTGTTCATCGAATTGGCACTCGAGGACCTGCGTCGTGCCGCCGACCTGTTCAGGCCGGAGTTCGATCGCACGAAGGGCATCGACGGCTGGGTATCGATGGAAGTCTCGCCGCTGCTCGCGAACGACACCCAAGGCACGGTGGATGCGGCGCTGCGCATTCACAAACAGGCCGGCAGGCCGAACCTTTACGTCAAGATTCCCGGTACCCCGGCCGGCGTACCGGCCATCGAGGCGGCCATTTTTGCGGGCGTCCCCGTCAATGTCACACTGCTGTTCTCGCGCGAACAATATTTGAAGGTCGCCGACGCCTACCTGCGGGCCATCGAGCGGCGCATCGCCGCGGGACTTGACCCGAAAATCAATTCCGTCGCTTCCGTATTCGTCAGCCGCTGGGATCGCGCCGTGGCCGACAAGGTGCCGCCGGAGCTCAGCAACCGCCTCGGCATTGCCATCATGCAGCGTACCTACCGGGCGCACGGCGAGTTGATCGGCAGCCGGCGCTGGAAGGATCTGGAAGCCAAGGGCGCCCGCAAGCAGCGCATGCTGTGGGCCAGCACCGGCACCAAGGATCCGAAGGCACCGGCGGGATTGTACGTCGAGGCACTGGCGGCGCCGGACACGATCGATACGATGCCCGAGAAGACCCTGCTGGCTTTCGCGGCCGGCGGCAAACTCCGGGGCGCCATGTCCGAAGACGGCGGCGACGCCGAAGAAGTGCTGGCTCGTTTTGCTCGCGCCGGAATCGATGTCAACGCGCTGGCGACGCAACTTCAGGCGGAGGGGGCGGCCTCGTTCGTCAAATCATGGACCGAACTGATGCAGCGCATCCAGGAAAAGAGCGCGGCGCTGGCCACCACTTGACGGCGAGAGTGAACCCGCTGGCCGGCCAGCCGGCGCCCGCGGCGGCGCTGGTCGATGTTCCGCGGCTGATCACCGCGTACTACAGCGAGCGCCCCGACCCCTCGAAGCCCGCGCAGCGGGTTTCCTTCGGCACCTCCGGACATCGCGGCAGTTCCTTCGACGGCAGCTTCAACGAAGCGCATGTGCTCGCCATCAGCCAGGCGATCAGCGAATACCGGCGCCGGCAGGGCATCGACGGACCGCTGTTCATGGGTTTCGATACGCACGCCCTGTCGGCGCCGGCTTTCGCCAGCGCGCTCGAAGTGCTGGCCGCCAATGGCGTGGAGCTCATGATCGCCGCGGATGATGAATACACGCCGACTCCCGCCATCTCACACGCCATCCTCAATTACAACCGCGGCCGCACCGGCGGTTTGGCCGACGGCATCGTCATTACGCCGTCGCACAATCCCCCGGACAACGGCGGCTTCAAGTACAACCCCACCAACGGCGGACCCGCGGACAGCGACATCACCAAGTGGATCGAGAACCGCGCCAACGAGCTGCTCGAGGCCGGCGCCGGCATCAAGCGTATTCCGCTTGGGCAGGCGCGACGCGCCGCGACGACGCACTCGCATGACTATGTACAAAACTATGTGCGGGAACTCGGCGCCATTTTGGATATGGATATCATCCGTGATTCCAAGATCCGCATGGGCGTCGACCCCTTGGGCGGCGCCGGAGTGCATTATTGGCCGCGCATCGCCGAACACTATCGCCTCGACCTGACCGTCGTGAACACTGAGGTTGACCCGACATTTCGCTTCATGACGCTCGATTGGGATGGAAAAATCCGCATGGACCCTTCCTCCCCCTATGCCATGCAGCGGCTGATCGGGCTCAAGGATCGCTACGACATCGCCTTCGCCTGCGACACCGACCACGACCGTCACGGCATCGTTACCAAGAGCAGCGGCTTGATGCCCGCCAACCACTATTTGTCCGCCGCGATCGATTATTTGTTCAGCCACCGCAGCGGCTGGCGTGCGGATGCCGCGGTCGGCAAGACGGTCGTGAGCAGCGGCATGATCGATCGGGTGGGCAAGCGGCTGAAGCGCACCGTGTATGAAGTGCCGGTGGGCTTCAAGTGGTACGTCGACGGTCTGCTGGATGGAAAGCTGGGCTTCGGCGGGGAAGAGAGCGCCGGCGCTTCTTTCAGCCGCATCGACGGGGGGGTGTGGACGACGGACAAGGACGGCATCGTACCCGCGCTGCTGGCGGCGGAAATCACGGCGCGCACCGGCCATGATCCGGGCGAGCAATATCGCGCGCTCACGCGCGAACTGGGCGTCTCCTTTGCCGATCGGATCGACGCCCCGGCCAACCTCGCGCAGAAGGCCAAGCTCGGCAAACTCGACGGGCAGCAGGTTCACAGCCGGGAGCTCGCCGGAGATCCGATCGAACAGATCCTGACCCGCGCACCCGGGAATAACGCGCCGATCGGCGGCCTCAAAGTGACCTCGCGCGGCGGCTGGTTTGCCGCGCGACCCTCAGGCACCGAAAACATCTACAAGATATATGCCGAGAGTTTTCATGACGAGGCGCATTTGCACCGGTTGACTGCTGAGGCGCAGACCATCGTGGATGCGGCGCTCGCGGACGTCTAATCCGCGGTTTACCTTCGTGCCGGACACCGACCACATTGCGCTGACGGCAACCGCCAAACGGCTGCTGCCCTGGCTGGTGGCGGTCGGTTTCTTCATGGAATCCTTGGATACGACCATTCTGAATACGGCCGTACCGGCGATTGCGCACGCGCTCAACGTGCCGCCATTGAGCATGAAGGCGGTTCTTGCCAGCTACACCTTGAGTTTGGCCGTTTTCATTCCGATCAGCGGCTGGATGGCCAATCGCTTCGGCACGCGCCGCGTTTTCGCGTCCGCGATCGGCATTTTCACCCTGGGCTCCTTCCTCTGCGGCATATCCAACGATATTCACTTGCTGGTGGCATGCCGGATCCTGCAGGGCGGCGGCGGCGCCATGATGCTTCCCGTCGGCCGCATCACCATGGTGCGCACCTTTGCCAAATCCGAACTGATCAACGCCATGAGCTTCGTGGCCATTCCCGGCCTGGTCGGACCCATGGTGGGGCCGGTTATCGGCGGCGCGATCATTGGGTATTTTCACTGGAGCGTGATTTTTTTCGTCAATATTCCGATCGGCCTCGTCGGTTTGGTACTGGTCTACCGGCATCTGCCCAATTATCGCGAGAAGCGCAACTACCGCCTCGACATCGTCGGACTGGTGTTATTCGGCTCCGGCATTGCGCTGCTCTCCTACGTGCTCGAGGTGTTCGGCGAAACCACCTTGAGCAGCCGCGAGATACTCGGGTTGTTGGCGATCTCAGCGGCACTGCTCGCCGCTTACGGACTGCATACCAAGCGCACCCCGCACCCGTTGTTGCGTCTGAAACTGCTCGGCATCCGCACGTTCCGCGTCGCGGTCAGCGGCAATTTGTTCACGCGGCTCGGCATCGGCGGAATCCCCTTCCTGCTGCCGCTGCTGTATCAAGTCGGCCTGGGCTTCTCGCCGATCCAGTCCGGACTCCTGATCATGCCGCAGGCCTTCGCCGCCATGAGCCTGAAATTGACCATGCCGATGATCTTGAGGAAATTCGGCTACCGAACCGTGCTCATCATCAATACCCTCATGCTGGGTGTGATGATCATGCTGTTCGCCACGATCGACCTCGAAACTCCCGTATGGCTGATCGTGGTGATGGCCTTCGCTTACGGCTTCCTCACCTCGCTGCAGTACACCAGCATGAATACGCTGGCCTACGCGGACGTGGGAGAGCATGAAGCCAGCGGCGCGAGCACCATTGCCAGTACCGTGCAGCAGCTCGCCGTCAGCTTCGGCATCGCCACCGCCTCGCTTGCCGCCGCACTCTTCATCCCCGACCGCCTGCACGCGACGGAGCCGCAGATGATTCATGGAATCCATTTGGCGCTCCTTTGCCTCGCGGTACTGACCATCGTATCCACGGCGGTGTTCGTTCGCTTGAGACCTCAGGACGGTGCGGCCGTGAGCCGGCATAAGAGTGAAGTGCCGACGGGGATCTAGTACCCCGACTGTGAATTCTGCCAACTCGGAGGACCGCCCGTCTCGGGTCCGGTTGCCGCCGTGGGCGCCGTCGGGTCATCGGGGCACCGGGAGGCCCTGCTCGGCTAAGCGTCGCCGCGGCAGGGCCCCCTTCGCGCACCACTACTTGGCGTTGAACACGTCCTTGCCGAACGGCAGCATCCCAGTCGTTCCGGCGTAACCTAAGTGGCCGAGACCGTCGTCCCCGCCCTCGGTCAGCCCGAGCAGATCCTCGTAACTGCGCAGGGCCGAGTAGTGATTGTAATATCCCGTTGTATTCACGGTGCCCGGCGCGATCAGCCGCTTGTTCAACAAGACGGTCCCGATCTGGCCGCCGCCCGGAAAGGTAAACGCAAGGGGATCGCTGGTCGGGTAGCCGGGAATGAGACCTCCAAGCAGGGGGCTCCAGCCGGGATTGCGTAGATTCGGTCCGATCGGTGACAGACAGGTTGACTGAACGGCGTTGGGACAGGCATTGGCCCCCGCGCCCGTGTCCGAACCCGACTCATCGACCGTGATGACAACAAGCAGCTTGCCGCTCTGGTAGGCCGGGGATGCCATGATCATGGGGATCCAGTGCGCGAGCCACAGGTTCGCGCCGGTCAGGCCGCCGGTCTTGCCGCCTTCCACGTTGACACCCGCACAAGTGGCATCGTGTCCGTCATCGCACAGATTCGGCGTGACGAACATGAACTTCGGCGTGGTCTCGATGCGCAGCAAGTCTTCGTATAGATGACCGGAAAAGACATCCGGGCTGCCCTTGTCGCCAACCAGGACGGTGCCGAGCGGCACCACGTGCTCATTGCAGCGCTGCGGGTCGTCGATCACCGAGTGGAAATAGACGAACGGTGCGTGTCGGTCCGCATACTGGTCCACGATCGGGCTGCCTTGGGCGCTGTTCGTCAGGTCGGGGCTGCCGATGACGGGATGGGCGCAGTCCGTGCCTCCCAGCGGGTCCGGCGTACCGAAATCCCGGGATGCGTCATTGCCCATGTCCTCGGCATATTCGCGCCACAGGACATGGTCGCGCCATGCGTCACGGTCATGACCGTGACGCTCATGATCGGCCTCGTCCAACTGATCGCCAATCGTCCGAGCACCGTGTGTGGTAAGGGTGGGCTTCGGAAACACGCAGCCGCTGCCCACGACCTGACCGGCAAACTGCGGATTGGTGCTCGTATCAGCGTCGGTACCCGGACTGATGTTGGTGAACTGGCCGACGACCGGCGGATTCGTCAATGAAGCCGCATCGATGCAGTCGGAGTTCAGCGTCGCATTGGTTTCCTGGCCTGACACCTCGGCGATGTAGTTGCCGAGACTCACATGGCTGGTCGCATAGTAGTTCTGGATCAGCTCACCCTGCTTGAGAAGCGTGCAGTTCAGATAGCTGGCATTGCCGGGAGGAGGACTGGCCGGGCAGCCGCCGAAGGTCACGTTCTCACTCTCATTTTCCAGATTGATGACGAGGATATGCTCGATGGCACCCTCAGGCGCAGCAGCTCTAACAACCCGGTGGTTGTCATCGGCATGCGCGGTGAATGCCAGCGACAGTGCGACGAGCGGAGCTGCGGCAGCCAGCGCCGCGCGCCGGACGCCGTGGCTTTCCAACATCCTACCAATAGACATTCCAGCACTCCTATATTCTTGTTGATGAGGCAAATTGCGCTGGGTCGCGCGATCACGAGATGCTAACGAGGGACGATGACGAATCTGTGAACGCCGGCAGGCATGAGCGATTTCCTCCGGCATGGATGGCGACGGAGGCCAAATCTTGGTGCCTCAGCACCGGTCATTTAGAAGCACTTGCTGAGAAAGGACGCCGCTTTATCGGAGATACCGACGATTTTGTTGGTTGCTTGCCGATAGAATTTGAAATTGAGCTCCGTTCCAGGCCGGCCATCACTCCAGTCGGTGAGATGCTTGAGTTCGCGGCGCCCCATTGGCCGCTTCGCAAGCGCCGTTCGTTTGATGGTGACGCTCACGCGCGGCGTTTGGCGTGGTATACCGCGCTTCTTTCGAATGGCTTCGGCGTGAGTGACGACACCGCGCGCGATGAGGCCTTGGCCGCCCTCGTTCTCGCTCGCGAATACGAAAATCGTGTCACCTTGGGCGATCAGCTTGCCGCCATACATCGTCTTGTGGGCGGTGAACGTGAAACTCCCCGCCCGCGGATCGATGATCTCCGCTTTGATCGCATACGCCATGATTGTCCCCGATCGAAGCACCAACCGTAATCTTACAAAAGAACCCGAATGACGGCTTCATGGCATACAACTTGGCAACACGGCCGTCGCACGCCGGACCCGCTCCGAAGCCTCAATAAGCCTCAGGCCGGGCGGATTCGGATTTCACCGTGCGGGTAACGCTACAGGCAACCAGCGTCACCTGCCGGTTTTGGCCGCTGTTGCCTTTGCCGACTAGTCCCGGTATCGATCCACTGACGCCGGTCGTCGCCGGCCGCTTAGTGGTTGTAGAACCTGTCGAAGACTAGGGCCGCTACGACCAAAACGACTGCTGCGACAACAAACCCGGCACGAACTGTATAACGATCCTCCTTGCTGAAGCTTTGGTCCATTTCATCGTCTGACAATTGGACAACCTGTCCCCACTTTGCAAGTCTAAATTTTCTCATTTTGCCGAGCCTCAAAGTACTATCACTGAATGCCGTTGGTCGTCTTTCGACCCGCTGCTGTCTGTCGCGGGCGTCTGCTTTGGGAACATCGAACTGAAGTGGCTTCAGGGCTTCAGGGCCTTTTCGTTGAACATAGGCAGAGCGCTCATATGGAAATGCCGGAACTGGCGAATCGAAAAAATCATAAACCGTGCCGTGATCCAGACATAAAGCCAGGCGAAGGGAAACAGTAGTTGGCCGACAATACTTTTGAGAAAGCCACGCTGACCTCGCTTATAGAATCTGCAAAGCACTAAAGTGGACGGGATGTGCCCGCTTCTAATAGCGCGGAGAAAAAAGGTCTCTGCTTCTTTTGGATGCTTGGCAACTCCGTACCCTGCCGCGAATATCAATCCAAGCGCGCTCGTGGCGGGCACAAACTTTGCTCTGTACGAGGCGGCCATTAGGTGGATGGCTTTTTTGGCGTCTTTCTCGAAGTGAGCAGCATACGAGAGTATAAAGTTCGCGTAGCCTGGTTCCCGACCCAACGCTGCGGTTGCCAAGACTTTTGAGGCCTCCACATCGTGCGGCGCACCTGGAAGATCCCGAAGATGTAAGTAGGCGAGAACGCATTTCGCCATTGCTGACCCGGTCGCAGCGAGGCGTTGGTATTCCTCAAGCGCGGGCGCAAGGCGTCCATCGGCGATTAAGCGGCGCGCCTTTTCACTCACACCGCCGTCATACAACGGAAAGTTCATCACGAATCCCGTGATACGGGCGCTTAAACAAATGTCTTTCAGCCCCATTGATGTTCTGCTGCAAGCGCCGACGACGCCGCCTTAGTTCTCCTAGTCGAGTTAGCGTACCGGAAGTTGCGAAAGGCCGCTTTTCGGCAACGCAGTTGAGCTATCGAATGACCGCATGTGGGCCGGCTGCGGTCCCATGCACTTCTCCACAGCGGGCCTTTGCGCTGAAGGCTGGGTGCCAATTTTACGGTCGCTGTCGGCGAAAATACTGGACCATAGCTCCGATACCAAACACGATTGCGGGGAACAGAATCGCAACGACGATCGGCGGCCGAGCGGCCGCGTTCGGGATCATGAGCCGCGGAGCGATAATAAAAAAAGCAGCCGCGAAGCCGGTCATTGCTACCCACTGCTTGGCGATTCTCGAAAAGCTTTGACTCCCGGTTTCTTGAGGGAAAGATCCTGGCTCCGGCCAATGACTACCGGCCGCGCGCGCCATGCGGTCGGCAACGTCCGCGAACACCTTAAGATTGCCGTTTGATGGCTGCCCGAAGGATAGTTTGGCAACCTTCCAGAAGACGCGATCACTGCGTGTAACCGTGATCTCGCTCCAGGGCACGAGGAAGTCGCGGCAGAAGGGACCAAAAATTCGCATGATTCCGATGCGTAGTCCAGAAGGACATACACTGAGCTTCAGAATGCCGCGCATGGAGACGAACCCCAGCGACCCCGATTGATTCGCCAACGTGACGACGGATATTTCGTCGCGGTCCGGGTATCTCTCCATCAGGCCGAACCAGCCTGAGAGAAGGCTCAAAATCATGGTCACCACGAACCAGAGCAGCGGAAAGGCGATCAGAAAATAGAGAGGATTAGGCGGAGCGTTCATAGCGCATCATTTGGACGAGTGGTATGAGTGCAATAGACCACTTGTCGTTCGGTCGGTCAAACACCCGCGATGGAGAAATCGACAAAGAATCGTGACCGATTCCTCGCTTTGCGAATGACCGCTTTGAAACCGGCAATGTAAGTGGGTCGTGGAGGCGGGGATAAGGCTGGTGCTTGCGCTATAGCCTCACCTCGGCACGCCCGTCCGCGATTGAAAACCGCATCACGATGCCGAGGTGGCCTCGCGCTTGCGTCTGGCCTCGTACGCTCTCAAGTGCGCATAGGCGGTGGCGAGCAGCGGCGTCGCCACCGCATTCGGCGAGCGTCTGAGAAGATCGCCGACGATGTGATCCGCCTCGATGCGGTTGCCCTGCTCGATATCGCGCAGCATCGACGCCGTGAACAGCGAGCCCGATGCGGTGAGTACGGAGGTCCCTGCGCTCATGGCCGCCTCTCGAGGCTTGAAACCGTTGGCAGCGGCAATGGTGCCGCATTCCTCAAGCAGCCCCAGCGGAATATCCTGCGCACCGGCGGCAACGATGTCCCCTACCGCCGCGCGCATGAGGCTCGTCGTGGCCGCCGCCGCGGCGATGAACACCCACTTCTCCCACATCTCGTGCAGGATATCGGCGCTCAAATGCGCGTCGAAACCGGGAACCCGCAGAACGCCGGCGATATCCTCGATGCGGCCCGCTGCGCCGCCGCGGCGCGGGCCGAACGCCAAAGCATTGAAAGTGCCTAACTGATGGATGCGTCCATCCGCATCCAGGGTCGATGATATTCGCGCCAAGCCGCCGAGGACCCGCTGCGCGCCGAACCGCGCATCGAGAACATCGAGGTGCCGCAATCCGTTCAGCAGCGGCAGTACGGCCGAGTTCGGGCCAACGGCTGCGGCGAAATCATTGATCGATGCGTCCAGATCGTAGGATTTACTGCTGAGAATGACGAGGTCGTAGAAATCCCGGAGGCTTTGCGCACTGACCAGCGGCGGTGTCGGCAGGTTCAGATCGCCCAAGGGGCTCGTCACGGCGAGACCCTGTCGGCGCAGCTGCTCCGCCCTGCCCGGTCTCACCAGAAAGGTGACTTCCCGTCCCGCTGCCATGAGGCGCGCGCCGAAATAACCGCCGATGGCGCCGGCGCCGACGATGAGAATTCTCATCTCGGGACTCCCGGTCATTCTTTCTTGATTTCGTGCCCGCCGAATTGGTTACGCATCGCAGCGAGAAGCTTGTCGGAGAAGGAATCATTGTCGCGCGAGCGCAGCCGCTCGAGCAGCGACAGCGTAATGACAGGAGCCGAGACGCCCAATTCGATGGCGTCGGCAACGGTCCAACGGCCTTCCCCGGAATCGGCGACGTAGGGCGCGATGCCCTTCAGCGTAGGATTTTTCTCCAGCGCATTGGCCGTAAGATCCAACAGCCATGAGCGCACGACGCTGCCGTAACGCCAGATCTCCGCGATCTGATGCAAGTCGAGATTGAACTCGCTTTTATGCTGCAGAATCGACAGGCCCTCGGCGTACGCCTGCATCAATCCATACTCGATGCCGTTGTGGACCATCTTGGTGTAGTGACCCGAGCCCACGGGCCCTACCCGGCCCCAGCCCCGATCCTTGGCAGGCGCAAGCGCTTCGAAGATCGGGCGCAGGCGCTCCACCACCGCTTCGTCGCCGCCGATCATCAGGCTGTAGCCTTCGGCCAAACCCCAGATGCCGCCGCTGGTGCCGGAATCGACATACTGAATCTTGTGCTGCGCCACGGCTGCGGCGCGACGCTGGGTGTCACGGTAATTGGAATTGCCGCCATCGATGATGGTATCGCCCGGGGCCAGCAGCGGCACCAGAGAGTTGACGGTGCCGTCGGTAATTTCTCCGGCCGGGACCATCAGCCATATGGCGCGCGGCGCTTTCAGCTTCGCGACCAACTGCTGGAGCGAGGCCGCGGTGGCGGCACCGCTTTTCTCCAGCAAGGCGCGCGCTGCTTCGGCCGGGTCGTAACCCACGACGGTATGCCCGCCGCGCATCAGCCGCTGCGCCATGTTGGCACCCATGCGGCCCAAACCAATCATTGCGATTTCCATAGGCCCTCAACCGTGATCGCGCGAGCGCAGGAGCGGCCATTATATCTTGGATTAGGTTCGCTTGAGCATGGTCATTGCCGCCGGACTCCCCACCGCCTCGAATCGACCTGTAAATGTCAGCGCGCCGCTCGCCGCATTCATGTGAAACGACGTGATGGAATCACCGCGCTGATTGCAGGAGTAGAGCAATGCCCCGCCCGGATCGATGCACAGACTGCGCGGAGAGTCGGCGTGCACCCAGGTTTCCGAGGTACTGCGCAATTGCCCATCGTCGGCAACGGCAAAGATGGCCACGGCATTGTGCAGGCGGTTCGCCACATAGAGAAACCGGCCGTCCGCGGTCATCACGATTTCCGAAGCAAGGTTGCTGCCCTCGAACTTGGGCGGCAGGCTGGACACGACCTGCTTGAGCTTCATGCCGCCGCGCGCAGCGTCGTAATCGTACACCGCCACCTTTCCATCGTGCTCGTACAGATTGTAAAACAGGCGCCCGTTCGGATGGAAGACGAAGTGTCGCGGTGCAGAACCCGGCGGCGCCGGAATGACCGGCACATTGGCGGGAAGCAAGCGCCCTGCTGCGGCGTCGAAGCGCCAGATCCACGTCAAGTCCAGTCCCGCGTCGTTGGCGATCACAAATTGCCCGCTCGGGTCCGGCGCGACCATGTGCAAATGCGGACCGTCGTGGTCGCTCACGGCGAACTGCCCCGGCGGATCATTCGCGGCGTGCCCATGATGCCTTGGGCCCACGCTCGGCCTCACGTCTGTCGCCTCCCCTAGCGCGCCGTCAGCTCCCACCGGAAGGACGGCCACAGTGCCGGACCCGTAGTTGCCGACGAACACGAACTTGCCCGACGGATGCACGCTGGCATGCGCAGGGGTGACGCCGCCGGAACTCACCGCGCCCAATCGCTTCAGCTGCAGGCTGTCTGCATCGATGGCGTACGTAACCACCGCGCCGCTGTGATTGCCTTGAAAATTGTCGATTTCGCTGACCGCATACAGGCGTGTCTGCGCCGGATTGATGGCCAGCCACGTCGGATTTCGAATGTCATCGACGATCTGCAATTGGGTGAGTGCGGCGGTGACCGGATCGATCCGAAACAGGTAAATGCCGCCGCCGTTCGGAGTGTACGTGCCCACATAGGCATAATGGAATCCTGCGGCGGCCGGAGCGGGCACCGGCGCGTCGACGGCCGCATGTGCCGTTCGCAACAGGTGAGGCAGAGTCGCCGGCGCGGCCAGCAGTGCAGTTGCCCGAAGTAAATCGCGCCGGGTAATTCTTGATTTCAACGAGCCTTACCCCGCGGACCGGACCACCGCGTGTTTAGTTGTCTAGAAAGACGGTGATGCTGGCAGCGGAAAATGCCGCGGTCGACACCGTGTATTGCCCGACCGCCGTCATGCCGGTCGCCAGCGTGGAGCCGTTCAGCTCCGTTTGCAACTGGGCAATGAATGCGCCGTAGGTATCGAAGCTCTCGATCGTGAACGAGACCGAATGACCGATTGAGAACTGCATGGCGCTTGCGCCGGTCGGCGAAATGGTCAGAGCGGGTGACAAACCCGCGATATTGACGATTTGCGAACCGATTTGGATCTGGTGGCGGGCACCAAAGCTGCTGTTGACGTTGACCGCGATCGCCGTACTGTCGAACGTCGTAAAGGGCGCTGCGTTTCCGCCGCTCCAATCGACCACCAGTTCGGCGTCGATGGTCGTCGGATCGAGCAGCGTCGAGGCCGTAAAATCCGGCGACGCCGTGCCGAACGCACTGGGCAGTCCCGTTACGACGACCGGTGCGCCGACGCTGACATTCGCCAAGCTCAGCGGGGGGGGCGCGGACACGGCATATTGATTGGCGGCCACATTGCCGCTGCCCGTGAAATCGAAGGCCGAGATCAGCCGGCCGCCCAGACTGGTCAGGTTGAGCGTCAGTGCTGCGTTGCTCTGCGCGGTCACCAGGCCCTCTGCCGTGGTCGGATCGAGGCGCACTCGGCCGGCGCTGGCATCCAGAAGAACACCGCCTGTACTGGCGGTGGTCGGACTCTCCGTGCCAAAGGCTTGGATCGAGGATCCCACCGAAATTTGCTGCGGGCTGATGACTTCTGCCACGGTTTGTCCAAAAACCGTGATCAATGTGTTGGGACCGAGATTGACGATGGTCGTACCCGGCACGAATGTCACGGTGCCGCCGCTCTGAATCAGCGTGGCGTCCTCGACGCCCACCGTGTCGCCGCTGCGCGCCGATACGATTCCGGATATTTGATCGCCGACGCCGTCCAATCCCTGCGCGCCGATGTCGACCAGCACCTGCGTCGCGGCGAAGGACACACTGGATGTGGCCGTCGTCGGACTGGCATAAATATTTGTAGTTGTAGTTGTAGTTGTCGTAGCGGGCGTGGTCGTCGTCGGCGTGGTCGTAAGGGCGCTGGCGGTCGTGGGCGTGGTGACCGTCAGGGTGCCGAAGGTCTGCACCAAGCTGTTCGCCGGCACGGCCTCCAGCTGCACCTGCCCCGCGGCACCCACCGCGACGAAACCGTTGATGTCATAGGCGGTAGTACTGCTCGGATCGATCGACAGCGTTCCCAGACCGGCGGTCGTACCGTCGAAGGGCGTCACGCCGGTCGTGAAAAAGGCGGCATTCGTACTCATGAGCGGGCCGCGGATGCGCGCTGGCTTGGTGTCGATCGGCAAGGTACTGGCAGAGATCAGCGGCGTGACTGTGACAGTCCTCGCGCTCAAGTTGACGGCGTTGGATGCCGCCAGGTTGAAGTTCAACGCCACCAGGGCCACCTGCTTGGCGGCACTTCGAAACGGATCGGCGGGATCCAGGGTGACCGACACGGAAATCGTGGTTAGGGGATTTCCTTTCGCATCGACCGGCGCCAGTGCCACGCCGTCGAGACTGCCATCGTCATAGATGATCTGCGCCGCACTGTAGTCGAGCGTGATGAACGCACTCGTGTAGGTTCCCTTTGGCACCCCGGGTGCGCCCAGTACTTCGGTGAGATCGAACAGTTTTGTAAAATCTACCGTCGTTTCGGCGGGCAGAATCGCAAGGCCCGATTTGCCGCCGGATTTTGTCAACTGAACCGAGGCCAGCCCCACTTGGTAAACGATGAAAGGGTCCGAGGAGGGTGTGGCAGTAAGGGTGACCACCGCGCTGCCGCTGCAGGCCGCCATGATCAACAGCGCCGCCCCCATCGGCAACGCGAGCAGCTTCGAAATTAGGGCTCGCATGAGGCTATTGTTGTGCGATTCCGGCGTCCTGAGAAGCGTTAAACTCGAAAAGATCTGTGAAGTCCCCTTAATGTGCCGCGGCAGTCGCAGACCTGCGACATGAGTGACATTTTTGGAACTTTACAGGGCTCGCGAGATCAATTCCTTCATGATTTCGTTGGTGCCGCCGTAAATGCGCTGCACGCGCGAATCGGCGAACAGGCGGCACACCAGGTACTCATTCATGTACCCGTAACCACCGTGCAGTTGAACGCACTCATCGAGCACTTCCTGCTGCGTATCGGTGACCCAATACTTTGCCATCGACGCGGTGACGGTATCGAGCGTTCCGGCGACGACTTTGGCAATGATGTCATCGACGAACAAGCGAGCGATATGCGCCTTGGTGGCCAGCTCCGCCAGCTTGAATTTCGTATTCTGAAACTCCGCGATAGCTTTGCCGAAGGCCCTGCGATCTTTCACGTAACGAATCGTCTCGGCCAGCCCGCCTTCCATCGCCGCCACGCCGGCCACCGCGATGAGCGCCCGCTCATACGGTAAATCACCCATGAGCTGATAGAAGCCCTGCCCCTCGGCCCCGCCCAGAAGATTCGCCGCGGGAACCCGCACGTCCTCGAAGAACAGCTCCGCGGTGTCCTGCGATTTCATGCCCATCTTGTCGAGAATTCGTCCCACGCGAAAACCCTTCAAGTTGCCGGTCTCAACCATGATGATCGAGGTGCCCTTGGCGCCTTCGCCCGGCTGGGTCTTCACCACCAGCGCGATCACTCCTGCGAGAAATCCGTTGGTAATGAATATTTTCGAGCCGTTGATGATGTAGCTGTCGCCGTCGCGCACCGCCCGTGTGCGCAGCCCTTGCAAGTCGGAGCCGGCCGCCGGTTCCGACATGCCGATGGCCCCGATCAGGTCGCCGGCGGCCATGCGCGGCAGGAAACGGCGCTTCTGCTCCTCGGTGCCATGATTTTCCAAATAGTGCGCGCAGATGCTGTGCACGCCTTGGCCGAACCCGGAAATGCCGCGCCGCGAGGTCTCCTCGTACAGCACCGCTTCGTGGCGAAAATCCCCGCCCACGCCGCCGTAATCCGCCGAAATGTCGGTGCAAAGCAGTCCCATGTCGCCGGCCTTGCGCCAGATGTCCTTTCCGACGTGCTGCTGCTTACGCCATTGTTCGTCGTTCGGCACCATTTCGGCTTCGACGAAGCGTGCGACTGAGTCTCGAAAGATCGCCAGATCCTCGTCCATCCATGGCGAGACGTAGGCTGCGTTCATGCGACAGGCTTGACGGGCAAGGGCTCGACGGGCACATCGGGAACGGTGGAGCGCCGTACTTGCTTGGCGTCTTGCCGAGCCTTTCTGGCCGCCTCCTTTTGCTTCTTCGCGTGACGATAATTCGGCTTGGCCAAAGGAATCTCCTGGGATTAACTCGCTGATGTCGATATTACCCCGGATCGCTATATACTTTGGCGTGGTCGAACAAAAACAAAAGTCCTTGCGAGCCTCCGCTAATTTTGGGCTGGCCATTCTTGCCTTCATCAACCTGTTCAGCTACCTGGATCGCTTTGTGGTCTCCGGGGTGCTCGAGAGCCTGAAGCATTCCGATCTGGGACTCTCCGACACGAATTTGGGATCGCTGATGTCCGGCTTTCTGGTGGTGTACACCGTCCTGGCGCCCGTGTTCGGCGCGCTCGGGGATCGGCGCTCGCGGCCGCGGTTGATTGCGCTCGGCGTTGCCTGCTGGAGTTTGGCGACCGCCATGTCCGGATTCGCGGTCAACTACTTGACGCTGTTTGCCGCACGGGCCGCCGTGGGCGTCGGGGAGGCTGCGTATGTCACCATCGCCCCGAGCCTGCTGTCGGATTATTTTCCGGTACGGCAACGCGGCCGCATCATGGCCATTTTCTTTTGCGCCATACCGGTGGGATCGGCGCTGGGCTACGTGGTCGGGGGCTTGGTCGACAAGCACTATGGTTGGCGCGCCGCCTTCTTCGTGGCCGGCGTTCCAGGACTCCTGCTGGCGGCATTGTGTTTGCTGCTGCGCGACCCCCCTCGCGGCATCCAGGACCAGGCTGAGGGGCTCGCCAAAGCCGCGCCGAGCGCGCTGAAGTCGAGCATCAGCCGCGAGACCTGGCTGGCCTGGGGCCGTCTGCTTCGCAACAAACCGTATGCCCTTACCGTGCTCGGATACGCCGCCTATACCTTTGCCATCGGCGGCCTTGGCGTTTGGATGCCGGCATTTCTAGAGCGCGCGCGCGGGATTCCGCGTAGCGAAGCCACCGTCAGTTTCGGCACCATCGTGGTCATTACCGGATTCATCGGCACCTTTGTGGGCGGGTGGATGGGCGATTATTTTGCGAAGAATTCGCGGCAGGCCTACCTGTGGCTTTCCGCCATCGCCACGCTCATCGCGGCGCCGTTCGTGTGGCTGGCGCTCACCACAGATTCGCATTCCCTTTACGTGGTCTACATGGTGACGGCGCAATTGTGCCTCTTCCTGTCCACCGGCCCGATCAACGCAGCCATCATCAATCAGGTCGTAGCCAGCGAGCGCGCCACCGCCATTGCGTTGAGCGTCTTTGCCATCCATCTGCTCGGCGACGCGCTGTCCCCCCTGATCGTCGGCGCTTTGTCGGACGCATTCTCTTTGCAGCAGGCCATCAGGATCCTGCCGGTCGCCGTGCTGGTCGGGGGAGTCGTGTGGATCTGGGCCGCCCGCGCGCAGGCGGCCTCGAAGGACCTGAGCCTGGAGCCGGTCTCCTAGCCGCGCGCCCTCGCGACCTAACCGCGCGCTCGCCCTATGCGCGCGCACGACCAATCGCGGCGCCCATATTAGCTTCCTGTCACGCGTAACGTATTAAACGGTATTTTGCTGGTCACGCTGGCGGACATCTCGGATTTTCTCGACGGGTCCAGGAGCACGTTGAAGTCCGTAGAACTTAACACGGAGGGTACGCGCAAGCCGATGGGGCGAGGAGTCCCTGCTGGGGAGCTGGCGATCGTATTGAGAAACTCGCGGGCGATGAGGCGGCTGTCGTCCGTGGCTGGTCGCGAATTCCAGTTACTGGGTAAGAGAATCTTGAGATCGCTTAGGTTCACGAGTGAGCCGTTGGGAATTTCGATGGTTGCGATGAGCACTTGTTGAATGGTTTCCCAGCCGGGTCGCACGGCCACTTCCAGAGTCGCGAGCGCTTCGACCTCGGCGGCATAGAGAATTTCCGTGGTCAGGTCGTTGAAGCGCCAGCCTTTGGGTCCCGCGATTGAGGGGGCTGAATCGAGGGCATCGAAAGTATTGGGTCCGCCGCGCCAGGCCCGCGCCCGATAGAGTTTCACACCGGGCCGCCGGCGGCTTGAGTCCGGAGTTCGGCGATGACGATTTGTTCCCCCTCGGCCGTTTTCAGCAAATCTCGTGGCAAGGCACCACCCAATGCAAAGTTGGGGGTCCGTAAGTACTCGCGAGCCATGTCGGGCGAGCCAAATAGATCTGCGGCCATGGTCAGCACCCGCCCAATTCGCAGCGCGACTTCACCTTGGGCCGAGGGAAGGAGTTCTGTCAGCCGTGCACGGGCGGTCTTGGCGCTGACTTCAAAAAACGGCAGCGCTTCTTGCATTGAGTCAAAAGCCATTGCGGAGGAAATCAACAGCGCCTGACCGGGAAGGCCGTCGATTAGAGACTGGTGAATGTCCATCTGCTGCAACGAAGGTTTAGTGAACACTGCGTTTTGCCGATCATCGCTCATGGCTTTCACGATGAGCGCCCAAACAAGGGCAAAATTAACTTTCCCCTGATCGCGTAAATGTCGTTTCAGACTTTTGTTGTTAAAAATGCGTAGGACGCGCGAATCAATGCTTGATCGCCACTCGGGGAGCATGGATCGAACGTTGCCGGAAACGCGTCGGCTGGCTGGCTTTACGGGCTGCGGACTGTACATGAATAATTCCTCTTCTGGTTCGGGAATTATACCGTTAAAGCGGGTGAACTCTCAATGCAGGAAAGGCGGGAGAATTGCGACGGTTTCGGGGAAGAGTTGTAACGTTGTGCCACCGAGTGATGGAGAAAGATTCTTTACAAATCAATTGGTTAATGGAAAGGCGGAAGAGATGTAACGCTTTCGCTCGAGCTCACGACTCTTAGCCTGCGAGGAGCCCTTCTCGAAGGGGTCCCGCTACTCGTCGCGGGTGCTGACCTAGAGGGACGCGCGGCCCCAGTTTCGCAGACCATCGACGAATTATTGACCTTCGCCCAAGTCGGGCGGCCAGAGTTGTAGACGGGTATTCTTCTTCGTCGGCCGGGCTGTTCGTCCGTTGCGCTCCGCGCTGCGGCGCTTGGCGCTGCAGAACGTCCGTTAGGGCGGCCCGAGCTGCAGCGACCTTTGTCGTTGCTGTATAAGGGAAGTCATTTTGCCAAGATGAACTTGATATCCGCGCTCTGGAACGACAAGAAACGAGACCAAATCAGAAACAACATGAAATCTCCCATGAATAAATACTCGATTTTCTCGGCCTGCGGTGCTTCGACTTTGCTGCTCTTTTTATCTCCCACCGGACCGGCTGCAGCGCAACCGCCATCCATACCGCAAGTGCTGCAGGCGCTGAATTCCGTGCATCCGGCGAGCGAGGTCGCCATATCGCCCGATGGCAAACACCTGGTATACGGCAACGTAGTGACCGCCAAGCACGGCGATGCCGAACTGGAAGCATCGGCGCTCTGGATCGCCAATGCGAAAGACGGGACCGGTGCCGTTCGAATGACGGCCTGTCCGGGTATTGTCTGCGACGAGCACGGTGCCGTTTGGTCTCACGACGGCAAGCAGATCGCATTCGTCACAACCGACGCCCAGGGACAAGCCCAGGTAGCGGTCGCGTCAGCCGATGGGCGCAACGCCGGCGTCATCACTCATGCACATGGGCCTCTCGACACCGCACGTTGGTCGCCAGATGGCACACGAATCGCGTTTTTGTACTCTGAGGGTGCTCCAAAAACCCCAGGGCCCCTCAACCCGCTCACTCGCGATGCAGGCGTGCTGTCATCGACGGTGTATGAGCAGCGCCTGGCGGTGATTTCCACCCAGGGCGGTGAACCGACATTGCTGGGACCGGCCGATTTGAATGTCTACGAATTCGATTGGTCGCCCGACGGCTCACGCTTCGCCGTAACCGCTGCGCATGGCTCGGGTGACGACAATTGGTGGATTGCCGAGCTCGACGTGATAGACGCTCGAAACGGCACCGTCAGCACACTATTGAAGCCGCGCCTGCAGATCGCCTCGCCTCGATGGTCTGGGGATGGCTCACACATCGCGTACATCAGCGGCCTGATGAGTGACGAAGCCATTACCGGCGGAGACGTCTATTTGATATCGGTCCACGGCGGAGCACCGGTCAACGTGACTCCCGGCCTGCCCGCCTCGGTACATACCATTACCTGGAACGGCTCGAACAAACAATTGATCGCGACTGAATTTGCCGCCGGTGAGGAAGTACTCGCGGCCATCGATGTCGATTCGAAGTCCCAGCACGAGATCTGGCGCGCCGCGCAGATGATCTGGGCGAACAACCTGCTCGGTTTGACGCCGGGCGACGCCGGAATCTCGCTGTCGAGAAACGGCACCATGTCGGCCGTCATTCGACAATCCTATACCTCGCCGCCCGAAATCGAGACCGGGGCACTCGGACAGTGGAAGCCCATCACGCACGACAACCTCGCGGTGCATCCGATCACGGGCACGGCGAAAGTGCTGAGGTGGAAGAGTGAAAATTACAGCGTGCAGGGCATGTTGATCGAACCTCCGTCGATCGAACCGGGGAAAACGTATCCGCTCGTCGTCCTGGCGCACGGCGGTCCTGCCTTTGCACACTACCCGCTCTTTCCGGCAAGCGCGGAATCGTTCGACGCAGCGCTTGCGAGTCAAGGCTACTTCGTGTTCAAGCCTAATCCGCGCGGCAGCTACGGCCAGGGAGCGGCGTTCACCGAAGCCAACGTCAAGGACTTCGGCTACGGTGATCTGCGCGATATCCTGAACGGCCTCGACGCGGTGCTTAAGATCGCGCCGATCGACCCGCAGCGAGTTGGCATCACCGGCTGGAGCTACGGCGGCTACATGACGATGTGGGCTCTGACGCAGACCGACCGCTTCAAGGCTGCCGTCGCGGGTGCGGGACTGTCGGACTGGTTGAGCTATTACGGCACCAACAACATCGATACTTGGATGATTCCCTATTTCGGCAGGTCGGTATACGAGGATCCGAAAGTCTACGAACGCAGCTCGCCCATGACATTCATCAAGCACGTGACGGCACCCACCCTGATCGTGGGCGGCGATCGGGACGCGGAGGTGCCGATAACGCAGTCCTATGAATACTGGAACGCGCTACGCCGCCTAGGTGTGAAGACGGAGTTTGTCGTATATCCCGACGAGGGCCACTTCTTCTTCAAGCGAGCCGACCAGGCCGATGTAATGTCCAGACTGGTCAGCTGGTTCAATACTTACCTGCGATCGGGCTCATGAGAAAAGAAGAATCTACCAACCCAGGATGTGCCAGGCAATGCACAGCTGAGACAGAAACCCGACCACAAAAGCCAGAGTCCTGACCCAGGGAATTGCAAAGGTGTACGCCAGCAAGTGCACGACGCGAGCCCAGAAATACACCACGCACGACACCGCAATGGCGTGATTGCTCAAGTGCAACGCATTGGCTACGAGCACCAGAGTCGCAAAGACGGCGAGATTCTCGATGGCGTTGTAATGAGCCCCCTTCATACGCACGGCCCACGGCGCCAAGGGCTTGGGATTTGCCGGATAGCCGACGGCGTCCACGACACCTCGCACCACGATCATATGCAGGATGTATGGAATCCACATCACCGCAGTGAACAAAGTCACATAGGTCAAATATTGAAGTTGTGTATTCACGATCCCTCCGTTGTTATTGTTCCGGCCGGCTGCATCTTAGCTCAAGGTACCGCTACTCCAAAATCCCAGGGGATGGGGACCGCCAATCCAACGGTCATTTGACCGGCCCCGGCGCGTCGCCCGCCATGCTTCGATCAAGTTCGCGCGCGCTGGATCGCGGCGAACTGCTCAGCAAAATCGCTGCGCTCCGCCATGTCCTCGATGTCCGCGTCGAGCTTGCGCTGCCAATTCGGGTACTCGCTGTCGGTTCCCGGCACGTTGACCGGCTCGGTCATCCCCAATAAATCCTCGATTTGCAGGGCCACGAGCGTGGTCGACGATCTCGCCAGGTAAAGATGCAGCGCATGGCAGAGTTCCGCCGTAAAGGGTTCGAAAGGCGTACTCGGCGCTGAGGGACTCAACCCTTGGTCGCGCAGCGCCGCGAGCAGCATCTCACGATCGTGCTCGCGCTCGCGCAGGATTTCACTTTCGATCTCGGCGCTCGGATAAAGATTCAAGCGCCGGCGCAGTTCGATGTCCCGGCCCTCCCAATAGCTTCGCAGCGTCGGCATGTCGTGGGTGGTCACCGTTGCCAGCGCGCGTTTCACGAATTCGTGCGGCCGTCGAAACCGTCCTTCGATCTTTTCGAACAGCAAAACTTTGTAGTGATAGAGGCCGAATTCAGGCATGGCACGGCGCATCTCGTCCGGCACCACGCCCAAATCCTCGCCCACCACCAGGCAGGAGCTGCGCCCGCTCTCCAGGGCCAGCACCGTCATCAGTTCGTGCAGCGGATAATGAACATAGGCGCCTTCCACGGGAGAACAGCCCCCGGGCACCCACCACAGCCGGCACAGCGACATCACATGATCCAGGCGCAGTGCGCCGTAATAGCGCATGTTGTTGCGGATCAAACCGATGAATCCCTGCAGCCGCTGCGCCAGCATCCTTCCGGGATCCTGCGGCGGAATACCCCACCCCTGCCCTCGGAGGGCCAACGGATCCGGCGGAGCACCGATTTCAGCGCCCAACGAATAACCGGCCCGGTCCACCCAGGTCTCCGAACCGGAAGGGTTCGCGCCGACGGCGTAGTCGCCGTAAAGACCGATGGGCATCCCTAGATCGCGCGCCAACGCCTGCACACCCAGCAGCTGCTCGTGCGCCAGCCATTGCAAATACGCATGGAATTCCACTTCGGCAGGATGCTCGAGTGCGAAGCCTGCGGCCGCGGCGCCGTTCGCATCGCGATATTCCTCCGGCCAGCTCAACCATCCCGATGAACAGCCGGTGGTCGCGCGAAAATGGCGGTCGAGCGCATCGAAGCGCGCGTGCAATTGCAGCGGCACTCCGCGCTCAGCCACGAAGGCCAGGAAGCGGCGGCCCCGCTCGCTGCCGGTTGCCAGATGCTTGTCGCGAAAATCCTGATAAAGCAGCGCAAGCATTTCAAATTTCAGATCTGCAACCGCCCGATAGTCCACATGATCGCCCGCGCGCAGCGCATGCAGCCGGTTTGCGACCTCGAGGGAGGCCAGCCGATCGCGCACCGCCGCGCAACTGCCGAACTCCGGGATGGCGGGCACGGCGATATACAGGACGTTGAGGAAGTGGCGGCTCGACGCACTGTACGGACTGCACCTCGCCGGGTCCGCCGGCGCCAAGGCATGCAAGGGATTCAGTCCGATGAAGCCTGCGCCGCTGGCGGCCATCCAGCGAACCAGCCGCTGTAAATCCTGGAAGTCCCCGATGCCCCAATTGGTCTTCGAACGCAGCGTGTAGAGCTGCACCGCGACTCCCCACAACCGCCGGCCCGCGGCAATCGCCGCAGGCTCGTAGCAGGTCGGGGGAGATATGATCAAGGCGCAACGGTCGGAGGCGCCGCCGGCGATCCGGGCCTCGAACTCATGACACCCGGGCGGCAGATCGAGCGGCAATTCGAAACGCCGGCGCGTAGTCCAGGAACCCGCGACTTCGCCGGCCCAAGTTTCCGCGCAATCGGCCGTCGAGGTCATGCCATCGGCGCATGACCCGTTCTCGAAGTTCACGCGCCAGACGATGGCGGCGCCGAACTCGTGCGCGGTGACGTTGATCTCGAAACCGATTCGCGCGCTGTGCGCAGCCGCCACGAAGGGCAGCAGCTTGTGCCGGCGATCGGACTCGGCCTGCTCCAGACAAGCGGCGAGCTCGACGTCATCGTCCACGGCGCAGCCCATGGCCTTCAAGATGCCGATCTTGGTGTGCACGCTGAAGTACTTCAGCTCACCTCGATAGTCGTGATAAGCATCGGCGATACCGCGCAACCCGGCCAACCTTTCGATCAGTGCGGTGTCCACGTCAACACTCCAAAAGTGCAACGCTGTGAGCTTTGAGCACGTAGCTGCGTGCGGCTCCCAAGCTGGTCGCCCCGAGCCCCTGCGACGCGGTGTCGAACAGGCAAATCCAAGGTCCGTCGGCCGGGGCCGGAGGGAGCGCAATGCTTTGCTCGAAACCCGCCGAGTTCACCAGCAGCAGCAAATGTTCGGCGGAGCCGGTGTGCTCTCCGAACCACATGCCCAGCGCGCGCGAGTTCGAATCGTGCCACTCACCTTGCGTCATCTCGGTTCCGCGGACATTCAGCCACTTCACATCCTTGACCGCCGCGCGGGATACGGCGCCCTTCAGGAAAGTCTCCCTGCGAAACTCCACATGCAGGCGGCGCAGCCGCGCGAGCAATCGAACAAATTCCAGCAAGTCGTGATTGGCGCTGCGCAAGCGCCAATCGACCCACGATATCTCATTGTCCTGGCAGTAGGCGTTATTGTTGCCCCGTTGGGTTCGGCCGAATTCGTCCCCGCCTTGGAGCATCGGCACCCCCTGCGACAGAAACAGGGTGGCGAGAAAATTGCGCATTTGCCGCTTGCGCAACGCAACGATCGCCGGATCGTCCGTGGGTCCTTCGACACCGCAATTCCAGCTCATCTCATTGCCGTGGCCGTCGGCGTTGTTTTCGAGATTCGCCTCGTTGTGCCGCTCGTTGTAGGACACCAGATCGTTCAAGGTCATCCCGTCGTGGGCGGTCACAAAATTGATCCCGGCCGTCGGTTTTCGGCCGTTATGCCGGAACAAATCGCTGGAGCCGGCCAGCCTCTCGGCAAATTCCCCAAGCTTCCCGGCATCGCCTCGCCGGAACGCCCGTATGCCGTCTCGGAAGCGATCGTTCCACTCGGACCACCCCGGCGGAAAGTGGCCGAGCTGGTAGCCTCCCGGACCCACATCCCAGGGCTCCGCGATCAATTTGACGTAGGCCAGCGCGGGCTCTGCGCGCAACGCCTTGAACAGCGCCGCGTGCGGGTTGAAACCGCCGGCCTCACGGCCCAGCACCGTTGCCAGGTCAAAGCGGAAACCATCGACGTGCATCTCCTCGACCCAATACTTCAGGCACTCGATGATCAGCGCGCGCACGCGCGGGTGCTCGCAGTTGACGGTGTTGCCGCAACCGGTGAGATTCTCGTAGAGGCGCCGATCGGCCGGATTCAGCCGGTAATACACCGAATTGTCGATGCCCCGCCACGACAACAGCGGCCCTGATTCATTGCCCTCGGCGGTGTGGTTGAACACCACATCCAGGATCACCTCGATTCCCGCCGCATGCAGCGTTCTGACCATGGTCTTGAACTCGAGCACGGCATCATCGACAGCGTACTCATTGGCCGGCGCAAACCACGCCGCCGGGTTATAGCCCCAGTAGTTGGTCAACCCGCGGTCCAGCAGGAATTGTTCGCTCACGAAGGACTGGCAGGGCAGCAATTCCACCGCCGTCACGCCAATGGATTTCAAGTGCTCGATCACCGGCGCGACCGTCAGCCCGAGATATTTTCCGCGCCATTTCTCGGGCACCGCCGGGTGCAGGCGCGTAAACCCCTTCACGTGCAGCTCGTAAATCACCGAATCGCGCCACGGGATTGTCGGCTGCCGATCGCCATCCCAGTGAAAGTCGGGGTCGATGACGCGCGCGCGCAGCGGCAGCCGCGTCGATAGCGCGCGTGCGCACGGATCGATCAAGGGCACCGTGGCGTCGAAGCGATGCCCGTTGGGCGGATCGAAAGGACCGTGCACGCGGAAGGCGTAGTGCGTTCCGGGACCTGCCCGCCGCGGCGATATCAGGCCGTGCCACACATCGCCGGTGCGCCCGGGCAGATCGTAGCGTGCGGTTTCGGCACCGCTCGAGGCGTCGAACAGGCACACCTCGACGCGGGTCGCGTTGCTGGAGAACAGGGCGAAGTTGACGCCGTGCTTGTTCCACGTTGCGCCCAAGGGCCGCGGCGAACCTGCGTGAACGACTTTCAAATCACCGGCTTGACCGACCATATGCGGTCAGCGTACTCCCGAATGCTTCGGTCGCTGGAAAAATAGCCCATGTTCAGGCAATTGATCACGGCTTTCTGGCTCCACTGATCCTCCATCGCGTACAGCGCATCCACCCGCTCTTGCGCCTTCGCGTAGCCCGCATAGTCCGCCAACACCAGGTAGGGCTCGCCGTCGCTCAGTAACCGCTCGATCACCGGCCTGGCATCATCGGGACGATCCTTTGAAAAGAATCCCGAGGCGATCAGATCCAACGTGCTCTTAAGCTCGGGATTTGCCTCCGCCTCGCGCATCGGGCTGTAGCCCGCCGCGCGGCGCGCCTCCACTTCATCGGCCGTGAGGCCGAAAATGAACATGTTCTCGGCGCCCACGTGATCGCGAATCTCGATATTGGCGCCATCCAGGGTGCCGATGGTGAGCGCCCCGTTGAGCGCGAGCTTCATATTGCCGGTTCCGGACGCTTCCATGCCCGCGGTGGAAATCTGCTGCGACAAGTCCGCCGCCGGCATGATCTTCTGCGCCAGCGAAACATCATAGTCCGGCAGAAATACCACGCGCAAATGGTCGCGCACCAGGACATCCGAATCGATGGTGCGCGCCACGTTATTGATCAGTTTGATGATGGACTTCGCCATCGCATATCCGGGCGCCGCCTTGCCGGCAAAGATGACGGCGCGGGGCACCGTCCCGGCATGGGGGTTTTCGCGAATCTGCCGGTAGCGGCTGACCACGTACAGGAGGTTCAGCAATTGCCGCTTGTACTCGTGGATTCTCTTCACCTGCACGTCGAACAGAAAACTGACGTCGATCTCCACGCCCGTGCGCCGCATCACTTCATCGGCCAGCCTCTGCTTGTTGGTGCGCTTGATGCCGCGGAATTGGCGGCGAAACTCCGCATCGTCGGCCGCTGCGCTCAAACGCCCCAGCTCTTCGAGGTCGTTCTCCCAGGAGCGCCCGAGGTGCTGGGTCAGCAATGCGGAGAGCCCGGGGTTCGACTGCTTGAGCCAGCGCCGCACGGCAATTCCGTTGGTCACATTGATGAAACGGTCCGGATACATCTCTGAGAATCCGGCGAACACGTTCCGGCGCATGAGGTCCGAATGCAGCTGCGCGACGCCGTTGATCTTGTGGCAGCCGACGATGGCGAGGTGCGCCATGCGAACCCGCCGCTCCGCGCCATCATCGATGATGGACAGCGTTCGCAGGCGCTGCTGATCGCCGGGAAAGGCCGACTCCACCAGGCGCAGAAAATTCCCATTGACGAGATAGATGATTTCCAAATGCCGCGGCAGCAGACGCTCGAACATCGACACGGGCCACGTCTCGAGCGCCTCGGGCAACAAGGTATGGTTGGTGTACGAAAAGACGCCGTTCGTGATCTCCCAGCTCTCCTCCCAGGACAGGCCATGGTCATCGACCAACAGGCGCATCAATTCCGGAATCGCCACCGCGGGGTGGGTATCGTTCAACTGAATGGCGATCGAGTCGGGCAAGGAGGCGAGTGATCGGCCCTCGCTCAAATGAGTGAGCAAAATATCTTGCAGGCTCGCGCTCACGAAAAAATACTGCTGCTTGAGGCGAAGCTCCTTGCCCTGGGGGGTGGAATCATCCGGATACAGCACGCGCGACAGATTTTTCGCCTCCAGCTGATCCTGGACGGCCGCGGCATAGTCGCCGGCGTTGAAGGCGTCGATCTTGAAAGGCGTGATCGCGCGGCCTGACCAAAGCCTCAAGTGGTTCACCGTCGGGCCGCCGTTGCCGGGCGTCAGTTGATCGAATGCAATGGCATAGATGTCAGTCGTGTCCACCCATCGGTGCGCCTCGCCCACTTGAGCCCCCGGCGCCGCTTCGGTGCGCCCGCCGAATCGCACCGTATAGCGCACGTTATTGCGCGGCATCTCCCACACATTGCGCAGGCGCAGCCAGCTGCTGGCGATTTCGCGTTGCCCGCCGTCCGCGCCGATCACCTGCGTGAATATCCCGTAGTCGTAACGGATGCCGTAGCCGACGGCCGGATACTGCAGCGTGGCCAGCGAGTCCAGAAAACAGGCGGCCAGGCGGCCAAGGCCGCCATTCCCCAGGCCCGGGTCCACTTCCTGGGCGGCGACGTCCTCGAGCTCCAGCCCCATGCTCTTGAGCGCGCCGCGGGCTTCGCGCACCAAGTCTCCATCGAGGCAGGACAATGCGTTCATGAGCGATCGGCCGGGCAAATACTCGACCGAGAAATAGCACACTCGCTTGACGTGGGCGTTCGACACCCGCCGTTGAGTCGCGAGCCATCGCAGCGTCAGCTCTTCGCGCACCGCAAGGGACAGGGCGTCATAAATATCCCGCGGCGTGGCCGAGTCCGGGTTCTTGCCCAGCGTTCTGGTCAGCCGGTCCAGCAGCGCCGCATGCAGCGTCCCCGGCTGCAGGGCGACGTTTCTGCGGGTGGCGAATTGGGTATCAATGGAGTCCATATTACGAGTTATTATAGGGGTGTTATTCAGGTCAGGCAGGGCAAACCTTACAATGCGGCATTCGGATTGAATTCCTCCTCTTTGGCCGTGGGCGTCGATGTCGGCGGCTCATCCATCAAATGCGCGCTCATTGATCTCGACACCGGTACGTTCGCGGGCGAGCGCTTCAGCACGCCGACGCCGGCACAAGGTTCCACTGACGCCCTGCTCGCTGCCTTGGCTTCCGTGGTCTCGAACATTCCCGGCGACCACGCGGTGGGTTTGGCTTTTCCCAGCGTGATACGCAACGGTGTGGTGCGAACGGCCGCCAATCTCAATAAGGCCTGGATCGGACAGTCGCTGGCGGAACTCGCCGCGAAACGACTGCAGCGGCCCGTGATCGCCATCAATGACGCCGATGCGGCCGGGCTCGCAGAGCAGCGCTACGGCGCCGCACGCGATGTTCCCGGCACGGTGTTGCTGCTGACCTTGGGCACCGGCATCGGCAGCGCGCTGTTCGTCGATGGTCGGCTGGTGCCGAACACCGAGTTCGGACATTTGCAAGTCGCGGGACGAGAAGCGGAAAAGCGCGCCTCCGGGCACGCGAAAGTCGAGGGCAACTTGAGCTGGGATGCGTGGACGGCTGAATTGAATTTAGTTCTCAACGAACTGCATGCGCTGCTGTGGCCCGATCTCATCGTTCTCTGCGGAGGTATCACTGAAGAGCCGGAGAAGTTCATGGACAAGCTGCACTGCGAGGCACGGCTATGTGTCGGATCCATGCGTTCGGAAGCCGGTATCGTGGGGGCGGCATTCGCCACGACGGTTTCCTCCCCGCGGGTTTGAGCAGGGCGGCTGCCGCCGCCGCGGCCTCACTCCTGCTGGCCGCGTGCGCCACTGTGCCGCGCGGCATTCCACGATCTACCGAACCGGCTGAATCGCCCGCGCGTCAAACGCCCGTCGAGCGGCAACCCACCGCCGTCCAATCGATGATTGCCACGGCGACGTCCATGATCGGTCAACCCTATCGGTTCGGCGGAGCGGCCCCCGGCGGTTTTGACTGCAGCGGTTTGGTCGAGTACGCCGCGCTCAGCGCCGGAATCCGCGTGCCGCGCACGGCAGCGGAACAGCTTCGCATCGGCACACCGGTCGATCGCGCGGATGTGCAGGCCGGCGACCTCGTCTTCATGCACCTGGCCCGCAAGGAATTGCATGTGGCCATCGCGCTCGACCGTCAATTGTTCGTCCATGCGCCCTCCACCGGCGGCCACGTGCGCATCGACTCGCTCATCGCCGCGCCCTACGCCCAGGGGTTCATCGGCGCAAGGCGCGTAGTATCATTCGCCGGCCCAAATTGAGGACTTTGCAATGAAGCTTTATTATTTCCGCGGTGCGTGCGCGCTGTCGCCGCACATCGTGCTGCTCGAAGCCGGCCTGCCTTTTACGCTGGTGAAGATCGACTCAAAAACCAAAAAGACCGAAACCGGCGAGGACTTTTTGACGATCAATTCCAAGGGCGCGGTGCCCACGCTGCAGTTGGATGATGGGCGCGTACTCACCGAGGGACCGGCCATCGTTCAATACCTGGCCGACCAGAAACCCGAGTCCGGATTGGCGCCGCGAGCCGGCACCTTCGAGCGCTACCAACTGATGGAGATGCTGAATTACATCACCTCCGAAGTTCACAAGTCATTCTCGCCGCTGTTCAACCCGGCCGGTTCCGCGGAGATGAAGGAAATGTTCATTGCGAATTTGGCCAAGAAATTCGATTGGCTGTCGGAATTCTTGAGCAAGAAGACCTATCTGCTGGGCAATGCCTTCACGGTGGCCGATGCCTATCTATTCACCGTGCTGAACTGGACCGGGTTCTTGAAAATTGACCTCGGCAAATGGCCGGTGCTGGCCGAGTACAAATCCCGCATTGGGCATCGGCCGAAGGTTCAGGAGGCGATGAGAGCGGAAGGGCTGGTCAAGTAGCCGCGGCGGCCGCGGCCTCCGGCGACTCTGCCGGGACTGCCGCAAACTGCAGCGCTGCGAGCCTGGCATACAGCGGACTGTGCACCAGCAGTTCGGCATGCGTGCCGACCGCGATCTTATGGCCGTAGTCCATCACCACGATGCGATCAGCCTTGAGCACCGTCGCGAGGCGATGGGCAATGATGATGGTGGTACGGCCCCGCATGAGTTTCTCGAGCGCCTGCTGCACCAGCAGCTCGGATTCCGCGTCCAGTGAACTGGTGGCCTCATCCAGCAGCAAGATCGGCGGGTCCTTGAGGATGGCACGTGCCAGCGCAATGCGCTGGCGTTGACCGCCGGACAATCGCGTGCCGCGTTCGCCGAGGAAAGTGTCATAGCCTTGCGGCAATTTGCGCAGGAATTCATCGGCGGCGGCGGCAACGGCGGCGGCTTCGATTTCCGCATCGCCGGCCGAGGGGCGCCCGTAACGAATGTTCTCGCGCGCGCTGGCACCGAACAGGACCGTATCCTGGGGCACCAGCCCGATCTGTGAGCGAATGTCCTCCGGCCGCAGGTCCGCGAGCCGCGTATCGTCGATCAGCACCCGGCCGGAATCCGGATCGTAAAAGCGCAGCAATAATTGAAAGGTCGTGCTTTTCCCGGCGCCCGACGGACCCACGAAGGCGATGGTTTCGCCCGGGGCCACCTCGAGGTTGAAATTATCGAGCGCGGCATGCTGCGGCCGCGAAGGATAGTGGAAGGTGACGTTGTCGAAGCGAATGCCGCCCTGCACCCGTGCCGGCAATGCCAGCGGTCGCTCCGGTGCGCGGATGACGGGCCGCGCCTGCAGCAGTTCGCTCAGACGTTCCATGGCGCCGGCCGCACGCTGAACTTCGCCCCACATTTCAGAAAGCGCGGCGGCCGATGTGCCCACAAAAGCCGCATACACCAGGAACTGCGCGAGCTGGCCGCCGGTCATGGTGCCGCCGACGACCTGGCGCGCCCCCAGCCACAGCACAAAGGTAATTCCGCCGAACACCAGCATGACCCCGATGGCGGTCAGGGCCGCGCGCACTTTGGTGCGCCGTACGGCGGTGGCGAAACTGGCTTCCACCGCGTGGGCGTAGCGCTCGCTTTGCAGCTCCTCCATGGTGAAGGCCTGCACGGTTTGGATGGCGTTCAAAGTCTCGTCGGCGAGCCCGCTGGTATCGGCAATGCGATCCTGGGAGGCGCGGGACAGGCCGCGCACGCGCCGGCCGGTGATGATGAGCGGGGCGATGACCACCGGAATCAAGATCAGAATGACGCCCATGAGCCTGGCGCTGGTGAATCCCATGAGCACGATCGCGCCCACCAAGCTCAAGGTAGAGCGCAAGACAATGGATAGATTGACCCCCGAGATGGCCTGGACCAGCGTGGTGTCCGCAGTCAGGCGCGACAGCACCTCCCCGACGCGGGTCGTTTCGTAGAACAAGGGGTCCATACGCACCACCCGGCGATACACCGCGGTGCGCAGATCCGCCACCACCCGCTCCCCCACCCACGTGACCAGGTAGAAGCGCAGGGCCGCGAACACGCCGAAGACCACCGCCGCGGCGAGAAACGCGAGGAACCAGCGATTGATCGTGCCGGCATCCCGCCCCGCAATACCGTGATCGATCAGCTGCCTCAAGGCCAACGGCAGGGCCAGCTGCGCGCCCGCGGCGATGAGCAGGGCGAATGACGCCGCGGCCATCATCCCCCAGTACGGGCGCAAAAATGGCAGCAGCGCCAACAAGGGATGCAGCGACTTGGCGCGGGGTCGCTCCTCGGGCGTACTCATCCTCGCATGATCCCATAACTCCGCGTTGCGTGTCCGCAACCGATTTGACTCAAGCCTTTCCACCGGCGGGCCAATATGTTGCAATGAAGTCAGCTGCAACACTAAAGGGATGGATCACATGCCGGACCTCCGAGTTCATCGCCCCCTGCTGGTACTGGGTTGCTTGACGGCCCTCTGCGGTGCCAACCCATCCCGCGCCGACAACTCGGCCGCCGTAGACACCGGCGGCCCACTGCAGGAAATCACGGTCACGGCCACCCGCCACGAGGAAAGCTTGAGCAAGGTGCCGATCAGCGTCACGGCACTGACTCAGGACGCCATGGATCTTCGCGGCATCAAGGATTTCCAAGACATCGTGCACTTCACGCCCGGCGTGAATATCGACAATTCCGGAACCAACAACATTGCCATCCGCGGCATAGCCTCGACCGGCGGCGCCGGCACCACGGGCATTTACATCGACGACACTCCGATTCAAATCCGCGGCACCGCTTTCAACCCGGATGATGCCCTGCCGAAGGCCTTCGATATCGACCGGGTCGAAGTGCTGCGCGGGCCCCAAGGCACGCTGTTCGGCGCAGGCTCCGAGGGCGGCACCGTGCGCTATATCACGACCCAGCCCAGCCTCACCCAAAACAGCATGTACAGCCGCGAAGAGGTCTCCTCCACGCAAGGCGGGGGAATCAGCTATGAAGGGGGCATTGCCGCGGGCGGACCGTTGATCGACAACACGCTGGGGGCGCGCTTGACCGTCTGGTACCGCCGCGACGGCGGCTACATCGACATGATCAATCCGGTGTCGCTCGCGACCACCGAAAAGAATGCCAACTTCGAGGAGACCGTGCTGTATCGGCTGGCATTCGTCTATGCACCCTCGGATCAGTGGACGATCACACCCGGCATCTACTACCAAGACCGATACCGCAACGAGGGTGAGGACTACTGGCCGATCTATTCAAATCCCAGCCACGACCAATTCGTCAATGCAGACCCGGATCGGATCCCCGATCCGGATCGGTTCTATCTGGCGTCCCTGAAGGTTGAAGGGAATGTCGGTTTCGCCAAGCTCATTTCGAATACTTCGTACTTCCATCGCCAGGAACAAACCGGCTACGAAGGCACGCTGTACAACCTGGGGTTTTATCAGGACGGCGTGTTTGGGGGCACTTCCACGCCCTATCCCTTGCTCGACAGCGCCGGGGTGCATCTACCCGCCGGCGCCACCGACTATCGATCGCCCAACACCATCAACAATGGGCAGCAGAACATCACCCAGGAAATTCGCCTGCAATCTGCGGATGCGACCTCACCGCTGTTCTGGACCACGGGCGTTTTCCTCAGCGTCGACCGGCAGACGTATCTGGAACAGATTCACGATCCGTTGCTCAATGAATTGACGATGGCGGCCACCGGCATGCCTTACACCTCCTGGTTCGTGGATCCGAATACCAACTTGCCCGTCCAGTACGATCCGCGTTTCCCCAACGATTCTTATTTTCTGCAAACTCACGCGACCGACAAGCAGTACGCCGTGTTCGCCGAAGGGACCTACGCCTTCACCGATCAGTACAAGCTGACGTTGGGCGCGCGTTACTCCAGGATCAAGTTCACCAATGATTCGCTGACCGGGGGCCCGCAATTGTTCCTGCCGCCGCAAACGGTGGATGTCGGCCAAACGGAGAATTCGTTCACGCCCAAAGTGAGCTTCTCCTTCCAGCAAGATCCGCGGAATTTATACTACGCCACGTACGCGAAGGGCTTCCGCCCCGGCGGCGCCAACAATCCCGTGCCGCAGGAAGCGTGCGCCCCGGACTTCCAGACCTTCGGCATTACGCAATCACCTCCGACCTTCGGGTCCGATACCGTCAACAGCTTCGAGGTGGGCGCGAAGAACAACATCGATAACCGCGTGAAAATCGCCAGCAGCATTTACTACATCCGCTGGAACAACATCCAGCAGAGCGTCCTGCCGCCGACCTGTCAAATCACCTTTATCGCGAATTTGGGCACCGCCGTGGCGAAAGGCGGGGATATCCAAGCCGACATCGCCTTGACGGATAATTTCACGGCTGAAATCGTCACAGGCTATACCAGCGCGCGCTACACGCAGGATTCGAAGTTTTCGCCCACCGAGGTTTTGCCCATCGTTTCCAAGGGGGATGCCATCGTCGGCCAAAGCAGCGAGCCTCCCGGGCAACCGGGCGCTCCTTTCACCTTCAGCCTGGGTCTGGAATACAAATTCAATGTGTTCGATCACGCCTCGTTCGTGCGGGTTGACGATGAGTACGAGAGCCGCACTAAATGGCCGTCCGCTTCTCAAGACCCCACCACGCAGCAATTCAACCCGGCGTTTTACCCGCTGTCCTCGACCAACCTGGCTTCGGCGCGCGCCGGAATGAATTTCGGCGGCTGGCAGGCGGCGCTATTCGTCGACAACCTCACCGACACGCACACGGTCACGAATTATAATTTCTCCATCTACCCTGCGGTGAACGCAACTCCCCTGGAGCGTCAGTACACATTCAGGCCGCGCACGGTGGGCGTGACGATCACCTATCGGAATTGAGCGCCGGAGCGCGTGTCTGCGAGGCATGTGCCTGCGGGGCGTGTGCCTGCGAGGCGTGTGATAACTATCGGAGTGAAGCGGCGCGCAGCAACGTTGGCGCGAGGCCGGAGGCCTGCGCCAATCCCTCGCTGAACCACTTGGTCCCCGATCGCACGGCGTTGATGGCGGAGGGATAGTTTACCGAACACTGTACGGCCGCCACGAATTCGCGCCATTGGCGTTGGTTGGAAAACTTTCGCTTGATGTCTTCGAAAGCGTTCACAGCGGCGTTAGGCAGATCGTGCATGGCTGAATGATGCCCAAAATAATGACTACGCACCGTCGGTGACAACCCGCGCCCTGCGTAGGATTACCCTCACGGATTTAGTTAACTTGATAACCGCGAGCCTGCAAGCAGGCCGACATGGCCCGGTCATAGTTGCTGCGGCTCATTGCAGAACCGCCGGGCTGACCGCCGCCCGGCTGCGTAGGATCGAAGCCCGTTTGGCCCTTCGCCCAGGTGTGACACTCGAACTGATCCGCCGCTTGTTGATCCTTGGACTGCCCATTCTTCGGATAGATGATCAGGTCTTGTTGAGCATTGTCAGGCGTCGGGGATGGCGCATCCGCATCAGCGGGCGGATCAACCACCGCATAACCGTTCTGGTCCGGCTGCCAGTTGTAGTACACGTTGTCGGCATAGTAGTAAGGGACTCCGCCGAACCACACCGTCGAGTAGTAAGGGGGAAGTGTGGAAATGACCAAGCCCGGCGGCGGCACCACCACGACGAAGCCCGGGCCGCGCGGCGCATACCAAATACCGCCGCTGAAATAGAACGGCGATCCGCCACGGTAGTAGGGCCGGTAGCCTTCGGGCAGAGACGGTCTGATCGAACCCACCGGCGGATAATAGCGGCCGTGGTTGTACCGGCCGTCCAACACCTGGCCGCGCGCGTCAACTGCCGGACGGCCCGGCGCCGGACCCCGACCTTCGGGACGACCCTCCCGCGCCGGCTCGGACCGGCCATGTTCCTGCGCGGCCGCGAGCTGCCAGCCTTGACCGAAAAACAGTGCCGATGCACACAGGAGCGCCACTTTGGATGTTTGGTTCATAGGACTAAAATCCGCTCAAATGTTAAGCGAGGGTGTTTGCCATTAGGTGACGGTGTAGCCGCGCCCCTGCAGGCAGGCACCAATCGCACGCTTGTAGGTATCGGCCCTCGCGCGCCCTTCCGCGGCGCTCTCGTTGATCTGTTGCTGCGTCTGGCGGGCCTGCGCCTGGGCATTGGCATCCACTGCGGAGCCCACAACAGCCCCCGTCGCCGCACCGAGAACCAGCCCGGCCCCCGCATTGCGTGGTCCGGCGATGATCGCACCAAGGATTCCGCCGGCGATGGCCCCACCCGCCGTATTCGCTCCCGGCGGTGTCGCAGGCTGCACGACCACCCGCTCGTAGGCACTGGCGTCGGCGCGGCTGGGATCCACGCCGGTTTGCTGCACAGCCCAGACGTGACACTCATAGCGGTCACGCTCGGTCTGTTCCGGACTCTGGCCGTGCGCCGGATAGACAAACACCCGCTGTGGCGGGGGCGGCGGCGGCGCCCGATAGACCCGGGGCGGTGGGGTCACGCAGGCACTCAACAGCCCCAGCAGCGCGGCGGCCGTGGCGCCGCGCGCCAGGGCGCCTGGAAGACGTCGATTTTGTGACAGTTTCATGCGTTCATCCTCTTAACCTTGCTGATCAACGTCGAACATCGCTCTCAGTTGACAGGAAATGAGCCGCAAGGTTCGCCTGTTATTTCTTGGGCTTACGGAACTTTAATATAAATTGGTCGGTCTTCCCGCGGATGGCCGGGTCGAACACCTTGGCGGTGCGCGCATCGGCCGAATTTGCCAAGATATCGCTGCTGCCCACGAACTCGAACCCAGCCGCCGTCACTTCCTGCTTCACGACGGCCGCGTCGATCCTATGCAGGGTTTTGGTATCGCGCACGCCCGAACCAGCCTCCGCCGAGTGGTCGACTACCACGTACAGCCCGCCCGGCTTCAACGAATTGAGGATGCTCTTGTTGAAGGCAACCACGTCGACCGGGAAGTTGTGCAAGTCATGGTAGTTCTGGGCGGTGAATACCAGATCAACCGGGTCCGGTGCGGCCAGGGTAGCCAAGGGCGCCACCACGACGGTCACGTTGGAATAGTTCGGGTCGGCGGCGATCGCCTTCACCCGGGCCGCGAGATCCGGCATGTCTGCCGGCGCATCGGCGGGGCGCTCCGGCACCAACGCATAGACATGGCCCTTGGGGCCCACCGCCTTGCTGAACAATCGGGTGAAGTAGCCGCCGGCCGGAATGAGCTCGCCGATTTTCTCGCCCGGCTTCACGCCGAGGAACGCCAAGGTCTCCGCAGGCTTGCGATTCGCATCGCGCTGTTTATCGGTATCGGGCCTGTTGCCGTCGGCCACGGCCGCCGTGATGTTGGCGGGGATGCTTGCCGCTTGGATGGAAGCCGCGGACAGCGACAGCGACGCGATCAGCGACGCTGCCATGACGAATGGATAGCGAATCATAGGAAACTCCGTTGAATTGTCGGCCGGCGAAACACTTTGTTCTCCGCGCAGTTTAGCATTTGTACCGTTTGGGCGCCGCTCGCTTTAGCATCGCTCGCTTTTAGCGCCGCTCGCTTTAGCGCCGCTCGATGCGGCGGCGTATCATGGCGCATGAGTTTAAGTGTTTTCGATATATTCAAGATCGGCATCGGTCCTTCCAGCTCGCACACCATGGGGCCGATGAACGCGGCGCGCGGTTTCGTCGAACTGCTCGAGGCGCGCGGCGTGCTTCAAGATACGGCGCAAGTTTCCGCGCAACTGTATGGGTCGCTCGCACTTACCGGACGCGGCCACTGCACGGATCGCGCAATTTTGCTGGGCCTCGAAGGCATGAGCCCCGATACCATTGATTCCACGGCGGTCGACTCTGCGCTGCAGCGCATCCGCACGCTCAAGCGACTGCGCTTGCTGGGCAGGCACGAAGTCGATTTCGACGAGCCGCTGAATCTTCTCTTTCATACCGATCAGGTCCTGCCCGGCCATTCCAACGGCATGCGCTTTACCGCGCATGACGCCGCGCTCGAGGTATTGGCACGCGAGGAGTACTACAGCATCGGCGGCGGTTTCGTGGTTCGCGCGGGTGCTGCGGTGGATGGCGGCGCGGCGCGGCTGCAGCCGCCCTACGAGTTCGGTTCCGGCGCACAATTGCTCGCGCACGGCAAGGAACATGGATTGGAGATCCACGAACTGATGCTCGCGCGCGAACGAACCTGGCGCAGCGATGCGCAGGTACACGCGGGACTGGCGCGCATTTGGCAGGTCATGCAGGACTGCGTCCGCCGCGGTTTCGACGCTCAAGGCCTGCTGCCCGGGGTTCTGGGCGTGCGGCGCAGGGCACCGAAGCTGTATCGGCAGCTGATGAGCGGCGATCCTTTGAGTCCCATGCATGCCTTGGATTGGGTCAACGCCTACGCGCTGGCCGTAAACGAAGAAAATGCCGCCGGTGGCCAGGTGGTGACCGCGCCCACCAATGGCGCCGCCGGCATCGTCCCGGCCGTGCTGCACTACTACCGACGTTTCGAGGCAGGCGCGGACGACGGCGGCGTCGCACGATTCCTGCTCACCGCGGCAGCCATCGGCATGCTGTACAAGCAGAATGCCTCCATTTCAGGGGCGGAGATGGGCTGCCAGGGCGAAGTGGGCGTCGCCTGTTCCATGGCGGCCGCCGGCCTGGTCTCGGCGCTTCACGGCAGCAACGAGCAGATCGAAAACGCCGCGGAAATCGGCATGGAACACAATCTCGGCCTGACCTGCGACCCGGTCGCGGGTCTGGTGCAGATTCCCTGCATCGAGCGCAACGCCATGGGATCGGTCAAGGCGATCAATGCGGCGCGGCTCGCGCTGCGCGGCGACGGTTCGCACAAGGTGTCGCTCGATCAAGTCATCAACACCATGCGCCAAACCGGCCTGGACATGTCGACCATCTACAAGGAAACCTCCCAGGGCGGTCTCGCGGTCAACGTTCCCGAGTGCTAATGACCCCAAGGCCCCCAAGGCCCCGTCTGCTCTAACCGGTTGCCTGCAATCCCTGCGCGATGCCGCTGATCGTGGCGCGCAGCGCGGCAAACAAAGCTTGATCCTGGCGCTGGGTCGCGCGCCAGCGCTGCAGTAGATCCACCTGCATCAGGTGCATCGGATCGACATAGGGATTGCGCAGCTTGATCGAGCGCTGCAGCGTCGGATCGCTGTCGAGCAGATGAGCCGAGCCGCGCAAGTGCAGCACGTGCCGTACCGTCAATGCGTATTCCTTCGCAATCGGCTCGGCCAGCACCCGCAGCTTCTCGCCGGCGAGTGCATCGTAGTGGCCGGCTATTTCCAAGTCTGTCCGCCCCAGCATCGTCTCGACGTCATCGAGCAAGTGCCCGAAGAATGGCCAGTGCGCCGTCATGCCGGCAATGACCGCCTCGCCGTGCTGCTGCCGCGCAGCCTCGAGACCGCTGCCGAAACCGTACCATCCGGGCAGCATGTGCCGGCTCTGCGTCCAGGCGAACACCCAAGGAATCGCGCGCAACGCCTGCACGCCCCCGCCGTTCACCCGCACGGCCGGGCGCGATGCAATGTGCATGCGCTCGATGACATCGAGCGGCGTCGCCGCGCGGAAATACTCGAAAAACTCCTGACTGCCGAACACCAGATCGCGATACGCCTTGAGGCTGTGCGCCGCGATGGTGCGCATGGCCGCAATCTGTTCCGGCGCAACCGGCGGCGTGCGCTCGGCCTGCGCCGTCGCCAATGCCACGGAAGCAAATGTTCTTTCGAGGGTGCGCATCGCTATGGGACGCAAGCTGTAGCTCTGATTGACGACTTCCCCCTGCTCGGTCAACCGCAATACACCGTGCATGGCGCCGCCGGGCAGCGACTCGACCAGGTGTTCGGTGCGGCCGCCGCCGCGCGCCGGCGTGCCGCCGCGGCCGTGAAAAATCAACAAGTTGATGCCTGCGGTGCGCGCCGCATCCAACAGCTGCACCTGCGCAACCTGCAGCGCCCAGCGCGATGCGGCGATCCCGCCCTGCTTGTTCGTGTCGGAATATCCGATCACGACCATTTGGCGATTGGCGCGCGACTCGAGGTGGCGATGATAGGCGGGCTCGGCATGCAGGGCGCCCAAAACCTCGCCCGCCGCCTCCAAGGAATCGATCGACTCGAGCAGCGGCGCCACGTCGAGCGGACACTCGCCGGTGCGCTTGTCGGTGATATCGGCCCATCTCGCCAGCAGCAACACGGCGAGAATGTCTTCGGGACCTCGCGCTCCGCTCACGATGTATTCGCCGATGGCACGGCCGCCGAATTTATGGCGCGCCTGGGCGATGGCTTGGAACACCCACAGACTGCGCCGCCCCATGGCGTCGAATGGCGCCGCCGGCCCCTGATCGCGTCCCAGCAGTTCGCGCAGCTGCCGCAGCCGCTCCTGGGGCGGCAGCTCCGGCCACTCCTTCAGATCGAGGCCTCGCGCGATGACCTGGTCATGAGCCCGCGCATGTTGAATGATGTCCAGCGTCGCCAGATGAAACCCGAATGTGCGCACTCGCCGCATCAGCCGCCGTACCAGGAAGTAACCGGCATGGCGTCCGCGATTGGCGAGCAGGCTGTCGGCGGCCAGGCCGATGTCGGACAACAATTCCTCCGGACTCTGGTAGGCGTTGGGCCGGCCCTCGTAGCTCGCCTCCAGGCGCTCACTGATCTGCCCGAAAAATATCCGGTACGGCATGCGATCATGGCGCGCCGGAGCCAGCGCTTTCGCGCCCGGCAAGAGCGTGGTGTAGGCCTCGATGCGCTCGGCCAGCGCGACGCTCACCTTGACGCGATTCGCGCTCTGGCTCAGGGACTCCGCCAGCTGCTGGCATTCGCTGAAATACGTGGACACGATCAGCTGTTGATGCCGCTGCAAGGTCTCGCGAATGGTCTTGCCATGCACGTCCGCATTGCCGTCCATATCCCCGCCCACCCAGGAACCGAAGCGCAGGATGTTCGGTACATCGAGCGATTCGACCGGCACCGAATAGGCGTTCGCCAGCGCTGCCTCGATTTCCTCGTAGAAGAGCGGCACGACGCGGTAGAGGATGTCGATCAGGTAAAACAGCACATGCTCGCGTTCGTCGACCACCGTCAAGTCTTCGCGAGGATGCTCCTCGGTCTGCCAGATGCTGGTGATCTGCAGGCGCACCCGCGCCCACAGCATGTCCAGTTCCGCACGGGTGGAGGTCGGATTGGTCCGGTCCAGAAGGTCGTGCGCGATGTGCTGCTGCTTGCGCAGGATGGTGCGGCGCGTGGATTCCGTCGGGTGTGCGGTGAAGACCGGCTCGATGCTCATGTTGCCGATGAGCTCCAAGGCAAGCTCGAGCGGAATGCCGGAGCGCTGCAGCCGTCCGATGCAATCGGCGATTCCGCCCGGCTGCGATGTGCCGGCATCGCTCAAATATTCGCGGCGCCGGCGCACGCGGTGGGCCTTCTCCGCGGTGTTTACCGCCATGAACCAGATCGAGAACGCGCGGGTCAGCTCAGTCGCGTCCGCGGGCGAGCGGTCGCGCGTGCGCGCCTGCAATTCTGCGGCGCCCGCCGGATCGCCTTCGCGGCGCCGGATCGCCGCGAGCCGATCGCCTTCGACCCGCTTGAAGAATTCCTCGCCTCCCTGGTCGCTAAGCGTCTCGCCGATCAGTCCGCCGAGCGCGTGCACGTCCTCGCGCAACGCGGCATCCTTGACCGGAAATTGAATGCTTTGGCGATACATTTGTTAGGCTCTCGAGGCGGACCACGGAGAAATATTATGAGCTTGTTGGCGCAGATCGCTATATTTCTCGCTTCCGCGGTCATCGCAATCCCCATTTTCCGCCGATTCAAGCTCGGATCGGTCCTGGGCTACCTGACTGCCGGGATCATCATCGGCCCGGCCAGCCTGGGGCTGATCAGCTCCGTCGATACGACCGAGAACATCGGGCAGTTCGGCATCGTACTCCTCATGTTCGTGATCGGGCTCGAATTGCAGCCCTCGCGGCTGTGGGTGCTGCGCCGGTCCATCCTGGGCCTGGGCGCGGCGCAGGTCGCCGCCACCACGGCAGTCCTGGGCGGCGCCGCCTGTTTCATTTTCCACCAGAGCTGGCAGTCCGCCCTCATCATCGGCTTCGGCCTGTCGATGTCGTCCACGGCGCTGGCTCTGCAGTTGCTCGCCGAACGCGGACAGCTCAATTCTCAGTTCGGCCGTTCGGCTTTCAGCATCTTGTTGTTTCAGGACGTTTCGGTATTGCCGGCACTGGCGTTGCTGCCGCTGCTTGGCGTCGCCTCGGCCAGGAGCGCAGGCCCGGGCGGCTGGCTCGTGATCAAGTTCCTGGCCGTGCTGATCGCGGTCATCATCGGCGGCCGCTACGTGCTTCGGCCGATGCTGCGCATCATTGCCGCCACGCGCGTGGCGGAGGCCTTTACCGCCGCGGGTCTTTTGATCGTCCTGGGGACCGCGCTGCTCGTGAGCCAGGTCGGCCTGTCGCTGTCGCTGGGCGCCTTCCTGGCGGGCGTGCTGCTCGCCGACAGCGAATTTCGCCACGAGCTGGAGGCCGACATTGAACCCTTCAAAGGCTTGCTCCTGGGCCTGTTCTTCATCAGCGTCGGAATGTCGGCGAACTTGAGCTTGGTCCGGGAAAAGCCTCTGCTCATCATCGGCCTGACGGGGGGTTTCATGCTGCTCAAGATCGCCATTCTTTGGGCAATCGGGCGCCTGTCCGGGCTGTCGCCGGCGGCCGGCCGCGGCCTTGCCATCAGCCTGCCCTCGGGCGGTGAGTTCGCGTTCGTCTTGTTCGGACTCGCCGCCACCATCGGGGTGGTGGACCGCGAAATTGCCGACCTGTTGGTGCTGGTCGTGACCGCCTCCATGATCTTGAGCCCCATGCTGCTGGCGCTGTTCGACGTCACTTTCAAGGCGAATGAATCGGACGGCCGTCCCTTCGACAAACCGGTCGAACTCTACCCCAAGGTCATCATTGCGGGCTTCGGCCGCTTCGGCCAGATCGTCGGGCGCATTTTGCTCGCGAAGAAAATCGCCTTCACCGCCCTCGAAGCCAATCAGACCCAGGTGGATTTTTTGCGGCAATTCGGCAACCAGGTCTACTACGGGGACGCATCACGGCTGGAATTGCTGCGCGCGGCCCATGCCGAAAACGCCGAGATTTTCGTCCTGGCCATCGATGACGCCGATGCTGCGCTGAGGACCGTGGAATTGATCCGCAAGCATTTTCCGCATTTGAAAATCTTTGCACGCGCACGCAATCGCCAGCATGCGTTTCGCCTCATGGATTTGTCCGTGCGCTACGTCATTCGCGAGACCCTGGCGTCGAGCTTGGAAATGTCCGTACAGGTGCTCGAAGCCCTGGGGCTGTCGAAATCCAAGGCGCTGGAAACCGTGCACCGATTCCGCGTTCACGACGAGGCCACCATGGCCAAGCAGCAGGCGATCAGGGATGATGAGAAGAAGTTCCTGGCCACCACCCGTGAATCGGCCGAGCAGCTGTTGCACCTGTTCGAGGCCGACACCGCCCAGCCTGAGCCGCGCGCGGCACCGCAGCCCTCGACCGCGGGCTCGAATGTCTGAGCCGCCCGGCGCTAGTGGGGATTCAGCAGCACCGTGGTGTCGAAGCTTTCAAAACTCGTCAAAACGCGCCGGTAGGCGTTCTGCATGATGCGCTGCGCGTTCTTGTCGGCCCGCGCGCCCAACAGCATGCGGATCATGACATCGTCCTGCGGGCGGGTCGCATCCTCGCCCAGCAGCTGGTAGGCAAAGCGCGCCAACCTTTGATTCATTTCGTTGGCGAATTTGAAGCGCACCGCGTCGCCGCCATCGCCGACCTTGGCTTCTTCGGCGACTTCACAAATCAGGCGCGTGATGAACCGGGCCTTGTCGACGAGCCCCAAGTCGCTGAAGAATTCGATTTCAGATTGAATGTTCATCCGGCGGGGAAGAAGTCAATGGGTTTGGTGGCAGTCAAGGCTGCCACATCCTTCGCCTCGAACTTGAAGAGGCGTATTCGTGCCACCAGCTTGTTCTCGAATTCCGTATCGTGCAGCTCGGTGGACAGGACGCGCGCCGAGGTGATGTCGCCGGACGGCGAGATCGTCAGCTCGATGACCACCTTGCCCTGCAGCGCGGGGTTGTCGCGCAACGCGCGCGCATACATCGCATCGATCGCTCCCTTGTTCCTGGTGAACACCAACGCAATTTCGTCGGCGCTGCGGGACGCCTTGCCGCTGCCGCCGGCACGCGTGGCCGCCTGGCCCGAGGCGCCGAGATTGGGATCCTTCACCTGCGTCGTATAGATGCCGCGCAACGAACCGGAGCCGGAGGCCAGCCCGCTGCTGGTCGGCGCGCTGATGCCGCCGCTGGTGCCGCCGGCCTTGGAGCTGATGATGTTGCGCGTCACCTGGCTGACATCGCCGGGATCGGTCGTCTTTTGCTGGTTCTTCTGGAATTTGTCCAGATCGATCTGATCGCGCAGCGCGGCCAGGTCGTCGAGGTTCGCCAGCAAGCCGCTCTTGGATGCTTTGATGCGCGGATCGACCGGCTGGGGAGGCGTCGGCGTCTTGGGCGTGGGCACTTTTTCCACAGGCTTCTCTTTTGGCGGCGGAGGCGGCGGGGGCGGCGGAGGCGGCGGTTCCATGACCAGCTGCACCACGCGCTCGGGCAGCGATTCGGTGTTGGTGACCCGCTCGGTACGCGGCAGAAAAGGCATGATCAGCGCGAGGATGGTGAAGACGATCGCCAGGTTGCGCAAAATGACGCGGAAGCGCCGCTCGGTCTCCTCGGACGGCGCCCACGGCAGATCATAGCGCCGGTAGTACGGGACGAGGCCGGTCGGAACGCGATTGGCAGGATTTGCGGCGGCCATTTAAGTTGCCGCCCGTTCACGTTCGACCACGGCGAAGGACACCTTGCCGTATTCGGCTTCGCTGCAGGTCAACATGATCTTCTTCAGCACGCTGTAAGGCGTGCTCTTGTCGCCCATGATCGTCACTTCACGCTTGGCGATGTCGGTTTTCTGCGCGCTGCGGATGCTGCGGTCGTTTTGCGCCATCAGCGCCGTCTTCAGCGGCGCGAAGAACGGGCCTTGATTGTCGATGACCTCCTGCAATGAGCCGACCAGCACGCCGTCCACGAACAGTGAATCCTTGGTGATCATCACGACCACGGCCGCGCTCGGCTTGCGGTCGGAGATGGACTGCGGGATCGAGATGTTCTTCGTGTTGGGCAGGATATCCACCTCCGCCGTATGCGCGAGCAGGAACACCACCAAAATCGTCATCATGTCGATGAACGGAATCAACGCGAAATGATTCGCGCCGTGCCGGCGTTGTCGATGTCGTTTGATGCGATAGGAGGTCATATCGGCGCATCCGCGATGGCAATGTCGGGGAACAGCTCCGCTTTGGAAAACGGTGCCACGGGAAGTTGATAAATGCGGACGGTGTCCATCACCTGCACCAGCACGTCGTAAGGCACCGCGGGTCCCGGCAATATGGTCGCATCGGTCATGTCCGGGAACTGCGACTTCACCTGGCGCATGAACTCCGACAAGTGATCCAAATCATAGCCGGCCGCCGTATTGGCAATGACTTTGAGCGGTCCTGAATTGCGATCATTGACGACCAGGTCATCCGGACGAATGATCACCTCGAGCTTCAATCCCTTCGGCAATTCAACAGGAGCGGTGTTGGTCGCCGGGAGATTGAGCTGCAGGATGTTCGTCTTGGAGAACACCGCCGTGAAGATCAAGAAAAACACCAGGATCACCATCATGTCGATCATCGGCACGATGTTCAGATCATCGCGCCCCTGGTGATAGCGGGCGTGATTGCGTCGGACGAGGCGCGCGGCTTTTGATTTCATGTCGGGCGGACCTTGCGGGGACTTCGCTCTAGATGCTGCCGCGCGCGGCCGCCGTGGGCGATCGCACCGAGGGCGAGGGTGCCGGAGCCGTGGTCGTCGGTTCGTGCGCCTTGTCCGTTTGACGCTCGGTGATCGAGTTCAAGAACTTCACCGACGCGATCTCCAGGCTGTCGATGAGCGATGTGGTCTTGGACTCGAGAAACATGTGCGACAGCAGCAACGTGATGGCGACGAACAATCCCGATGCCGTGTTGTTCATGGCCACCGAAATGGCCGCTGCCAGCAAGCTGGCCTTCTCGGCCGGATTGGCGGTAGCCACGGCGCTGAAGGCGCCGATGAGGCCGGTGATGGTACCCAGCAACCCGATCAACAAGCCGACGTTTGCCAGCGACGATAAATAGTGGGTGCGCTTTTCGATGCGCGGTATCACTTCGAGCAAGCTCTCGTCCATGGCCTTCTCGATGTCATCGCGGCGGCGCGCGCTCGCAACCCGCGCGACACCATAATTCAGGATCGTGGCGATCGAAGCCTTCGAGTTGTGGGTCAGCCCGACCACTTGCTTGAAGTTTCCGGCGCTCAATGCCGGCACGAGCGCGTCCCAAAGGCTGCGATTGCGAATGGTTTCGCGGGTCAGGTACACGTATCGCTCGATGGCGATCGATACGCCGACCACGAATATCAAGGCCAACGGGTAGAGGAATACTCCGCCGTCCTTGAAGAAATTGACTGCTGAATTCATGAAATTCATCTTCGCGCTCCTAAATAAACTCTTCGTCCGAATATGTAATTCAACCAGATTCCGTAAAATCGGCTATGACTCACTTCTCACCCTGCGGAGGCGAGCGTTCCGGTGCACCATTTTGGGACGCATCGGCCTGCACCGCCTTGTAATAAACGACTTCGCGCTTGAAAACGTCCCGGTCGACCGGCGCCAAGATCTCATCCACCAGACTGTTCATGGGTCTTCCGGCCAGGTCGCCGAGGTCCGATTTCTTCCAGGGGACGATATACATGACCTTGGGCTGCTCCCGGTCCCCGGTCACCGTGGCGGTACCCAATTCCAGCTTGTCGGACGCCCCGGGGTTCTTTTGGACAGTCCCCGCCGGCGGGCGGGCCGCGGTGGCAGGCGGGCGGGCAGCAGCCGGCGGGCGGGAGGTATTGGCCCTTGGCTCACCGGCGTCGGATTGCGGGGTGCTGGCCGCAGGGGTGGGAGCCGCAGAGGTGTTCGCGCGCGGCTCGCCCGCCTCGGACTGGGGAGTGGCCTTGGGCGGATTTGCCGGGTCCGTGGCAGGCGCGGGCGGCTGCGCGTTGGCCTTCATGGCCAAACACAGCACCGCGAAGCTCAGCAATTTAAATGGCGTATTCATACGGGTTCCTTTTTGGCTGCCTGTGCGGGGGCACCGACGCGCTTGCGCAATTCGACCACCCACCCTGCCACTTGCTTGTTTTCGCCGGCAATTTCAATGTAGCGCTCAAATTGGTCGAGCGCCTTCTGCGGCTCTGCCATGTAAAGATCATAGAGCACGCCCAGATTGAGATGGGCGGGCGCATAGTTTGGTTCAGCCTCGATTGCGCGCAGGTAAGCGGCCTCGGCATCGGTGAACTTTCCCAGCTTGCGCTCGACGATCCCGAGCTCATCGCCCGCCACAGGATTGGCCGGCGTCAACTGCAGTGCCGCTTTGAATGCGGCCTCGGCCTCCGGCAGACGCGAGTCGTGCAGGTACAGCAGCCCTAGATTCAATTGCGGACCGGCAAATTGTGGGTAAGCCACGATCAGTTGCTTAAACTCCAGCTCCGCATCCGTTTTGCGCCCCGACTTCATGAGTTGCAGCGCCTCTGCATACTGTTGCGCCGCCCGAGGCGGGATCGCAACGGGTTCCGCCGCAGGCGCAGGCGCAGCACCGGGGTTCGCAGTGCCCGAGTTCGGCACCGCGGGACTCCCGGCGGCGGGACTCCCCGCGGCGGCGCTGGGCGCAGGGGGGCTTGCGGCCGTGTTAGGCGCAGGCGCGCGCGCCGGCTGTACCGGCGCGCTGTGACAGCCGGCCAGCAGCGCCAGGGCGCCCAGGCTAACGAATTGATTCGACCTGCTGTTCACCGATTTCCACCTTGCCGTAGCGGCCCGGATTGAGCTGCGCGAGTGCCGAGAAGCTCTTCTGCACCCATTCATCGTAGGTGCCATCACGGGTTCGCGCGGCGTTGACTTCATGCAATTTGATGGCCTTTTCCTCGAATGGGAATGCCTGTTCCTCGAGCAGCACATCGTACTGCTCCAATTCGTCCTTCTTGAGGTTCTTCGGTCGCTCCGAACTGATCAGATCCTTGCCGAGTTGTCTGTACAGTTCCGCACTTTCGAAGGTTGCGGCAGTGGTGACCTCGGCCACCTGGTAGTCAGCCGCGGCTTCATAGGCCTTGAGTGCGGCCTCCATCGCCTTGCGTTTGTCGGCGAGAGACTTCTTCAGCGGCGCTACGAGCTGGATGCGCCTGAACTCTTCGCGAGCCGGAACCGCAAGAGTCAGTGTGGCCTTGGCGGCCAACACCTTGCTGCGATCGGTTCGCGCCGCGCCGGCCGTGCGGTCGGCGGCGATGATTTCCTTCAGCCAGTAGTCTCGTCCGCCGAAATCGCCGGCCTTGCCCGCCATCACGCTCAACTTGTTGCGGGCTTCCATGGCCGGACCCAAAGGCTGCGGAAAGTGCTTCACGAAGGCTTCGAGCATGGCGCGGGCCTTGGCCGGGTTGCCCGACTTCTCATACAGATCCGCCGCCTGTAGGGTGGCTTCCCGCTGCACTTCCGGCGTTTCCTTCGGCGACTGCGCAATTTGCTCGAATTCAACCGCCGCCTGGCCGGGTTTGTTCGATTCCGAATACGCGACGGCGAGATTCCGGGTCACGTCGGCCTGCAGCGGACTTTGCGGGAAGTTGCGCCGGAAGCCTTCGAGAACGACGATCGCGCGGTCCCATTGCTTCTGAGTGATCAGCAGCGCGGCGGCGTCGAAATCAGCACTTGAACGCACCTTGGATGCGGGCGCAAGCGCCGCGACGCGCAGAAAATCATCCACCGCTGCGGCGCTGTCGCCGGACTTGCTCTTCTGCTCGCCCTGCTTGTAGATCGATGCGGCAAGACGTTCGACGATCGCACCGCGCTCCGGATCATTCGGCGGCATCAAACCTTGCGCGTGCGTATAGGCCGTCTCGGCCTGGTCGAACACGCCCTGTTCGAAATTCGAATTGCCGATCACGGTCCACGCGATGCGTTGTTTGGCAACGTCGACCGGCGGCGACTTCGCCAGGAGCGCTTGCGCGGCAGACACCGCGCGCGGATAGTCCTTCGCCGTGTAGAGCTCCGTGGCGGCACGCGTCAAGACCTGCGCGCTTTCCGGATGGGCGGGGAAGGTTTGCGCAAACTTCAGGGAGCTGTCGATCGTCTTGATGTGCAAGGCGGCCTTGGGCTCGCCGGACAATGTGTCTTCCTGCTTTCCGTAAGCGACGACCGCCGCATACCCGGCCGCCGCAGCCTTCTCGTGATCGCCATAGTGATAGGCGGTACTTTCGTATTCCTGGGCGGCGTCCAGATACTGCTTGCTCTCGAACAGCGTATCGGCGAGCAGGAAATTGGTCACGGCGGACCCCGGATCATCGGGGAATGACCGCAGATAGCTGCGATACCATTTCGCCGCTTCTTGATAATCCGCGACGTCCTTGGTGCGTTGCGCTTGAGCGTGATAGTACTGCGCCACATCCTTGAGATTGGTCTTCAACACCTCCACGACCTTCGGTTCGCTCTTGGGGTCGCGGCCCTGCCAGTACGCCGTACCGAAACTGTAATTTTCCACGAACTCTTTCTTGCCCTGCAATACCAATTGCGGGAAACCGCCTTTCGAATAAGCCTCGATGGCCTGCATCTCCAGCAGTGGAGCTTTCTCGTTGTTGCGATCCTGTGACACGAAGGCGCGATAGCTGTCGGCCGCATCCGTGTACCGCTCCTTCTCCATGTACAAATCGCCCAAGCGCGCATACATGAGATACGCATAGGGCCGCGGCGGCCGGCCCGTCGGCGTGTGGTGTTTGACGAAGTCGGCGATCGATTTCGGCCCCTCGAGATAGGAGAAGGTGATCGACATCACCCGGAACGTGTCCTCGACGAGCTCTCGATTGGCGCGGCTCAAGGTGTCGATCTCGATCAATTCCTTCGGGTCTTTCTTGGAAACCAGGACTGAATCGAGTACGGAGGCGAAGGAATCCAGGCTGCGTTCATTTTCGCCCTGCTTGAAAAGCGACCAGCCGTGCTTGTAGAGGCTTTGGTTGTAGAACGCGGAGGAAGGTCCGGCCTTGATGACGGCCTCGTAGGCGGCTTGCGACTTAGGATACGCCTTGTCCGAGAACAGCAGCTCACCGCGGCGAAATTGCGTCTCATCGATGAATCGGCTGTTCGGATACTGGGCCACGAGCTGATCCAGGGAGGCCAGCGCCTTTTCGGGCTGCGCGTTCAGTTCATATGCCCGGGCCAGCTGGTAGAGCACCGAATCATTCCGTTCATACTTCGGGTACGTCTTCAGCAAAGCGGAATACAAATGAATGGCTTCCGTTGCCCTCAATCCCTCGTTGGTCACCAGTTCGCGCTCGATGCGTTCGGATTCCGAGCTTTCCAAATTCAAATCGCCGAGGCGTCGCAGCGCCTCGGAGCGCAATGCGGCATCCCCCGCATTCAGATCGAGAAACCGCTTGTAGCTTTCCATGGTCTTGGCGGCGTCGACGTTCTGCGGAGGATCAGTGCTGATATCGACCGGCTCATTGTCCAGATCCTTGATCGTCGCCGGTTTCTTCGGCGCGGCGAGACTCGCCGGACCGAGCGCGACCGCCGCCAGTATTGCGGCAGCACATGTCAATCGTGAGACCAGGAGCTTCATGGCTTTGGCCTGGGGGGCGCGTTGGACGGTCCGTTCGACGTGCGGTCATAAATCGCGGCCAGCTCATAGCGCGCCTGGATCTCGTAGGTTTCGATGCGCTGCTTCTGTCCCTGGAGTTCGCGGATGGCGAGCGCTTGCAGGAAAAGGTTCTGCCGCTCCGAAATATCCGCCAGGCGCTCATGCAACTGATCGATCCGCGCGCGGATGGCCGCCACGCGCGAGGCATAGCCGCCCGTGGTCAACGGGGTTCCCACCCGTGCCTGCTTGACCAGGACGGCGCGCTTCTGCGTCTCCTTGAGCACGCCCTCGAGTTCCTTGACCGAACGGCGCTCATTCCACAGCCGGGCCTTGAAGCTCTGCGACAGCCGCCAGTACATGACGCCCTTCATGAGGCGGTGCTTTTCGCGCATGTCCGCCAGATCCGGATCATCCGGATGCATCGCCAGATAGTCCTCGATGCGCTTCAAACGCGCCCAGGTCTGTTGCTCCTCGGGAGTGCCCAAGGCGGCCACGTCATTGGACTTCTCGATTTCATTGATGCGTGATTCGAAATCCACGCGCTTTTGCGTCAACCCGTCAAGATCGGTCGCGGCCAGGACGGCATCGGCCTTCGGCACGCGCAGGTCGTAGGCAGCTTGGCGGGTGTCCAGCATGTCATCGTAAGCCGAGACATCGTCGCGCCAGTCATCCAGATTGCGGCTCATGAAGTTCAGTTCGCGGTAGTTCTTCAGACCTTCTTGAAACTCGTTGCTGGCCAGAAGCGCATACAGGTAGCGCGACTCGGGCGCGTTCGGTACCGTCGTCAGCTGCCAATACCAGGTGAGCGTGTCCTTCTTGTCATCATCGAGCAGCCGATCGAGCAGCTTGCCGCTGCGGATGCCCTCGATCGACTCATCGATGCGCTTCAGCTCAGCGTCGAAGGACTGGATGGCTGAATTGTAGGATTCGGCGGCCTGGCCCGATGCCGACAACTGGGCGTATGCGTAAGGCACCGTCAGAAACGACTCCTGGACCGCCGAGTCGAGCAAACTGCGCTTGCGAAGCGCCAGCCAGGGAACCAGGGCGCGCTTGAATTCACCCATGCCTGCATTCGCCCACCCCACTCCCAGCAGCGCCTTGCTCGAATAGGGGCCCTCGAGCCGTACGCGCTCCAGGATGGGCCTGGCTTCCGGCGCCCGCTGGGCCTGCAGCAGGGCGAAGCCGAGCGCGAGGTTGGCCTTGTCTTTCAGCGCCAGCAATTCCTCGCTGCGGGTCTGAATGTTGCCGACCCGATCGAGATAGGTGATGGCCTCCGGCAGCCTGCCCCTGCGCACCAGGGCCACGCCCAGATTGAATTGTGCATAGGCTGTCCAGTCCGGGGCGCCATGCCAGCTGCTGAGCACCGTGATGGCCTCGTCATAGCGCCCCTGGCGCATCATGAGCTGCGCCAGCAGCATGTAGCGCTCGGCGTTGATGCGCTGGTCCACCTTGTCCGAGACCTGGCGCAGCGCCCGCTCGGACTCTTCGAGATAGCCGCGCTGATACCAGACCTTGCCCAGATAGTACCAAGCGCGGTTGCGCACGAACTCCGAGGTATTCTTCTTCAGCAGCGCTTCGAAGATCCGGCCGGCCTCGACGTGCTCGCCGAGAGACAGGTACAAACCTCCCAGGAGCAATTCGGCTTCTTCCTGGGTATGCGGAACGCGATCCAATTGGCGCGCGGCGAGCAGGCGCGTGATCGAATCGAAATAGTCGTCCTGAAAGAAGTAAAAGAGCACGTCGCCGTAGGCGAGATCTTCGACCGCATGCGGCGCCAGGCCATTGGGATCCGGCTTGACGTTTTTGGCATGCGGCGCCGCCAGCGGCAGCGCCAGCAGCAGCCCGCCGAGCAGCAGCGGCCGAAGTGTGTGAATCACGCCTTGCACGCAATCATTCCCAGTCTTTGATCAGGAACTCAGGTTGATGCTTGGGAACGCGGTCGGTGATCTTGAGTTCCAGGTATTTTGCACCGACGCCCTTGTCGAAATTGATCGAGGCGCCGCGCTTGTAGTCGCGCTCAACCGGACCCTTGCCGGTGAAGAATGCCACCAGCTCATGCTTGCCCACCTTCAAGTTCCCCAGGTAGATTTGCTGCACACCGCCCTTGAGCAGCGCGTCGGCCTCGCGCGCCGTGTAGAGGTAATTCTTCACTTCCTTGTTGTCGATCTTGACGGTCACCGAATCGAGCGCGAAAAATGTGCCGACATCCATCGAGATGTAGAGCGCCACCTGGGTGTTGGCCGGAAAGAGCAACTCTTCCTGGAGCACGAACAGGTCCTTGTTCAGATCGACGACATCTTTCTTGAGCCCTTGCACTTCTTGATCCAGCGTTTTGAGCTCCGCCGGCGGCGCATCGACCGCGGGTACGGGCGGCGCCGGCGCGTCCGCCGGGGGCGGCGTATCGGCCGCGGGCGTCGCCGCGGCGGCGGCCGGGGCGGCGGCTGCGGGAGCGGCGGCGGGCGGCCGGGTCTCGCCCATGGCCATCCACGCTGGGGACAGCAATGCGCCGCAGACCATGACGGACACAATTCGATGCTTGAGATTCATATCGGACCTATCGTTATTCGCGCAGCAATTCGCGGATTTGATCAAGATAAACGCGTTCGTCCCCGCGCCTGAAGCCAACGGCCGAATAACGCACGACGCCCGCCCGATCCACCAGGATCGTCATGGGCATTTTCTGCAAGAAATAGTCCTTGCCGATCTGCGAGCCGGTGTCGAACAAGATGGGGTACGACACTCCCATGGCGGCCGCAAACTCCTTCGAGCGCCGCAGGTCATCGTCCACCGACACGCCCAGGACCACCAGGCCGGCACGCTGGTAGGTGATGTTGATCCGATCGAGCGCCGGCATCTGCTGGCGCGAGTCCCCGTCCGAGCGGGTCCAGAAATTGACCAGCACGACCTGGCCGCGAAATTCAGACAGGCGCAGATTGCGGCCATCCAACCCTCGCAACACGAAATCCGGTGCATCCTTGCCGACGATGGTCGGCGCGGCAGCATTCGACGATGCGGCCATTGCGCCGCTCAGAATCAGGCAACCGGCGAACAATGCTCTACGCATGCGGTGCAACGCTTAAACTGACGCCAGAGCGTCGCGACTCATCAATCACGCTGGTAACCCCGCTGTGCTAGACCTCTCTCTTAAGACGGGTCCCGTACCGGAAGCTTTGCGCCCTCGCCTTTCGGCGAGTTTGCCCTGATCAGACCTTATGCAAAATCGCACAATGCGAGCCGCAGTGTCAACGCAGCGGCCGCCTGTTCGCTCGATTTCCGCATGACTTGGCGCACATTCGTGCAAATTCATCGAGGAGCCGTTGAGCGGTCGGCGGTAGGTGCGCAGCAGGCAGCACACAGTCGCACACCTTGCAGGCGAGAGTTCATGTCTCTGTAATGAGACAGGCTTCGAAGGGGCGATGTGAGAGGGGTCTGACGTTGCCGTCAGACCCCTCTTACCGACGTGTTACGCCACCAATCCATTCACCAGACCGGCGAGCGGTTGCCACGCGATCAAGGGCTCCAGTGCCGTTCCCGAGCCGAGCGTGTTGTTCAAGTTGGGCGCCGGGAACAAGGTCGGCCACTGAGCGATGGCGTTGGCACTGTGCAGCGCCATGTAATTCAGCACGACCATCTGCACCAGGTTGGGCACGTTGTTGCCGGCGGGGCTGCCGGTCGTGTTTTGCGATCCGTCCGGATTGAAGTAGCCGATTTGCATGCTCAATTCAGGGTTCGCCTGTGCGGCGACCGCCTTACCCTTGGGATTGAAGACCAGGAAGTAGGTGGCCGCGACGCTCTGATTGTCGGCCGTCCATACACCCTTGCCGCGTCCGCCGACCGAGTTGTCGATCATGCCGTTGCTTGCCAGCGAGCCGTCGCTGAACACATAGATCATCACCGGCTTGCCGACGCGCGATGCGTATTCCAAGCACGCGCCGATGCAGTTGCCCAGATTCAAGTCGCGCGCCTCGCCATCCATGCGGTTGCCCGAGTGATAGTCGAAACCGTCCATCTCGATGGTCCCGGCGGCGGCATTGCCGTCGATGACGAGTTTCATGACCGCCGCGGTCTTTTGATAATCGGAATTGGCCTGGTATTCCGCGGTCGAGAAGATGCCGCTCGCGCCCACGATATTGGGATCAACGTCCGGATTGACGGCCGAGGGACTGTTGTATCGGTCGACGATGTAGGCCGCCTTGGTGAAGCTGCACGCCTGGATGCCGGCGGCCCCCAGCGCCGCTGCATTCAACGTGGGGTCGGTGTAGGCCTGCACCTGCGCGTACTTAGCATCGCTGATGCGCTTCATGGACTCGAGCACGTTGGTCACGTCGTTTGGATTCGGCAACAAGGTGCTGAGCTGTCCGGTACTCACCAGGCCCTTGCTGTCCTGCGAACTGGAAACCTTGGTGGGCTGCGCCGCGGCGATGACCATGGTGGGTGGCGCCACCGAGTTGCCGCCGGACTGGGAGCTCTCCGAACCGATGAGGTTGAGCAGCCCGCCACGGGCGCCGAACTGGTAGATGCCGTACATGGGATTGTGCGGGTTGGTGTTGGTGTCGTTCTGCGACAGCGCGGGAATGATGGTGCCGGTGGTGCCCGCCATGGTGGCGGCACTGGCACGCAGCTTCATGCCTCGCAGGTGCGCACTGTCCGAGTGGTAGCGCAGCCCGAAGCTCGAATCGATGAAATTACCGGTGGCGCTCGGGCTCGGCACCATGGATCCCGGCAGACCCAGCTTGCTGTAACCGGCCACCGAGAGGAAATCGAGCTGTCCCTTCGGACCGCCGACCAGCACGTTGGAGCCGGCAATATTGCCGCCGCCCGCCAGATCGAAGCAGATGAAGGGAATCTTGCCCGCGCCGGTGGTGATGTTGCAGGCGGTGACTGCCGATTGGATGTCAGCGGCCAGGGTCGCCCGGGCCGCCCGCGGATAGGCCAGCATGCCGGCGAGCGTCGGTGCGATCACCGTGGCTGCTCCCGTCATGAAGCTTTGTGCGACGAATTCGCGGCGGGTGCGCGGCCGAGAGTGTTCCTGCAGCAGGAGCGGATCGTGTATTCCCAGCGCCTTGGTTTTCTTGCTCATAATTTAAGACCTCTTGCGATTCGTCTTGCTTAATTGATCAACACGTCGGCGCTGCCGAACGCGGTTGCGCAGGCGGCGGCGGCCACCGCGTTGGTTCCCTGGGTCGTGGTGCACGAATTGGTCGTGCAGAGCTGGCCGATCAGGGTGCCGAGCTCGGTGGTAATGGTCGAGGCACTGGGCTGATGTGCACCGCTGCTCAAGACCTTGTTCGCAATCGCCGTCGTGACCGCGCTGGTTCCGGCCGGCGTGGTGAACTGGGTTGGGCTCAAAGGAGCGCCAAACAGCTGGGTCTGCAGTGCCGGCGTATTCACGGCGGTATTGCAGTATTGAATGGCCAGCTGAGCCACGCCCACTTGATTCGCCGAGGAGAAGGCCTCCAGCGTCGGCACCGGCGGCAGCTGCTGCTGCACGGCCGCGTAGGTCGCGTTGACCGCCGCATTCGAGGTCGGCACGCCGGTGAGGGCGGATAGCGTCGAGTTCACCTGGGCGAAGGTCTTGACGCCGATGTCGGCGACCACCGGACCCGGGGCCGGCGGCGGCGCGGTCGGTGTCGCCTCCACGACCACATTGCTTTGATTGCCCAGCCTGTCGAAGGTCAGGAAGAACTGGTCGGTCAGCGGTCCGCTTTGCAAGCCGATGACCGTGCCGATGTTGGACAGCACCTCACCCTGCGGCGTGTAGAGCGACGAGGTCACGGTGGTATTGAGCGGTATATACGCCTGACCCACCTGCGGAATGGTGCCGTTGAGGCCGATCCGAATTCCTTGCACAGGAATGTTGTTCGGCGTCACGGTCGGATCCAGCGAGATGAACGTGGGCTGGTAGAACAGATAACTGTAGCTGTCGTACTGGCTGACCGTGAACATCACGTAAGCCTGCGACAATGCGGTGACGGTCGATACATCGAACAGCACGTAGTAGCGTTCGCCCACACCGGCGTTGTAGTTCTGCATGACCTGGGCCGCCGACATGGCGCGGCTGTGGATGGCGACGAATTTGATCAGTCCCTGCCAGGATCGGTCACCCGACACTTCGTTGCCGAGCACCAGCGCGAAGGTGCTGTCCCAGTTGGAAATCGTGCCGCCCTTCTGCGGATCAGGCACCGGCACCAGGGCGCCGTTGACGTAGATCTGGCGCCCATTCACGGCGTCGTAGGTGAGCACGACGTGCTGCAAGGATGCCTGCAGCGCCATCGCCGCATCAGGGGTCTGCAGTTGCGGCAGACCGGTCAGCGCCGTAGTCGACGTGCGCAGCATGAAGTCGTAGTCCTGGTTGGTCTGGCCCAGCGTGAAGTTGCGCGTGGTGTCGCCGCCGGAATAGCTGACCATATAGGAGTTGTTGACCGCCACCAGGGCCGGGGCCACCCAGGCCTCGACCGAGAATTCGCCCGTTGCCTGAATCATGCTGTAGATCTTCTGACTGGCCTGGGTAGTGGCCTGCGCCTTGCCGCCGGCGCCGACATTGATGCCCCAGCCGCCGGCCAGGGTGACGTTGCCGGAAATCGTCAGATCCGCCGACGGGTCGATGCCGCTGGTATCGAAGGTCGTGTTGTTGACCACCGATTGGAACTCGTACTTGGCGATGGTGTCGGCATCGTAGCGGCTGGCGCCGCTGGCAATCGTGCCCTGCGTCAGGGTCAAGGCCTTGCTCACCACCAGGCTCGGATCGATGTTGGCCGGCGTCAGCAGGGCCGCGAATGCCTGGATCTGCGCCAACATTTGCGCCGCGTCGGACGCACAATTATCCCAGCAGTTATGGTTGTCGGTGAACAGTCGCTGGTAGAAGCGCGAGTTCGTGCCGCAGGTACCGCCATTGTTACCGCCCGCTCCGGCGCAGCCCGTGAAGTCGATCTTCGGTATCGCATTGGGATAGGCCACGGCGATCGAGGGATCGGCAAAGTATGGCGCTTGCTGCACCGACGGATCCGCGGTCGTGGCGTGGCAGCGCACGCAGTACTTGCTGGTGAGCGTGTAGACCGTATTCTGATAGTCGGTATAGGACGCCGGGAAGTTCAAGCTCTGTCCGACGCTTTGAACCGGCGGCGCTTGCAACTGCACTGCCGTCGCGGACGAAGTACCGGTTGCACCCGCCCAGTTCGCGATCCACGTCGTCAAGATCTGGCCGCAGGCGCCGGCGTCGGCGAGCCAGCAGTTATGGCCGCCGGCCACCTTGGTGACGATGAGCGAGGTCGAGGGCGTGGCCAGGTTGACCACGGTGTTGGCCTGGGCATAGGCAAGGTTCACATCGTCGCTGCGCGCGAAGTTCGGCATCTGCGCCGGCGTGGTGGAGTTGTGGCATTGGCCGCAGCGGTTCTGCGTGCGCACGTTGTTCCAGAAATTCACCTGGAACGCCGTGACATCGGCGGTCGCGGCCGGGGGTCCGGTGTAGGCGTCCGCTGTGACGGTCTGCGATGGAGCCGGATTGACCGTGGTCGGAGCGCCCGCGCCACCGCAGGCGCTCAAGGCAATCGACGCCGCGAGTGTGAGCAGTCCGGTGATACGTGTAAGGTTCATGCTCAATTCCCCATGCAGTAGGCGGCGCCTTCAGCGAAGGCTTGCCGCAGCGAATAGTTATGCGCTTGGAACGAAGAAATCATCGAGTTGACCTGGGTGAAGTCGGCCGCCGAGTTCGGCGCGCGCAGACAAACATCCTTGAACACCCGGGTGACCTGGCAGCTCGAGAAGGCCGCGCTGTTCTCCAGTTCCTGCCCGAGGGATTTGGCACCGTTGCCGCTGCCCGGAAGACTTGCGCTCCATCCCAACACAAAGTTCGGTCCGCTGCGCCAGCGGTTGCTCCACGAGTCGTCCGGGGTGTTGAAGCCCTGCGGGAAGTTGGTGTTGTTGATGTGGTACTTCGGCTGCGTTTGACCGGCGGTATAAACGATCTGCCCCGTCGTATCCGTGGTGGTCGGATCGGTGGCGGTGAAGTTGTAGTAGGCGAAGGCCTGTGCCATCGGATCCATGCCGCTGTGGCAGCCGATGCAGTTGGTCAAGAACAAGGTACTCACACCGCCGGGGCTGCGCGTGATGTCCTGGCGAATGCGATCCGGCGGACGGGTGATGTCCATCACCAGCTGCATGTCATTGCACAAATGATTCAGCATCGTGAAACGGAACATCGCGCGGTTGGTGCCGTTGATGAAAAAAGCGCTGGCAGCACCGCGCGTCGTCAATACGCCGGCGGTTGCGGTTGCCGGGATGCCCTCGAGCGACGACTGGGTGTTGGAGACCAGGTGCACGCTCAAGTCGACGTTGTTGGCATCGAGCGCATCGTACATCGCGTTGTTCGACGCCGAGTAAGCCGGCTCTCCCGACTTGCCGTCGCCGGTATAAACCAAATCGGCGCTGAGCAACGTGTTGAACGGAACATTGTCTCTCACCATGCCGACCACGGTCGCCGTATAGTCGTTGAGCGGCACGAACACCGACTGAGCCCGGTTGGTCCAAGGCGCCGCCAGGTTGCGGACGGTGTTGTTGTAAAAGGCCGGATCCTGGGTCGCGATCAGCGCGGCGCTCACCGGATCGGTCGCCATCATCTGCGCCAGCTGCGCGGCGGTGGGCGGTATGCCGGCAATGCGGTTGTAGATTCGCGTCGCCTGGTCGGCGCTGGGGTTTGCCGCGAACGCGCCGGTGCCGAGCAGCAGGGCGCCGGCACACATCGTAGCGCGTATCGCCAGGGCAACACGATTCGGCATCGCTGTCGTACGGCGTGCAGTCTGCGTCATTGGTATCTCCATCCCGTTCTTCATGTGCACATCCACTCGCGTGAGTTTGGGTTCAACTTGGTGGCAAATATACGCAGCAGACTCAGGTCAGAGGAATGTCTCATCCGAACGACGTCGGTGTTTCGCGACAGTACCGACCCTCGATACCAGACCTATATCCTGACCTCGATTTCCGCACGGTCCGGCGCTGCGTGCACAGAGAAACGGATATGGAGAAGTTCTTCTGTGAGTGCGTTAACAGTATACGTATGAACATCGAACGAAGATGTGCCTACGAGACCGATTAAGTTCAATGCCGCCGTTTGCACGCATGACGGCGGCTTCGCTGAACTGAAACTATGGGACAGGTAGCCTGATATGAACACTTTCACACTGCGTGAACACCGTCACGGATTGCTCAAGCTCGCGGCGCTTGCACTGCCGGTGCTATGGGTCATGGGATGCTCCAGCGCATCCAGCGGTCATGCGCCCGGCGTCGCCGGCGGTGAAACATTGACGCCCGGCGTCACGAATTTTCCTCTGGCCTATATCAAGCGCCCGGTCCTCACGAAGGACATCGATGTGCGCGATCTCATCACTTCCATCACCGGCGGGGATCTGTTCATTCGCGATCAGGCCAGTGCCGCCGGCGCCGAAGTCAACGTGACCGGCTCGATCACGGGGGGCATGGGCGACGTGCGCGACCTCGACGTGTCGCCCGACGGGACCACCATCGTCTTTTCGCTGCGCCTTCCCCTCAATCCGAAGAAACCCAATACGGACGTCACTCAGCCAAACTGGCACATCTATACCTACAACGCCACGACCAAGACCGTGACCCAGTTGACCAACGATTCCATCACTGCCGGCCACGATGTGGGCGGGCACTACTTGCCGGACGGCAGAATCGTGTTTGCCTCCACGCGCCAGCTCGCGACCCAGTCCATCTTGCTGGACGAAGGGCGTCCGCAGTACCAAGCCCAGACCGACGACCGGTCCCAGTCCATATTTCTGCTGCATGTGATGAACGGCGACGGCAGCAACGCGCACCAGATCAGCTTCAACACCAATCACGATTTCGGGCCGTCTGTTTTGGGCAACGGCCAGATCGTCTTCTCTCGCTGGGAGTCCACAAATGGCGGTCAGATCAGCCTGTATCACGGCAACCCCGACGGCACCGGAATTGAGCTCTACTATGGTGCGAACAGCCATGCCACCGGCGCCAATATCGCCGGGACCAACAACAACGTCATTCAATTCTTGAATGCCCGTGAGCTGGCCAACGGCACCTTGATTGCCATCGTCCGGCCGTTCCTCGGCACGCAGCTGGGCGGCGATATCGTGCAGATCAACGCCGCCGGCTTTGTGGAAATCCACCAGCCGGCCACCCCGGGTGGCGCGGCCGGCACGGCGCAGAGCAGCGCAACGACCCTGGGCGTGACGACGGATGCGAATATGCCTTCCCTGGGCGGCCGATTCGCGTCCGTCTTTCCACTTTATGACGGCACCAATCGGATGCTGGTGAGCTGGTCGCCCTGCTTGGTGCTCGATACCACGGTCAGCCCCAACACCACCAACCTGTGCACCTCGTCGAATACCTCGGGCGCAAACGTCACCCTGGCCCCGCCGCAGTACACCCTGTGGATCTATGACCTGGACCAGGGAACCTTGAGTCCGGTCTTGAGCGCCGATGTGGGCACCATGGTGGTCGAGCCGGTGATCCTGCAGCCCAGAAAGCCTCCGCCGGTGACGCTGGTCGATGCGGCTCCGGCGCCCGGTCAAGCCGCCACCATGGCCACCGCCGGTGTCGGGTTGTTGGATATCAGCAGTGTGTACGATGTCGATGGGGTCGATACGGCGACGCCCAACATCGCCGGAGTCTCGGATCCGAGCCAGGCGAATTTCTATACCCGGCCCTATCGTTTCATCAGAATCGAAAAGGCGGTGGAGATTCCCGGCAAGACCGTCCGCAAGATCAACCAATCCGCTTTCGGCCCTGCGGGCATGGGCATGCGGGAAATTTTGGGCTATGCGCCCATCCAACCCGATGGATCCGTCCAGGTCCAGGTACCGGCCAACGTGCCCTTCACGATCGACGTGATCGATGTGAATGCCAAGCGAATCACGGCCCAGCACACCAGCTGGCTGCAACTGTTGCCGGGCGAGACGAAGAGCTGCAACGGCTGTCACACAACGGTCAATATGACCTCGCATGGCCGCGCGGGCCTCACCAACCCGGTCAATCCGGGCGCACCGGCCACCGGCTCGCCGTTCCCGAACACCAATCCGGCCATCGCGCTCACCAATCAAGGCGCCACCATGGCGCAAACATTGGCGCTCACCACCTGCACCGCGAATGGCACGACACCGAGCGGCGCCACCACGCCCTGCTCGCAGATCTTGAGTTCGGATGTGATCTACGACGGCATTTGGACGGTCGGTACGACGCCGCCGCAGCCGGACACGCCATTCTCTTATACTTACGCGCTCGCGACGCCGACGGCGCCTACCAATGCAAATTGCGCAACTTGGAGCGCGCAATGCCGTAGCACCATCCACTATGCAGTGACGCTTACCGGCGTGGCCACGCCCAATCTTTTCCTGCAATCCCTATGGGACAAGGCCGACCGAACCAGCTTGGTCAACGGGGTGATGACCCCGACCGTGTGCTCAGTGTGTCACGACCCGGTGAACGCGACGGCGATGGTGCAAGTCCCCCAGGGCCAGCTCGACCTGACCTCCAGTTCGTCGACTGTCGACACCACTGTCGTCACCTCCTACGAGCAACTGCTGTTTGCACATAACGCACAGACGCTTAATATGGGCGTGTTGCAGGACTTGTTGGTACCGGCGCCCGGCCCTCCGGACCCGGTAACCGGCCTGCCGACGACGATCATGGTGCCCGTCTCACTGGCGCCCCCGATGGCCGCCGGCAGCGCCGCAGGTTCGACCGCGTTCTTTAGGATGTTTGACGGAAGTTTTCATGACCCGGTACTCGATCACACAGGTTTCCTGTCCCCCTCGGAGCTGCGATTGATCGCCGAGTGGTTGGACATTGGCGCGCAGTTCTTCAACGATCCGTTTGTTGCGCCCGTAGCGAACTGACCTGATGCGTCGTCTGCTCGCGCTGGTGCTGTTGGTGCAGGCGTTACATGGTGGTCTAGCAAATGCGGCGGAAAAGAATCTGGTGCTGGTCGTCACCGATCCGTACCTGGAGATGCACTCAGGCCCCGGGCGCGGTTTTCCGGTCATCTACGTCATCGGGCGCGACGAGCTGGTGACGGTGCTCTACAGCCGCACCGACTGGTTCAAGGTGCGTTCCTTGCACGGCAATGAAGGATGGGTGCGGCGCGCCGACCTCGCCCGCACGCTGTCGGAGTCCGGCGAACCGGCGCCGATACCGCCCTATCCTGATTTCGCCTCGCATCGGTGGGAGCTCGGCGCCGGATACGGCGTTTACAACCGCGAGAATCTCGTCACCACGTACGCGGATTTCGGGTTGACGACCAGCCTCGATGTGGAACTTGCCGTCCAACAAGCCTTCGGCACGATCGACAACCGGTATATCGCATCCATCGGCGTGCGGCATACCTTCATTCCGGAGTGGAAATGGTTCTCGCCCACGGCCGGCATCGGCACGGCGTATCAATACATACAGGACAAAGTTCCGCCCGCGCCGCTGCAAAAGAGCAATGAAATGGCCTACGTTTCCCTGGGAGCGCGAGGATTCATCACCAGGCGATTCCTGTGGCGCGTGGATTGGCGCCACTACGTCGTCTTCAACGACCTGAATGTGTACGAGGATTTAGAAGAATGGAAATTCGGCTTAGCTGTATTCTTCTAGCCGCTGTGCTGCTGTCGGGCTGCAGCTGGTTCCACCGGGGCAACAAGGCGCCGCCCGAGGTCGTGGCCGAACAACCGCAAGGCGAACCCTCCATCATTGAGCCGCAGGTTCCCCGGCGCGAGGTTAAAACGCCGCACATCAAGGCCAAGGATTTCGAGATCGGCGGCTACTACGGGGTGCTCAGCATCCAGGATTTCGGCACCAATCCGCTCTATGGCGTGCGCGCCGCCTACCACGTGTCCGAGGACATCTTCCTGGAAGGCTATCTCGCCAGATCCAAAGCCGGCACCACCAGTCTCGAGGACGTATTTCCGGATATTACGGTTGTCAGCGACTCTGGGAGACGCTTCACGTATTACGACTTGGACGTAGGCTACAACGTACTTCCCGGCGAGATCTTTCTCGGACGAGGCCGCGCATTCAATTCGGCCCTGTACGTGACGGTCGGCATGGGCGATGTGAAATTTGCCGACAAGGACCAGTTCGCGCTGAACTTTGGAGTGGGTGAACGGCTTCTGATTACCGACTGGCTGGCGGTCCATCTGGACGTACGCGACCACATTTTTGAAACCAGCCTGACCGGCCGGACCAAGAACGTCGACAACATCGAAGCCACCCTCGGCTTAACCGTTTTTTACTGATCAGGAGTAGCGATCAATGCATAAGATATCAACCCTTTTGAAACGCTGTGCGATGGCGGGCATCGTCGTCGCCTCGACGGCATTGGCAGCGGGCGGCGATGCCTCAGGCCCCGCTCCTTCTTTCACACTCACCACCTTGGGCGGACAGGCGAGCGGCTTGAGCGCCTACAAAGGACAGGTCGTGATGGTGAATTTCTGGGCGACCTGGTGCGGCCCCTGCCAACAGGAAATGCCGCTGCTGGATCAGATGTACAAGAAGTACAAACCGGCGGGATTTACGCTCATCGGTGTGAACGTCGACAAGGAAGCCCCTGCTGTGAAAGAACTCCTGACGCGCAAGCCGGTCAGCTTTCCGGTGCTGCTCGACCCGGCGAACCAGGTGAGCAAGGCCTACCATGTCGATGAAATGCCGAGCTCGGTGATCATCGATCGCAAGGGACAGATTCGCTACATTCATCGCGGCTACAAGCCGGGCGACGAAAACGATTACCAAGATCGCATTCGTCAGCTCATCCGGGAATAACCCATGCGGCGCTCCTCCCTTTTGCTGTTGGGTGCCCTGTCGGGCACCCTGCTGCTTTCGAGCGGCTGCAGCCTCCAGCCGTGGGTCAAACCGTATGAGCGCGATCGGCTGGCCGATCCCATCATGGCGTGGGATCGCGACGCCATTTCCAGCGGCTATATGGATCACATCCGTGAATCCAGAGAAGGTTCGCGCGGCGCCACCGGCGGCGCGGGCGGCGGCTGCGGTTGCAATTGACGCAACGCATGTCGCATAGGCATATCTTCGCCCGTGTCTTCGCTCGTTCAGCCATGGTCGCTGCTCTGCTGCTCATTCGCAGCACGATCGCGGATGTGCTCCCCGACGACCGGGCGGATGTGTTCTACAGCAAGTACAGCGGCGGCGGCATGGACATCACGGGATACTCCGCCACGGCACGGGCCAAGATCACGGAAAACTTCGCGGTCGAAGCCAATTATTTCATCGACAAGGTCAGCGGCGCTTCCATCGATGTCCTGAGCCAGGCGAGCGTCATCAAGGACGAACGCAAGCAAAAGAGCGGCACGCTGGAGTACCTGCACGACAAGACCACTTACACGGCCTCGTATGTGTCGAGCGTGGAGCGCGACTACATATCTGAGACGGCAAGTTTCTCGCTGAGCCAGAGCATGTTCGGCGATTTGACCACGCTGACCTTAGGCTTCGCCGACACCCACAACACAGTCGGGGAAAACAACGGCACCGCCGATGTGCCCAATGTTGCCTGGGTGGGACATGCACTGAGCCGCGCCTACAGCGGCGGCCTCTCGCAGATTCTTACCAAGAATTTCATCGCCGATGTGAATCTTCAAGTGATTACCGACGCGGGATATCTGGCGAACCCCTATCGGTCGATTCGGTATCTCGATCCACTCAACGCGAAGGGCTACAGCCTGGCCAGTCAGGTGTATCCCGATACTCATACCAGCACCGCGGTGCAGGTACAGGGTAAGTATTACCTGCCCTACCGTGCCGCTGTGACCGCCTTGTATCGGTACTACACCGACACCTGGGGAGTCGTCGGCAACACCTATGAGCTCGATTACACGCATCCCGTACTCAATAAGTGGATATTCGAAGGGCGGGTGCGTTATTACAAGCAAACTGCGGCATCGTTCTACAGCGATCTATTCCCTTTTGCGGGTTCGCAGAATTTCACCGCTCGCGACCAAAATCTCGCCGCGTTGGACAACACCACGATCGGCGCGAAAGTGACCTACGCGTTCTTGCCGGACGGCTGGCGAATATTCAAGCGCGGCACGGTGACCGCCGATGTGAGCCGGATTCGCTTCAACTATCTCGATTTTCGCAACATCAAGGATTTTGGCCTCCCGCAATACACCCCCGGCACAGAACCTCTTTATCAGTTCAGCGCCACGGTCTATCAGCTGTTCTTGTCCGTGTATTTCTGACCCGACCTGACGGTCTCGCGCCACCAGGGCAGCAGCATCGGCGCGAGCGCGCAGGATATGGCGATCGTATCCGCGACCCAGTCCCAGAAATCCCGGTCCCGATGCACCATCGGCAGACCCTGCACCACCTCGATCGAGCCGCCGAATGCCGAAAGCCATGCGCCAATCATGATCGGGTTTTGCCTGGGAAACGCGGCGACAGCGAGTCCGGTGAGGACGTAGAACGCGATGAAATGCGTCGCCTTGTCCCAGGGTGTCAGTTGCAAAGCATGCGCCGGGGGAACCACGGCGCTGTAAAAGGTGAAGATCAGCGCCCCGAAAAATACCAGTCGCGCAAATTTCAGCAATGACGATATGCTTGGCACTCGAGACCCCAAAAAGATCAGGATAGCAGGAAGGATGTGTATGAGCCGATCCACACTTTCAGGCACGGCGGCGACACGCCGCTCGCTGGTGCAGACTTTGAGTCTGGCGGCCGCAGCCGCTGCATTGCTGCCGCCCCGACGCTCGCAGGCTGCTGAGCTACCGCATCTGGATCCGAAGGATCCGGCCGCGACCGCGGTGGGCTATGTGGAAAATGCGAGTCAGGTCGACCCCAAGAAATACCCTGCATATATCAAGGGATCCACCTGCGATAACTGCCTGCTTCTGCAAGGCACCGCCGGCAGCCACTACCGCCCCTGCAGTTTGTTCCCGGGCAAGGCCGTCTCGGTCGGCGGTTGGTGCAGCGGCTGGACCGCGGAAATGTGAGCGTCTCTGACCCGCACGCCCACCGCGGGGAAGTCCACGAAAAATCCGTCGATGCCGCGATTCAAATAGCGCTGAATTTCAGCTTCCAAATTGCCGTGCGCCGCAGGAGCGGTGCCGGTTCGAAGATCCTGGGGTAGGAACTCGTTTTCCGCGCGAAACGTCCACACATGGACGCCAAGATTCGCGGCGTGCGCCGCGGACACCGCCTCTTCAGTGGCCAGCGCCTTGGCGATGCCGATGACGTCGGCATGCCGGGCAATGTCATTCAGGTCCCCGAGTTCATGCTCCAACAACTGCACCAGCGGCAACTTCGTCATGCCGCGCAGCTGGCGCAAATTGCGCGCATCGAACGATTGGATGAACACGGGGGATCCACGGTCCGCGTAGCCGTAGCGGCGAAGTGTGTCCAACAGGGCCAATTCCAGCGGCAGGCCGATTCCCGAAAAGTGGGCCGGATGCTTGGTCTCCGGATAAACGCCCACCGGTCGATGGTTGCCGGGACGGGCGTTGGCGCTCCGAACGAGCTGCATGATCTCATCGAAGGTGGGCACGCTGAATTGACCGTCATACGGGAGGTTTTGCGGGCGTAAAGCTCCCAGCCGTTCCCGCGCGCGCAGGCGCTTGATCTCGGACAAGGAAAAATCCTCGGTAAACCACCCCGTCATGGATTCGCCGTCGATGATCTGCGTGCGGCGGCGCGAGGCAAACTCCGGGTGCTGGGCCACGTCGGTCGTGCCGCCAATTTCATTCTCATGGCGGGCGACGAGCACCCCATCGCGAGTCATCACCAGATCCGGTTCGATGTAGTCCGCGCCCTCCTCGATCGCCAGTCGATATGACTCGATCGTGTGTTCCGGCCGCTCGCCGCTCGCACCACGGTGCGCGATCACGACGACTTGAGACTTGTTCGTGCCCATCGATGCTCGAGTCTAGCGCACACAACGAGTCCTGCGCACACAACAGGTCGGGCGCACACCTGGGGAGCACACCGGGGGGCAAGGCTCCGGTCGACCGGAGCCTTCCCATGAATCGCCTGAACCTAGCGCGGTGGCGCCATCAGCGGCTGATACGGCTCGTGTGCCGACATCGGACTGGCTGATCCCGGAATCCAGGGCGCCCGCTGTTCTATCCGCCCTTGGCCCCAATCCGCTCGAAGCGAGGTGGGTTGGGCCGCAAACGCGGCGCAGATGGCGAAAGCAGCGGCAGCTGACACGGTCACTCTTCGACGATGCATATGTAGTTACCCCAAATTACGCGGAGGCAGGGTGGGCGGAATGTCGAGCGCTGCGGTACGCGGCGGCAGCGTCGGCGGAATGTCGAGCGCTGCGGTACGCGGCGGCAGCGTCGGCGGAATGTCGAATGCTGCGGTACGCGGCGGCAGCGTCGGCGGAATGTCGAGTGCTGCGGCACGCGGCGGCAGCGTCGGCGGAATGTCGAGCGCGGCGAGACGTGGGGGCAGCGTGGGCGGAATATCGAGCGCGGCGAGACGTGGGGGCAGCGTGGGCGGAATATCGAGCGCGGCGAGACGCGGCGGCAGGGTCGGCGGGATGTCCAAAGCGGCAAAAGCGGAACTTGCGACAGCACAGCCCGCGACCAAAGCGATTAGACTTACCTTCATAATGAATGCTCCCGATTGATAAAGTTGCCAAAGACACTGGATTCAGAAGGCACGTGTGTGCTCTGTTTACTTAAGCGACAATCGGTCGTGATTCCCCTCACGTTGCCCAACAATGTATGCTTAGGGGAAAGCCTTAGGCGACGCCGGGATTGACAGTCCTTGCGTGGCTGTGAGTAATGACGAATGCAGGTGCCGGCCAATTTCACGCAGTTGCTCACCGAATGGCGCTCCGGCCAGCCGCAGGCGCTGGATCGCTTAACCCCGCTGGTCTATGACGAACTGCGCCGCCTGGCACGGAGCTATATGCGCGCGGAACGCGGCAGCCATACGCTGCAGGCCACCGCGGTCGTGCATGAAGCGTTTCTGCGCCTGATCCAGGCGAATGTCGATCTGCAAGACCGTGTGCACTTTTTCGCGTTGGCCTCGCGGCTGATGCGCCGCGTGCTGGTGGATCATGCGAAGTCGCGCTCGCGCCTGAAGCGCAATGCCGGCATTCGGGATCTGATCGCCGAGGAATCCGGCACGGCAGCGCCGTCGATCGGCGTGGATGTCGTCGCGCTCGATGAGGCGCTGGAGAGCCTGCTTCAGCTCGAACCACGGCTCGCGCAAGTCATCGAGCTGCACTATTTCGGCGGCATGACCTATGACGAGATCGCGTCGGCCCTGGGCACCTCGCCGGCCACGGTGCACCGCGACATCCGCCTCGCCAAGGCTTGGCTGCTCAGCGAAATAGCCGGCACCGGATCGTGATTCCACGCGTACGCTGGCAGCAGATTCAATCCTTGTTCCAGGAAATGGCGGACATGGACGGCCCCCAGCGCGCCGCGCATTTGGAGAAGAGCTGCGGCAGCGATTCTGAGCTGCGCCTTTCGGTCCAGTCCCTGCTGACATTGGATGGATCCGTCGAAGATCCGCTCCTCAATGCCATCGGAGCCGCCGCCGAATCTCTGCTCGATGATCATCGCGATCGCCTGATCGGAACTCGGATCGGTCCGTATCGGGTGGTGTCGATCTTGGGCTACGGGGGCATGAGCACCGTGTACCGCGGCGAACGCGATGACGCGCAATATCACCAGACCGTGGCGATCAAGGTGTTGCAGCATGCGTCCGTGCATCCTCGCCTGCGCAGCCGCCTGCACAGCGAGCGTCACATCCTCGCGACGCTTGATAATCCATCGATCGCGCGATTGATCGACAGCGGCGATCTTGAAGACGGGACGCCCTACCTGGTGATGGAATTCGTCGATGGTGAACCCATCGATGTGTATTGCGACAGTCGGACTCTGTTCATCCGCGAGCGCCTCGAGCTGTTCATAGCCGTCTGCGGCGCGGTGCACTATGCACACCGCAATTTGATCGTCCATCGGGACATCAAGGCCTCGAATATCTTCGTCACGGAGGAAGGTGCGCCCAAGCTGCTCGATTTCGGCATCGCCAAGCTGCTCGCGCCGGAGAGTCTTTCGCACACGCTGCCGGTGACGCGCCTGCAGGAGCGGATTCTCACGCCCGAGAATGCCGCGCCGGAGCAGGTGCTCGGCCGCCCCATCACCACGGCGACGGACGTCTATTCCCTGGGTGTACTTCTGTATCTGCTCTTGACGGGCCGTTCACCGTATCGCCTGCTGAGCTATAGCCAGCTGCAGCTCGAGCGCGCCATCTGCATGGATGACCCGACGCGGCCGAGTCAAATGGTGATCTCCAAGCTGAAAGGCGAGGTCGACAGTGATCGCAGCCGCATCTCCGATCGGCGCGGCCTGTCTCCGCAACGTCTGCGCGCCCGTTTGAGCGGGGACTTGGACGCCATCGTGGCCATGGCCATGCGCAAGGAGCCGGACCGACGCTACGCGTCGGTCGAAGCGCTCGCCGATGATCTGCGAAAGCACCTTGCAGGCCAGCCGGTGCGCGCCCGCCATGGCGATTGGCGTTACAACACCACCAAGTTCCTGCGCCGCAACCTGCTTCCCGTCGTGGCGACTGCGGCGCTTTTCGTGGGACTGGTGTGCGTCGCGGGCATCACGCTTTGGCAGAACTACCGCATCAGCCTGGCACGCGACGCGACGGCCCAAGAGCGCGATCGGGCGCAGGAGGTCTCGGCGTTCATGGTCGACGTGTTCTCCCGCGCGGATCCGTTCAGGGCGCAGGGCAAGGAGGACACTGCCAAGGACTTGCTCGCTCAAGGTGCCGATAAAATCAAGGCAAACTCGACTCTACAGCCCGAGGTCCGCGCGCAGCTCCTCGAAAGCATAGGACTCGCCGACCGGCGCCAGGGATTGAGCGAGAGCGCCATCCCTCTGCTGGAGCAGGCCGTCGGCATCCGCCGCGAGGCGCGCCCCGTCGACAATCGCAAACTGGCGGCCGCACTGGCGAATCTGGCCCAGGCGCAAACCGACGCCGGACGATTTGTCGGCGCGGAACAGAACATACAACTGGCACTTTCGCGCTTGCAGGACGGCAATGCGCCGCCTACGGCCGAAACGGCCGACATCCTGTTTCAATATGCGCACTTCCTGCTCAACGCAAAAAGCGATTCCGAACGCGCCGCGCAGCTGTTCACCCAGGCCTTGAGCATCTATCGCAGCGTTCCCGGCGATCAGCACCTGGCGATTGCTGCGACCTTGAGCTCGCTCGCGGCGCCGGCAATCTGGTCGGGCGATTTCCAGAAGGCCGAGCAGTACCAGCGCGAAGGACTGAATTTGCTTCGTTCCACGGTCAGCCACAACTATCCGGACTATGCCTCTTCCCTGGAAGGACTCGGCTACATATTGACCGAGCGCGGAAAGTACGCCGAAGCCGAACAGACGCTCAATGAGGCGCTGCAAATCGAGCGCGGCGATTTCGGAGTGGACAACCAGCGGGTGGCCGGCATCGAAGCCAACCTGGCGACGATTTACCAACGCGAAGGCAACGCCGAGCGCGCCGTCGCCTTGACCACGGACGCATTGAGAATCGCCGCCATTCGTCTTGGACCCGCCCACTACCAAGTGGGCTACTATCTCGACGCGCTCGCATACCTCTATCTCGTGAACGGCAATTTGACGGCGGCCGAAAGCCACGCGCGCCGAGCCCTCATGGTTTACGCGCAGGCGCTGCCGGCGCGCCATCTCTATGTAGCCGCGACGCGGCAGCTGGTCGGCGAAATACTCCTGCGTCGCGGAGAGTTTGCGGATGCTGAGATCGAGCTTCGCGCTGCTTTGGAGCTTGATTCGAGTTTGGCAGGCCCGGGCAATTGGCGGGCGGCCCGTACCGAAGCGAGCCTCGGCTGGCTGTTGATCGAGGAAGGTCAGGCGGGCGCCGGTGAGACCATGCTCGTTGCCGCGCGAACGCAGCTGCTGGCGAGCTTGGGGCCGCAACACCCCGAGGTGCAACTCGCGACGTCGCGGCTCGCCGAGTACTACCGCGCACGCCATCGCGAGGCCGATGCGGTGAAGATTCTTTCATCCGACTGAAGCGTGCCCCTGCTTGCGGTAGACTACCCGCAATATTGGAGGGCTCCTCGATGCCAAACCTGAATAGGCCGTTTGCGGCGCTCGCAGCGGCGATATGCGCAGCAGCAATTGTAAATACTGCGCAAGCGGGCGCGCGCGAAGAGGGCCGCTTGCTCACCGCCACGGAAGTGCTGGAAGAGGTCCGGGCCATGCCGGATGTCCGGCTGCCGGATACCTTGTTGGCGCATGCCTACGGAATCGCCGTGATACCCGATGTCACCAAAGTCGCGTTCATCTTCGGCGGCCGGCATGGCAACGGAGTGCTCTCGGTGCGGGACAAATTGAACGGTCCTTGGAGCAATCCGGTTTTCATTTCTCTCACCGGCGGCAGCTGGGGATTCCAAGCCGGCGCACAATCCTCCGACATCATCTTGGTCTTCACCACCAAGACGGGTATCGAGGGCATTGCCGGGGGCAAGCTCACGCTGGGTGCCGACGCTTCGGTCGCGACCGGACCTGTGGGGCGGCAAGGGTCCGCGGCTACCGACATGGGCTTCAATGCGGAGATTTATTCCTACGCGCGGACCCGGGGATTGTTTGGCGGCATTGCGTTGGATGGCAGCGTGATCTCCATTGACCGCACGGCCAACGCGTCGCTGTATCACAAGAGCGGCGTCACTGCCTCGGAGATCTTCTCGGGACAGGCGCCCGCGCCTCCGGAAACTGCCCAGCGCTTCCTGGAACGCCTGGCACAGGCCACCGGCACGTCGCCCCGGACCTCACCCGTCCCGCCAGCCGACGTCCCGGCGACGGCCGGACAGCCATCGTCGGCGCCGGCCGTGGAGCCTGCGCGTACGTATCCATTGGAAGAACAGAAGAAGTGAATCTTGGTCCCGTCTGCCGCGTCAACTCGCGGTCGATGCGGAATTGAGCCATGCGTTGATATTTCGCTGCAGCGAAAAGAGCGGGTTCTCGAGCGAGGTTTCCGGCCACCCGCAGCATGTCGAGGCACGAAAACTCGAGCGCGAGGTCGAGGTTCGGTTCACGGACGTCGCCTGCATAGTAAGAACACCCGAGGGCGCCGTTCATGCGCATCCCGGCGATGCCATCCTGACGGGCAACGGCGGGCACCATTGGCGGGTGTCGCAGTCGAAATTCGAGCACAAATACCGGCCCCTACCGCCCACCGTGGCCGGCCAATCCGGGCGCTATATGAGCCTGCCGTACCACATCCTGGCACTGCAGCTGCAGGAACCGTTCGATGTGCAGCTCGCGGATGGAATATCCGCCCTCAGCGGCCATCCAGGCGATTGGCTGGTGGACTATGGCGACGGCAGCCTCGGCATCGTGGCCCAGGACATTTTTGCGACGACTTATGAAGTTTTGAGGTAGCGAGCATGGCGTTCCACCAATTGATTCAACGAGTGCTGCTGATCGGGACTCGATTGAAAGTTGCGCCGCCGCCTCCGCTCTCCAGCCCGCCGCGGCGATTGCTGCCCCTCATCGAGGCTCTCGCCCCCGCCCATCTGCTGTTCGATGCACGTGCCGTGCACTTTGGTCACCGCTATCGCAGCGGATTCTGGGCGATCTATCTGCTGAGTGCGGTTGCGGTGCTGTTCGCGGTGCTGCCTCTGGCGCTCGGCTGGGACGATCGGCGCCACCTGCTGCATCCAGTCGTAGGATTGTGGGCCGTCGGCGAGGTCCTCATCATCGGCACCGTGAGCACGATTTATTGGCTGGGTCATCGGCGTGACTGGCAAGGCCAGTGGCTGCGGGCACGCACCACCGCCGAATTGATCTGGTATTTGCCGCTCGTCGCGCCGCTGCTCGATTTCAGCGGGCCGGAGACATCCGCAAACTGGTACGTGCGCGTGTTTGATCCGGGCAATCACCTGCGGATCGGCGATGATCTCGAAGCGGTATGCACGAAGAACCAGCCCTTGGCGCGAACGCTGCTCGATGGCGCGTGGTCTGACCCCGAATTCATCTCGCTGTATGCGCAGTGGACGGTGAGCGTTCTCGAGGCCCAGACGCACTATCATCATCGCGTGGCGACCCGGCAGCACGCCCTGATGCATCGTGTGCATTCCGTGAACATCGGACTGTTCGGACTGACAGCCCTCGGAGCGCTGCTGCATCTTGCGGTGCATACCATTTGGCTGTCGGTGGTCACCACGTTTTTCCCGGCACTGGGCGCTTCGCTGCACGGTGCTTTGGCGCAGTCCGAGTCCTATCGGCTGGGTACGACCTCCGAACGCCTGGCCGCGGAATTACAACGCGCCATCGGCGGCTTGCGCGAGACCATGGGCAATCCCGGAGCATTGCCGCAGCCGGAGCCGATCAAGGAATCGATCCAAGAGGCGATCGAATTGATCCTCGAAGAGCATCAAGATTGGCACATGCTGGTGCGGCCGCACCATCTCCCACTGGCCTGAGGGAGTAAGATCGTCAGTCCGTCAACTACGGGACTGACGCGTGTATCCTTCGCTGATCGACCTGGCCAGTGCGCCATACCGCAGTGCCGGCGCATTTGCCTACAATTTTGCCCGCGGCAAATTGAAGTCGGACCCGGTGTTCCGCGCGCTCCTGGAAGGCGGACTACTGCTGGGACGCGGACACATTCTGGACCTGGGCTGCGGTCAGGGACTGCTGGAATCTTGGCTGCATGCCGCGCTTCTAAGCTACGAAGAAGGCCATTGGCCGCCGGACTGGCCGCCCGCGCCGGCACCGTCTACGACCCGCGGAATCGAATTGATGGTGCGCGATGTCGAGCGTGCGCGCGCGGCGCTCGGGCCCGCCTGCGACATCTGTCAGGGCGATATTCGCAGCGCCGAGTTCGGCACCTCGGATGCCGTGGTCATCCTCGATGTGCTGCACTACATGCTTCCGGACGAGCAGCTTCAGGTGCTCAGGCGCGTGCGCGCCGCCCTGCCCGCGCGAGGGCTGCTGCTGCTGCGCATCGGCGATGCCGATGGCGGCCTGCGATTTCACTACAGTCTGTGGGTCGACAAGCTGGTGATGCTGTTGCGGGGTCATTCATCGGTGGCGACGCACTGTCGAAGCGCCGCCCAGTGGCGCCAGATATTGCACGAATGCGGGTTCGAAGTGCACTCGGCGCCCATGAGCGGGGGCACACGCTTCGCCAATGTGCTGTTGATTGGCCACGCGAAATGACCACGTTAAACTACAGGCCCCTCAAAAAACCACAGGCCCCTCGAGCGGCCACGAGAGATCTAATGAACTTTCAGACGAAGTATTGCGCGATCCTGATGGCGTGCCTTTTCGCACCGCCGGCGGCGTTGGCCCAATCGACGGTGCCGTCCAAACCCATCACCCACGAAGCGCTTTGGATGATGAAGCGCGTGGGCGCTCCTGCATTGAGTCCGGACGGCAGGTGGGTGGTGTACTCCGTCCTCGAACCCTCCTATGAGACCGACAAAAGCGTCAGCGATTTGTGGCTGGTGTCCACCGACGGCCTCAAGACGCCGCGCCGGATCACCAACACCAAAGCGCCCGAGGGCGATGTCGTATGGTCTCCGGACAGCAGCAGCATCGCCTTTACCACCAAGCGCGAAACCGACGATGTCGAGCAAATCTACATTCTCAATCTCGCCGAGGGAGGCGAAGCGCGCCGGCTCACGAATATCTCCACGGGTGCCTCGAGTCCGAAGTGGCGCCCAGACGGCAAGGCCATACTGTTCGAGTCGCAGGTTTTCCCGAACGCCGCGGATGACGAAGCCAACAAAAAGATTGCCGCGGACCGCAAGGCGCGCAAGTACAACGTGCGAGCCTATGAGCATTTCCCCATCCGCTATTGGAATCAATGGTTGGACGATCGGCAGCCGACGCTCATGGTGCAGTCGATTGAGCCGGGCTCCGCTCCAAAAGACATTCTCTCGACGACGGCGCTGGCGCGCACGTCGGGATTTTCCGGGACGGAAACGGAGACCAGCGTCACGCTCGCGCCCCTGTGGAGTCCCGACGGGCGTGAAGTGGTGTTCACCGCGACCACGGAGCGATGGCATGCGGCCTACGCCCACGTGGGCTACCACCTGTATCGCATGGCCGCGGATGGCGGCGAGCCGACGGTCATCAGCCCCGCTCCCGGTCAATATGAGGAGGCGGCGTTCAGCCGCGACGGCAAGTCGCTCTTTTTCAAATACGAGGTACAGGACCAGGAGGTTTACCACCTGGCGCGCTTGAACAAAGTCATGTGGCCGGCCGGCGGGCAGCCCTCGCCGGTGACGCTGAACTTCGACCGGGAAACGGCACGCTATGCCTTGAGCGCCGACAGTAAATTTGCCTACCTGCTGGTGCCGGAAGCCGGCAAGGAAAACCTCTACCGGGTTGCGGCGCAAGGCGGTAAACCAGAATTGGTGATCGAACCGGCCACGGGCGGCTACACCTCTCTGGAGATCGCAGAAAAGGCTGCCAAGCCCATGTTGATCGCCGGTTACGGAAGTTCGGTCTCTCCCACCGAGATCGTACGGCTCGATGCTTCGCGGCGCACCCATGTGAATCTGACGCATGTGAACACCGCGGCAGCGGCCGCCATCGATTGGCAGCCGCCGCAGCACTTCTATTTTACCAGCGCCAAGGGCCGCAATATCCACAATATGATCGTGCTGCCGCCGGCCTTCGATGCCGCCAAAAAATATCCGATGCTGGTTCTGATTCACGGGGGCGCGGCGAGCAACAATCCCGACCAGATCGGACTGCGCTGGAATTATCACCTGCTGGCCGCACCCGGCTACGTGATATTGATGACCGACTACACGGGGTCCACCAGCTTCGGCGAGCAATTCGCGCAAGCCATCAAGCTCGACCCGCTGAAAACGCCCGGGGATGAAATCAATCAGGCGGTCGATGAGGCCATCAAGCGGTACTCATTCATCGACGGATCGCGGCTGTGCGCTGCCGGCGCCAGCTACGGCGGCCACCTGGCCAATTGGATCGAGGCGACCACCACGCGCTACAAGTGCATCGTGAGCCATGCCGGCGAAGTCGATCTGCTCAGTCAGTGGGGAACCAGCGACGGCATATACGGCCGCGAAATGACCAATGGCGGTCCGCCCTGGGCGGGAAATCCGGTCTGGCGCGATCAGAGCCCGATCAGCTATGCGGCCAACTGGAAAACACCGATGCTGCTCAGCATCGGCGAGCGCGACTTCCGCGTGCCCATCAACAACACGCTTGAGAATTGGAGCACATTGCAGCGGATGCAGGTCCCGAGCCGCCTTCTGGTCTGGCCGGACGCGTGGCATTGGATCACCAAGCCGGAAGACAGCAGGCACTTCTACGAGGAAGTGCAGAAATGGCTCGCCACCTATCTGAAGGACGGGGCGCCGGCAGGCTAGCAGCCTCCCAGGATCGGCGGCACGTCGCGCAGCGGGAAGGCTGCGCGACGTGCTTGCAACGAAAGACTCCGATGAACGAACGACTCCGATCAGCGGCCGGTGTTGCTCGTGCTGCGAATGAATCCAACGACGTTGTCGTGCAGCAACTTGAGCGAGGTATCCTTGGCATAGACCATGTGGCCCGAGTCATAGAACTTGAACTCTATGTTCGTCTGCAGATTCGCGGGAATCGGCAGGTGATGCATCTCATAGACACCTTGATAGAACGGCGTGGCGAGATCGAAATAGCCGGCGTTCAATTGAATCTTCAGGTTCGGATTGATCTTCATCGCATTCGCAAGATCGGGCATGACGTTCGTCCCCTGCCGCGCGGAGGCTGCGCGTTGATTTTGGCCCGGTTGGCTGTGCTGAAAATTCCAGGTGCCGAAGGTCTGAATGCTATGTTTGAAGCTCTTGCCCTCGCCATAGTGCAAATCCTTGCGCACATAGTCGTTGAATGCAGAGACGTAGGCCGATCCGAGCGCCGTGGATTGCGGATCGTAGTCCGCGCGCTGGCTCAGAGGGTCGATGTCGGGTCCGGAAAAACGCGTGTCCAAGCGGCCGGTCGTCAGCCCGATATCGTCCTGCAAATTCTGGCGAAACTCTCCGCCGTCGATGCGCAGGTCCGCCTTCAAGATGTAGTCGACCGAAAGGCCGGTGTACTGGTGAAGCTTATCGGCGATTGAACGCCGATCCGACGCGCTAAGATCAGACCCGGCCGCAAGGGCTCGGGCATAGTCCCCCATCGCGAATTGCTCGACCTCGGCCAGCAGCGATTCGAGATCCTTGTGCTCACCCGGCAGCTTTTTGTGATACCAGGCGGTTGCAGCATAGGTGGGCAGAACCGTCTGGTACGGAAGATCGATGCCGGGATTGCCGGTCGGCCGATCCGGACTCAGATCGAAATTCAGAATCTGCGAGAGCAGTATCACGCCGTTGAAATCGATCGCGCGATCGCTTTGGAGCTGATTGATGAGCACCGCGGAACGGGGCGTTCCGTAGCTCTCGCCGAACAGATACTTGGGCGAGTTCCAGCGGCCGTATTTGGACAGAAATTGCGATATGAATTCGGCGAAGGCGTATGCATCCTGATCGACGCCGAAAAAGGCCTTCTCCTTGTCCTTGCCCGCGATGCGGCTGAAGCCGGTGCCCGGCGCGTCGATAAAGACCAGATCCGTGGCATCGAGCAAGCTCGAGGTGTTATTGGTCAGCGAGTACGGCGCCGCGGGGGTATGGGCATCCGTGGCGGTGACGATGCGGCGCGGCCCGAAGGCTCCCATGTGCAGCCAGACAGTCGCCGATCCCGGACCGCCGTTGTAGACGAAGGTCACGGGCCGCGAGCCGCCGCCGTTCTTGAAGTAGGCGACGTAGAACATCGACGCCTCGGCGGTCGGATTCCTACCCTCGCCCTCATCTGTCCCTCCCGGACCCTTGTCGGCCTTCGGGTCGCGTGGAACATCGTCCCAATCCTTCGGGTGCACGACGAGCGTGCCGGCGACGGCCTGGTAGGAAATGGCTTGGCCGCCGATGGTCACCGTGCCGGTGCTGCTCACCGACTCGGGTTTGAAGGGCTGGAACTTTCCACCGTCTGTCTTCTCCGAATCACTGTCCGATTTTCTATCCGGTGGGTTCGGTGCTCCGGGTGCGGCAGACAGGTACGCGGGTAATGCCAGCGCCGCAGCCACACCCAAGCAAGCGCCCAATTTAAATCGACTCATAGTTGTTCTCCAAGGGGATTTTCTGGCTAGTATGTCCCGGCGAAGTTTAGCGGGACCTCCGGCCGGAAGTCAGTCGGGGTTTCGCTGAGACGTGCCTTGATGGATAGTTTCCGTCACGCAACTATTGCGAGGACCTGGGAGTGAACATGAACCCGATCACCCGCCTTCGATGGGCGCTTATCTTCTCGCTCGCCTGGCCCGTAGCCGCCGGCGCCGAGGGGGCCCAATCGAAGGATGGACCGTATTTTCCCGCGGCCATAGGCCAGACCGAAGCCGACGAATACACCCGTTATGAGCTGCTGGCGCCCGAGACGGCCAGTTTCAAGATTTTCTATGAAGTGTCCGCGACCACGCCGGGAGCGAAGTTTTTTTATAATCCCATTCGCAAAGGCAGTGCGGCGAGCGAGGAAAGCGTGTACGACGCGATGCTCGGGACCCCGCTGCATTTTGAAGTGGTGAGCGGTGCGCAGGCACGAATGGATGCATTGATGCCCGGCGCCGAATTGGCGACCAACTACATCAAGGTGACGCTCGCGCGCCCCGTACCGGAACACGGCCAGGGGCGCGTGCTGATCGTCAAAACCTACAAGGACCCGAAAAGCTACTATCTGGACGGAAAGGCGATCGTCTTCAACCGGCCATTGGGCGTGAAGCGCAACAAAGTGGTTCTGCCGCCGGGCTATGAGGTCATCGGCCTGACGGTTCCCTCCCAGATTCTGACCGAGGAGGACGGACGCATCGCCATCAGCTTTCTGCACGCCGGAGCGGGCGAAGCACCGCTGGTGCTGCGGGCGGCGAAGGGCGCGCAAGTTGGCGCGGCGGCGCTGCCGCGCCCCTCGAGCATGCAACGGAGCTGGGAATCGCCCTTCGTGGGAGAGACCGAACAGGAGCGGCTCTCCGAGCGTGCGCATCAGGATCGGGACATCGTGTATTTTCTGCAGCAGCCTGAAACTCATGCATTCAGCCTGTATCACGACTACACCGAATCGAGGACGGGCGTGAGCGGCTATGCCAATATCGTTCGTGAAGGCAGTGTGGCCAGCCATCCTTCCGCCAGCATCCTGGATACGGGCGAACAGCTCAAGACACTGGAAATGAGCGGCGCCGAGCTCACCGCTTCGAAGATCAATGTCGGCGAGACGGTGCCGGCGGCGGCCCGCGTCGTCGTCATTCCGTTTGCCCCGGTGCAGACGGGGCAGACATTGCGGCTGCGTATCGCGGAGACCTACACGGCGCCGGTGAGCTACAAATTGGACGGCGAGGATCTGGTTTTCGATCGCAGCTTGGGAAGGCCTCGCAACGCCGTGGTGTTGCCGTCAGGGTGGTACTGCACCTTCAGCGCGGCGCCCGCAACCGTCATGCAATTGCCGGATGGCCGGGTGCGGCTGGATTATTGGAACGATCGACCCGAGGCGGTGGATGTGCTCCTGAAAGCCAGGCGACGCACCGCGGGAGAATGACGCGGAATACTCAAGAAGGTTCCTAGGGGCCGGTTTGACTGACCGTAGGTGACTGCGGATCTTTGGGCGGAGGCGTCGGTTCCACCGGGATCACCGGCAAGTGGTAAGCGTCCACCTTGGGAGTTTTGGCTTCCTGTTCCTGTCGCTGCTTCTCCTGCAGCGCCCGCAGCTGCTCGCGGCTCTTCTCGAAGTCCTCGGCGCGCTTCGCCTCTGCGGCGGGGTCGACTCGCGCCGCCAGACGCTCGATGGCAATGCGTGCATTCATGCAATCTGAATCCGAGCGCGCCTTGGCCGTATCACGGTTGCACTTCAGGAGCACCCCATCCAGCAAAACGCGATCCTCCATCAGATCGGATACCGACATCGGCGGAATGCGCCGCGGGCTGCAGCCGGCAAGCAGGCCTAAGCCGGCAAGGCACCCACAGACGATCATTGATTTGAGTGAAATTTGCATATTGCTTCCCACCAGCGATGTTACCCAAATTGGGGCATTAAACGACCCTGTCCCTGTGACGCGTCTCACGGCTTGACAATGTTCCTGACCCGCGCGCTGCGCAAAGGTCGCGTTTGACCCCGCCGAGGCGCATGTGTACCGTTCCCGCATGCCGACCCCGAAAGCGACAAAACAAGAAACACCCGACTTTGAGACGGCCCTGCGCGACCTGGAAGAGCTGGTCGAACGCCTGGAACACGGCGATTTGCCTCTGGAGGAATCTCTGGCGGCCTTCGAGCGCGGTGTCATGTTGACGCGTGCCTGCCAAAGCGCATTGAAGGAAGCCGAGCAGAAGGTCGAGATCTTGCTCAAGAAGGCGGGTGAACCTGCGGTTGAAGACTTCATGCCCGACGAACCCAACGGCTGAACATCCAGTGGATGCGGACGCGATGGCGGCGCGGATGCGCGGATACCAGTCACGCGTGCAAGCCGTCCTTGATGCCGCACTGCCGGCTGCGGATTTGGTGCCGCAGCGCCTGCACGCGGCGCAACGCTATGCGGTGCTTGGCGGCGGGAAACGGCTGCGCCCCCTGCTGGTCTATTACACGGGAGAGGCCCTGAATATCCCGGTGACCGTGCTGGACGCGCCCGCCGCAGCCGTGGAACTCATTCATTCCTATTCGCTGGTTCACGACGATCTGCCTGCGATGGACGACGATGATCTGCGTCGCGGGCAACCCACGACTCACCGAGCCTTCGACGAGGCAACCGCCATCCTGGCCGGCGACGCGCTGCAGGTTTTGGCTTTTTCACTGCTGTCGCGCGATCGGACACCGGGTGTGACCGCAGATGCGCGGCTGAAAATGATTCAAATCCTCGCGGACGCCAGCGGCACCGCCGGCATGGCCGGCGGCCAAGCGATCGATCTGGCAGCCGTCGGACGAGCCTTGAGCCTGGAGGAACTGGAGGCCATGCACCGCCTCAAGACCGGCGCTCTGATCCGCGCGAGTGTGTTGATGGGCGCGGCCTGCGCGCCTGACTTGAGCGAAACCGCATGGGACGCGCTCGACGGCTACTCGCAGGACATCGGTCTCGCCTTTCAAATCCAAGATGACATTCTCGATGTCGAGGGGAAGACCGAAGAGATCGGCAAGACCAGCGGCGCGGACGCCGCGCGGGCCAAACCCACCTACCCCAGTGTGCTGGGCCTCGAAGCTGCCAAAATCCGCGCCCGCGAACTGAAAAAACGGGCCTGCGAACGGCTTGCGCCGCTCGGTGAGGCCTCCGGCGTATTGGCTTGGCTCGCCTCTTATGTGATTCAGCGCCGGGTTTGAGCCGCCAACGGCGCCTAAAGTCGCCGAAAAGGGTTGAATAAACCGCCCTATTGCAGTGATTCCGCCTGTTGGTCGTCCGCCACCCGGATTGGTCTCCAGCCAAAGCCGGTCGAATGGTCTAAAATTCTTGAGTTATGCGGTTTCGACTCCATGTGGGGTCTGATCTCTTGGAGTAGGAAACGATATGAATGCCGCCGTGCCCGTCAAGAAAACCAACGCCACCGCCGTGGAGGATGTCCAAGGACACGCCGATACACGCCGCATCCCCATCAACAAGGTCGGGATCAAGGACATCTTTCACCCCGTCAAGGTCAAGGACCGGTCGCGCGGCGAACAGCACACGGTTGCCAATTTCAACATGTACGTGAATCTGCCGCACAATTTCAAAGGCACGCACATGTCGCGCTTCGTGGAAATTCTGCACAGGCCGGGGCTCGAAATCTCCGTCGAATCCTTCGGCAAAATGCTCGCGGAAATGACCGACCACCTGGATGCGGACTCCGGTCACATTGAGATGACCTTCCCCTACTTCGTCATGAAGAAGGCGCCGGTTTCGGGGGTCGAGAGCCTGATGAATTATCAGGCGACGATTTTCGGCGAGCATCGCCATGGCAAGACGGAAGTCTGGCTCAAGGTGGTGGTGCCGACGACCAGCTTGTGCCCTTGCTCGAAGGAAATCTCCGACTA